>Ga0182488_12786_pt1 | contig 8769 bp, 8 predicted proteins | sample TergutNc150P3_FD_120830 | JGI IMG/M metagenome (GOLD analysis project Ga0182488, IMG submission 120830) | reverse complement strand
TTAAAATCAAAAGCATTAAAATCATTTTTAGACGGAAGGCTTCGCCTTCCATAGATAGTTCGGGGGCTAAACCCCCGAACTTCAGTCAACGTCAAAAGACTTTGACTTTGCCGTTGACTGAAAATGCGGGGCATAGCCCCGCATTTATCTATGAAGCCGAAGGCTTCGTCTTAAAATGATTTAAAAGATTTGGCTTTTTAAGGCTTCGTCTTAAAAAGATTTAAAAGATTTGTCTAAAAAAAACCTACGTTTTAATTAGACATTATTAATACCGCGAAAACGTGGAAATTTGGGGTAAAAAAGGGGGGTGACATTGTATAAATTAAACGTACGTTTAATTTATACATCTACAATATAATTCATTGGTATTGCGGGAGTCAATAGGGGGTGATGGAAATTTGTAACGGTGTCAGGCGGGTCGGGCGGTCGTCGGGATCGTCTCATTCATCAAAGAGGTCGAAGTGCGTGCCGGTACCGGAAGCGACGATAATCAGTTTATCCTTAAAGATTTTATAGATAAGCAGCCAATTCGGCTCTATGTGGCACTCGCGATAGCCGCGCATATCGCCTTTAAGCGGGTGATCTTGGTATTTTTCCGGCATTTGCGCCCCGGAGGTTAGTAGGTCAAGCGTTGTAGCCAACTTAGATAGGTCTTTGCCGCGTTTGATCATACGTTTAACATCTCGCTTCATTTTGTTGGAATAGATGACTGAAAACACAATCAATCCTCCAACATGGAGCGTATCGCGTCTTCCGCGGTGGCGAAAGGCCCGTGCAGGTTTCGCCAAAGCCGAACGTCTTCCATTGCTTCCCGGAGTTCGGCGTTAGGCTTCGATTTACCGCCGCGCCGCGCGATAAACGGTATACCGTGTTGTTCTAGCGCCTCGTCGAAAAACATCCTAACCGCCGTCGACGTATCCAATCCAAGGCCTGAAAACAGCGAATCCAACTCCGCCTTGGTACCGTCGTCTATCATAACCTCTATTGTCGCCATTTGCCGATTCCTCCGAATTTCAAAAATGTTGCGGTTATGGCTGATAACGGCGCGCGTAGCGTGCCGGACAATATCAATATAATATATGGCCGCCGCCCCAAAAAATAAAAAAAATTTGACATCCGCCGTGCGCAGAAATTAATTTACGTCATTACACACAAACACAAAAAACACAAAGGAGAGTAAAATATTATGTCTGGAAAGCAACTATCTTTCGACGTGTCAGCCCGTGAAAAGCTGCTTAAAGGCGTGGACGCCTTAGCCGGCGCGGTTCGCGTTACCCTCGGCCCGCGCGGTCGCAACGTAGTGTTGGACAGGGGTTTCGGGTCGCCGCTCGTCACCAAGGACGGCGTCAGCGTGGCCAAGGAGATAGAGCTTGAGGACAAGTTTGAGAACATGGGGGCGCAGATGGTGAAGGAGGTGGCCTCCAAGACCTCCGACGCGGCGGGGGACGGGACTACGACGGCGACGGTTTTGGCGCAGGTGATCGCCCGGCTCGGTATAAAGAACGTGACCGCCGGCGCCGACGCAATGGCGGTAAAGCGGGGGATCGATAAGGCGGTGAGGGTTATCGTCGAGAGGCTGAAGAAGGATTCCAAGCCCATCTCCGGGAAGAACGAGATCGCCCAGGTGGGCGCGATAAGCGCGAACAACGACGCGGAGATCGGGGACTTGATCGCCAACGCCATGGACAAAGTCGGCAAGGACGGGGTCATCACGGTGGAGGAGGCCAAGGGGATCGACACCAATCTGGAGGTGGTTGAGGGGATGCAGTTTGACCGCGGCTACACGTCGGCCTACTTCGTTACGAATGGCGACACCTTGGAGTGCGTGCTCGACGACGCGCTTATCCTCATATACGATAAGAAGATCAGCGGCATGAAGGATATGCTGCCCATCCTTGAGAAGGTTGCGCAGATGGGGCGGGCGCTGCTCATCATCGCCGAGGAGGTTGAGGGTGAGGCGCTGGCGACTTTGGTGTTGAACAAGCTGCGCGGCACGCTCAAGATCGCCGCCGTCAAGGCCCCCGGCTTCGGCGACAGGCGCAAGGCGATGCTTGAGGATATCGCGGTGCTGACCGGCGGGACGCTCATCTCCGAGGAGACCGGGTACAAGCTTGAGAACGCGACGATAGACGCGCTCGGCAAGGCGAAGCGCGTCGTCATAGACAAGGATAACACCACCATAATAGAAGGTAGCGGCAAGCAGGCGGACATCAAGGCGCGGGTGGGCAGCATAAGGAAGCAGATCGACGAGACGACCTCCGACTTTGACCGCGAGAAGCTGCAGGAGCGTTTGGCGAAGCTCGCCGGCGGCGTGGCCGTGATCAACATCGGCGCCGCGACGGAGTCGGAGATGAAAGAGAAGAAAGCGCGCGTTGAGGATGCCTTGCACGCGACCCGCGCCGCAGTGGAGGAGGGGATAGTCGCCGGCGGCGGCGTGGCCTTGATCAGGGCCTCTTCCGAATTGGACGGGTTAAAGTTGGACGGCGACGAGCAGATCGGCGTGGACATAATCCGCCGCGCTTGCGAGGAACCGTTGCGGATGATAGTTACCAACGCCGGCCTTGAGGCCTCGGTGGTGGCCAACGAAGTAAAGAACGGCAAGGCCGCCTACGGTTTCAACGCCTACACCGGCAAGTACGAGGATTTGGTCAAAGCGGGCGTTATCGACCCGACCAAAGTAACCCGCACCGCCTTAGAAAACGCCGCGTCCATAGCGAGTTTGGTGCTTACCACCGAGTGCGTGATCTGCGACATCCCCGTAGAGACGTGTTCGGCCCACGGCGGCGGCGGTATGCCGGATATGGGCGGCATGGGAGGGATGGGGGGAATGGGCGGTATGGGCGGAATGGGGATGATGTGATTAGGATTTTAGGATTATTAAAACAGATTATTAGGATTAAAAACACGGTGATACAAGGGGCAATGCTGTATGTCGTCATCAGGTACGGGTGCAAAGCGTAAAAAGACGGAGACTATGAAAGCGGTGCCGGGGACGCATAAGGCGGCGTCGCCCGACTCCGCGCAGCGCGCCGAGCCGTCTAAACCGAGCGGCGAGGCGGTTGATACCGATGTCGCTCAAACCGAGTCGGCGGCGGATGACGAGGTTGCTGCGTTGCGTCAGGAGGTTGAGGCGGGGAAAGATAAATATTTGCGTCTCATGGCCGAGTTCGACAACTACAAGCGCCGTTCAAGCAAAGAGTACGAACGCCTAATCTCCGCGGCCAATGAGAAGTTGATCTTGGAGATGGTCGAGGTGCGCGAGAACTTCGAGCGGGCGTTAAAGTCCGGCGGTACCGGCGGCGAGTTCGCGCCGTTCTACGACGGTATGAAGCTCATCTTCTCCAAGTACGACGAGGTTCTGACCCGCCACGGCCTCACCCCGTTCGCGGCGGCAGGTGAACCGTTCGACCCGATGATCCACGACGCCCTGATGAAAGCGCCCAATGCGCAGATCCCGGCTGACTGCGTGTCCGAAGTCTTCGAGCGCGGCTATCGCCTAAACGATAAAGTAATAAAACACGCTCGTGTGGTAGTATCAAGCGGTGGTGAGGGCTGATAAAAATGGCTAAATCCGACTACTACGACATCCTCGGCGTCCCCAAAGGCGCCTCCGACGACGATATAAAGAAGGCGTACCGCAAGCTCGCCGTGAAGTACCATCCCGACAAGAATCCCGGAGACAAGACCGCCGTCGAAAAGTTCCGCGAGGCCACGGAGGCCTACGAGATTCTGAAGGATCCGCAGAAGCGCGCCCAGTACGACAAGTTCGGTCACGCGGCGTTCGATATGCCGCAGTCCGGCGGCGGCTCTGGGTACGGCGGGTTCAGCGGCGGATTCGACCTTTCCGACGCCTTGCGGGCGTTCATGAACGACTTCGGCGGCGACTCGGTCTTCGGCGACCTCTTCGGCTTCGGCTCGCGCTCGCGGCGCGGCGGCGGGCACGGCGGGACGCGGGGCAACGATTTGCAGGTAAAACTCGGCCTCACCCTTGAAGAAATCTCCGCCGGTGTTAAGAAGACCATAAAGGTCAGGCGATTGGACAGGTGTTCGGAGTGCGGCGGCAGCGGCTCCAAATCCGGCAAGCGCGTTACCTGCACGAAGTGCGGCGGCAGCGGCCGCGTGCGTCATGTATCAAACTCCTTTTTCGGGCAGATGGTTCAGGAGATGGATTGCCCTATTTGCCGCGGCGACGGGCAGACGGTCTCCGATCCGTGCGCGGCGTGCGGTGGAAGCGGGCTTAGGCAATCCGAGACGACCGTGTCGGTGGACATTCCGGCGGGCGTAGAGGAGGGCAACTATATTCGTGTGCCCGGGCGCGGCGACGCCGGCAGGGGCGGGGGAGAGTCGGGCGACCTCATAGTCGTCTTGCACGAGAAACCGCACGAGACTTTCATCCGCCACGGCATAGACCTGAGTTGCAGACTCGATATCACCTTTTCCGAGGCTGCGCTGGGGTGTTCGAAGACTATCAACACGTTGGAGGATAAGGTCAGTTTGAAAATTCCGAGCGGTACGCAGTCCGAGAAAGTCTTCAAGCTGAAGTCGAAAGGTTTGACGGAGTACCGCGGCAGGAATAAGGGCGACCTGCTTGTGAAGGTGCACGTCAACACGCCGGAGAAATTGGGGCGTGAGGAGAAAGATCTGTTTGAGAAATTAGCTAAGCGCGGTATGTGACGATTATGGACACCACTGTCAACGACATCGCCGCAAAGATCGCTAAACAGGCGGTCAACGCCATTATGGGCGACATTGTCTCCACGGTGATGGGCGTTTTTTTGCTGATCGCGGTGGTGGCGGGGTTGTTTCTGCTGATAGTGCTTTTCTCGCGTAGACGGCGGAACTTCGTTAGGAGGCGCAGCGGTAAGACGAGAAAAATGACGCGTGTTAAGAGGAAGCGGAGGTAGTTGAAACCGTCCGCTAAATCTCGATAGTCGCCGCCAAAACCTGCTCGATCGTCGTAGTTCCGTTTATCGCCAATTCCACTCCGGCTTGCCGCAGCGTTTTCATGTTTTCCGCCACCGCCGCCTCCTGAATCTCAAGCGTCGGCGCGTTTCTCAGGATCAGTTTGCGGATGTTCTTTGTGATCTGCAGCATCTCGAATATCGCCGTGCGTCCGGCGAAGCCTGTGCCGTTGCAGGTTACGCAGCCGTTGCCCTTGTAGAATTGCGTTACCTGTTCGGGGTCTAGGCCGAGGCTCTGTATCAGTTCCGGGGCGGGTTTATACTCTAATTTGCACTTGGGGCATATCTTACGTACCAGCCTTTGCGCTACGATCAGGTTAAGCGACGACCCCAGCAGTAGGGGAGGGATGCCGATGTCTGTGAAGCGGGCTATGGCGCTTGCCGCGTCGTTTGTGTGCAGCGTTGATAGCACGAGGTGTCCAGTGAGCGCCATCTTTATCGCGATGTCCGCGGTTTCGTTGTCGCGGATTTCGCCTATGAGGACAACGTCCGGGTCTTGCCGCAGGATTGACCGCAGGGCCGTCGCGAAGGTCATGCCGGTCTTCGCGTTCACGTTGACTTGGTTTATGCCGTCCATTTGGAACTCTACCGGGTCTTCCACGGTAACAATATTTCTCGCCACGTTTTTGACGGCTTGCAGCGCGCTGTAGAGCGTTGTGGATTTTCCGCTTCCGGTAGGGCCGGTTACTATGACAAGCCCGAACGGCTTGGCGATTTGCGATCGGAATATCCGCTCGTCGTACGGCGTGAGGCCGAGGCTGGCGGTGTTCTTTTCGAACGACTCTTTGTCGAGTATGCGCAGCACCGCCTTTTCGCCGAAGATTGTGGGGAGTATGGAGACGCGTATGTCGACTTCGCGTTGGCCGATCTTTATAGCCATTCGCCCGTCTTGCGGCAGGCGGCGTTCGGCTATGTTGAGGTCGGAGAGAATTTTTATGCGCGCCACAATGGCGTGGTGCGACTGTTTTGGCGGCGACATCACTTTGCGCATATCGCCGTCTATGCGGTAGCGCACGAGCAGTTCGTTTTCCATGGGCTCTATGTGTATATCGCTGGCGTGGTCGCGGATGGCGTTGGTGATCAGTATGTTGACCAGCTTTATTATGCCGAGTTCCGCTCCGGCGACGGCCGCCTTTTCCTCGCTGTCGGGCTCCTTTTCCTTGCGTTTAACGTACTCTACGTGATCGTCCATGTTTTCGGTGAGGCGGGAGGCGTCTTTGTGCGCCGCGATGTCGCGGTAGCACCGTTCCATGGAGGTCGCGATGTCGTCTTTTTTGCCGAGGATCGCGGTAATGCGCATATCGGTTGTGTCGCGCAGCGTGTCGAGCATATTGAGGTCGAGCACGTCCGTGGTGGCCACGATTAATTCGTTGCCGCGTTTTTCTATCGCTATGCAGTTGAAGCGCCGCGCTATGTGCTCCGGTATGAGCGCCACGACGTTGAGGTCTATGGCGGCGTATTGGCGCGGTATGGCGACGGTGGTTTTGAGCTGTTCGGCGAGGCACTTGAGTTTTTGGTCTTCGGTGATGATACCGAGGTCTATCAGCGCGTCGCCTATGTGCAGTTTGGTTTCTTTTTGGTGTGATAGGGCCTTGTCTAAGTCGTCTTTCGTGATAAGGCCGCTCTTTACGAAGAGGTCTCCAAGCCGAATAGCCGTAGGCGCGAGCGCGGTAATGTTTTGGCCGGCGGCGGTCGGCGCGGTATCGGTGGCGTCGTCGCCGGTCATGCCGAGGCCGAGGCGGCGGATCATTGCGGCGAAGCGCTCCAGTTGGAGAGGCATGAATATGATGTGGTCGGCTTTCACGCCCATGCGGTAGCTTTCGAGTATCTGCCTATCCGCCTCGCGCGCCGCGCAGACGATGGGCGGATTGGAGCTTTTTTGCTTGACGAGGGTGACGTGGTTGTTGTATGTGTCGAGGTTTGATATGTTGTCTAAGATGGCGATGGCGAGGTCGCATTGGACGTTGTGCATTTTCGACAGGTCGCCTACGGACAGCTTTAGCGGTCTGCCTAAGTCTATTAGGTTGACTAGGCGCGAAATGTAGTCAAAGTCCTTGCGGGAGTATCCGAGCAGTGCGAGTCTGAAAGTCTCGGCCGTTTTGTCTTGGCTTTCCATCGTTATACCTTTCTTCGTGTTTTTAATCCTATAATCCTTTAAATCCTATAAATCCTAATTCGGACGTTCTTTCTTACTCTCCCGATCATGCCACTTCGTCTTTTTCTTTGATTGGTTGTCTGGTATTATATTCGCCATATACTTTGATATCTCTTCCGGGTTATTGATTATGTGCGGTACCACTTGGATTATCAGGTTTGTCTTTTTCGTATCGTTGCGTCTGTTTTGGAATAGCAGGCCGAGGACGGGGATTTCGCCAAGCAGCGGGAACTTGCTGACGGTCGTCGTCTTCTCTTCCGAGAGCAGGCCGGCGAGGATCACCGTTTGGCCGTCTTCCACGCGTACCGTTGTGTTCGTACGGCGTACGCGCACTACGGGGATGTCGGAGTTCGCGCCTTTCCAGCCGGTTATGTTTGAGACCTCCGGGGACAGCGTCAGGGTTATTTGGTTCTTGTCGTTTATGTGCGGCGTCATCTTCAGCATTACTCCCACGTTCTCCTTCTCTATCTGCTGGTTCACGCCGCCGGATGCCGATAGGTTGTAGGATTGGATGACGTATGGAATCACCTCGCCTATGTGCAGGGACGCTTCTCTGTTGTTCGTGGTGGTGAGTTTGGAGTCCATGAGCAGACGCGCGTCGCCGTTTTGAACCAGCAGGTCAAGGGCGATGTTCAGGCTCATTTCGCCGCGCGTGGCGCCGTTGAAGCGCAGCCCGCTCTTTAGGGGCGACTCCGGAACGCGGATCACAGTTCCTAAGTCCCACGGGAGCTCCGGGTTGAATTGGTCCCACTTCAGGCCTATCTGGTTCAGCTTGTCCACGCTCACCTCTATCAGGCGGGTTTCCAGCAGGACTAGGATGTGCGGTTTGTCCAGCGCCTTGACTATGCGTTCCACCTCCATGATTACGCGGGGGCCGGCGTAGCATATCAGCCTGTTGCCGCCCTTGTCTACCTTGACGTTTTTAGCCAGGTCGCCGAGCGCGTCGGCGATCTCGTCCGCTTTGGCGTACTTGAGCTCCACCACGTAGGAGGAGAGCCCTACGTCGTCCTTAAGCTTGTCCGGCCCGGCGATCAGGATGGAATTCCCTATAATCTCGTAGGATAGTCCGGCCGCCCTGACGAGCAGGTTGACCGCCTCGTCGAGCGGCGTGCTGTTCAGGATGATCGTGATCTTATCGCGGGTCACCCCCTCGCCCACGACGAAGTTCATCCCGGAGTGTTCGGCGAGCACCTTGAGCACGTCCGTGAGGTTCGCCTCGTGCGCGGCGAGCGTTACGGGCGTCTTCAGTGCCGGATTCAGATTGCCGGAGACGATCGGCGAGTCGTTGGCCGGGGCGGCTACAGCGGCCGGCGCGACGGCTGGGGCCGGGGCGGCGGCAACGGTCTGCGCGGCGGCGGCAGAGGGCGCGGCGGGGGTCTGGGCGGCCGCCGCCGGGGCGGCCGTATGGGCGGCGGGCGCGGCGTTATGGGCCGGCACGGCGGCCGGTTGCGCGTTTAAAGCGGTTTTTGCAAGGAAAAGCGCGCATACCGCGTATGATGCTATGAGCGTCGGCTTCCTCAAAATAGCCTCCTTATCCATTAAGAATATAATATATATATCCTAGACACGTAGAATTCCAAATAATGATTATTTTGGGGTTTTGCTGTTTTCGCCGAGAATCCCGTAAACGTACTTGAAGTTGTCGCTCTCCAT
>Ga0182488_12784_pt1 | contig 8824 bp, 4 predicted proteins | sample TergutNc150P3_FD_120830 | JGI IMG/M metagenome (GOLD analysis project Ga0182488, IMG submission 120830) | reverse complement strand
GAGCGTACGGCCTGACCTGAGTCGCCCAATCGTCCCCCGCGCACGCTCCGCTCTGCTGGCCGCTCGGACACGGCTCGTTGTAAATCTCGTATAAGACGTTGGGCGTGTCTTTATACTTGGCCGCCTGCGCGCTGAAAAACGTCTTCGCGTCGTTCGTTTCGTTTTGGGCTTTATGGGAGTGCCAATCTATGAGGACATAGATCCCTTTGGCTATGGCGGCGTCGACCACTTTCTGCCAATCGCCCCTCGCGCTAGGATCCATCGCCGCCCGCACGATGTTCGCCTTCCAATCGTCGGCCAGCCAATTTACCACGCTGGAGTTGTAATATTTGCCGCCCTCCCAGCCGGGATTGCTCCAAAAAAAGCTCATGCCCCGCAACTGAAACGGCTCCCCCTTAGAGTCCACTATCTGCCCGTTCTTGACGCTGAGCTGACCGTGCAGGGCGACCGGGCTACCGGACGGGGCCTGCGCGAAGAGGCTGCCGGCAAGGGCGGCGACCGCAAACGCCGCCGCCGCGATTTTTTTTGCGTGTTTAATCATTTTTTTATCTCTCCTTCAGTTATAATAAAAAACGTTTATCGAGTCATAACGACCTTCGACCGCAGCACCTCCGCGCCCGAACTGTTTTTAACCACCAGCAGGTAGTTGCCCGCCGAAAGCCCCGCGCCGAGCGACAGGCCGTTTACCGCGGCCATGCTCTTCACCATTTTGCCGCGCGTGTCGTAGAGGTAGAGCGCGGCTCCCGCCTCCGACGGACCGTTGAGGCGCGTCGCGCCGCCTATGTTCGACACCGACCACGATGTGACCGCCGGCTTGGAAAACGCGCTGTGCGCCACATTGGTAGAACCGTCGGACGGGCCGATGTCCACGAGCTTCACATTCGTAATAAACACGTTCGACTTGGTGCCGCCCACGTCAAAAACAAGGTAGCCGTCGGTTGTGGAAGCGGCGGTCATGTTGAAGGCCTTGCCGGTGACTTTCTTCATGCTCGTCGTCAGATCCTCGTCATATTTTAAGTACGTCGCGCTTGTGGCGGCGCGACCGGCGCTCACCCGCACGGTCATCTTCCTCGCGGACGCGGCCTTCGCCTCAAACGACAGCTCGTACCTTCTGTCCTTATTCAGCTTGAGCCCTTGCTGATAAACGGAGATGTCCGCCGCGACCACGCCGGGGGAGTTTATGGTAACACCCAACGTAGTGTCGACTTGGCTTATCGAGGCGCTCGCCCCCGGATCGGTCAACCCGTTTTGGTATCTCGCCCAATTAAGCGTACCGGAGGTGAAATGGCCGTTTTTGATCAAGCCGCCGTTGTAGAACGACGCGCCGATTTTCAAGTTCACGCCGACGATCTTACCCTCGATCTTAGCGTCTGAGCCGTAGGCGTCGCCCGTCCACTTTTTAAGCTCCCACCCGTCTTTCGGGGTCGCGGTCGCCGTAAACGTGGCGTTGTAGGCGTACGACGGCCCGGCGGGGCTTAAGGCGACGGTTCCGCCTTCGCTCGGGCTCGCGGAGGCCGTTACGGAGTATGTGCTGCTCGGATAGTAGCCGGCGGTCGTGTTTTTGTCGAGAATATGGCCTTTGACCCATGTGCCCGCCGGTTTAAGCGTCCACGGCCCGCCGCTGGTGCCGCCGCTTTGCATGGCGAGAATCATAGACTCCTCGTCAAAATCATATATCGACCAATTGACCCAGCCGACTTTTTCGCCCTCAAGATAGGTGATCCACTCGTTCGCGTTGCCCGCGTTGTGGTTCTTCGCGCCGGAATAGTCCGTCGTGCCGAACTCCGTAACCAGCACCGCTTTACCGGCGTTCAGCACAGCGGCGACATTTCCGGAATAACTGCCTTTGCTGTGCGAATGGGCGTAAAAGTGGAACGAGTAAGCGATATTGGTACCTGTTACCACATTCATAATATCACCCGGCCTTATGCTGAAACTGGGCGAACCGACCACTATGATATTTTCGCTGTATTTCCTGATTTCCGTAATCATGGGAGTCACATAGTTTTTAATTTCGTCCGTGCTCGCGTTGGCCACCGGCTCGTTAAACGGTTCAAAGAGCACGTTGGGGTATTTCCCGTACAACTTTGCCATCGTTCCCATAAACTCGGCGCCCTTCGCGCTGTAATTGGGGTTGGGGCTACCGTCTTTATGTCTATTGTGGCTATGCCAATCCACTATTACGTACATTCCCCTTCTTATGGCCGCCTCGACCACGGCCTTAGCCTTGCCGATCATAAGCGCCGAGTCGCCGTCGGCGTACCCGTTGGTAGACCCCCTATAGGCGGCGTTGTTATCGTCCATGTGGTCGGTTTTGGCCGCCGGTATCGCCGCCCTCACGACGGAGGCTTTCCAATCGTGAGCCAGCCACCCTACCACCCCGTCGTTGAAGTACGGATTCCCGCTGCCCTCCGGCCTTAGGCCCGCCCAATACATACTCATACCCCTGAGCACCACCGGGTTGTTGTCCTCGCCGACTATATTCTTGCCGCTGGTTTTCAGCTTCCCGTGCTTGGCCACCGGGCTTCCCGCCGGCGCCTCTCCCGGAGCGGGGAGCTGCGGGCTTATCTGCGCGAACGCGCTTCCAACCATCGCGACCGAGACCAAAACAGCCGCGCCTAATACCGTTAATGACCTTTTCATAAACTAACCGCCTTCCTTAAAAAAACGAGGTTCTAGAGAGAATATTTGTCTTATTATATATATACGATAATATAATGGATTTTGTTGCGAAAAGCAACAAAAAACCGTTATTTATCGATTTTTCCGAATTTTTACTTTAATTTAACCCTAACGCCGTTCACCAAGTTCCGATCTTTCCGGATGGCGGTTTAATTACGTTCACATATTTAGGATTTTCAACCATCTCCACAACGTACATCCCGTGGTCAAAAGCCATCTCGCGGGCGTCGTCGTCAATCTCCATTCCGGCAACCGCAGAATAAAGGGTCTTTCCTTTTAAGCTCTTTTCCGATTCATTTTCCCGCAGCAGCATCAAACGCTTCAACTGGCGTTCCACATCGTTTACCGATAGCTGCGTTTCTGTCTCGACTATCATTACTTCCTTGCTGTTTTCACAGTATAGGTCAACCACGGCGTATGCTCTTTGGCTATCCTTGAAGTATTTCTTCCGAATGGATAGCGCTGTGAAATCATGTCCGAGTTCGTCCAATTTCGGTTTTATTCCGGGTATTAGCACCGCCTCAATGATATAACCGATGTCATCGCCGAAATAACGGAACCATTTTTTTAATTTATCATTCAATTCTACACTTTCCCCCTTTATATCGCTTTTAAAAAAATGGGCGAACAGATTTCGTTCGCCCATGAACCGCGCATACTTCTTTCGCAAGGGGCGGCGGGTTACACGGAAGAACCCGCCGCGACTCGCGAAAGCACAATGTACAACCTTACTTCACAATGCTTACAGGCGACTGCATTACTATGTTCTTGCCGTTCACGTCCTTGGCGTTTACGCGCACAAAGTACATACCCGTAGGAACCGAACCGGCGTTGATGCTGCTCGTCACCTTGCCCGCGGAGGTCGCGAGGGGGACGCTGGCCATAATGCGGCCCTTCGTGTTCACAAGCTGAATCTTGCCGCTCGCGACGTTGGACGCCGCGTTCCAATTTACGCCGATCATGCCGCGGCTGTAAGTGGCGCGGAAAGAAGCACCGGGCGCCTTAGAGCTGAAGAGCTTCACTGCGCCGGGGATCTGGCCGGCGTGCGCGGGATCGATCAGGTACACGTCGTCGATCTGGAGCGTGCCTTCGCCGGCGCCGACGCTCTGGTTCTTGAACTGAATCTTCGCCAGATTCTTAATGTCAAGCTTCGCGTTGGTGCCGGTGCGAGCCTCGGCCCACGACGGGAGCACCAGCTTGTCTATGGGAACAACAGCCACCGCCCACTGTCCGCCCGTACCCTCAAGCTTCGTGTAGAAGACTTCGCCGTCGTCGTGCGTCACGGCGTATTTGTCGGAAACCTCCACAATCAACTCGTCGAAGCCTGTCGTCTTGTACCTAAACCAAATGGCGGTCAGCTCCGAGCCGTCGAAAAATTTGTTGGCCGCGATATCCTCGTCGCTGACGAGATTCGTGCCGATTCCGACGAACGGTTGTACCTTATTTGTTTCCGTGCCCTTCTTTTTATCGTACGGGGTGCCCATTGTGAATCCGATGTACGCGCCGTTGGAAGCTTGGTAACCGGCCTTGTTACCATCCACGATCAAGCTGGGCCCGTCCGTATAGTACTCGTCCATCCCCGTTCCGTCCGTTATCTTGCTCTGCGTGCCCGGAATGGGGACGCTCGGATCTTTGCGCGCGGCGGAATCGTCGTAAGCGTACCAATACTGACCCAGCTTGTTCTGATTCAAACCGGCTCCTCCGAGGGGCTTGTCGAAGTCGGAGAACAATAGATCTTCTTTCGGGGCCGTGGTGGTCGCGGGTTGTTTGCAACCGTTGCACAGATCCCTGGGAATGAACGTGTATCCGTTGATTACGACGCTGTCGATCGCTATTAAGCCTGCCAATTTTGATCCAGCGGCGAGAGATTTTCCTTCAAGGTACCAACCAAAACTTAAGGCGTGTTTCTTGTTAAAGTCATACGGTTTCTCCTTAACTTCCCAAGCGTCCCTTTTTAACGTGGCGGTATCCAAGTTAACCGTATACTTTTTCCACGTTGTGGTTGGGCTTTTAAGAATAACTTCGTACGGAGCGTCCGCAATACAGCCTTTGAGATCCCCGGACCAAGCGGGGTGGTTCGGGTTTCCAGCTAACTGGTCAGTCACGATCATTCTGAATTTTACACCACCGACCGTCGCTTTATCAATTACCGACTCCGAAACTTTCATGTAAAAGCTGACCGACGTAGCCTTGCTCAAGTCCAAACCGTTTATAGTGTCGGAGGTTAAGTTCGCGCCCAAACCCACGCCGGGATAGACGTCTTCCCACGTCTGAGTGGCAGGTTTATGGGACGAACTCCACTGCGACTTGAGGTTTTCGAATTGAAGTACGCCGGCGAACTGCGAACCGGCCATTTGAGCCGTAACAGACGCCCCGTAACCGCCCTCAAATACAAAACGGAAGTCGTTCGCCGAAGTTTTGGCGTTAACAATCTTCTCCCTTGCGCTGTCGGGACTCAAATCCGGCCCGTACGGTTTTTTATCGCAAGGAGGCGGAGTATACCCCGGAACATTCTCCCGCGCCGCCGCCGAATTGGTCCAGAAGTACCAATAGTTCCCGAACTTGTTCTCGTTGGTACCGCCCTCGAAATCGTCCAACAAGGCGTCGGCGAACGCCCCGCCCGCAACCGTCACGGCCGCGGCAAGCCCTACGATCAACCGCTTAGTGAAACGTCCCATGGTTAAAGCTCCTTTGGTTATTAGTTTATAAGGTTTAGGTATAGCGTTCAAAAATGTACAGCCAGCCGCCCTGCTTGCGGCTGACCGCACCCTAAAAGTTAGACGGCGTTAACCGTCGGTTTGTTACACTACCGGAGACGTTATCCGCTAAAATTTACACGGATTTTACACGCTGCTCAGTTTCCCCCACCAGGTCCCCCTTGCCCCCCTTCTTACTACCCGGCCATTTACTGAGCGCTCCGGTATGTCTTCACTAATACTACGGGCGCGGCTTTTAAAATATTTATACGTTTTTTGTATAATAATTTTTTTTTAAAATCTTTTAAAATCAAAATCAAATTCATATTTAGACGGAAGGCTTCGCCTTCCATAGATAAATGCGGGGCAAAGCACCCCGCATTTTCAGTCAAAAGCAACGTCAAAAGACTTAACTTCTACTTTGCGCCGGGCCCCTTCGACTTCGCTCAGGGGCCTTCCCTTGCAACCCGAAAGGTCGCTGAGCGAAGTCGAAGCGACCTGACGCATGATTCATTGTTTTGATTTTGACTGAATATGCGGGGCATAGCCCCGCATATATCTATGAAGCCGAAGGCTTCGTCTTAAAAAGATTTTAAAAACAAAAAAATTATACGTATATATATAATAACACAAAATTACCCGTAAAGCAAGCCTTTTTTTTGTTTTTTTTATATTTATGGCAAAACGGCGTTTATTTTACGGGTGGGCGGAGGTTTTTACGTACGCGGCGACCGTAAAGTCCTCGCTCGTCGTCCCCAGCACCGCGGTTCTGCCTATCGCGCCGCCGCCCCCCCCCTCCGGCTGTTCCGCGCCCAGACGCGCTCTCGGCAGGTCGCGGAGGCGGCAGGCGGCCGTCAGTTCGCAGATTACCGGCTCGTTCAGGTACGCGGAGAGGATTTCGTCGACCGTCCGGCGGGCGCCGCCGCCGGGCATGAACGCCTCGTACGTCCGGCGGTCGAGCGGGCCGAGGGTCAGGCGGAACTTGGCCGTTCTGTCGTAGACCTTGTCTCCCGCGGCCGCGTTTTTGCCCAAGCGCGCCGCCCCGCCGAGCGGTTGCGCGTTGGACACCGCCGCGTATCGGCCGGCGTTCTCTTCTATATTAATAGGAATATCCCCGAAGGCCGCGTACAGCAACTCCTTCAGCCCTTGGGCGCTCCTCGCCCTGTTGGAAAAGAGCCAGAGTCCGGGGAGCGCGGAGTCGAAGAGGCTTATATGGTCTATCGACAGGCCGGTCATAAACTTGAAAATTTTCCGCAGGACCGGGACCCTTCGACTTCGCTCAGGGTCCTTACGTGGGGGCTCCGGGTCTTTAAGTGGTAGCTCAGGGTCGCTGAGCGAAGTCGAAGCGCCCCTGAGCGAAGTCGAAGCGCCCCTGAGCGAAGTCGAAGCGCCCCTGAGCGGGCCCGAAGCGGCCCGCAGTTCGCTCTTCCGCCAGGCTTCTATCCACAGGGTGTGCAGCCTGTTTTGCATGATCGATAGGAATCCGGCGTACACATCGGCGTTTTCGCCTCCTCTCGTTACGCGGTCGGAGAAGGCTACCGGCAGCGGCGAGGCGGCGCCCAGGAGGTTCATCACCGGCAGGCGGAGGGTCGCGGCGGGGGCGGCGCTATCAAGACGGCCGTCGTCTATCCTTACATAGCCCACGTCGCTCGGCGGGAACGACAGGTCGGGGTCGGCCTCGAAGAATATCCGTCCCCTATCCTCCAGCAGCTCCTCGATAACCGCGGCCAACTGCGGCACGTCGAACGAGTAGAACTCCCGTTCGAGCGTCTCTATCAGTTCTACGGCGTCCCCGTTCATACCGTCCACCTCTCTCCCGACCGGCAGCACCACTCCCAGCTCCCGCCGGAGGCGGGCGTCGTAATTCTCAATTTTAGAAAGGTGTTGATGGAGGCCATGCAGGAGAGGCTTCTCGCCAGCACCGTCCCCAGCAGAAAGAGGCTCTCCTCCGGCGCGGCGCTTTCGTCGGCCTCCACGGTCATCTCCGCGCCCCGAATCACGGCTTTGCCGACGGCGAGGTCGCTCGGTTTTATAGATACCGAGCGTATGGCCTCTATCTCCGGCCTCCGCGCGGCGCCCCCGCTCCAGTCGTAGGCCGTAAGGAGCTCTTTGAGGCTTTCGGCGTCGCCGAAGTTCGTGTAGGCGCACGTCATGTGCGAGAGGAAGGTCCACAGGTGCTTGCCGCCGCTCGGCGGGTTGACCGGTCTGCTCGGTTTGGTTATGTTCGTGAAGGTGACGTAGTCGGGGAAGTCCGGCGCGGCCTTCCGCAGGGATCCGCCCTCCGTGAGCGTCTTTCGGGCGAGGGCGCCGTTCGTCTGCCAGGTCTCCACGCAGAGGGTCTCGCGGATGAGCCGTCCGTCCCGCGTTTGGCGTCCGTTCATGGAGAGTTTCAGCCGCCTGTCGTCGTCGCGGGGCGTCCCGCCGCCGGAGAGTTCCTCGGCGCGCAGGGAGTAGAAGCGCTCTTTGCCGCCCTCCGTCTTGCGGTACCTTTCGTACCCGCGCCGCTCCCCCGTGTCGCGGTCGACGCCCGTGACGGAGGCCACGCTGTGTATGGCGAAGCACTCTGGGCGCGCGGCGTCGGAAACGAGGTCGTACTCGCGCCTCCGGCCGTCCGCGAGTATGGGTTCCGCGTCGCGCCTAAAGACGTTCACGGCCGGGGCGCAGTGCAGCCTGAAGGTCTCCCGCGAGAGCGACGCCTTTGCCGAGAATTTGCGGTTGAAGCGGACTCGCAGAAAGAGGGCGGAGGCCGCGGCCCCGCCGCGCTTGGCGAGGGCGTCGAAGCCGCGGAGGTCTATGAACATGAAGCGTTCCGGAAAGGCGAAGAGGTCGCGGATGAGGTCGAGCGCCCTGCCGGCGCGGCGGGGTTCGGGAAAGAGGGCGTCGTCCTCGCCGAACCCCCCTTCCTCGAACGCGTCGCCGGGCGGCAGCGTCAGGGAGCGCCCGGCGTCGTCCGAGAGGATAACCTCCTCGGCGTGGCAAAGCAGCATCTTCCGTATGTGCAGCGCGGCGGGGAGCTCGTCGTTGATAAAGATACGCAACGGCGAGAGGGGTATAGATTCCGGGTGTATCCCTTTGTCAAGTTTGAGGGCGATGGTGAGAGAGTCTTTCCCGTCGCCGTCCGCCGCGGCCCACGCCCCGTCCACGCGGATGGGGCACACGCGCACCTCCCGCGCGACGGCGAACCGGCAGCTGACGCCGGTCTCCGGGTCGGGGTCGGCGAAGAGCGCGGTTCCGCGGCTAATCGCGCAAACCCCCTGAAGCGTCCCCGGCCGCGGCGTGAACTCCGCTATGCAGATGGCCGGGATAGGCTCCAAGAGCCGCGGCCAAACAAGCCCCGCGAGTCCCGCCGCGACGCTCGGAACCGTGTCGTCGATCCGCTCGCGGATCCCGGCGGCGATGAACGCGAACCCCTCGAACAGCGCCTCGACCTTGGGGTCGCGGTCTTT
>Ga0182488_12780_pt1 | contig 8924 bp, 5 predicted proteins | sample TergutNc150P3_FD_120830 | JGI IMG/M metagenome (GOLD analysis project Ga0182488, IMG submission 120830) | reverse complement strand
AAAATTCCTTTCGCCCTGCTCTACCTGCTGTTGAGCATACCGGTTTTTATCTTCGGGTTCTTCGTGGTGGGGAGGCGGTTTATACTCTTTTCCGTGTGGGCGGCGCTCATAAACGCCTCGATGTTTCAGTTCGTCCACCCGCAATTGGACATCCCGGACAGGCTCTTGTGCGCGCTTATCGGCGGCGCGCTCTCCGGGACCGGCGTGGCGCTGATACTGCGGACGAACGGGACGAGCAGCGGGACGGAGATCATATCGATAATACTGAACAAGTTCTACTCCATAAATATAAGCCTCACCAATCTGCTGATAAACACGGCGGTAATGATCGCCGCGAGCTTCTTTCTGTCGTTCGACAAGATACTGTACTCTTTCATCTTCGTAACAATGAACTCGATTGCGATGAACATGGTCTTTAAGGGGCTGTCTAAGCGGAAGGCGGTGATGATCATCTCCAAGCGGTGGAGCGAGATACTAGACGAGCTGAACAGGGTCAGGCGGATAGGAGTCACCATACTGAACGCCAAAGGCGGCTACACGGGGACGGATGAGCCGATACTGTACTCGGTGGCGAAGAACAACCAATTGAACGTAATCCGCGAGGCGACGATGCGCCTTGACCCTACGGCGTTTGTGGTGATAATGGAGACCACGGAGATCATAAGCGAAGCCTCGGTTGGGAACCAACCGCCTTGGATGAACAAGATCGGCGCAAACGGCGCGGGCGGCAAGCCGGTTCCGCCCAAATAAACAAGCCGCCGCCCTTACAGATCCTGACTTCCCTCCAACTCCAGCCTGCCCAGCTTCTCCGCAATGGCGGTGACCTCCGGCCCCCTGACGCCTGAGGATTGCAGCACTTTCACATCCTTTTGTATCCCGACCATGATCTCGCGGAACATCGCCCCAAGCTCGTTGCACTTTTTCGACAGATCCTTCATCTCCTCCTCCTCGCGGAACCTGAGCACCGCCGTCAAGTCGCCGTTTAGGATCTGCGACGCCCACTGCTCGATCTTGAAGACCGGGACGGCGTACTTGCGGGAGGCGTAGAGGCCTATCCCGAAAGCCAGCACCAAGCCTACCACCGAGCTTATTACGAGCGTCGGGAGGATAAGCCACACAATGGACTCCTTCTTATCGAGAACGTTGCTGATCTCGTCGAACACGTAAAAGACGGTCGCGTCGTACTTGTAGAAGTAGACAAGGAGCAACGTGCCCGCCGAAATGATCGACGAGACGATGGAGACCATCATTACGTTGATTATGAGCCGCAACTGCAGCGATCTCTTGATGAAGAAATTACCAACCGGCCTACGGACAGCTTTTTTTGCCATACGACTACCTCTTTAGTTTGTTTATCCCCCAAAAAGACGCCGCGCAACCCGCTCGGCGCCGCCCTTAATACCCTATAGCTATTCTATTAATATAATATCACGGCACAAAAAAATCAATAGCCGCGTTTTTTATTCGTTAAGCACTCCCAAAAGCGCCTCTTTCTTGCCGCCGCATCCCGCAACCTTCTCCACCCGAAAACCGGCCGCCGCGAGCGCCCGCCTCACGTGCCCGGCCACCGTGAACGCCGTCGCCGTGCCGCCGATCTCCGTCTTGCGGCCAACCGCCGACATCAGCTCCGTACGCCAAATATCAGGGTTTTTCTTGGGCGCGTGCCCGTCCAAAAACCACGCCGCGCGGGGGGCGGCCAAGGACTCCGCCATATCCAGCGCCTCCCCGACGTAGAGGTTCAGGTTGACTATACCGTAGCCGCCGGATATGGCGGCGGTATGAAAACCGGGCGCCGCAACGTCTATGCGCGAATAGGCGTCGACCGCGCCGCGTATGTGCCGGGCGGCGCGATCCTCAAAAATACCGAGTATCCGCTCCATCCTCTCTACGGAGATAGGGTGCATCTCAACCGTATCGTAATCAATCACCGCGTCCCGAACAGATCCGGCCTCAAGAGAGTCCAAGAGCGCAACCAACAGGCGCCCGGCGCCGAAACCGGTCTCGCCTATCCTGAAGACCTTTTTTTGACCGGCGGCCGCGATAACCCTATCAATGACGCGAGCGTTGCCGATGTGTATTTGCTTGGCCTCGGATAGGGCGTCTACCACGTCGAAATAGCGATCATTGTAATGATCGTTTAGCAGTAGAGTCGGGATGTCCAATTGTTTTTAATCCTTATAATCCTTATAATCCTAAAATCAAAATCTTTAAAATCAAATGCTTTTTTAGACGGAAGGCTTCGCCTTCCATAGATAGTTCGGGGGCTAAACCCCCGAACTTCAGTCAACGTCAACGTCAAAAGATTGTGACTTTAATAGCGAAGACCCTCTTTTACCTAACACTCCGAACTCTAACCTCTTTAGTATATCCCCCGCTTTTCATCCTTATTATATATAGACCCTGTCCCGTCATTCTTGTATTTAAACTATGCTTCCCGCCGCTTTTCACTCCATCAAACAATACCGCCGTCAGTTTGCCTCGGGCATCGTAGGCTTTTAGGGTTACTTGGGCGGCGGCGGGTAGGGTGAACGTGACGGTTCCCAACGCGGAGGCTTTGATGTCGTATGATAACGGGGTTGCCGGTACGGGCGCCGACGACGGCGTAGAGGCGGACGGCGATAGGTTGCCCGCCCTGAAGGTCATTACGGCGCCGCTGTCGCTTATCTCGCTTATTTTTATGTTGGACAAGACGCCGTCGTAGTAGGCGGCGGCGGGTACGGTGGTCTTGTCGAAGGCGTCTTTGCTCCGCGCCCTGAATGGGTCGCCGGCGTCGCCGTTGTTCGCCCTCCTCTCCAGGTCGTTGCGCCCGTCGGCCTGCACCAGCGAGAGAAGCGGGAATCCTTTAGACTGGTCGATATTCTTGCCGTCGGCGTGGACGTGCCATATAAGCAGACCGCTGCTCGGGATCGCCGCGTTGCGGGAATCCGCGGCGGCGGATCTGCGCCTGCGCGCCTCTATGTAGTAGCTCTCCTTGGCGTTCCTAACGTACTTGAACGCCCGGTGCGAGTTTGACGGCATCTCGAAAACGCCTGACGAGGCGTCGGTAATCACCGTCACGTCTATCCACCCCGCCAAATCCCGCAGGTAGGCGTTGGGCTGCTGCGGATCCGCCGCGTCGTTTGTGTTCATGACGCACCACCTCCCAACCCCGTTCGAGTGCGCCGGCGACTCGTAGGAGTAGAGGTCGGGCCACCCCATGACCAAATGCCCGTTTTCGTGCACGAAAGTCCCTATGCTCGGCGGGACGGCGCCGTTGCCGAGGTTCGACATCTGGTATTTAGAGAACCTCACGCCGTTTACCGTGACGGCGGCCGGCGAGCCGGTCATGGTGCCCGAATGAGGCCAAAGACCGTTGGACCACCCCTGCTTGGGAGAACCGGCGTAGAATATGTTGAGCGCCACGGCGACCTCGCGGCGGTTGTTGCCCGACCCGACCGTCTCCGTCGTAACCCCGCTTATGTCGAAACCGCCGGCCTTAAGCTTGTTCAACGCGTGGGTCAAAAACTGCGGGACATACTGGTAGTTCGTCCCCCGGTCATAATAAGCCAAGTTGCTGTCGAGCATAATAAAGGGGGTGACGATGTTCACATACTCCAAAAGGCCGTTCGAGACGCTGTAATAATAATCTCGGACCGACCCGGCGGAATTCTTGCCGTTCACGCCGCCCTCCCTGTTGCAAAAGTCCTCCATGTCCGCCTTCTTAATGTTCGACCGCTGGTCGGGGAACTCGACGAGCAACGTGAGCCCTACGACCCTGCGAACCGCCGCCGGCTTTGAGAGCGGCTCCGTCCGCCGCAACCCGGGGCGGGGGGCCACAAGCTCGTCGTAACCCAAGACATCCCTATTCCCGCGATGTTTTCTAAGAACAGACGCGCCGCCGATCCGCAACCCCTTGCGCAGACCCGCGACCGCGCGGCCGCCGACCGCGCCCGTATAGCGGACGCCGGTCGACACGTACTCGGAGCCGTCGGCGTTAAGCTCGGCGTAGCAAATCCACCCGTCGGAATCACGGATAAGCGTAAACCCGTCTAAGCTCTCCACGTCTTGGTAAAACTCGTCGCCGAAGACGCGCACGGGAACCAGGGAGCCGTCGGGCTGAGAGAGGTCGAAACGGTCGCCGTCGTGCGGGGCGGCGGAGGCGGATGGAACGATGGAGATAAACAGTATTAACGGTATCAATATAAATAAGGCCGTTTTACGCACATCAACCCCCTTGTCAATGTCAGTTTATACGCCACACTGTATAAATATAGCGCCCGCACGCCCAAAAAACCGGTTTTTTTCACCGTCAAACAAAGATCAAAGAGAGCGAAAACACCAAGCACAGCGCCTTCGCTACCGCCGGAACTTTCGACCGCATAAACTTCATGTCGATTACCTCCGGGCGGCGGAAGTGGACTATGGACAGTATGCCCACGAACAAGAAACCCGAGGCGTAGAGCGCCAAGAACGGGGAGACCAGGAAGTTTGTGTAACCCATGAATATTTTAAGGCTTGTGAAACAGTATAATCCGAGGAAGATTTCAAACAGGCAGGTGACATCCTTTATAGGCTTGTATCCGGCCCTCATCTTAGCCTCGCCCTTCTTGGGCGTACGGTGGAAGGGCGAATCGATCTTCAGGAGCGCCTCTATCACCGCCTTGCCGTTGTTTACGGCCAAGCCGGTGCCTATGAGCATCATGGCCGGAATAAGCAATATCTGCTTGCGCACCTTTTTACCCAAATAGTGCTGGGAGACCATATACATGGTGGACGGGCCGCTTGTAGCCAAGATCATGCAAGCTATGACGACGGCCATCCAGAGGGGAGCCAGCGTCACCTTTACAAAGAAGAGCACCGGCATCGTGAGTATTGCAAGCGTGAGCATCAGCGGGTGCACCACGTAGTGCGTCAGGTGGAGCACGGCCTGTATGAACTTAAACGGGGGAATCTTCCGCTTTATGAGCAACGGGATGATCTTGGCGGCGGTCTGTATGGAGCCTTTAGCCCACCTGAACTGCTGATTCTTGAAGGCGTTCATGTCCTCCGGTATCTCGGCGGGCACGGCCAAGCCCGGCACGTACTCCGTCCCCCAGCCGTCCAACTGCATACGGTAGGAGAGGTCCATATCCTCCGTCAGCGTGTCGTGCTGCCACCCGCCGCAGCTTTGGATGGCGGCTATGCGGAACATACCGGCGGTGCCGTTGAAGTTCATGAACCAGCCGTTCCAACTGCGGGCGGCCTGCTCTACCATGAAGTGCCCGTCTATACCCATGGCCTGACCGCGGGTGATGAGCGACGCCTTGTCGTTGAGGTGCGTCCAGCGACCCTGCACGAGACCGAGCTTCGGCCTGTCCGCGAAAAACGCCGCGGCTTTCTTCAGGAAATCGACCGGGGGCACAAAGTCGGCGTCGAAAATGGCCACGAACTCCGCGTCGGTGTACCGCAGCCCGTTTTGGAGCGCCCCGGCCTTGAAACCCGTCCGATCCTCGCGCCTTATCACGCTGATGTTCACGCCCTGCGCCCGGAGCTTTTCGGCCGTTCGGTCGACGTACTCGCGCGTTTCGTCGGTGCTGTCGTCGAGCACCTGTATCTCGCACCGCGAACGCGGGTAATCCATGGCCGCGCACGCCTCTATCACGCGGCAGGCGACCATCTTCTCGTTGTACATGGGCAACTGCGTGACCACCTTGGGGAACGCTGACTCGTCGGCGACGCTGTAGTAGTACCCCATCGTCTTCTCTTGAGCCTCGGCCTTACCCTTGCGCTTGCGCAGGTAAAAGTAGGTAAGGACATAACACTGGACGCCGTAACCGAGCAAGATAAGGGAGCATAGGACGTACAAACAACAAACGATAACGAGAGCGATCATCTCACACCTTCAATTAGAAGCGTGAATAAATCCCACCTCAATAAATAGCCGAAACCGCCCGCGCTTTGGTACCGTACCCGCCGCACAAGCGCAAAACCTCGGTCAAATATTCTGTGGGTGTCGAATTCAATAATATAATTCCTAGGTAAGCTAAAACGCAAATTTTTTTTACACAACGCAAACACCGCCTTAAGCGCCGGGATTTACACCGTCGTTTTCATCTTTCGCAAAAAGAACATCCATCTCCGACAATATCCCCATAAACATCTCAGAATCCTCCAGAATGTCAGCCGCCGAAAGGTCGTCCCACCCGGACTGCCTGTACCCCGCCGCGTCGCCCGGACCGCGGTTGCGCAGATCCCACTCCGCGATTTCAAAGCCGTCCGAACAGCCGCACAAGAACCTAAGCCTCTCCATAGTCCGCGCGTCTTGACAGGCGCCGGCGCCCGGCAGAAGAAAACAGTAAGAGGCAACGCCGCCACGGCCCACCCGCCCCCTTATCTGATGCAACTGCGCCAAACCGAAAAACTCCGGATTCTCTACGACCATCACCGCCGCGTCGGCCACGTCTACCCCGACCTCCACGATCGTGGTCGACACCAAAACGCCAGGCGGCCCCTCCTTAAAGGCGCTTATCGCGGCGTCGCGCTCGCTCTCGGACATCCGCCCGTGCAGCTTATGTATCGGCACCGACGCCAGCGGCCCCCTCGCGAGCGCCTCCGCGACGCTGTCCACCGTCTTAACCGGCAGAGCCTCCGAGCGGCCGCCCCCGTCGCTGAGCGAAGTCGAAGCGCCCTCATCCCCCGAATCATCCTCCGGCTGCCGGTCTATCCTAGGCACAACGTAAAACACCCGCGCGCCGGCGGCTATCCGCTCAAGTATGAAACCCTCCATACCCGCGCGCTTGCCCTCCGGCACTATGCGCGTCGACACCGGCGCCCGAAACGGCTTCGACCCGATCTCCACCGCGTCAAGGTCGCCGTACAGCGTCTTAGCCAAAGTCTGCGGTATGGGCGTGGCGGACATCAACAAAAAGTCGCTGGCCGGCCCCTTCTCCTGCAATTTCAACCGCTGCGCCGCCCCGAACTTATGCTGCTCGTCTATTATCACCATTCCTAAATTGCGAAACCTGACAGACGGCATGAAGAGCGCGTGGGTGCCCACCGCGAAGCGCAGCGCCCCCGACGCCAAATCGCCGAGCGCACGCCGCTTCTCCGACGAGTCGCCCGCGCCCACGTACCCGACGCCGATCCCCAAGGCGTCAAGGTACTTCTCCACCGCGGATTTAGTCTGCCTCGCCAGAATCTCCGTGGGCGCCATCCACGCAACCTGCCGCCCGCTGTTTAGCGCCGGCAGCGCCGCGAAGAGCGCCGTCACCGTCTTGCCCGACCCCACGTCGCCCTGCAGCAGCCGGTGCATCCGCGTAGACCGCGCCGCGTCGCCGTGCAACACCCGCACCGCCGCCTCCTGCGACTCCGTAAGCGCAAAAGGCAACGCCGCGCGCAGCCTGTCCGCCAAATCCCCCGGCGACATGGAGTACCCCGGCAGCGCGAACTTCCTCCTGACCCACCGCAAGTCCAACGCGATCTTGTACAGCTCCTCGTACTTGAGCCGGGCTTTGAACGAGTCAAGCGCCGAAAGATCGTCCGGCAGATGCACCTGCCGAATACAGTCGCGCAGCGGCGGAAAACCTTTTCCGCTCTCTATAACTTCCGGCAGCAACTGCGGATAATTGTCGACCTTACCGAGCGTCCACTCAACGGAACTACGCAAAAGCTTCTGGTTGACCCCGGCCTCCCGCATTGGCTCCCGTATCGCGTAAACCGCGAGTATGGGCCTGTGGGCTACGCCGTCAACCAATTTTTCGAGGACGGGATGAACCATAAGCGGCCGGACGCCCTTGCCAGCCGTAACCCTGCCGGTCAGCATCAACCTCTCGCCGACCACTATCTTCATGTTGCGGATAAACCAAATCGCGTCAAGCGCCCCGCCGCCGTCGCCCTTTACGGTAACGCGAAACTTTTGCCTGCCGTAAAACTCAACGCGCGCGGCGTCCACCGTGCCGATCACCGTCACCGAGTCGGTTTTATTAATATTGTCATTATTAACATCATTACAGACATCAACAATATCCTTAATGTCAACCACCTTAGATCTGTCTATATACCCGGTAGGATAGTAATGGAGCAAATCCCCGACGCTCTTAATCCCCGCAGCCTCAAGCGCCGCAACCCTCTTCGGGCCGAGCTTGGGGATACCGCTCAAACGCGATAAGAAATCCAACTGCGACGGGAGCGCATTATTCTTATCATTATCCATCTCAACTATTCCCTATCAACTTCAACAACTTATTTAATCCGGCCTTCACCGTCTCCTCCCCATCCCCGCAAACGGTGGCGTGACCCAATTTCCTTCCCGCGCGGGCCGCTTTCCCGTAGTCGTGCAAGTGCGCGCCCTCCACGCTAAGCACATCCGACGCCGCCGGCATAGAACCTATAAAATTTACCATGGCGCTATGACACGCCGCCGACGTGTCGCCAAGCGGCAAACCCGCCACTGCGCGCACGTGATTTTCAAACTGGCTTGTCCGCGCCCCCTCTATAGACCAGTGCCCGGTGTTGTGGACGCGCGGCGCCATCTCGTTGGCCATCAGCTTGCCCTCTACCTCAAACAACTCCAACGCCAAAACCCCCACGTAGTCAAAGCGCTCCAACAGCCGGCCCGCCAACCCCTCCGCGGCGGACTGCATAGGGTCGCCCAAGCGGCAGATCGTATGACGCAAGATACCGCCGGAGTGCGTATTTTCTCCCACGGGATAGAAAGAGAACTCGCCGTTACGCCCCCTAACCGCCACTACGCTTATCTCCCTCGTAAAAGGAACGAACGCCTCAAGAATACACGGCGCGCCGCCCGCCTTAAACCACGCCTCTTTAATTTCCCCTTTTGACTTTATGACAGACTGACCCTTCCCGTCGTACCCAAGCGTCCGCGTCTTGAGCACCGCCGGCAGCCCGATCTCGCCGACCGCGCGCCTCAAATCATCAATAGTGTCCACAGCGAGAAATTTGGGCGT
>Ga0182488_12778_pt1 | contig 9090 bp, 6 predicted proteins | sample TergutNc150P3_FD_120830 | JGI IMG/M metagenome (GOLD analysis project Ga0182488, IMG submission 120830) | reverse complement strand
CCCCCCCCCCCCCCCCCCCCACGCAAGTCGTTGATTTTAAACGAGTTACAACAAGCAATACCCTACAAATTACTAGGTTATCATCCAAAAATATCCCTTATTAGGCATATTTTTACTACTGAACAAATTACGCGGCGGGCTGATTCCGCTCGGCGCGGTGTTTCGGTACGCCTATCTTTAGTCTGCTTGGATACTATAGTCAACAATAAAACCATTTTTTATACATCTAAAAACAGGAGATGTTATGAGTCAAGACAACAGTGGAGGGCAATCCTCTATAGGCGGTTCCGATATGACGCAGGCGCAGACTTGGAACTGCGGTTTATACGGAGATAACGTTATCGCTACACGGAACGGGGAGACGCTTATTATTAGCGGAAAGGGGGCTATGAAGAATTACGATGATGTTGAGGCCCGCCCGTGGCATGAATCTAGAGGTACCATTACCGAAGTGATCATTAAGGACGGCGTGGCTTCTATAGGAAATGCGGTGTTTGGCATGGTTGTAAGCCTGAAGTCGGTCACCATTCCTAACAGCGTGACGTCTATCGGAGAAGCTGCATTTGGGGAATGTACAGGTCTAATATCGGTCGCCATTCCCGATAACGTAACGTCTATCGGAATGAGTGCATTTAATGGATGCAGTGACCTAACATCTGTTACCATTGGCAACGGCGTGACTTCTATCGGAAAGAGTGCATTTTGTAATTGTACCAAACTAGTATCGATCAACATTGGCGAAAATGTGACGTCTATCGGAGAGGCGGCATTTGGGAATTGTACTAGTCTGACATCTGTCACCATCGGCGAACGTGTGACTTCTATAGGAAATGTGGCGTTTGGCATGGCTGTAAACCTGACATCGATCACAATTCCCAACAATGTGACTTCTATCGGCGAAGGAGCGTTTATGGGGTGTGCTAGTCTGACGTCGGTCAAAATTTCCAATAGCTTGACTTCTATCGAAGAGGGAACGTTTGCGAAATGTATCGGCCTGAAGTCGATAACCATACCCAATGGCGTAATATCTATCGGAGATATGGCATTTGATGAATGTAGCGGTCTGACGTCGGTCATAATTCCCAATAGCGTAATATCTATCGGAGAGATGGCGTTTGATGGATGCAGCGGTCTGACGTCGGTTGCCATTCCAAATAGCGTGACCTCTATTGGAGGGAAAGCATTCGCGAAATGTACCAGTCTGACATCGGTCACGGTTGGCGAAAGCGTAACGTCTATTGGAGAAGCGGTATTTTGGGGATGTACAGGCCTGAAATCGGTCACCATTCCCAACGGCGTGACTTCTATCGGAGATGGAGCGTTTCTGGATTGTAGCGGTCTTAAGTCAATAATCTGCTTAACCCAAGTCCCGCCTAGAATCGGAAAACTAGCGTTCGAAGCTGTAGGCGATGCCGTTCTATACGTTCCGAAAAAGAGTATCAGAGCCTACAGAACCAACAAAGATTGGAAGTATTGCCCATGCTTTGTCAATACGTTGGACAAAGCGACGGAAAGCGATGTGGCTCGCAGGAAGTATATTAAGAAAATGATTCAACAACAGTCTTTAAGATGGCCGAGACTGGTGATCTTGTCCGCATTGTTAGGAATGTTTGGTGTGGACCGATTTTACGTAGGGAAGAAGATAACCGGATTTTTAAAGTTGATTTCCGCCGGCGGGTACTTTATTTGGTGGATAATCGACTTTTTTCGCATAATATCAGGTAAATTTACCGATGCAAACGGCATCGTCATTAAAAAACAACGGAATATTGGGGTATTGGGAGTCGTTTATATTGTGCTCGCAATAATATTCTTTTGCGTTATATTTGCCGCTGTTGTGCAGGTGTGGATGGGAAGATAATAAAACAATATTCAAGGAGTCTTTTCAATGACATCATTCATCAGAAGTTTCGTTAAGTGCGCCATCGTGTTATGCACCCTTTGCGCCGTCGCCCTCGCCCAACCCAAACCCAAAGCCGCCGTCTACATCATGGGCAACCCCGAAGGCCGCGACGCTCTCCGGTCTGCGGTCAACACATTTCTGATCAAGAGCGGCAAGTACCAGATGATAGCCGTAGACGCTATTGATATTGTAGCCCAAGAGCAAAAGAGGCAGATGAGCGGGGCGGTGTCTGACGGCGACATCGCCGCCCTTGGCCGCGACGCGGGCGCACAGTACGTATGTGTCGTACAGCGCTCGGAGCTTGACGGGGTCTCCTACGTCGCTACCCGTATGGTGAGCGTCCAGAGCAAGGTGGCGGAGTTGGCGGATATAGTGGAGCTGCCTCCGGGCGGCAAAGTCATAGAGATTATACAGTGGCAGATAGGGTCGATGCTCGGGATGGCGGTGGGGCCGAGGCCGACCGGTTCGGCGGGGTCTGGGTATACGGCGGCGCCGGCTCGACCGGCGGCTTCGCAATATCAGGCGCAAACAGCCGCCGCGTCGGCCGGCAGAACTGAGCCGCCTATTCAGGGAACGCTTGTTCCTGGGGGGAGTCTTGCGCAGAAATTGGCTTGGTTGCAAAAAAGCGCGGACAGTCACGAGACGTATATCATTGAGGTGAACGCCGATGAGACCATCGCTCCGAATAATACGTTTGAGTTCAGCGGCGGGATTAACATTACCGTGGTTTTGAGGGGTGTCGGAGGGAACCGGACTATCAGGCTTTCATCCCACGGAACGATGTTTACCGTAAGAAAAGAGATTACGTTTGTTTTGGATAATAACATTACCCTTAAGGGACATAACGGTAATACCGGTAGGATGGTTAATATAGAGGGTGGAACGCTCAAAATAAAACCCGGAGCGACAATTACCGGCAATAGCGGCGGCGGGGTGGGCGGCAGCGGAACCTTTGAAATGAGCGGTGGCACGATCTCCGGTAATGGGCGTAGCACTAATAAAGATGATTTTGATGGCGGCGGGATAGATATAGGAGGTGGAACGTTTACCATGACAGGTGGCACTATCTCTGGTAATGTTGCCTTTGATGGAGGTGGAATTTGTGTACATGGTTACACGTTCACCATGACAGGTGGCACTATTTCCGGTAATACCGCGTCTAATAAAGGTGGGGGGATATATTTGAGCCGCTGGGGCGGGTGCGGGACCTTAAATATGCGTGGAGGTACTATATCAGGTAATATTGCCAATGCGTATGGTGGTGGGGTATTTGATGGTGGTGGTGGTTGTATGAACAAAACCGGCGGTACCATTACCGGCTACAAAAACGACCCGATCAGCGGCAATGCGGTAAAAGACGAAGACGGCAACATCCTTGCCCGCAAGGGTCACGCGATATATCGTAGCGAAAATCAGCGTAAAGAAACCACCGCTGGCCCAGGTGCGAACTTCAAAGACGGGGAAGGGCCGTGGGACCAATAACACAACACCCTTTTCTAAAAAGCAACATGAAATAACGGAGGCTTTTAATGACATCATTCACGAAACATTTCGTCAAATGCGCCGTCGCCATATGTGTCCTTTGCGCCATAGCTTTCGCCCAACCCAAGCCCAAAGCCGCCGTCTACATAAAAGGCAACCCTCAGGGCCGCGATGTCTTGCGTATGGCGGTCAATACTTTTCTAATCAAAACCGGCATGTACCAGATGATAGCCGTAGACGCCATAGACTTATTGGCTCAGGAGCATATAAGGCAGATGAGCGGGTCGGTGTCTGACAACGAGATCGCGAGGCTCGGCCGCGACGCGGGCGCTCAGTATGTATGCGTCGTTGAGCGCACGGAGATAGACGGCGTCTCTTACGTGACTACCAGCATGGTGAGCGTTCAGAGTAAGATAGCGGAAATGTCTGATATGAAAGAGTTGCCTCGCGGGGAAAGAGTTATTAGTGTTATTGAGAGGCAGATCAACGCGATGCTGGGGATAAATTCCGGCGAAGCGGAGCCGGAAGGCGGATATAACCCTGAATCCGAATCGGCGGCGTGGCGGCAACCGCCGTCCTACGAGGCGGATAATGTCTATCAGGGCGATTCAGAGGTGTCGTCGCCGTCGTCATCATATTCTTCTTCCGCAGATTCTCGTTACGATGAACCCGAACGCGAGCGTAAGCCAAAGCCCCGAAGAAAGTCGAGTTGGGGAATCGGCGGGCAATACGTCTCCGATTTCGGCGGCGTGATAACGTGGGGCAACTCTGGCGGTCGGCTGACAATGCCCTGTTATGGCGGCGGCATATACGGGTTTGCGGATTGGATATATTTCGAACCGATATTCGGTATCGTTGTTGGCGGAGCGGATTGGGAAAACTCCGACGCTGTCAACCACGATGGCGAGGAGTTACCGGCCTCGATATGGCGTGTTTACGCAAACATCGGCGCGCTCGTGAAATTCCCGCTGATTGACATCGGGTCGAGCGTAACGTTGTTCCCGGTATACGGGATTGAGTATGATATGTCCGGAAAGGATTCCAACACTACTCTGACATACTACCCAAGCGGAGATGAATTCATATGTGACGGAAAGGACGGCCGATCGGGCGCAAGCGCCATGAACGCGCTGTGGGGCAAGTTCGGTGTCGGAATTGACATTAATGACGGCGCGAAATTATATTTGCGTATTGAAGCGCTTTACAGTATCAGGCTGATGGCCAACAGATATGAAAAGGATTATGTTGCAAGAGAAAAGGACCGCTACGATCGTAACGATGCCGAAGCAATACCCGGTCACGGATTGACTATTAGGGTCGGCGTCGGTTTCAAGATATAATTATGAGGCAATGCGCCCCCAAAAAAATTCACAAAAATCTTGACTCTACCCGCGCACTATATTATTTTGAGAAAGTTGACAATATTCCGCGTTCCGCCGCGATAACGGTCCGGCGGCGCGTCGGGGGCCGTCTGGCCGGGCGGTAAGGGGCGGCCGTTTTGGCGCGTTGGCGCGGATAACCGGCGCGGGATGACGGTTAGATGTTTGGTTGGCGGCTTGAATCGGGTTAGATATTGAGGTATTGATGGGTTTGAATTGGTTGTTGATCAATGGTCAAAACAAGAGGTGTCCGGAATGGCCGGAGAATGGGGTAAGACTATGAAAACAAACGAATTACATACAATATTCTGCGGACACGCCGCGTTTGCATGCCTATTTGGGCTGATATACTCAGCCTTGTCGACAGTTGGCACGTCATTTGCCCCCCCCCCATTGCAAGTCGTTGATTTTAAACAAGTTACGACAAACTATATCCTACTGTTTACTAGGTTATCATCCGAATACATCCCTTTTAGGCATATTTTTACTACTGAACAAATCACGCGACGGGTTGATTCCGCTCGGGCGCGGTGTTTCGGTGCGTCTATTAATTATCAATTAACTTTTAATCAAAAAATGGAGGGTGTCGTATGAGTCTCTTTACACAGAAGTTACGGACATTTGCGGTGGCGGCGGTCGGGTCGGCGGCGTTGTTGTTGGGGTCGTGTGTGACCGCTCCGCAAGGAAGTAAAAGGCCGTTAGGACCTCCGGCGGATGTGGCTACGCACGCGCCGGAACTTATCGGTATGTGGGCACTGACTCAAAACTGCGGACATGAACCTGAATATGATATGGTGCAGATATTTAAGACGGATGGATTCGGGGCTGTGGTGTATGGAGTGGAATCGAATTATGAACATATAACAACATCAGATGGTAAACATTTGACAAAAATGGATATTGTGGATAGAGGTTTTGAATGGAGCACCGATGAATCTGTTTTATTTAATGTTACTAACAATGAGGTTTGGGGAGACTATGTTGTGTCTGAAGACACGCTTCGGATAAAATACCGCGATAAAAATTGTACACAGGAGTACACATTAATAACTCGTGATGTGACTCGTGAAGTAAAAGTGGAACGGGGAGCAAAATGGAAGTGACGTTGGGATTTTGAAGTTATTTTTGATGCCGTGGCGTAACCTAACTAATCATAAATCTTTAAGAAATGGGGGTAAACACGATGGTAAGAGTTAGTCGTGTTATAGTGTCGTTCGCGGTTGCGCTGTTTTTGGCATTCGCCGCGCAAGGGCAAGTGAAAACAGACCCGCCTAAATGGACGGGCGACGGCGGAAAGGGGATGGACATCACTATCATTGCCCCCAAAGCCACCGGTCTTAGTGAAAATGAGAGACACCTGCCGGCGTTGGTGCAGGGAGAGTTTGTCAGCAATTTCAGCAAATACTCCGCCATTGCCGTACGGGATAGGGAACGTCTCGATGCCCACTTCGCCGAACTCTACTCGGAAATATACGACGACAAAACGAAAGAGAACCTTGACATCGGGCGGTTAATCCCCACAACCTACTTAATGACCGGGGAACTGACCAGAACAACGACGGGGTACGCGTTACAAGTATATATTAGCCGAACCGCCGACGGAGCGACGGAAAAATCGGAGTCCATGACGTTTTCTTCTATAAGGGAACTGGAGAGGCTGACCGGTATACGTAAGATATCGTTAAAGTTGCTCAAACAGATGGGCGTGGCGATAACGGCGGAGGCGGAAAAAGAACTTGTCGGCGAAGACGAAATCGGCGCATCCGCGCAAAAATACTTGGCTCGAGGCGTTACCGCGCTACAGCAAGGCAAAGAGATCGACGCGTTCATCTACAGTTCCATGGCCGCCGTGTTTGACCCCTCCTTGAAGGAGGCGGTCAGCCGCGCGTCGACGTTGAGCGCGGGCATCTCCGGCGGTGGTTTGGGCGACAATATCCGCGACGATATAGCGTGGCGTAAACAATGGGTGCAACGGCTTACCGACGTAGAGAATTTTTTCGCGGAAAACCTCAAGCAAAACGATATGCCGTATACTCTATTCTATACGAATAATGTTAAGCGCGGAGAGACCAATTATGATGACGAGACTGTGTCCATGAGCATAAATACATACCTCTACGGCAGCAGTGTTTGGTCGCTTTCGATGGAGCGCGTGTTACAATCGGTATACGACGGTTTGAACGCCACAAAAAATAAAGACAGGTGGGGGTTGGGACAATGGCCGCAAAAAAGCGTTACCGACAAAAATGTTTTTAACGGACGCGAACAAGAATTTTCCGTGGTTTTTGAGTTGCTGAACAACCGAAATGAGACAATAGGCGAACAAACCTTGCGGGTAAGCGGCAACTGGGGTTTAAACTGGAGCGGCCGCCCCGTGGTCGGTCTTTCCGCGCCGGATAGAAAAACACTGACATTTGAGGGCGTCAAAGCGCAGAGTATTAGCGACAACATGATGGTACGGGTCGTAAGCGTAAACGAGGAAAGCGCGGAGGCCGCTATTGCGGACGGCCTTTTGAAAATACAGGCAATCACACCTGCCCACGTCGCGATATGGGATTTGTTCCAATTTGAAAAGGGAGAAATAATTCGTTTTCAAGCCCCAAGCCCACAAATGACAAAAGTTCCTATTCCCAACATGATTTGGGGCGACCCGGTTCTTTCCATCGGCGAGAGGGCATTTATACACCATTCTTTGGAGGCGGTATACATTCCGCGTAGCGTTAATCTTATAGGTGAAGACGCGTTTCGTTTTGACGGAGAGAAAAATACCGTAATAAGTATTAGCATTGGGGAAAATGTAAAAATGTCATACAGTTCAATAACTATATACTTCCATCCATCTATAACAGATAGAAATAAAGAGATATCATGTAAATTTTTTGATTCGTACAGGAAAGAAAATAAGAAGGCTGGTACATACGACATTATCGTATCGTCTAGATTTTCAGAAGGCGAGAAATGTTTTGTCGTCGCGGCGGATAGTAGCGGCGATCGTACGGCGGCGATAAATACCGAAAAGAGGAAGTCGAAAAATAGTTTTATTTTGGGTATAGTAGCAGGTTTGGCGTTACTCGTGATTCTAGGATTGATAAAAAGCTCTGAGTGAGACCTATCAATTCAACCGCGCAATGGAACCCTCCGAATAGTTTCGGGGGGGTTCCATTCCTCCAAAAAGTTACACTCCCCCTTGATTTTCCCCGCAACCTATTATTATATTAACGCCATGGGCGATACCCGTTTTGGCGACGGGCTGATAATGAAAATGAAGGCGCTAAAATGCCCCGCCTTAAAAATCCAGCATTCCGCCCCGCCCAAAATGTATATTATAGTTCGTTTAAAATAAAACCCGAATTTCCGGAGCGTTACCGCAATGAAGACATTAGGAATCTGTTTTGGCGCCACCACGGTGCAGTATGTGAAGTTGAACGCCTCGAATGCCGACGCCGGGGGCGCCGCGATTGAGGCTACCGGACGCGTAGCCCACGAGGGCGACCCCAAGGGCGTCGCGCTTAAGTTGTTGTCAGACCCCGCGATAGTGGGTGTCGACCGCGTAGCCGTCACCGGGCGGGCTTTCCGCTCCAGCGTCGATCTCTCCGCAATCTCCGAGCCGGAGGCCGTTGAGTGCGCCTTGCGCCGGAGCTATCCGGGCGGCGGCTGTCCGCACCTCGTTATCAGCTCCGGCGGCGAGACGCAGCTTGTCTACGTCATAAACTCCAAGGGCGGGGTAAGTTCAGTCCACTCCGGCAACAAGTGCGCCTCCGGGACGGGCGAGTTCTTCCTTCAGCAGATACGCCGGATGGGCCTGACGCTTGAGGAGGCGGTAGAGCTTGCCAAGCGGGGCACGCCCCACAAGATCGCCGGGCGGTGCAGCGTCTTCTGCAAGAGCGACTGCACCCACGCTTTGAACAAGGGCGAGCCTAGGGCGAATATCGCCGCGGGGCTATGCCTGATGATGGCGGACAAGATATGCGATCTCGTAAAGGACATGAAGAGCGGCAAGTCGGCGCTAATCGGCGGCGGGTCGCTCAATACGGCTATGGTCAACATCTTAAAGGAGCGGCTGGGGGCGCTGGACGTTCCCGATACCGCCGCGGTTTTTGAGGCTTACGGGGCGGCGCTCTGGGCAGTCGAAAATGAGTGCGTCGCGCTTCCGAAGGATCTGTCCGAGGCTATCCACGACGCGCCGACCTCTTTCGGCCGCCACGCGCCGCTTGCCGAGGCGCTGCCGCTCGTCTCGTTCAAGGAGATGAAGAAGGATGCCGTGAAGGCGGGCGACGAGTGCGTGCTGGGATTAGACGTCGGGTCGACAACCACAAAGGCGGTGCT
>Ga0182488_12777_pt1 | contig 9111 bp, 7 predicted proteins | sample TergutNc150P3_FD_120830 | JGI IMG/M metagenome (GOLD analysis project Ga0182488, IMG submission 120830) | reverse complement strand
CGCGGCACCGTCCGCAACACGGACTCGCTGCTGTTTTCGTTTACCGATTTAGGCAAGGGCAGTACGAAGTTCGTAGACTCGCTGCATACCCTGATAAACACGGCAAACGGGGCGATAAACCAGGTCGGCGAGATCCTGAAAGACGTAAAGACCGTCTCAAACGACGTTCCGGTGATAATGGACAGGCTGCAACGCGATTTAGACGAGGCGGAGTATATGTTGAAAACATTGCAAGAGGGCTGGATATTCAAGCAAATGAGCGGTCCGCAACCTAAGAACCCGAATTTAGCGGAGACCCCGTAGCCGAAACGGACGATACTATGAAAAAAAATACAATGCCGTCAATATCGGCTATTTCCATATTTACGCTCCTCTATTGCGTCTGCCTTATCGGCTGCGCCGGCAATAAACCCAAGCCGCACGACGACGACGTCTACGGCTCGCGCGCGTACGGCTACTTCCTCGACGGCAATATGCCGCTGGCGGTCGATACCTATAAAAAAGGGTACGCGTCGGCGCGCAAGACCGACCACGTGGAGGGGTCCGCCAGATACCTCTCCAACATAGGGCGGGTATTCTACGAAATGGGGGTCATAGACAGCGCGGTCTTGTACAACCGCAGGGCCTACGAAGAGTTCAAGGCTATCGGCGACGGCGCCCAAGCGTCCACGGCGGCGGCGTTCCTCGCCCTCTGCCTCGCGACGGGCGGCGACGGGGGGCAGGCGCGGGAGTGGCTCAATACCGCCGCCTCGTCCGCCGGCAGAAAGGACTCCGACCTCTACTTGGCGGTGATCCGCGGCATGGTCGACCACCGCCTGACCGCAAAGATCGCCGACGAGGGCGCCGTCGACGCCGCGCAAGCCTACTACAAAAAGGCCAAGGAGGGCCGTATGCTCTCTACGATATATATTTTGAAGGCTGACCACAATATGTCGAAAGGCGCCTACCCCGCCGCCGCCGGATACCTTGACAGCGCGCTGACAGTCATCGAAGCGTCGCGGGAGCGTTACAAACGCAGCAGGATACTTCTGAGGCTGGCGGTGATAGCGTTCAAAACCGGCGACGACGGCGCCGGGAAGCGCTACTATGAGAGAGCGCGAGACTGCGCGCCCAAAGGAGCGGCCGTTCCGCCTATGGAAGAGGCGGCGACTGCGCGCCCGCTACCTTGATGAGTTGTAGATAGACAGCCCCACGGCGATCGTTGTGGCGAGGGTCGATATGATCGGCAGCAGCACTTGCGTCAAGAACTTGTGCTGCACCGACGCCGGCACAATGATCACGCTGCCGGGCTCCACGCAACGCGGCTCTATGCCCTGCACGTATTCGCCGTATTTGATGAACACCTGCACGTTGGATCTGTCGGCGTTACTGCTGAAACCGCCGGCTTGGGTCACGTAATAGCGGCTGTCCTTTCCCGGCATAAATAGATAGGCGCCGGGGCTCCTCACGCTCCCGCTGATGTAGATGAAGTTGTCTTTTTTGGGTATTATAATATGGTCTTGCGACTCCAGTATAACGTTATCCGCGTTATAAAGCACAAGGCGGATGACGGAGTAGTCGCGCGAGGCGGAGGCGACGGCTAAGGCCGAGCCGCGCTCCGGCCTAACCGAGCTCATCTGCGGCGCGCCGGCGTTGAAGCGATCCGGCAGCGTTATAGTCGGTCGGATAACCGCCGCTTGATCCATGAAAGCGGACGGCTTTATGCCGCCCGCCATATCTATGAGCTGCCGCGCGGTCGTCACGCCTTCCAATATGTGGTAGTGCCCGGGACGGGTGACCTCGCCCGCTATGGAGACGGTGTAAACCTCCGAATGATTCTTCGTAACGGGGACGGTAATGGCGTCAAGATTGTTTAGCACGTAATCCGACTTTGAGGACATCGTCTTTTTGACGTTATTATTCGGCTGGTACACAATAATATCGTCGAGATCGGCCGTATTGTCGAATGTGAACATTGACAGAAACTCACCGATTGTCTCACCTATCTTGAGCGGGTAGTAACCCGTGGGCGGCGATATCGCGCCTCTGATGAAAACCTTGTCTACGGTGGGGCTGATCCGGATTCTGTCTCCGGGGTAAATATATGGATTTTGCGCGGCGTCGCCATTGTACAGGTAAGCCAGGAGGTCGTAAAACACTACGCTGTCCCCTTTCCCTACGCACTGCACGCGGCGCAGGTCGGCTTCCGAGGCGCTGGGCAGTTCGTTGCCGTTGGCCATCTTTATGGCGTCTAAAAGGCGCGTGGAACCGGGGAACTCGTATGAACCCGGGGTGCGGATCTGGCCGGTAAAGGAGACGACGGCCTTTTTGGCCTGGACAAGCGTCACATATATCTCCGACGGGTTTTTCAGCTTGCCGGATATATACTGTGAAATGACCTTTTTGGCCTCGGCATAGGATATCTTGCCGAGGTTCATAAGGCCGACGCTATGTATGTACGCCTTGCCGTTCTGATCGACCACGGCGTTGTACCTGATCGACGGCGACTCGACCACGGTGATGAAGAAGATGTCTCCAACACCGATCATATACTGGTTTTCGTCTATGAAGTTGTCGTCCGGCAGAACCATGCCGGGCATGGTATGGACAAACATATTGTCCAAAGAAGCTCCCCCCAACCCTCCCATCGTAGCGGACGCGGCGGATTCCTTGTCCTTGTACAGCGACGTTTTCCGTTTCGACTCCATCGATGTGGTGGTCAAAGCCGACTGCCCGTAAGCGGTGCACGCAACGAGGGCAAGCGCCAAAAACAGCGCCGAAGCGCCGCGATGTGGGTACTTTGATTTCATAAACTTTCCCTAAAATTTAAGGTTTTATTTTCGGACCGAAATATAAATATACATTAATGTTGCGAGTTGTTATCGGCAAATTGTATATTTTATGGTGGGAGGGGTGATTTTTGGACACTCTAATACGCCATTTTCGGTAAGGGATCTCTATGGATATCGCAGTTTTTGACGCGTTTTGCGCGTATTTGTACAAGAAGCGGTGGTTGTTGATCGTCAATTTCGTGATCGTGTGCGCCGCCGCTGGCGCGTACACGTTCTTGCTACTGAAAAAAGAGTATTCGGCGACGGTAACGTTTTTGCCGCCGACAACGGAAAGCGGTATGTCCGCGCTCTCGCAGATGAACCTCTCCGCGTCGGCTCTCTTTTTAGGCGGCGGCGCGGCGGCGGAGCAGGTCGAGGTCGTTTTCAACAGCAACGCCACAAAGCGGAAAATCATCGATAAATTCAACCTGATTAAGTATTTTGAACTTGAGGACAGCCCAAACCAATTCGTGCTTGCGGTGAAGCGCCTAAAGAAATATGCTATCCTCGACGCCACCGATAAAGGCGGGCTGGGTATGACCAAAACCGTCTCTTACAACATTACCTGCTACCACCCTTCGCCGGATACCGCCAAGATGATGGTCGATTTTACCTTCGGCATCGTGGACTCGGTCATCTGCGAGATAAGTATAGACAAAGCGCAACGAAATCGAATATTCATTGAAAAACAGATCGCTATCCAAAACGAAAAAATGGACAGCATCCTAGCGATATTTCAAACGTTTCAGAATACGCACAAGGCCTACGACGTACCGGAGCAAGCTAAGCTCTCACTCCAGGTCTACGCCGACCTAAAATCCATCGCGATATTAAACGAGTTGAAAATCGCCGCCATCAAAAACGAATTCATCGGACAAACGCATGAAATGGCGGAACTTAAAAGGAATCAACGCGTGTACGAAACTAAACTCAAAGAGTACGAGGCCGGGGAGAATCCAAACGTCATCCCGAGCTTAGACAGATCGTCGAAGCTGTTCCCTGAATACGCCAAAATGCTTAGAGACATCGAAGTCCAAAACCAGTTGATTCTCCTGCTTACCAAAGAGTTTGAGCAGGCAAGGCTCCAAGAGGCCAGAGACGTGTCGCCCCTTATTATCGTAGACCCGTCTTTTATCCCGGAATATAAGTCGCGCCCGAAGCGTATGATGGTCCTTTTGACCGTCATATTCGCGGAGAATATGTTTTTATTGGGTATTCTCGCGTATATATTCTATTTAAAACACGTTCTGACGAAAAGCGAGAGATTTAACGCTTTCGTTAAAGCCATAAAACAGGACTGACGGAGATGGCGGAGTCCATACGCACGGCCCCCGTTCGCCTCCACGATAAGCACGGGAACAGTACAAACATATACGCCACCATAATGGCACCCGTGCTGTTGTCGGCGCTGCTAATCGCGCTTCTGATTAAGGCGAACACGGTTGTCGTCTACGGCGGTATATTTTTTTTCTTTATGTGTTCGATCTTTCTGTTGATAGGAAATATCTTCAACCGGGCGGTATACGTCCTTTTTTTGATTCAATTCACCGCGGCGTTATTTATACAACTGTCATTATACGTGACAATAATCAGCCTGCTGTTCTTACCGCTCGCGCTCAAACGCGACTCGAACTCAAATATATTAACGGCTCCGCCTTGCGTGAAATCGTTGCTGTTGTTGCTCTCCGGTTGGGCGGTGTCGCTAGTCTACGCGTCCGTTACCAACAACGGTGGGTTTAAGTATTTCTTTATTTACGATGTCTTCTTTTTCCTAGGGTTGGCGGTCGCGTACGAGATGTTTATCGCCTTAAGACTAAAAATTTTGACCCCGGATAAACTGATACCTTACATAGCTCTCTCGGGTTTGGTTTTGGTATGCGTCGTCTTTATTAAATACGTCGTTGACGGCATTCCGTTCTCTATGATTTTAAAAGATCGTTTGGGATCACCGGTTAAAATAAATCCCAATATTATGACCGGTTACCTTGATATAACTTTGCCGTGCGCGTTTTTTACCGCGTTTTTTGAAAAAAAAAACCTAGTAAAAAAAGCGTTATTCTATTTGTTGTCGATGGTCATAGTTTGCGCGATACTATTGGCGGCCTCACGGGGCAGCCTTCCCGGAATCGTAATTTTATTCGCCTATTTTATATGGCGTAAGCGCTCCAAACGATTGATACTATACGTCATGATATTCGCGGTACCCGTAATCCTCACATTAGGCTCAACCCTTATAGCACGCATGACTAATCCCACGGTGGCCGATATCTTATCTAATATGGGTAGGGTGGAAATGTTGCACTCGGCGCTTAAAATACTGAAAGAGAACAACTACTTTTTCGGAATTGGCATGAATAACTTCAGCCAAATGAAGTTCTCTTACGGATTCCCATATTGGTTTGATACCAAAAGAGTAATGTCGAGTCATAATTTTTTCGTTGAAATCTGGTTGGGCTGGGGACTCTTGGGTCTGCTCGGATGGCTCTCCGTCAACGCCTCGATAGTGCTTTCCGTTCTTCGCAAGCACAAAGACAACAGCGCGGCCAACGCCGCGGCGTTTGCCATTATCGCATTTTCCGTTCACGGGTTCATGGACAGCTTTTGCGCGAACTATTCGATGATGTTCGTCTATTTTTCGCTTATGGGAATCGCGCTTTTTTCCATGAAAGAGGGACACGCCGCTTCGCCAGACTCCCAAACTATGCAAGACAATAAAAATTCCGCGCAATAATATCCGCAAACTCAGCGGATACTACTGCGCGTGAAAAAAAACATCCGGCTACTTCAAAACGCCTACCACTACTTCCTGAACCGCTTATACTCCTTATTCAACTCATCCCAAGCCACAACCCTATCTTTCTTTCCTTTGGCCACGGTAGAGTCATACGGAGGCTGTTTTTCCGTCCGCTGCTTGTTGGTCTGCGGATCTATGCCGGTGAATATCTGGCGTATGCGCTTCTCCCGCGTTATGTAGTGATAGGCTAAGTCGCCCATCACGTCCCACGTTCCGGAAGACTCAAATAGCCAATCGTCCGACGAGATGCCGTCTTCCGTGCCCTTCCTGCCTTCCCTGATTAAGAGCGTTCCGTCTTTACTCATGTGGATTTCGTTCCGCTCCACCAAATTATAGCGCTTGTCGGGCGCCGTCTTCTCCATCACCCATATCCCCACGAACTCCCCGCGCAGCGAGTCGGCAAGCTTCTGCTGCTTGATGAGCGTGTCGAGGTCGATCGACCAATCCTCAAGACGGCTGCGGGCGTACAGCTTCTGGCTCTCTATGGCCCTAAGCGAGTCGACCACCCTCTTCCCCTTCTCCGCGGCCTCAAGGTGCAGCCCCTTAAGCTGCGCCATTTTCCCGTCGCAAACGCCTCTGAGCGAATCCATGAACGGCCCGGCGGTGGCAAGCTTCTCGGCCATCCGCGCCTCAAAAGCCTCAAGCGCGACGGTAAGCGAATCCTGATAAATCCTGAACTGGCTGCTGTTTCCCGTCTTCTGCGCGGTCTCCATGTTGAAGAGATAGATCTTGATATCCGACATATCCCTCTCCGGAACCCCCTTGGAAGCCAATTCCTGAACTTTCGCCCGCCCCTCCTCCACGGAGACCTTCTTGGCGCAACCCGCCGACACCGCCGCGATAATCGCGACTACCGCAAATACAACGACGCCTCGCGCCGCCTTACATCCGCCGGTACTGTTCATCACATACTCCTATCTTTAAGGTTTTTGGGGTTAGCGAAATCCCGCTCTATATCCACAATATACTTTTTTTTCAAAGCAATCTCCAAATTTTTCGATGTGATTTTTTTTGCCCTATCGGCCGCGGCCCAACCGATAACGACACTTTCGGGACGGGACGACCTTGCCGATACCCACGCCGCACCCGTCCCGGCCCTCTTTCATGTTTTCCCTCACAAACGTCAATACGGTGAGCCGGTGAACGCCCAGAGCCCGCCCTATCGCCGTCTTAGTCACCTTCTTATCCAACAAGGCCTTGATCTCAATTTCTTTGCCCGCCAGCTTTCTGGCTTTTGATTTGCTCCCCCTCGGACGCCCCAACACCACACCCTCCGCGCGCTTACGGGCAAGAGCTTCCTTCGTGCGCTGTGAAATGAGATTTCTCTCAATCTCCGCCGACAACCCGAAGGCAAACGCCAAAACCTTACAGTTTATGTCGTTGCCCAAACGGTAATTGTCCTTGATCGTCCAAACCTGAATGTCACGGCTCATGCACTCGTTCAAAATTCCCATTATCATAAGCAAATTCCTCCCAAGCCGCGACAACTCCGAACAAATAATGGTGTCGCCCTTCTTCATCGCCTTAAGCATCCGCCCAAGCTCCCTATCCCCAACCGCCCTAGACCCGGAAATCGTCTCCTCAACCCACCGCCCCACAACTATCACGTTCTGCTCGCAAAACCTGCTGATCTCGTACCGCTGATTCTCCACAGTCTGCCTATCGGTAGAAACACGAATGTAACCGTAAACCATGACCCCCCCTCTGATATTTTATGAAATAACGTTCAATCTTTAAATTGTGGTTTTTGTTTGTAAAAAAACGAGAAGAAAATTGAAGAACGTATTTTCAAAATATATATCCTTTACAAAAAAAAATTCCAATTTTTTTTGTAAATTTTTTAATTTTGATTTGATATCCTAGCGATAACGGCGTCTTTGCGTCAAAAAACCATAAGGGCGGGATTAACAACGTTACAATAGGGACGCGACGATTACGCCGCTACAACGCCGAGTTTGCCGACGTTATCTGTAGGAATAAATAATACGACACACCGGCTTCCGCTTCTTGTTATAACGAGGCTCAATCGCTTGGGCGCAAGCATCGCTTTTCTCACCCCCCAAGCGACCCCAGCGACACCACGTTCACGCCGTCGTTGCGGGTATAGCTTATCCCCGTACCCGTTACGACGTTGAGCGATTTTGGCGGTTTCACCTTATCGGCGTCAATGAGGGCGGCCATCTTTTTCAAGTTTGCCGCGGCTTCCTCTATCTGCCCGGCGCCGAGTTTTGTCTCGAATGCGATCCAGTCGCCGTTGCGCTTTTGCGCTATCGCGTCTACCTCAAGACCGCTCGTGTCGCGGTAGTAATATACGTCGGCGTCGTTCGCCTGGGCATACACCCGTAGTTCGTGAGTTACTAGGGATTCGAATAGAAAACCGGTAACGTGAATATCGTTAAGGAGCGTTTCAGCGTCGGCGCCGAGCGCGGCTACCGCCAAGGAGACGTCCGTAAGGTGACGCTTCGGCGTTTTACGCAACGACGACGAGGAACGGATGTGCGTATTCCACGCCGGTTGATCCTCGGTGATCATCAGGCGTTTAAGAGCGTCTAAGTAGTCGTATACGGTCGGACGCGAGATATTGTTTACCTCTTTTTCGTTGATATCCGCCGCAAGCGTCGTGATCTCCGCGGGCGTAGCGGTGTTGCGCGCTATGGAACGCAACAGGTCGCGCACCTTGAGCGGATCTCGTTTAACGTTTGACACCCTGCTCATGTCCGCCTCGGCAAGCAGGTCTATGTAGGCCCTATTCAGATCGGCGGCCTGGTCGGCGCGTTTGTCTAAGAGCGTGGGGAATCCGCCTATGATCAGCTTATCAACGATAAATTCCAACTCGGTCGGTTCGTCGCATATATCTATTTTGCCCCCGTTGAACAACTCTTTCATACTGATTTTGCCGGAAGAGACGCCAAGCTCCTGCCACGACATCGTCCTCATATTGAGCGTGGTGAACCTGCCCGCGCCGGAGTGCAGTTTGGCGGTCTCCTCGGGATTAGCCGAACCGGTGAGTATAAACTGCGCCGTCAGCTTCCGCTCGTCCACCTCGTGCCGCACATAGTTCCACAAATCCGGCTGCGCCTGCCACTCGTCTATCAGACGCGGCGTCTTACCGAGCAACAGCCTCTTCGGCGCGGTTTTCATGACGTCCGGCACGTTTTCGTCTATATCAACCCGCAAAACACTGCCGGCGAACCGCAGCGCCGACTCCGTCTTCCCGCAGGATTTAGGCCCCCGAATGAGCAGCGCGCCCGAAGAATCGAGTTTTCTCTGTAACTCGTTGTCGGATAGTCTGTTACGATATGACATAGTATATCTACTTTACATTTTTGGAGCAAATCGGTTTACATTTTTGGAGCAAATCGGTTTACATAAATATAATTGGTCGGCCAGCGGAAAGTCAAAATATAAATATGAAAATCTTTATTCCGCAAACATCCGACGCCGCGCCGTAAACCCCGCCCGCTGATCGGGGTGGGGGCGGAGGATGGGAGATGATTGCTTTATTTT
>Ga0182488_12776_pt1 | contig 9120 bp, 5 predicted proteins | sample TergutNc150P3_FD_120830 | JGI IMG/M metagenome (GOLD analysis project Ga0182488, IMG submission 120830) | reverse complement strand
ACGCCAAAGGTTCACGGGCAAAACCGAGCAGACCGGGCTACTTCGGGCGGTTCGGCGGCACTTTCGCGCCGGAGACCCTGATGCCCGCGCTTGCAGAGGTGCGGGAGGCTTACGGGCGGGTTTGCGGGGACGCTCGGCGGCGGCGATCACGGGAGCGCGGGCGGCGCCGTGTCCGTGGAGGGTTGTTACTGGGACGCGGGGCGGTCGATGAGGGGCGTGTCGGCGGCGGCTGCCGGCAGGGCCACGGCGGAGATGCTGCGGAGAAGCACATATATCGGATGGGATTTCGAGGATGTTTGGAGTATCGGCGGCGGGTATCCGCGGCTGCGCGGTTTAGAGCCGGATTCGGTTCCGGGCGTCTCTTTTGAGCAGAGGCGGGCGTCGGTTTCCGCCTCCGGCAAGCGGCCCCTTGTGCGGGTTGCGGGGGGCGTGGTCTACGTGAACGCGCCTAAGGGCGAATCGGTGCGGATCAGGTTGGTTGACATGAGGGGGAAGGTTGTCGCGATGTATGATGTCGTCGGTACGGCGAGGCTGTCTATCGGTAAAAAGGCGGCGTCCGGCAGGTACATATTGGAGGCGCGGCTGCGCGGCGGGCGCGTGTTTGCGTCGCCTATGAGGGTTTTGAAATGAAGAGGGCGCTGATATTAGCGGTGTCGCTGTTATCGTTGCGCGTTGACGCAGGCGTGGCGCTGCTGGATACGGTGTCGTCGTGCCCGTCGGTGATAAAGGATGTTATTACGGTTGAGATGTTGTTGTCGGATGGGTTTGAGCCGTGGGATGTTACGGTTGGTATTGTTGATACGGTTAATGTTGTTGATACTGTTGATGTTGCTCCTCGCAATGACCGTCATTGCGAGGAGCAAAGCGACGAAGCAATCCAGAGTGTTGATACAACTAACATCGTTAATACCGTTGACAGAGAACCGCCGATATCGAAGAGGAAGATAAAATTCGGCCGCCGCGCCGCCTTCAACCACTCTCAGGTGTCGAACGTTCTCGTGCGGATTTACAGGCACGACGGGGAGAGTTTTTCTTACGCGGAGTACCGTAATCAGGCGGTTTTCGGCGTGGGGTTTGAGGTCGCGGGGATAATCGATTGGGTTTTGTTTGACGATGCGCTTGCGTTGGATTTTTCGCCGGGCGTTGTTTTCCGCAAGCCGATCAACACCGCGGTGGTGGGGACGAGCGAGGTTGGATTGTCGGTTCCTGTGATGCTTGAGTGGGCGCCGTTCGGCGGCGGGTCCGGGGGGGGCCGCGGGGAGTCTGCGTCGGATGTTTTCGCGAGAGGGCGGTTTGAGCGGCGGCATCTGCGTTTATTCGGCGGGATTTGGGTCGGCGTGCCGCTCTACGCTCGTGTTAAGTGGAACGGCGAGGAGAGCGCGCCGTTCAGGGAGCGCTCGGCGGCGGATCTAGGGTTGATCTGCGGGGTTGGGGTGCATGTCAGCGACTGGGCGTATGTTGACGTTAGGGGTATTTTCGGGTTATCCGGGTATGACAGGGCGCGGGGGCATAGGTTGAGTCAATTGGCCATAGGGGTGAATTATGTTAAGTGAGATAAACCGGCGGCGGACCTTTGCTATAGTCTCCCACCCCGACGCGGGCAAGACGACGCTTACCGAGAAGCTGCTGCTGTACGGCGGGGCGCTGCACTTGGCGGGTGCGGTTACGGCCCGGAAGAAGGAGCGGGCGACGGTTTCTGACTGGATGGAGCTTGAGCGCAAGCGCGGGATCTCCGTCAGTTCCACGGTGCTGAACTTCGACTACGGCGGTTACCGGGTCAACCTGCTGGACACGCCCGGCCACAAGGATTTTTCGGAGGACACCTATCGGGTGCTTACGGCTGTGGACTCGGTTATTATGGTTATAGACGGCGGCAAGGGCATAGAGGGGCAGACGCGGAAGCTGTTCGAGGTTTGCCGCCGCAGGAGCACGCCTGTGTTCACCTTTATCAACAAGATGGACCGTCCGGCCTTGGACACGCTTGCGTTGCTCGACGAGATAGAGCGGGTTTTGAATATCAAGGCGTATCCCATGAATCTGCCGATGGGTTCCGGGGTTGATTTCCGGGGGATTTTTGACCGCCGCACCGGGACGGCCAACTTTTACGAGCGGGTCCCCGGCGGCGCGTACCGGGCGCCGGCGGCTACGAGCGGCGGTATAGGCGACCCTATTGTGAGGGACGCTCTGACGCCCTCCGTGTACGCCGCGTTGCGCGAGGAGGCCGAGATGGTGGAGCACGCCGGGGCGCCGTTTTCGCCGGAGGATGTTCTTGCCGGCCTCACGACGCCGGTCTTTTTCGGCAGCGCCGCGAACAACTTCGGCGTCCAGCTGCTGCTCGACGGCTTCCTGGAGTTCTCCCCGCCCCCGCAGCCCAGGATGAGCGGCGGCGCGGCGGTGGATCCCGGATCGGAGCTTTTTTCCGGTTTCGTGTTCAAGATACAGGCGAACATGGATCCCAAGCACCGCGACAGGATGGCCTTTGTGCGGATCGTCTCCGGGCGTTTCGAGCGTGGCATGACCGCCGTGAACGTCCGCGCCGGCAAGCCGCTGCGCCTCGCCAACTCGAGCGCCCTCTTCGGGAGGGAGCGCGCCACGGTGGACGAAGCCTTCGCCGGCGACGTGATCGGCGTCCTTGGGCTGGACGCGTTGCGGATAGGCGACACGCTGTGCGGGGAGGGGGTTTCGGGCATACTATATGATGAGATACCGTTCTTCCCCCCCGAGTGCTTCGCGATAATCCACAACCCCAGCCCGGCGAACTACAAGCGCTTTAGGGAGGGCCTGACCCAATTGGCCTTAGAGGGCCTGGTCAAGCTGTATGAAATCCCGGCCGGCCACCAGAGGATATCGCTTCTGGGCGCCGTAGGCCCGCTGCAGTTCGATTTGGTGCAGTACAGGCTGGAGTCCGAGTACAACGCCGCGTCGCGCATAGAGAACACGGACTGGACGATGGTCAGGCGGATAAATATCGGCGGAACGGACGTCGTTGAGGAGAAGAATTTGCACATCCCCGCCGGGGCGCGTTTGGCCGTTGATAACGACGGCCGCCAAGTGATGCTGTTCCCGACCGATTGGCACCTGCGGTTCTTCGAGGAGCACAACGACGGGATAGTTATCAGTGAATTTTGACTTTGACCTATACAATATAGTATCTTATTATGTTGACATTGATTAATTGATTCTCTGGATTACTTCGCTTCGCTCGTAATGACGGTCATTGCCTTACGGCGAGATAAACAAGTTGGCTTCGCCGAGATAAACAAGTCGCGAGGAGCGAAGCGACGAAGCAATCCGGAGGATTTGACTTTTTCCACATAAGAAAGGCAAGAAATGATTATTCACATGTCCAAACTCGCCACTCCGGAAGACCAGAAGCGCGTCCTGAGCCGCATTACCGGCGCCGGCTTCAAGTACGATGTCATCGAAGGGGCCACCGGGGTTAACGTTATAGGCATCTTGGGGGACCTCTCTCAGATATCGGAAACCTACTTTGAGGACCTGGAGGGGGTCGACAAGGTGGTTCGGATTTCCAAGGCGTACAAGCTGGTTTCGCGTGAGTATTCGTCCGCCAGCAAGGTCATCGACCTCGGCGACGACGTGCGTGTGGGCGGACGTGATTTGGCCTTTATGGCGGGTCCGTGTTCGCTGGAGAGCGAGGATCAGGTGATGAAGATCGCCGCCTACGTATCGCTCATGGGGATCAAGATAATGCGCGGCGGGGCCTACAAACCGCGAACATCGCCCTATAGTTTCCAGGGTCACGGCGTTGAGGGTTTGAAGCTCTTGGCCGCCGCGAGGGAGAGGTTCGGGCTGAAGATCATCACCGAGGCCACCGGCCTGCACTACCACGTGAATCAAGACGGTGTGCGGGAGAAGCGCAACGTGCTGGAAAACGTGATAGAGTACGCGGACATCATCCAAATCGGCGCCCGGAACATGAAGTCCTACGGTTTCTTGCAGGAGCTTGGCATACTCACGAAGGAGAGCAAGCAGCCGATACTGCTCAAACGCGGCGATTCGTCTAAGCTGAAAGATTTCCTTCTTGCCGCGGAGTACATAGTGGCCAACGGAAATCCCAACGTTATGCTCTGCCTGCGCGGTATCCGTACCTTCGAGGACGAAAAGTTTCAGCGCTACACCCCGGACATCGGAGCGATAACGGTGCTTAAGAGGGAGTCGAACCTCCCCGTAATCTTCGACCCGTCCCACTCGGTGGGTTACAGGGTAAACGTTCCCGGCGTGGCTCTGGCCGCCGTAGCCGCCGGGGCCGACGGCCTATTAATAGAAACGCACAACGACCCCGCCAACGCCCTATGCGACGGCGAGCAAAGCGTAACGGAAAGCCAGTTGCTGGATATAAAGAGCAAGGCTGACGCCATTAGAAATTTATTGGTGTAGGATCGACAATGCGCAAACAATATCGACAGCCGCGAAATCAACGGACGCTCATCATCACGGTCATAGCCGCGGCCGCCCTATTATTGTCGTATCAGCAAACGCTCGCCTCCGTCACCGTGCTCGAGAGCACCCCGTCCCGTCTGGTATTGAATTGGGAGTTGACGGGTTTCGACACGGCCGCCCATACCGGCGCTCCTTCCGGCAAACAGATTTCGGTTTATTACGACGGCGGCAACATCCCCACCGGCGACAGCGGCGGCGCGTTCATTCCCGCCTACTCTATCCACGCCGGCGTTCCTGAGCGCGGCGGCGTTCGGGTGTCCGTTGAGTCGCCGGAGTTTTCCGTCGTTCGTTTGAGCGCCCCGTTGCGTACGCGTCTTACCGTCACCGATACGTCGGCGCCGCGTTTTGTGTCGCAGTGGGTCAGCGAGCCGCGTTACGGTATGCTGAGGGGTTATCGTTCGGCGCACGTTCTTTTGCGTCCCGTGCGCGATATGGGGCGCGGTCGGATTCAGTTGCTCAAGAGGGCGCGTATAGTGTTTGAGTTTCCTCCTTCCGCCGCCCATACCGGGGAGTCTTGGCCGCCGCGCGGGGAGTACGAGCGCATGACGGCGCGTATGCTTTTGAATTTCCGTGTGGCGCAGGGCTGGCATGTTTCGCCCGGTCGCGGCGGTTTGCGTAAGGCGTCGCGGCAGAGCGACGCGTATCCGTTCGCCTTAGGTCAGAAACTTGCGGTGTTTAAGGTGGGCGACGGCAATCGGAATTTGAACGAGGGGTTGACAAACGAGAATTCGTTGATAAAGATTCGCGGGTCGGCGATTCGCAAGGTTTTCGGGCCGCAGGTTAGGATGTCCTCGGTTGCGCTCTACGCGTCGCGCGGCGGGGAGATGAATTCCTTGGTGCCGCCCACGCCCTTGGATATTCCGGCGGGGGTTTACGAGGTGCCGCTCTTGCGTTACGATTTGAACGGGGACGGGAACGTTGACGACGGCGACTACGTTGTGGCGTATGTTTCCGGGGCGTCGGATTGGAAATTCGTGAAGGATGAGTACGGGTGGAGGGAGCGTTATTTTGATTTCAGTATAAACCGTTACGACGATTCGCGGACGTATTGGCTTGCGGCGAAGGGGGCGGGCGACAGAGGTTTGGAGATGGGGCGTTACGTTCAGCCGCCTGTAAACGCGGCGGAACGCGGGTCTTACGAAGCCAAGCTCTACCTTCGCACGCCGCAGGCGCTGTCCGGGCTGTACAACTCCCATAGCGACAATCATGAGGGCGGCCTTGAGTGGGTGTGGAAGATATTTACGCCGAGCAGGGCGGACACCACGATACGGTTGGATTTGCCGGGGATTGACAGGCGCGCGCCCGGGTCGATATCCCTTCGCTACGGCAGTTCGAGAATCAGCGGCGGGACGTTTGGCGCCTGGCTCGGTTCCGAGCGGTTGTGTTCGGATTGCGGCGAAGAGGAGAATATTGTTGACGATTGGGGTTCGAACGACTTGCTTATCAGGTTTTTCGGCGGGACGGGCATCGGGCCTTACTACGGCGAGTTAAGCGCCGTTTACGTGCGCTACTCGCGGCCGATAGCGCTTGGCGGCGCTTTCGGCAAGTTGGAGATATTTTCCGATACGGACGCGGGGGACGCGCGTTACAGGCTTTCCAACGACGGCGGCGCTCTCGCGTATATAGTGCGTGTTCCGGCGGACGGCGGCGACGTGGAGCTTGTGGATACGACGCGGGCGTCGTCGTACGTGTGGAACGATGTGGGCGGCGAGGGTGTGAGGTATATGGCTATGCTTGAGAAAGAGATAGTTGACTACAGCGACTCTCTTGCCGTTCCGGCCGCATCGGAGATTTCGGACGCTCGGTATCAGATAAGGGATTTGCGCGATGTTTCCAACTCGACGGATTTTTTGATTATCACGCACGCGGATTTTTTGAGCGCCGCGCTCAAGTTGGCCGCGCACAAGGCCGGGATGGGTTTCGACCGTCCCAAGGTGGTGTTGCTGCGCGACATAATGGATCAGTTCGGCGGCGGCAACACGGATCCGGCGGCGATAAGGAATTTTCTCTACTATGTGTACTGGAATTGGGAGGGCGGCGGTCTTTTCTCATTTGTCACGCTTATGGGTACGGGGCACTACGATTACAAGAGTATAATTTCCCGAGTGCCGAATTTTATACCGGTGCCTTATGTGCCCTATACGTTCGCCAGTATAAGCGAGGATTTCTACGTATTCCTTGACCCTACGGCTCACCCGAATTCGCAGCACTACGGTTATTATTTCTTGGGGCGGATGCCCGCGAGGAGTTTGGCGGAGGCGTTTGACATTGTGGACAAGGTCATAGAAACGGAGGATCCGCGGACGGCGGATTTTGATTCGTGGCGCGGAAGGATGCTGCTCAGCGTAGACGACGATCAGCAGGGGGAGAAGGTGGACGGCACGGATCCGATGCACGTGGAATCCTCCGAGCGTATTTCGCGTGTTATAGACCGTTTGCGGCCGGATATAGATGTGAGGAAGATTTACCTCTATGAGTACAGGTGGGACGAGCGTTATTATAAGCCGGCCGCGACCAGGGCGTTTATAAACGAGATCAACAGCGGCGTCGGCGTGGTCAATTGGTTCGGGCACGGTTCCCCGGCTCAGTTGGCGGACGAGAGGCTCTTCCACAAGGAGAATATTTCGTCGCTCGGCAATAGGAAGCGTTACCCGATTTTTACCGTTTTCTCTTGTTCGGTGGGCAAGTTTGATCAGCCTGAGGGCGACGAGAGTTTGTCTTCCGAGTTGGTCAGGCAGCCGATGGGCGGCGGCGTAGCCGTTCTCTCTTCCGCCCGCGAGGTTTACGCGAGGAACAACGAGGGGCTGGCGAGACCGTTTTTCGAGGTGTTTTTAGACACCTCAGACGGCGCGCGGCTGTCTATCGGCGGCGCGCTTGCGACTGCGAAGGCTCAGTACGCGTATTACGGCAATAGGGCCTACATGCTTTTGGGCGACCCGTCTATAAGGATTCTCGGGCGCGGGCGCGGCGTTGACCTAGAGGTCACGGACGCGTCCGGCGCGCGGCTCGACACGCTCAAGGCGTTGCAGCAGGTGACCATAAAGGGGAGGGTGGCAGGCGCCGGCGAGGATTTCGGCGGCGCGGGCGCGTACGCGGCGGTCACGCTCTTCAACCCGCCGCAGGATTCGACGCGTAGGAAGGACGGCGGCGGCGGCAAGAATGACACGACGGTATACAGTATGCCGGGGAGCCTTGTCTACAGCGTGAAGATCCCCGTTGTAAACGGCGCCTTCGAGCAGCCGATACGTCTGCCCATGAACCTCACTTTCGGCAAGCCAGGGGCTAAGCTCACCGCCTACGTGTGGAAGGAGAGGGAGTCCGCGGTCGGCGCCGGTTACATACGCGGTCTGGTCTTCGACGGCTCCGACAACGACGGCGCGCGGAGCGACACCGTGGGCCCGAAGATCAGCGTGAGGCCGGTCTACAACAATGAGGCGATGGACCGCGCCGGTCTGTTCGTCAAAAACCGCATCACCGCGCAGCTGCCGTTGACGCTGGAGGTGGCCATAGAGGACTCAAGCGGCATAAACGTGATAAGCAGCGGCCCCGACGAGGGCCTCACGATGGAGGTAAAAGGCGCCAGGTCGAAACATAGCATCAACCACCTCTTCCGCTTCTCCGAGGGAAGTTTCTCGCAGGGAACGGCGACGCTGGATTTCGAGAGCAACACGCTCAAAAGCGGCACCTACGAGATGGTAATCAGCGCCCAAGACCTGCTTGGAAACGTGTCTAAACTCAGCGTAACGTGGGAAGTGACGGATCCGTCCGACATAAAGCTGGATCACGTGATGAACGTCCCCAACCCGGTTAAAATGGGTCAGCAGACACGCTTCTACTACACCCACTCGGACGTGGCGGGCCTATTGGATGTAAACGTGACTATAAGGGTATACTCGCTTGGCGGCAGGCTGCTGTCGGTAATCCGCAACCCCCAAAACGGAGAGGCGTGGGTGCCTATGGACAGCCGAAGAAACTATTTAACGCCGAACGTATACCTATACCAAGTGACAGCCACGTCGCATGGTGTGGGGAAAACGGTGAAGAGCAAGATAAAAAAATTAGCCGTTTTACCGCCGAGATAAGACTAGGATTATAGTATAAAGGTTTTTAACATTTTTTACTCTCGCGAAAGGGGGCAGGCATGGTGGATGTTTTGGAAAAAAGCGTTGCTGTTCACAGTTTCTAATCACATAACAAAAACTTTAAGGGGGAGGGGTTGTATTATGAATAATCTTAAAATATCAATGAAGTTGCTGGTGGGTTTCGGCGTCGTCGTGGCGGTAATCTTGGCCATAAGCCTTGTGAGCATCATCAATATCAAGGGCTTGGACACGACATATTCTAACGTCATCGTAACGGAGAGTATGCCTTTGAATCCGGCGATTAACGCGTACGGGGCGATACAGGCCATGCGCTCCGATTCGCGGAACTTTGTGCTTTATACAGGCAACAAAGAAAAGGTGGCGGAGACGAAAAAGTCTATGGAAGCGTGGGCCAAAGAGTTTGAGGACAGTTCCGCGAACTTCGGCAAAAACGTCAGCCGGCCCGACGCCAAAAAGACTCTGGAAGACGCTATGAAACTCTATCACGACACCTTCAAACCGGGCTTGTACAAATTGGCCGGCGACGCCGAAAAAGGGGCGCCGCAGGCGGAAATGC
>Ga0182488_12773_pt1 | contig 9211 bp, 7 predicted proteins | sample TergutNc150P3_FD_120830 | JGI IMG/M metagenome (GOLD analysis project Ga0182488, IMG submission 120830) | reverse complement strand
GAGATTGTCGCGATTGCAAATCGCTTTGAGACTCCTTTTCATATATATGATGAGAGGGGGATACGGGAGAACGCCCGGCGGCTGATCGCGGCGTTTTCTTGGGCGCCGGGGTTTTCGGAGTACTTCGCGGTGAAGGCGGCGCCGAATCCTTATCTGATGAAAATCTTCAGGCAGGAGGGGATCGGGGCGGATTGCAGTTCGCTGGCGGAGCTGTCGCTGGCGAAGCGGTGCGGGATCGTCGGGGAGAGCGTGATGTTCACCTCCAACGACACGCCGGCCGCCGAGTTCAAGTTCGCGGCGGATATGAAGGCGGTGATCAATTTGGACGACATCAGCCATATCCCCTTTTTGGAGGAGAACGCGGGGCTGCCGGAGCTCGTCTGCATACGATATAACCCGGGCACGGCGCGGACGGGGAACTCGATCATCGGCAATCCGGTGGAGGCTAAGTACGGGTTCACCAGAGAGCAGGTGTTCGAAGGGTACAAGATACTGCGCGACAAGGGCGTGAAGCGCTTCGGGCTGCACACTATGGTCGCGTCAAACGAGCTTCACGGTCAATATTTTGTCGATACCGCTGTAATGTTATTCGAACTCGCGGCTGAAGTGTTCAAAGAACTCGGGATAAGGATCGAATTCGCGAATCTGGGCGGCGGGATCGGGATTCCGTATAAGCCGGATCAGAAAGCCGTCGATTTAGAGGCCGTCTCCGCGGAGATGAAAGCGGCCTACGACAGAATCATCGTTCCCGCAGGTCTGCATCCGCTGAAGATATGTTTAGAGAGCGGAAGGATGATGACCGGCCCTTACGGATTTCTGGTATCGAAAGTATTGCACGTAAAAAAGACATACAGGAATTACGTGGGCCTCGACGCCTGCATGGCGAACCTGATGCGCCCGGCGCTTTACGGGGCGTATCACCACATCACCGTCATAGGGAAAGAAAACGAGCCGGCGGATCATACATACGACGTGACCGGGTCGTTATGCGAGAATAATGATAAATTCGCAATTGACAGGAAACTGCCGTTAATCGTTCCGGGCGATATTCTGGTAATCCACGACGCCGGAGCCCACGGGCACGCCATGGGCTTCAACTACAACGGGAAGACGCGGAGCGCGGAATTGTTGAGGAGGGAGAGCGGAGAGGTGATAGAGATAAGGCGGGCGGAGACGTTGGATGATTTGTTTGCTACATTGGACTTTGAGAAGTTGGAAAGGTTTTAAAATCAAATGCTTTAAAGTCAAATGCCTTAAAGTCAAATGCTTTAAAGTCAAATTCTTTTTTAGACGAAAGGCTTCGCCTTTCATAGGATATGCGGGGCTAAACCCCGCATATAACGTCAAAATCAAAGTCAAAATCTTTTGACGTTGACGTTATGTTTCCGCACCCCGTTAGGGGTGCGCAGCTCGGTAGAAAACGTACACAAAAAAATTCTTTACGCACCCCGTAGGGGTGCGCACTGTGTCAGGAAAAGCAGGACGCACCCCTAACGGGGTGCGAGATAATATTCTTGACGGAACGTAGTTCTACCGAGCTATGCACCCCTAACGGGGTGCAAAAAACGTCTGAATTTTGACATAGCCGTTGACGTTGCCGTTGACGTTGACTTTATATGCGGGGTTTAGCCCCGCATATCCTATGAAAGGCGCGTAGCGCCTTTCGTCTGAAAAAGATTTTAATGATTTTGATTTTAAAGATTTTGATTTTAAAGATTTTGACTTTATTAATAATCAAGGAGAACATATTAATGGCGTCACAACCAAAAACGGCCGTAACACCTACGCGTCAAGAAGACTATCCTGAGTGGTATCAGCAGGTGATCAAGGCCGCCGACCTAGCCGAGAACTCTCCTGTTCGCGGGTGCATGGTCATCAAGCCCTGGGGCTACGCGCTTTGGGAGAATATTCAACGCGTGCTCGACGGAATGTTTAAGGCGACGGGGCACAAGAACGCCTATTTCCCGCTCTTCATCCCCAAGAGCTTCCTAGAAAAAGAGGCTCAGCACGTTGAAGGGTTCGCGAAAGAGTGCGCCGTGGTTACGCATCACCGCCTTCAGGCGGGGCCGGACGGGAAGCTGGTTCCCGCCGGAGAGCTTGAGGAGCCGCTTATTGTCCGGCCTACCTCCGAGACCATCATCGGGGCGATGTTCGCCAAGTGGACGCAGTCTTACCGCGATCTGCCGTTATTGATAAATCAGTGGGCCAACGTAGTCCGATGGGAAATGCGCACCCGGCTGTTTTTGCGGACGGCGGAATTCTTGTGGCAAGAGGGGCACACGGCGCACAGCACGCGAAAAGAGGCGCTGGAAGAGACGATGAAGATGCTCGACGTGTACGGCAAGTTCGCGGAGGAGTACATGGCGATGCCGGTCATAAAGGGCGAGAAGACGGAGTCGGAGCGCTTCCCCGGCGCGGTGTCGACGTACTGCATAGAGGCTATGATGCAGGACCGCAAGGCTTTGCAGGCGGGAACATCGCATTTTCTGGGGCAGAATTTCTCCAAGGCTTCGGACATAAAGTTCCTTGACGCGGAGGGAAAGGACGAGTACGCCTGGACGACCAGCTGGGGCGTATCGACGCGGCTGATCGGCGGGCTTATAATGACGCACGGCGACGACGACGGGCTGATAGTGCCGCCCAGATTGGCGCCGTCGCATATCGTCATACTGCCTATCATGCATGACGACACATCGTCAAACGACGTGTTCGAGTATTGCGGCAGATTGGCGGCGGAGCTCGGGGATGTTCGGTACGACGATAGGCGGCTTGAGGTAGAGGTTGACAAACGCGAAGGGCGCGGCGGCGACAAGGTGTGGTCGTGGATAAAGAAGGGCGTTCCGATATATCTTGAGATAGGGCCGCGCGACATCGCGTCGGATTCTGTTTTCGTCGGCAGGAGAGACAAGAGCCGGAAGGAGCGATTCGGGATGTCGAGACAGGAGTTTGTCGCCAAGGTATCGGATATTTTGGCGGATATTCAGAACAATCTGTTCACCAAGGCAAAGACTTTTAGGGACAACAATATCAAGGTCATCGATAATAAGGATGAATTTTACGAGTTCTTCACACCTGCGAACAAGGAGAAACCGGAGATCCACGGCGGTTTCGCGCTGTGCCACTGGAACGGGTCGGCGGCGGTTGAGGAGCGGGTGAAGAACGATTTGAACGTTACGATACGGTGCATTCCGCTGGGTGGGAAAGATGAGGAAGGGAAGTGCGTTATCAGCGGGGAGCCTTCTAAACAAAGGGTTGTCTTTGGCAAGTCGTATTAAGTCAAAAGGGCACTTCGACTTCGCTCAGTGACCTTTTGACGTTGACGTTGACGTTGACGTTATATGCGGGGTTTATCCCCGCATATCCTATGAAAGGCGCGTAGCGCCTTTCGTCTAAAAAAGATTTAGATTTTAAAAGATTTTAAAGGATAATATATGCACCCAACTTTATTTCATATTTCTTCGTTTCCTGTTCCCTCTTACGGGACTATGCTCGCCCTCTCCTTTTTGAGCGGGATTCTTCTCACTATGCATTTCGCCAAACAGCGCGGGCTAGACGCCAACGCTGTGGCGGACGCGGGGCTTTATCTTATAATATCGGCTATAATCGGGGCTCGCGCTTATTATGTTATGACGCATTTTGACGAATTTCGCGGCGACTTGCTCTCTATCGTCAATCCGTTTCAGGACGGGCGGATCGGGATCAGCGGGCTTGTTATGTACGGCGGGTTCATTGCGGCTATTATCACCACGGCGCTGTTCTTTAAGATTAAAAAGCTGCCTATTCTGCCGTATCTCGACGCGTTCTCGCCGGGCGTGGGTGTGGGGATAGCCATAACGCGCATAGGGTGCTTTCTCAACGGGTGCTGTTACGGGCTGGCGGCTAAGGGCGGGAGCTTTTTGTCGGTTAATTATCCGATAGACGTTAATTCTCCCGCCGCGTATTATCAGCATAGGGTCGGCGCGGCGGGGCTGCTGCCTTCGCAATTCTTAGAGTCGGCGGGGGGGATAGTCATTGCCGTCACGCTGTACTTGGTCGGCAGGAGCAAATTTTACTTTGCGGGATTGCAGTTCTATTTATTAATCGTCATGTACGCGGTGCTGCGCTTTTTCATTGAATCGGTTCGTTATATAGAGACGCAGAAGATCGGGCCGTTTTCGCATAATCAGGTGATATGCATTGTTTTGTTTTTGGTGTTCGGGGGGATCATTGTTTGGAAGTTAAAAACATTAAAGTCAAAAGATTTAAAGTCAAAGGCTTTAAAGCCTTAAAGTCAAAAGCTTTTAAATCATTTTTAGACGAAAGGCGCTACGCGCCTTTCATAGGATATGCGGGGATAAACCCCGCATATAAAGTCAAAATCAACACATAAAATGCTAATAAAAGATACGCTCAAAACATTGGTACGGCGCTTTCAGGATTTTTTCATTCCTCCGCTTTGTGTCGTCTGCGACGGGGAATTGGCTGATGACCGTGAGGGGGGCGGGGGGAAGTGGCTTTGTCCCTCTTGTGTAAACTTGTTGATCAAGAATCATAATGATCGTGATCCTTGCCCTCGGTGCGCTCAAAATCGACACAAACGCGCTTGCGCTTGCGATGTTGTTTGGGACTTTCCGTTTGAGAGGGTTTGTTGCGTATACGATTACGACGATACGTTGAGCGTTATCGCCAAGCACATCAAGTATCACGGGAAGAGCGGGCTGGCTTATCAAATAGGGGTCGTCAGCGCCACGTTGATCCCTGAAAAATTCTTTGACGGCGTGGATTTCGTCATACCCGTTCCTTTGCATAAGCAGAGGAAGCGGCGGCGGGGGTACAATCAGTCGGAATACTTCGCGCGCGGCGTTTTGGCGGGGGCGGGGATCAATACCGTCAATCCAGCCGTATTGCGCGCCGATCTTCTGGTCCGCGTCAAGAACACCGAGACGCAGACGCAGCTTGACCGGGATGAGCGCCGAAAGAATCTTGACGGGGCGTTCGCTGTGAACGGTCAGGCGGCGGGCGAGCTTTCGGGGGCGCGGGCGGCGCTTATCGACGACATCTTTACTACGGGGGCGACCACCGAAGCCTGCGCCAAGACTCTGCTGGGGGCGGGGTGCGCTTCCGTCGTCGTGCTGGCTATGGGTCGGGACTGATAAAAAATGAGCCGGCCCGCGCGCCGGTTTAACACGCGGGTCGGCCTTAATCTCTACATACCTCGCAGACGCTGGCGACGGGCATTTTGATTACCCGCTTATCGCCTCCGCCGGGCATGTTTCGGCGCAGGCGCCGCAGTCGGTGCATTTTCCGGGGTCTATAGTGTAGGGCTCACCCTCTTGGATGGCCCCGTTAGGGCACTCGGGAACGCAGCTTCCGCAGGCAAGGCACGCGTCTGAAATTTTGTGGGCCATAAAAGTAACCTCCTTTGTAAATGTTGATCCTTCCGGTTTGGGGTGCCGGCGAAGCCGACGCCCGATAGTCATATATTATAATTATATATTATGGAGAGGCGAAAAATCAACTGGGATAAAAAAATGTCTGAACTAGGATTAAAGGATTAGAAAAGAGATTATAGGATTAAAAATCAACATCAGCCCAACCACAGAATGCTAGTTACTCCCCTGGGGTAATAGGCGCTGCCGCATATCTTCCCGGCTCTCATCTGGTCGCTGAACGCTTGGATCGCGTTGTCGGGGTCTAAAAGCCATGAGGCGTGGATTTTGTCGGCTTCTTCGTCGGGCGGGAGTTTGAAGACTTTTTCGGCTATGAACTGACACAGGAACGTCTTGCTCAGCCATGAGTTATCGCTCGTTTTGGACATCTTCCAGCTTCCGTCAGGAAACTTGCAGCCTTTTTCCAATGCGACTTCAAAATGCTTTTTCAGCGCGCTGATGAATCCGCAATATTTCTCGGACAGCGCCATATCCTCGAACAGACCCATCACAACGGGGTATACAAGGCCTTCTACCAAAGACAGCGTAACGGCGGTATCGCCCTCTTCCAGCAGCGCGGGAATCGTTCCGTCGGCGTTGCGGTATTTCATAATAGTGTCGGCGCACCTTTCGGCCTGATCCGACGCCGCTCTTACCGCGCCGACCAAGTTTAGCGCGCCGAACATATCGGCCAGCGCCAAATACGCCGCCCAGCACTTGACAGCCAAGTAACTGCTGCGCCTCGCGCGGCCCAGCGCGGTGTCTACATTGTCGTACGTCGTGATCTCCGCGCCGGCGCCGGTTTTGAGAGAGTCCAAGTCCATGACGCCGTCGCGGTCGGCGTCGGTCGCGCTGTCCCGGCTCAGCATACTCGTCAAACTTTGCCAGATCACCTGCCGGCGGCTCTCCAGCCACCCGATGTCGCCGCTGCCCTCCCAGTAGACGCCGGCGCAGAGTATCCAGTTGACGAGCTGCTCCTGGGTCATGTACGAGTAGCAGCCGCTCCGCCCGCGAAGCTCGTAGGCCGAGCGGCCCGGCGCGGAGAAGACGTTCGCCACCCCCATGTCGTGAGCGAAACTGATGCCGCCGGGGGACTTCCGGCCGCTCGCGCTCTTCACATAGTCGGTGTACGAATAGCGGCCAGCGTATTGATCGAGGACGGAGCGCACCGTCCACGGGTTTTTCAGCATCTCGAAGAACAGCTGGTCAACGGCGAGGTCAAGCGTGTTCATCATCCTGTACGCGCCCTCGTTGACGATCCACAGCGGCAATCCGGCCTTTCGGTCAAATAGCAGCTGGGTCGATCCGTAGTAGCTCTTTACGGCCTGCGAGAGCATAAAGAGCCTGTCGCCGCTAAGGCGCCGCTCGGCGACCGTAGTGTCAAAATTGGCGGCCTCCGCCCTGTAACGCTCGAAGTTTTTGAGGGCGTAACCGGCCGTATCCTCGATGTCTTTAAAGTGGCGCGTGTACATATAGCAAGTTTCTATGCCTGTCGTCGCAACGCCGGCGCGGTAGAAGCAGACCGCGAAGCGCCACGTGCGCGCTTCGTACGGTTTCGCGGTCATAACGATCAACCCGGTAGTCCCCAAACCGAAGGTCAGTCTGTCGGAAATGTCATCGGCAAGCAGTTCGTCCGGCGAGAAGGCGAGGGCGCAAACGGCGTCGGGAGCGTCTGTGAATATGCCGGTGACGCCGCCTTGGGCGATACCTTTTATGTTCATATTATCGATACCGGCGACTTTCGACGGCCTGCCGGTTCCCGCCTTGTCATCACCGCTTTTTTCCCAACTGTCGATACGCCTCATCGCGTTGTACGGGTCGCCGCCCTCGTAGCCGAAGAAGGCTTTTCTGGGCTTAGCGTTCGCGGAGTTGTCGACGGTCAGTTCGGCGAAGACGGCGGGGATCAGGACGTCCTTTATGATCGAGGGGTCGACCGACATGAATTCCGCTTCGAGTGTCATGTCGGGGATGGATGGGAAAGGAGTGTAGATTTTGAACTCAAGGCCGCCGCAGCGCCAGATGTCGCGGGCCGGAGTGGTTCGGCGGATGATCTTCTCATCGGCGAATGAAACTATTTTTACGGGCGGATTATTGGCATCCGGCTTATCGGACCGAACCCCGCTCCGTTTGTCGCTGTCGCCCCAAACATCTTGGGCCGTAGGCTCCGTCTCAGCATGATGATCTATCACGTCGTCATAGAACGGCAGCGCGAAGAATTGACCCGGATGATCGGACGACTCCGCGCCGATGTAGACATTCTGGCGGGCCGGGCCGGAAAGCTCGACGCCCAATCCGCCGGACGCGCCTTTGAAACCTAGGGTGAAGGAGGCGAACGCGCCGACCGGGGAGTGCTGGGAGTTGTAGAAGGGGTTCATTTATTGTCGGCCGGCGTTAAAAGAAATACCCCCAGCAAGGATCGAACTTGCGACACCAGGTTTAGGAAACCTGTGCTCTATCCAACTGAGCTATGGGGGCTTGCAATATCCATAATATAATATTTTTTGCCTATCAACGCAAATTTTTTGTGTTACATTGTAAAGTCAAAAGGGCGCTTCGACTTCGCTCAGCGACCTTTTAGTCCCCTGAGCGGAGTCGAAGGGGACGTTAACGCCGATTTAAAGATTTTGACTTTTAGACGTCGGCCGCTACGGCGTAGGCGTCGGACTCTCCGTACTCGGCTAGGAAGTCCGCTTGCAGGCGGCGTAAATCGCTTTCGTCTATCGGTATACCGGCGCTGTCGAAGATCTGCCATAGGCGCTCATCGTATTTCGGGCAGGCTTTTCTGCCGGAGTCGCCTATTTTCGCCAGGTGGCATATTATGTCGGCAACTGTGACGACGGCCACGAAAGCCGGTTCGACCTTGGCGTCCCACGGGGCGTGGTGGTATTTCACGGCGTCGCAGATGATGGGCGGCAGGTTCCAGTTTTCGGCCAGCCACGCGCCCACGTAGCCGTGGCCGACGCCCAAGATTTCGTTCTCCGCCCTGTCCAGGCCGTAATCTCCGTTCTCCGCCGTTTTGAGGACTTCGAGGAGCTCCGCGCCGAAATAGCGGTTAAGCATCATCTTGCCCATATCGTGCAGCAGCCCGGCCACGAAAGCCTCGCCCGCGTACCGCGATTCGCAGTTTTTAGAGAGCATGCGCGCCGCGACACCGCAGGCGGAGCTGTGCTCCCAGAATTTTACCGCGTCAAAACCCGAAACCGCCGGGTCGGCGCTCTTGAATGTATCGAATACGGAGAGCCGCAGCACTATGTCCTTCACGGCGTCAAAACCCAGCACCGCTATGGCCATGTTGACGGTCGATATCTCCCGCTGGTAGCCGTAATAAGAGGAGTTGGCCCTCTTGAGAAGCCCGGCCGTAAGCGCCGCGTCGGTGGAGATGAGGCGGGCCAGCGTGTCGGCGGAGGTGTGCCGGTCGTCTATCATCCCGATCATCTTAGAGACAACGGTAGGCAGCGTAGGCAGATCCCCTACGCCCTGGGCCACCTTCTTTATACGCTCGGTGTCGATCCTTCTGGTTTCGTTCATGACCGTTCCGCCTACGCTTCCAAATCTACAAGCCGGCCGTTGTCAAGCATCCGGACAGCGACGTCGTCTTCTACGCTTAATACGTCCGCCTCGCCGGCCTCGTCGCCGTCCTGCCCGCCCTTCCTCTTCTTAGAATGCCTCTTCTCCTCCTTGCGATCCTTGGGATCGACAATCTTCCCCTCGGCGGCCTCGGCCTCGTTGGCGGTTCTGAGATGTATGTCCAAGTGATCCCTGTTCAAATCGGCATTCTGCGCCTGATGAGCCATGGGGACGCG
>Ga0182488_12767_pt1 | contig 9352 bp, 7 predicted proteins | sample TergutNc150P3_FD_120830 | JGI IMG/M metagenome (GOLD analysis project Ga0182488, IMG submission 120830) | reverse complement strand
GGAGCCCTCCGCCCAAAGGACGGCGCTCGGCGGGCTGCGGAAGGGCTGGGTCAACTCCATCTGCCACTTTGAGGGCTTCCCGCCGCCAAACTCGAACTCCATTAAGAGCAAGACCAGCGGGATCGCGATACGCCAAGAGGACGGGAGTTGGAAGGTGCAGATCAAGACAAAGATACTGTTCGCGACCTGATTTGACGGCCGTTGCGGGCGGTTATTCCGGGGTGACTGTCTTCTCGCCGTTGCGCACCGACCGGTATTGGGGGACGATCATCTCTATCCCCTCGCGCTTGAACACGTCGAGCGCGTTGCGGTTGATGTTGGAGCATATCACCGAATACAGGTCGGGCCGCCGCGTGTAGGCGCGCAGCGAGTAGATCACGGCGAAGTCGCAGAGTTCCTTCGTAAACACAAACGGCGGCGGGTTGCGCAAAACGTGCTCGGCCCCGAGCGCCGCCTCTATCAGCGCGCGGTGCGCCCTCTCCCAGTGGACGTCGTAGCAGACTGAAAATTCAACGGAGATTATCACGCCCTGCTCCCCCTCGCCCACAGCGGTGCTGTAGTTGGTTACGTTCGCGGAGAGTATGGACGAGTTCGGGACGGTGATGACCTCTTTCTTTATGGTCATGATGCGGACCACGAAGAGGGTCTTCTCCACCACGTCGCCGTAGACGTCGCCCACCTTTATCCGGTCGCCGATCTTGAAGGAGCGCATATAGGTGATGACTATCCCCGCCATCATGTTGGATATCACGCTCGACGAACCGATGGAGAAGAGCACGCCTATGAAGACCGAGACGCCCTTGAAGATGGAGGAGTCGGAGTTGGGCAGCAGCGGGAAGATAAGCACCACGGTGAAGGCGTAGATGAATATCCGCAATATGTTGAAGGTCGCCCGCGCCCAGTCGGGGTAGAAGCCGGGTATCGCCAGGCGTCCGGTCTCTATCTCGGCGGCTACGTAGCGCATGAACTTGAGTATGTAGCGCATTACAAAGATGATGACGGCTATGCGCAGCAGGTTGGGCAGGTAGGCGATCAAGCCCTCGCCCATGGAGAATACGGGGTCGGCGATCCACGAGAAGAGCAGTTTGGCAATGTGCCGCGTGGCCGGGAAGATCGCGAAGATCATGGGCAGCGCCGCGTAGAGCAGCACGGCGTATATCGCGTAGCGCATGGCCTTGGAGACGAAGAGCGCGGCGGAGGTGAGCTTCTCGGAGGTCAGGAGCTCTATGTTGCGGAAGCGGACGCCCTTGAACCACTTTTCGCGGTTTTCGGTTATTTTGCGGTCTATGACGTTGCGGAACGTCCGGCTCACGAAAATGAACAGGGCGACGAGCGCCGCGACTACGGCCAAGGAGAGGCCGATCATCTTCAGGATGCTCCCAAGGCCCAAGCCCTTTTTATACGCGGCGATGGCGGCGTGCACTTTCTCCCGTTCGATCTCCGCGAGGGTGTTTCTGTCCATGTTCGCCCAGTAGGCGTCTATGCCGGTGATGTTTATGAGCGGTTTTTCTCTGAACGCGATGTCTATGCTCATGCCGTTGTCGACTATGCTCAGGGTGTCGAACTTGGGCGAGAACAGTTTGACCGCCTTGTGTATGCGGTCGCTGTAGAGCGCGGCGCGCTCCAGCGGGGTGAAGGTCGGTGTGGGGGCGTGGATGGTCATGACGGTATCGCCCCCGAGCGTGACGTAGGCCGGCAGGGCGCGCTCTCTCACGGAATCTATCGCCCGCTTGCGCGCGGCCAGCTTTATGGAGTCGGAGGTATGCAGTTTGGAGAGCTGCGCCTTTAGGGATTTGGCTGTTGCGGAGTCGCTCACCGCGATTTGGGAGATGATCAGCGACTCTCGGATAGAGGCGGCTACGCTGTCGTTCATATAGCCGTTGATCTGTTCTACCGCCGCGTAGTTGTACTTGTAGGCGACGGTGTCGTGGGCGACCGGCGCGGCGTACGGGCCGTAGCCTTGGGCGAGCGCGGATGTCGCGCCGGCGAGGCAGAACAGCGGCAGCGCGTACGCGTATAGCAGTGCACGGCGCATCGTTTCGCTACCTGTTAATCATTAAGTGCGGCTGCCCGGTAGCCTCTATCACGTCCCGCCACAGGTCGCTTTCGGGGTCTATGCAGTTGCGTTTCGCCACCGCAAGCTCCGTCGGGATGTGCACGAACGTGTCGTTTATGTGGCTCATGAGCATCTTTGTCTTTCCGGCCATTGCCGCGTGGACGGCGTTGGTGCCCAAGCGCCCGCAGTAGATGGAGTCTATCGGGTTGGCCGCCCGCGCCCTGATCATGTAGCTGGGGTCTATGTACTTCAGGTTGATCTCGATCTTCTTCTCCTTGAAGTACTTTGTGATGCAGTCCTTCAGGAATATGCCGATGTCGGCGAATTTTTTGTTGCCGGAGGCGTCGAAGCCGCCGCCGGAGGAGAGGTGCTCCTGGCCGGCGCCCTCCGCCGCTATGACCAGCGCGTGGCCGCGTTTGACTATCCGCCGCTCAAGGTGCGCCAAGAAGCCGTTTTCCCCGTCTAAGTCGAACTGCAGCTCGGGGACCAGGACGAAGTTGACTTCGCGCGAGCTTATGGCCGTGGCCGCGGATATGAAACCGGCCTCGCGGCCCATCAGCTTGACCAAGCCGATGCCGTTCACGGCGTTTTCCGCCTCCACGTGCGCGTCGGCGACCGCCAGAACGGCCTCCGAAACGGCCGTCTCGAAGCCGAAGGACTTCTCTATGAAGCTCAGGTCGTTGTCGATCGTCTTCGGGATGCCCACGACCGCCACGTTGAGCCCGCGCCGCTCGACCTCTTCGGCTATGCGCAGGGTGCCGCGCTGCGTGCCGTCGCCGCCTATCGTGAAGAGCAGGTTTATGCCCTCCATCTCTATACGGTCGACTATATCGGCGGTGCGCTCGCCGTTACCGCGGGAGGAACCGAGCACCGTGCCGCCTAAGCGGTGAATGTTCGAGACGGCCTCCGGCTTGAGCTGCATGAACGGGTGCTCGTACTCCGGCAGGAAGCCCCTGTACCCGAAGCGCACGCCGGAGATGCGGCGCACGCCGTACTGGTACCATAGCGCGAGCACTACCGAGCGTATAACGTCGTTCAGCCCCGGGCACAGCCCGCCGCAGGTCACGATCGCCGCGTGCACCTTGTCGGGGTTGAAAAAGATCAGCTCGCGCGGCCCGGCCCGCTCGATCAGGTGCTTGCGCTTGTACTCAATCGTGGCGCCGGGCGTGGCCCTCGTATCGTAGACTATAAGCTCGTCGTCCCGCACGAAGTTGGCGATCATGTCTCCGTGGTGGTTGGAAAGGTTGATGGGCGACGGCCGGCGGCCGGGGCCCAACGTTGGTATCGTAAAGTCCAAGTCCTGCAAATCCATTTATCGCTTCTCCTCCGCTCTGGTTTCTCGATTATGGTTCTGTACGCTCTACGCTCCGCAATGCGGTCAATAATCCGACACGGCCTCCGCCGCCGCCCGCGTAGCGCCCTCCTTGGTAAAGGAGATACCTATAATAGGCACCCTGTCCTTGACCTCTTTGAGCTCCTCCTCGCCGAATTTGCCCTTCATCTTCACGTATTCCGAGAGTTGGAACCTCTTTATCTCCAAAAGACCGCCGCCCTCGGCGCCTATCATTAGGCTGCCTTTGCGCCCGTCTTTCAAGGCCACCTTTGTGCCGTAGTCGTAGATGTAGTCGACCACGTCGATCTTGATCTCCTCGCCGTCGCCGCCGCCGGAGACTATCCGCATACCGGGCAAACTCTGCACCCTTCCCTTAGAACTCTGCCCGTTGCCCTCTATGAAACCCTTGTTGGGGCCCGCGGGGAAGAACTGAAAGTTCATTCCGGCGTCAACCTCTATCTGCCCCTCTCCGGGGTAGTTGCGCTTCAGTTTGACGTCGTAGTCGCCCAAGAATATGCGCCAGTAGGCGACATCGCGGACTTTTTTGTCGGAATCCACGTACCATGCCTTGCTCTCGATCATACCCTTCGTCTGCGCGAAGGCGGCGCCCGCGGCGAATATGGCGAGGGCGGCGAACATGACGGACACGCGCGTTAGACGGTTCATATTAAGACCTCCTTGCTATAAGGTTGTTGATTTTTTGTTAAAGTCAAAATCAAAAACAAAATATAATTAATCGCGCCCCCATAGCGCAAATTAATTTAACTCTTGTGACGCAGCGGCACCTCCTTCCATAAACCGGTCGCCTGGTCTTTGATTAATTTTATGTGCGGCGTCTCCCCGCCGTCGAACACTATCAGCTCCTTGTCCGTCACCACCGTCTTGCCGTAGAGCGTGACCCCTAACTTACAGATGCTCCGGTATTGCGTGATTAAAAAGTCCTTGATCCGCTCAAAATCGTCGCGGCTCTCGTTGAATGTGAAAAACAGCGTGTCTATGCCGTGCGGCGCCAGCTCCTCGTATATCTTTATCGGCAGCGCCTTCAGCCGCCGCAGGCTCTCGTGCGACCCGCGCGCCAAAATGGAGCGCCTGTCGGTGAACAAAACGTAACTGAACGCCGCCCTCGGGAAGAGCTTCGAAAGCGGCGCGAAGAGATTGTCGACCAAGTCGTCGCAGTTCACGTTTATCCGCTCAAGCTTGCTCTCCAAGACCAAAATGTGCCGCCGCCCGGCGTAGCGATAGTCGAAAAAGCCGTCCAGCTCCTTTATGTTCTCGTACCCGAACTTGCCCCGCGCCCCCTCCCCGGTCTCGCCCGTCTGCCGCAGGATGATCAGGTTAGGGTAGCGCTGTATCTTCAGCACGTACTCCTCCGTATGGGCGACGATGTATTCGTCGCGGCGTTTGGGGTCGAATCCTTGGTCAAAGAGCCCGCCCATTCTGCCCTGCTTGCTCCAATGCTTCAAAAAATACTTCGTGATCCGCCTCGCGATGCGCTCCGCCACCTCCCCCAAAATATTCCCCTGCGCCGCGGCGTCCCACGGGTAGGGGGAACCCAGCATATCGGCCGCGGTCACGATCGGGTAGCTGCACTCGCCTATGCAATACTCCAAGAGTATCTTGTTTAGAGGCGTCCGCTTGTCGTTTATCGCGTCGTTGACGTTGTGCAGCTTGAACGCGCCCTTTACGCCGTGATTGCGCTTTACGGAGTAGATAGGCTCGCCGTCCTCGTACGGCTGCCACCGCACGGGGATGAACTCGGAAAACGGGCTCTGCTCCATCGCTATTTTACTCCGCATATCTCGTTTTTTTCTGACGCGTCAATATATTTGACGGTCGATGCGCGGCAATTGTTACATTGCCCGGGAAAATCCGTTACCTGCTCGAATAGTGCAGCCGCAGCCAGATCCCGTGCGACGACGTGTGCACCGGCTCGTCCAGCTCCGCCGGACGCTTCAGGTTCTGCCTGTACGTGTAGTCTAAGTTCAGGCTGCGGTGCAGGCGCCACGACAACGTTCCGCTAAGCTCCACGTCGGGCTTTGTCAGGCGCTGTTCCGGCAGAACCGGCGCGAATAACTTGATCTCCCCCTCGGCGCTGCCGAGCGATCCGATCCTCACCGTGGCGCTGAAGGACGCCTGCGGCCCTACCTCAAGTATATTCACCTTGTCCTCCGGGAAAAGCACGATACTGTTCAACACCAAGTTCCGTTGCTCCGCCAACGTATCCCCCGTAGACGCGTACTTTACCTTGTTGCTCTCTATGATCCTGTACCGGTCGTCGTACCGCGAGTAGGCGCACCCGAAGCCGAGCCGCGCCTTAGCCTCAAAGTAACGCCTCGTGGTCAGGTCGAAGTTCATCCCCGCGCCCAACTCAAGGATAAAGGGCGAAAGGGCCGGCTCTATGGTGTACACCAGCTGATTGGTGTCGACCGTGGCCGCCGCGTCGAACACATAGTCCGCGTCCGTGAAGCAAAATCCGCTCTCCCTTGAGCGCCTGATCTTAGAGCTGAAGATCCTTGTGCTGGACTCCGCGCGGGCGTAGGGGCCGAACCAGTTCAATATTCTCCATATAAATATGCTCGACATAAGCAAGCGGTCGGGGTTGTTGACCATATCCTTCATGTTGTCGTCCGTCAAGTTTATGCTCTCGTCGAGCCGCAGGCGCGTGCTCCACTCCACCGGCTTCTTTCTGTAGAGCAGCCACGCGTCAAAGAGCCCGCCCAGCGTGAAGGTGTTTGCCGTCAGATCCGTTTGGTGGTCGATCTCCGCGTTGAACTGCGCGTTTATGCCCACGTTTATCCCGAAACGCCAGTTCGAGGTCAGCTTCGCGGTCGGCGTGAGGTGGATCGTGCCGCCGCCCCTTATGCTGAAGTCGGTCGGGTCTTGGATGAGCATAAACGAGGTAAGCTCCCCCGGCAGCAGGCGCACGGTCACGAAGTTCGTCAGCGTGTTGTAGCCCTCCCCCACGCCCAGAATCTTGTAGACGCCCGGCTTCAATATCCACGCCTTCACCGTCTCGCCGAGCTCTATGCTGGCCCCGTAGCCGCGGCCGTAGGGGTCGAACTCGTCTATCCGCACAAGCTCGTACTCGCCCTTGAGCGCGGCGCCCTGATCGTCCACCACGTCTATCACAAGCCCGGACCAGTCGGGGACGAGCGGTTGCGCGGCGCCCTCCTCGACACGAATGTTTTTCACTATGCGCTGCTGCCTCGATCCGCTGCCGAGCGTGACCCTGTACTCGCCGGGCTCAAGCGTTATGGTGCGCCCCGGCTGATCCGTCGCCACAAGGTTGTCCTCCAGGTCGAACACCTCTATATCCGGCTCGGAGTTCGTCTCCGTGTAGGTGGGGACGAATATACCGCCCTTGCCGAAAGGTATTATGATCTCATCGGTAGATTGCTGTATATAGAGCGGCGGCGCGTTCCAAGTAGCCATGGCCCCCTCAAGCCACGAGCGCTCCATCCGCGAGGCTTTCGTGATGGCGTCTTCTATGACCGCCGCGCTCTCGTCGCCGCGGTTGCGCTTCTGCTGGAACATTTGCCGATCCGTCAGCTCCTCCCCCGGCAGATCCGGCGGGGGAGCGGCCGCCGCGAACGACAGCGGCAGAAGCAGCGATATGGCAGCCGCGCGCAACCGCATATCAATCGCCCTCCGCCGTGAAAGACGGATCTTCGACCGGCGTGAAGGCGGGCCCGCCTTGGCCGGGTATCCCGAACTCAACCGCCAGCTTGGCGTCTATGTCGGAAATAGCCTCCGTGAAGATATACTCCACTATCTGCGACATCTCCTTTATCACAAGCCCCGTCTCCCGCGTGTAAACCTTCTTGCGGCGGTTGAATGAGCGGCTGTAAAGCATTGTCCCGTCGGAAATCTTCGTCAAATTAAGACGGATCGACACGTGCGCGAAAAGCATATCGTCGCTGTCGTACTCCTCAAGGGCGTCTATGAACCCGGTGAGCTCGAAATCCGGCTTACGCCCCTCGTCGAAACGGCGCACCAGCCCGCTCACAAGCTGCACCGACGACAGATGCCTGAAGAATAGGTCGGTCAGCATACGCGTAGGCTTCACCGCCCACGATTTGTAGTTGTAGTAGCGTAACTCGTACGGATTCATGCGGTACACGATGTTCGACCGGTTGTAGGCCTCCTCTATGGAGAACTCGCGCAGACGTATCACGCAGGCGTAGGGGTTCTGCATCGTGCGGCGCTCTATGTCGGGCGGCACGTAGTTCAGCATGAAGTATTGCCGCGACGGCGGCTTGCCGCAACCCGCGAAGAGCGCGAGCGCCAAACACACGCAGAGAATAGCCGTCCGCCGCGGCGTTATACCGCCGCCGCGTCCGCCAAAAAGTCCGTCAGTCATATATACGCCGCCCTCGCTCATCTGTTATCCCTCTCCTTGCCCTCGCCCCGAATCAGCAGGGACGGGTTGTCGGCAAGCATCTTCATAAGCTGGCTGGCGCTCTCGAGCGCCTCGCGCAAATTCTCCATGCTCACGGAAAAATCCTCGCGCGTCTGCATAACCATTAGGGAGAGATTGTCCGTAAGCGTCTTCACCGACGTAACGGTGGAGTCCGCCTTCGCTATGATCCCCGGTATATTGGCGCCGTTGACCCCGCTCCTCAGCGAATCCGTGATCTCCCGCACGTCCATCGTTATCTTGTGCACCTCGTTCACGGCGAGCTGCACGGTGTCTATAACCCTCGCCGCGACGGGAATAATCTCGCCGACATCGTGAAAGACGCTCTTGGCGTCGCCCGTCAAGGCCGCCAAGTTGTCCATGGTGATCTTCACCGAGCGCAGACTGTCGGGGTTGGTCACGGTGTTCAGGTGGTCGAGCAGCAGCTCCACCTTGCCTATGAGCAGCTCCGCCTTGTCGCCCACGCTCGCGAAGAGCGACGCCCGCGTGGGCACTATCCCGCCCGGCTTGAGCAGCGCCGCCTCGTTGCTGCCCCCGGAAACCTCCACGTACTTCAGCCCCGTTATCCCGATCAGCCCCGTGGTGGCGTACATATCCACCCGCATCGGAAAGCTCTCTATGACGCTGAGCTCCACCCGCATCTTGTTTATGTCGTCGGGGTTGTAGGTCACCCGCTGAACTATGCCGATGGACACGCCGTTGAACTTTACCGAGGCGCCCTGCTCCAACCCCTGCAAAGACTCGCCCTCGAAGATCGAGATGTAGGTCTTGTGGTGCTGCGTCATCTTCATCCCTATGGGTATGATGATGAACGCGGCCAGGATGACCATGCCGATAATCACGAAAATCCCGAGCCGTAGTTTTTGCGCCGCGGTTATGCCCATAATCGATCAAGCCGTCTCTTTCCGCAAAAAGAAATCCGCCACCGGCCCCTCCTCTATCTTCCTGGCGTCCGTGTACAGCCCGTCGAACAGCGTCTTGCCCTTGTGCAGGAATAGGATCTTGTCGGCGATCTTCTCTATAGAAAATAATTCGTGCGTAACCACTATCACAGTAATTCCCAAGGTTTCTCTCAGGCGCAGCAGCAGCAGGTCCAGCCCGGCGCTGGTCACCGGGTCCAATCCGGCGCTGGGTTCGTCGCAGAAGAGCAGAGGCGGGTCGAGCGCCAAAGCCCGCGCCAGGGCCGCCCGCTTGCGCATTCCGCCCGAAAGCTCCCCCGGAAAAAGCCCGTAGGCGTGGGGCATCTCCACCTGCGCCAGCTTGTACCGCACTATCTCGTCCACGACCGCCGGCTGCAGGTCGGTGTGCAGCTCCAAAGGCAGCGCCACGTTCTGAGCCACCGTCAGCGACCCCAAGAGCGCCCCGTTCTGAAACAGCATCCCCATACGCCTCAAAATATCCGAGTCGGCGTCGCTCTCCATATCCTCCATCTGCCGCCCGAAGAGCCTGACCCGCCCCGAATACGGCTTGATAAGCCCCACGATAGAGCGCAAAAGCGTGGTCTTCCCGCACCCGCTCCCCCCCAAAATCACCCGTATCTCCGAAG
>Ga0182488_12761_pt1 | contig 9533 bp, 8 predicted proteins | sample TergutNc150P3_FD_120830 | JGI IMG/M metagenome (GOLD analysis project Ga0182488, IMG submission 120830) | reverse complement strand
TGGCCTAACGTATCTGTCGCCAGGTCGGCACCGGGACCAACCACTTCCTTCCCGGTGCCGACCGCTTTTATTTTGGGGGGATAAAATCAAAGTCTTTAAAATCTTTTAAAATCAAATTCATTTTTAGACGTAGGGGCGGGTTTAAAACCCGCCCCTACTCATCCTGCCCACCCAAAAACGGCAAATCCCCCGGATCCACCTGCGTTTGCAAATAGTTTTCCAGTGTTTTGTCCGCGTCAGGTTCCGGCTCGTCTTGGAACGCCTTCTTCTGCTGCTCGAAGAACCGCTGGCGGGCCTCGCTGCGCAGGTGGTTCTGCTTCACGTCGCACACCTGCTCCCACACTTTCTTTTCATCCAGATCGAATAGCTCGTGTATCAGCTTAAGGTAGTGCGCGGCGGCTTTGGAAAAGAGCTTGTGGATGAAGAGCGTCTTCTGCTCCTTCATGCAAGCGTCGAAGACCGTGTCGTAGGGTATGTACGTCTCCGTGATTTTTTCGTGGTACAGGGCTTTCAGCGCCTCCAGGTACTCGAGCTGGCGGTTGGTTCCGCGGAAGGCGTTGGGGACTATCTTTGAGATGGTGCAGCAGTCGTTGAACCGTTTCTGGAGGATGCGGTGCAGTTCGATGATGCCGTTCACGGCGAAGAACGAGAGTTCCGTCGGGACGAATATCTCGTCGGCGGCCCTTAGCGCCGCTTCCTGCAGGATGTCTATGCCGGGCGAGTTGTCGATCAGGACGTAGTCGTAGAAGCGCCCCAGGCTGCAGTATTCGAAGACCTTGCGCAGTATGTACGGGTCCTTTATGTCGTGCCCCGACAGCTCGGCGTGCGAGGGTATGATGTGGAAGTTGCGCAGTTTGGTCTCGATGATGGCGTCGAGCAGCTTCTTCCCGGCGATACCCACGGAGGAGCGGTATATGTCGCGGATGCACGGGGTGCGCTGCCAGTTACCGTCCACGACGAGCGACAAGTGGTGCTGGCTGTCGTTGTCGATTGCCAGCACGCGGAACCCCGACATGGCCAGGGCCTGCGCGACGCTGATCGTAAACGTGGTCTTGCCGACCCCGCCTTTGTAGTTAAGCACGGCGATAGTGCGCATAGACTTACCTTCCAAAGCCTTTTAATCTTTTAATCCTATAATCCTTACAATCTTACAAATCCTAATCTATAATATACATTAACGCGCATGTTACGGCGGAATATATTTTATAGGTAAATGTTCACCGGACTGATTGAAACGACCGGCGTTATCGCCTCAGCCCGGCCGCGGGGCGGGGCCTTGGAGCTTTGTATCAAGCCTGACGCGGCCGATTTCGCCGTGGAGGCGGGCGCGTCCGTGGCTGTGGACGGGGTTTGCCTGACGCTCGAAAAGTCCGACGCCGGCGGCCGCCTGTTCTTCACCGCCGTGGCGGAGACCCTTGGCCGCTCGTCCGCAGGCAAGGCCCGGGCCGGCCGCCGGGTGAATCTGGAGCGGGCGATCCCGGCCAACGGCCGTCTGGACGGCCACATAGTCTTGGGTCACGTGGACGCCGTAGGCCGGATAACCGCCGACGAGCGCGTAGGGGTCGGCATAGTCCGGACGATAGAGCTTCCGGAAGAGCTATACCCCCTGACCGCCGAAAAAGGCTCAATAGCCGTGGACGGCGTAAGCTTGACCATAGCCAAAGCCGGGCCGGGCGCCGTATCGATATCGCTGATCCCCGCGACCCTGTCCCAAACAACGCAGGGAACCAAAAAGCCCGGCGACAGCGTAAACATAGAATGCGACGTCTTAGCCAGATATATATACGGAATGATCAAGGCGGGGGTAAAAGTATCGGTTGACGCGGTGCCGGTCATTGCGAGCGAAGCGAAGCAACCCAGAGATTTTGACGTACGGAAAGAGACGCTTGTTGAGAAGATAGAGAGATTGGGGTACTAATATACCTTATGAAACCATTCGAAGAAATAGAATCCGTAATCTCCGACTACCGCGACGGCAAAATCGTGATAATCGTCGACGACGAGGAGCGTGAGAACGAGGGCGATTTCGCCTTCGCTTCCGAGCAATGCACGCCTGAGAAGATCAACTTCATGGCCAAACACGGGCGCGGCCTGATCTGCGTCTCTATGGAGGGGTCGCGGCTTGACGCGCTCGGAATCCCGCAGATGGTTTCGGCGAACACTTCGCGGTTCGAGACGGCGTTCACCGTTTCCGTGGAGGCTAGGGAGGGTACGACCACGGGGATCTCCGTCCACGACAGGGCGGCCACCGTGCTCAGGCTCGTCGACCCGAAGAGCGTTCCGGGCGACTTTGTCATGCCGGGGCACATGTTCCCCATAAGGGCGAGGGAGGGCGGCGTCCTCGTCCGCAGCGGGCAGACGGAGGCTTCCGTCGACCTGGCCAGGCTGGCCGGGCTTACCCCGTCGGGGGTGATATGCGAGGTGATGAACGAGGACGGGACAATGGCCCGTATGCCGCAGCTTTTGGAGATAGGGAAGCGGCACGGGATCAAGATAATATCGGTGGTGGACATCATCCGCTACCGCACCGCCCACGAGCGGTTTGTCAAGAGGGCGGCGCAGACGCGGCTGCCCACAAACTACGGCGAGTTTTGGATGACCGCCTACGAGGACGGTCTGACCGGCGCGGTGCATCTCGTCCTGCAGTGCGGGGAGATAGACTCCGAGAAGCCGGTGCTGACCCGCGTCCACTCCGAGTGTTTCACCGGCGACCTCTTGGGTTCGCTGCGCTGCGACTGCGGCGAGCAGCTGCACACCGCCATGCGCAAGGTGGCGGAAGAGGGCGGGGTGGTTCTGTATCTGCGTCAGGAGGGCCGCGGCATCGGGCTTGTCAACAAGATACGCGCCTACGCGTTGCAGGACGGCGGCATGGACACCGTGGAGGCCAACGAGCATCTGGGTTTCGCGCCCGACCTGCGCGACTACGGCATAGGGGCGCAGATATTGGTCGACCTCGGGGTGCGAAAGCTGCGTTTGATGACCAACAACCCGCGCAAGATAGTGGGTCTTGAGGGTTACGGGCTGGAGGTGACGGAGAGGGTGCCGATAGAGATAAATCCCGGGCATGAGAATAGAAAGTATCTTCATACGAAAAAGCAAAAGATGGGTCACTTGTTTGAAGGGAGCGGTATATGAAAAACGTAGTGCAAGGCGTATTCAACGGAGCCGGCAAAAAATTCGGCATAGTGGCCGGCCGCTTCAACGAGTTTATAGTAGGAAAGCTGCTTGAGGGCGCCCATGATTGCCTGGAGCGTCACGGCGTGAAGCCCGAAGACGTAACGGTCTGCCGTGTCCCCGGATCCTTCGAGATCCCCGTGGCCGTGCAGCGTATGGCGCGTTCAAAAAAATACGACGCCGTAATAGCCCTGGGCGCGGTAATCCGAGGAAACACGCCGCACTTCGACTACGTGGCGGCGGAAGTCTCAAAAGGCGTGGCCAAGATAAGCCTGGATGAAAGCCTGCCGGTAATATTCGGCGTCTTGACGACAGACACCGTAGAGCAAGCTGTTGAGAGAGCCGGAACCAAATCAGGCAACAAAGGCTGGGACGCGGCCCTGTCGGCATTGGAGATGGCGGACTTGTTTAAGAAGATATGATGGATTTTCTTCTGGCGTCCGTACCAAGCGTCTAAAGGGTCGGAAGGACCTTACAACGTGGCAAGGTTCTTCCGCTTGGTGGGTTAATTTCCCCAAAAGATTTTGATTTTAAAGAATTTGACTTTAATTATTTGATTTTTTAAGGATAGACAAGTTTTGGAACAAGACCGAAAGCAAGACCAATCGCACCCTCAGCAGCAGCGCCACGCCAGCCGTGAGTTAGCGCTGCGCACTCTCTACGCCTACGACGTGGACAGCGCTTGTTCCTGGGAGGACATGCTTTCCAGCATCGCCGAAAACGACCAGCTCCAGCTCGGGCCTAAGGTCATAAAATACGCCAAGACATTGGTTGGCGCCGCGGTGAAAAACCGCGAGTCCATAGATGCCGTCATTGCCAAGAAGGCGGTCAATTGGGAGTTGCGCAGAATGGCCGCGGTCGACAGAAATGTTCTCCGCATGGCCACCGCCGAGCTAATTCATATTAAGGAGCAGGTGCCGTTTAAAGTAGTGATCGACGAGGCGGTTGAGCTTGCCAAGACCTACGGCACCGACGATTCGGGTAAGTTTGTGAACGGCATCTTAGACTCCATACGCAAGGAGTTGCATCGGAAAGAGGGCGCTGCCGGTGGCGAAGAAAAAGCGTAAATCACCCGTGCCGCCGCCTACGGTTGCGGCTGAAGGCGTCAAAGCGCCGCGATATTCGCCGCGTCTCGTTCTCATTTTGTCAATAGCGTTTCTCTGCGTCCTCTGCCTTATCCAGTTTTGGGGCATACTCTCCGGCGGCAAGAATTTATGGGAGGACATTGTCGAGGGTGAGTTCCCGGCGCGCGTCTTCGCCAAGCTGGCCATCTTCAGGGGCGAGTTCCCGCATTGGAACCCGTTCACATTCGGCGGGATGCCCTTTTTCGCCACCGGCACCGGAGTTCTCTACCCGTTCAATCTGTTGCTGTCGCTGTCGCCCGTGAGCAACGCGGCGCTCTGGTACCTGACGCAGGCGGTGATCGTGTCGCACGTGCTGATAGGCGGCCTCTGTATGCGCTCCTACCTGCGTTTTCAAGGCCGCACAAACGCGGCGTCGCTCTTCGGCGCGGCGGCGTTTATGCTGGGCGGGTATCTCATCACCCACGTCATTCATCCCGGCATCCTCTGCGTGGCGGCGTGGCTGCCGCTTATGCTGCTGTTCATGGAGAAGGGCATACGCGATAACAAGCCGTACTATATGGTGACGGGCGGTTTGCTTTTGGGCGCGGTAATGCAGGCCGGGCACCCGCAGGTCATGTTTTACGCGGTCGTCTTTTTGCTTACTTACGCTATGTTTCTTGTGTGTCAATACGGGTTAAAGAGGACGACGCTCTGCGCCCTGTATTTCGCGGTTGCCGCCGGGCTATGCATGGTGCAGTATCTCCCGATCTTCGAGGCGAGCGGGCACACGGTGCGCAGTCAGTTTACCATTGCCGACGCGAGCCAGGGGTCGTTGCAGATCGCGCAGTTGTTGACCGCGTTGATCCCAAAAGTTTTCGGCGCGTATACCGGCAGCGACGGCGTTCCCGCCTTTTGGCTCTCGGACGCCTTTCAGCACGGGTACTACAACTACTGGGAGTCGTGTTTCTACGTGGGGGTGTCGACGCTTTTGCTGTCGTTTTTTGCGTTTCGTAAGATTAAGAGCGACCGCAGGGCGCTCTTCTACGCGTTGTGGATACTGCTTAGTTTTTTGATTGCGCTTGGGGGAAATTTCATTTTCTACAAGATACTCTTCAGGCTTGGCATACCGGGTTTCAACTCCTTTAGGCACACGCCGAGGATTTTGTTTGTGTGGGCGTTTATTTTTCCGGTGATGGCGGCGGCGGCGCTTGATTCGCTGAGAGAGATCAAGGAGTCGAAAAAATTGACGGCGGTATCCTTGGCGTTATGCGCCGCCGCGGCGGTGTTGGGATTAATCACCGCGGCCGGGGGATTGACAGCCGTTTTCCCGGAGATGGGCGCGGCGGCCGAGAGGGGGAGTTACGCGTCGGGGCAGGGGATGATTCTGCTTGTGAACGCGGCGCTCTTCGGGGTTGCGTTGATACTGTTCTTCAAAAACGCGGTAAACGAGAATTGGGCGAAGATAATCATAACGCTCTGCCTCGCTCTTGACGTATTGATATTCGCCGCCGGCCAGCACATCACGAACCGCGAGGGCGGCGGAAAGGCGTATCAGAGGACCGACGACGGCCCCTTCGTGCGGGAGATGAGGCGGATGAGTTCCGAAGGCCTCTTCAGATTTAACACGCGTCAGTACATAGTGGAACCCGGCGTGAAATTGGGCGGCAACACCGGCTTCATGATGATGATGAGAAATCAGGGCTATGTCAGCGCCGTTGAGATCATGGAGGGTTACAACCAATTCCGCCTTAAGTACGCGGCGCCGCCGCTAGACGGGTCAAAGTTCGAAAAGATGCTCGACCTAATGAACGTCAAATATTATATTGACCCCAAAGCCACGCCGGAGTCGAGAGAGCCGGTGCTGCGGAATAATAATTGTTTGCCCAGGGCGAAATTGTTTTATCAAGCCGAGGTTGTGGGGGTTGGCGAGAATGATAACGGGATTAATAGTAGTATTAATGATAACGTTTTGGATTCGTTGGTAATCGGTTACATGAACAGCCCGGTGTACAATCACAAATATGAAATCGTCGTAGCGGACACGAGCTTCGCGAGATTCAACGGCGGCGGAAAGGGCGAGGCCCGGATCACCAAACGCGGTTTTAATATTATGGAGATAGATGTGGATACCGACGATGAGGCCATCCTATGGCTAAGCGAAATCTGGTACCCGGCGTGGAAGGCCGCGATAAACGGGAGTAAAACAAAGGTGCATAGGGTAAACTACGGCTTCAGAGCGATAATCGTCCCGCCCGGACACTCAAAAGTAGTATTCAAATTTGATTCGTTGATGTTTAATATCGGAGCGATAATAAGCGGATTGACATTATTATTGTCATTGGCATATCTGGCGTTGGTGATTGTTAAAAAGAAAAAAAACGTATGAACATATTAATCCTAAATTGGCGCGACATCCAACATCCCGAGGCCGGCGGCGCGGAGGTGCATCTCTTTGAGATATTCAGCCGTCTAGCTGCCGACAACGGCGACAATGTAACTTTATTGACGACCCGCTTCAAAGGATGCGAAGAGCGTACAGTCTGTCGCGGCATCGAAATCTTACGTTACGGCAATAATTACCTGTTCAACCGTCAAGCCCCCTCGTTCATAAAAAAATTATTAAAAGACAAAAATCGGCGTTTCGACTGCATAATCGACGACGTGAACAAGCTGCCTTTTTATTCCAACCGCCGCTTCCCAAACATCCCGTGCTGCGTCTTCTTCCACCATCTCTTCGGCAAAACAGTATTTCAGTTGACAAACTTCCCAATGGCGCTCTACGTCTACCTCACGGAGAGGAGGTACGGGCGCAACTACGGAAAAACACACTGTTGCGCCGTCTCTAGAAGCACCGCCGACGAGTTGCTGAAACAGGGGTTTGACGAGCGGAAATTGTCGATTATTGAGAACGGCATCGATGTGGATAGATATTGCCCGGATGAATCCGTAAAACGCGATGATGATCTGTTGCTCTACGTCGGGCGTGTTAAAAAATACAAGCGTGTTGACTATATCCTTTCGGCGATGAGTATTTTGCGGAAATCCGGTCGGACGCTCAGGCTTGCCGTGGTTGGTACGGGCGACGATTTGCCGCGTCTCAAAAAGCTCGCCGCCGATCTGGGGCTTGCCGACAAGATAGATTTCGCCGGATTTGTTGACGAGAGTAAGAAAATCGAGTATCTGAGAAGGTCGGTTCTATTTGTCAACGCGTCGGAGAAGGAGGGTTGGGGGATAACGAACATAGAGGCGTCGGCTTGCGCTTTGCCTGTTGTTGCGAACAACGCGCCCGGTCTCCGTGACTCTGTTGTGGACAATGAGACCGGTTTGTTATATAAAGAGAACGACGTGGCTTCGCTTACGGAGTCTCTGAAGAGATTGCTTGACGATGCGGAGCTAAGAAAGCAAATGGGAGAACGGGGCCGCCGTTGGGCGGAGAAATTTTCTTGGGACGCTAGCGCCGGGAGGGTGGGGGAGTGGCTGCGGAAAATCGTATGCGAAAAGTAGCCGTAAACGCGGCTAAGATCGTTACGACGGTACTGATCATCGCCGTCCTCGTCCGTAAGCTCGGGTGGGGGACGATAGTCGGCACCGTAAGCGGAGCCGATTCAAAGTGGCTTGCGGCCGGTCTTGCCGTATTTCTGGTAAGCGGCGTGCTCGGCGTGCTTCAGTGGCAGCTGCTGCTGAGGAATCGCGGCCTGTCGCTATCAGGCGTCCGCGCTTTCAAGCTATACTTTGTGGGAATGTTCTTCAACAACTTCATCATGGGCGGCATAGTGGGCGACGCCGTAAAAGTGGCCTCCATCCGTTCGCGTGACGGCAGCGGCAAGGCCGGTTTCGCCGCCACTTTCTTAGACCGCTTCGCCGGCCTGTGGGCGATGTGCGGCTTCGCCGTCGCCGGCAGTTTGATCCTCCTGAATCGCGGAATGATCAGCCACGGCCGAGTGGAAACCGCCGTAGTGGCCCTCTTCGCCGCCTTCGCCCTCTTCGCCGGAATCATGCTGTTTCTGACGATGAAACCCTTGCAATCGCTGTTCTTTTCGATCATAGACAAAATATCCATAGCGCGTAAATTCAGGGTTAAAGAGATAATGTCGGAGATGCTGATAGAAGCGCAAGACATAAAACTCCTTGCCGCCGTAGCCGCGTTATCCGCCGTAACCCAATTCTTAAGAATAGGCGTCCACGTCTTGACAGCGGCCTCTTTAGGATTGCTTACGGCAGAGAATTTCCAATATTTTTTCATATTCGTCCCGATAATAGCCATGATGATGACAATACCGTTACCGTTTGGAGTAAGAGAAGCGGCGGGCGGAGCATTATTCGCGTTGGCGGGATTTCCCAAAGAAGCGGCGTTTATAATGGGTTTCTTAGCGTCATTGATAGGAATCGCCGCCAGTATGCTGGGTGGAGTGTTTTTCGTGACGGAGAGGATGTATAAGAGCAGGTAATTTTGACTTTAAATAAACAGGAGAATACCATGCAAACCATTGACGTCTCAATAGTAATCCCCGTCTACAACGAGGAAGAAAGCCTCTCCGAATTGATGAAAGGCATCTCTTCCACTTTTGACGTGATGGGAAAAACCTACGAGGTCATCTTTATTGACGACGGCAGTTCCGACAAATCATTCGAGGTAATCAAAACCCTGCACGAGACCTACGGTGCCGATAAAATAAAAGCCATACGTTTCAGCCGCAACTGCGGCAAATCCGCCGCCCTGAGCGCCGGCATAGAATACGCCTCCGGCGGCACCATTATCACTATGGACGCCGACCTCCAAGACGACCCCGCCGCCATCCCCGAAATGATCGCCAAACTCGACGAGGGCTGGGATGTGGTGAGCGGTTGGAAAAAGGTGCGCCACGACCCTTTGGGCAAAACATTCCCGTCTAAGATATGGAACGCCATGACATCAATGGCCGCCGGCCTCAAACTGCACGATTTCAACTGCGGCTTCAAAGCCTACCGCGGCGGCGCGGCTAAGAGCCTCGAGATATACGGAGACCGCCACCGCTACCTGCCGGCGCTGGCGCATTGGGACGGGTGCAAGGTAACCGAGATCGTCGTTCCCCACCACGCGAGAAAATTCGGCAAATCCAAGTACGGCGCGTGGCGCATGTTCAACGGGGCAATGGACATGATAACGCTGCTTTTCCTAAAACGCTACATGAAGAGTCCCATGCACTTCTTCGGAATACTGGGGATGCTGCTCATAGCCGCCGGCGTCGGGGTGCTCGGATACTTCGGCGTAATGTGGGCGGTCACCGGAATCATGCGGATCAGGCCGCTCACGCT
>Ga0182488_12757_pt1 | contig 9624 bp, 7 predicted proteins | sample TergutNc150P3_FD_120830 | JGI IMG/M metagenome (GOLD analysis project Ga0182488, IMG submission 120830) | reverse complement strand
ATCTCGTTGTCGTTGAGCACCACCGTCATGTCGGTGGAGGAGGATCCGAGGTTGTTCAGCCCCTCGAAGGCGAGCCCGCCGCTCATAGACCCGTCCCCGATTACGGCGATTACGGAGTGCTTTTCGCCCAAGAGGTCGCGCCCTATGGCCATGCCGAGGGCGGCGCTTATGGAGGTGGAGGCGTGGCCCACGGAGAAGCAGTCGTAGGGGCTCTCCGAAGTCCGCGGGAAGCCGCTCAGCCCCCCGTGCTGGCGTATGGTGGGGAAGCGCTCCCGTCTGCCGGTGATGATCTTGTGCGGGTAGGCCTGGTGCCCCACGTCCCAGACGATCTTGTCGGCCGGCGTGTCGTAGCTGTAGTGGAGCGCCAGGGTCAGTTCAACCGTGCCCAGGCTGGAGGCCAGGTGCCCGCCGGTGCGGCTGATGTTCTCGATGAGGAAGTCCCGCAGCTGCCGCGCTACGACCGGAAGCTTGTCGACGGGTAGGGCGCGCAGGTCGGCGGGGGAGTTTATTTTTTCCAATGCGTTCACGGACCGTTGTTCCTTTTGGGCTTCTAGCCGTATTGTTTTTGCGGTTTTTATGGCGGCTTCAGCCCACCTTAACATTAATAATATATATTCGTGCCGGAAGACAAAATAAAAAAATCAAACATTAACGGCCCCAAAAAAATTTTTTTATTGCATTGCGCTTTTATTTATTGTAATATATATTATATAGTACGCGTGTCGGTGTGCTCGCGTTTCGAGGTGTTGCGCGCGGTTTGAGGGAGTCTGTCATGGGAGCTGAAAAGGTGCTTACGAAGTGTGTCGCGGCCGGCCTTATTCTTAATTTGGCTTTAGGGCCGGGTTCGGCCGTTTTCGCCCAAGACGATCTATGGGACGGTTTTGACTCCTCCACGCCCTCCGCGCCCTCTTACGGCCAGCCCTCTTACGGCCAATCCGACTACGGCCAGAGCGACTATCAGTCCTCGGCCGCGGAAGAGTCGCTTGATGATTTGGAGAAAAAATACAAGCAGGGCGCCGAGGTGGACGCTTCGGCGGAGGGGTTCATAAAGGTCGTCAGGCACAAGCAAAAAGAACTTAGCGATTTCCCCAACGCCGTTATAGAGGGGTTGCAGGTCTCCGTGGAGAACGGTTCCGTCCAAGACGAGATTACCGTGACCTGCTACTTCATCTTCCGCGACAAGTTTTCCAGCTACTTCTACAACATAGACCGCAAGGAGAACAAGCTGACCTTTGAGTTCGTGGACGCCCGTACCGGTTCGTCGCCCATCGCGGCGTTGGAGCAGGCGCCTATCAAGGAGATCGTCATTGAGGAGGATCAAACCGACGCCAACAAGTCCGTAAAGGGGCTCAACGCCGAGTGGCACGATGTTATACGCATCTCTTTCGAGTTGGAGCAACTGCCGGTGATTTCTGTCACAAACGAGCAGAATATCATATCGTTCAGCTATAAGTGGACGACGAATTCCGAAATGATATCCAAGTACCTTTACAAAGACAAGTTTCCGCTGCTCTTTTGGGGTTCCGCCGGGGTGCTCGGCGGTATCGGCATCGGTATTTTGACGTACTTCCTGCTCAGAGAGCCGCCGCCTAAAGAAGACCATACCCTTACGGTCGATGATTTGCCCGGCGGGTATCCGCTAAGGTCGAAACCGTGAGGCGGTGTCGGCGGTATCCGAAAATACATTATTTATTTTGATTTCCGCTTGCCCCCATACTATATTATATGTTCTATGCGTTATCCCGTTACAAGTAAACTCGGATAAAACCAAAAATGGCGGATGCTATGAAACCAACGAATAAATCGGCGAAGTGTTACACTATAAGTATGCCGGTCAGGACCTTTTGGCGCGTATTTCTGCCGCTTTGCTTCTTTTTGTTCGCCGTAGGCTCGCTTGTCGGCTTTTTTGTGGTGGATCGCAAGGTTATGCCCAAGATCGTGGGCGTTCACCGCGACGTGCTGCCCACGCCCGACGTACGCGGCATGGAGTACGAGGCGGCGCGCAACAAGTTTTACGGCGTAGGGCTTTTGACCGAGGTGCGGGCCCGCGAGTTTGACGACAGCGTTCCCGAGGGCAACGTGCTGAGCCAGTTCCCCGATCCCGGCGAGTCGGTTAAGAAGGGGCGCAAGATCGCCTTGACGGTGAGCCGCGGGCCGGAGGCGGCGCAGGTGCCGGCGCTGCGCGGGATAAACGAGCGCCAGGCGCGCCTCGATCTGCGCAAGAGCGGGTTCAGCGTGAGCGCCAACGTCCGCAAGGATTTCAGCGGGAGCGTGCCGGTAGACGCTGTGATAGAGACCTTCCCCCCGGCGGGCACCATCACGTCGCGGGCGATGGACGTGGACTTGATAATATCGCGCGGGCCGAGGCCGACCCACGCCGTTATGCCTAACGTCATAGGCGATATCCTCTCGGAAGCGAAGAAAAAAGTGGTCGACGCCGGCCTTAAAGTAGGCGCTGTAACCTATCAAAACAACGCGACGCTGCTCCCTGGAACGGTAATGTCGCAATCGGCGTCTCCGGGGGCGAACGTGCCGCTGGAGAGTTCGGTCGATTTGGTTATTTCAGCCATTAAGTAGCGGGTGCTCACTTTATGATCAATACTGCCAAAAGATATCTCGCCGCCGCCCTTGCCCTAACCGCCGCGCTTGCGTTGTTGATATTGTTCGTCGCCGGTTGCGCGTCCGGCGTGCGCCGCGCCGCCGGCCCGCACGGCGGCGACGAAGAGATATTGCGCGCCTTGGGGCTTACCTCCGACGCGCCCGCCGCCGACTCCGCCGACCGATACCGGCTCGCGCAGGATCACTTTGTAATCGCCAGAGACTACGAACGGCGCGGTTTGCAAGAGGCTGCCTTTGATCTTTACGAAACCGCCTACGGTTTTTGGCCCCAATCGAGTTTTTTGCGCAAAATATTGGCCGACGAGTATATGCAGCGCAACGATTACAACGAGGCGCTCGCCCTATTTTCCGGCATCAAACTCTCCGAGTTGACCCCCGAAGATTTGCGGACGCTGAGCTTGGTCTACCAGCGCCTCGGCGACTTAGAAAAGGCGGTGGAGGCTATAGAGGCGCTCGGGAGCGAGCGCAGCGATGAGGAGATGTATTCGCTTGCCTTTCTCTACGAGTCTATGGGGCGTAAGGACAAGGCGTTAAAGAGCTTTCGCGATTTTTTCGCCGGCAGTCCGCGCTCGGCGGGGCTTGGCGTAAAGATGGTGCAGTTCAGCGTGGGCGAGAGGCGTTTAGCCGACGCGGAGAGCTTGGCGGTCATACTGCGGAGCGTGTACCCGAACGACGCGGAGGTCGCGGCGATTTTGGGGACGGTCAAATATTTGGCGCGCGACACCGTCGCGGCCGTGGCGCTCTTCAATGAGGCGTTGGCGTTGGATTCGCTCAACGAGGACGCGTTGCGCACGTTGGCGCATATCCGACTTGCGGGGGAGCGGTACGCGGAGGCTATCGCTCTCTACGAGCGGCTCGTCGCTTTGGGGCCGGTCGCCCCTATCTATAGGCGCGGCTTGGCTTTATTGCTCTTTCACGCCAAGGAGTACGCGGCGGCGGAGAAGATTTTTGACACGCTGATTCTTGACGACGACGACGACGTCAAGGATGTCGCGGGGAAGGCGGAATTGCGTCTCTACCGGGGGCTCATCTACTCGCAAACCAAGAGGTTGGACAAAGCGGCCTCGGAGTTCAAGGCGGCGCTCGCCTTAGACCCAAAGTACGAGGAGGCGTGGAAAGAGCTCTGCTATATGTACATCATAGCGAAAGATAAAGAGAAAGCGAACCGCGCCGTAGATGAGTACACCGCCGCGTTCCCGAACTCCGCGCCGGGATGGAGATTTCGCGGATATGTCTTGAATATGCGCGAGAAGTACGACGAAGCCGTCGCCGCGCTGAAAAAAGCGACGGAGATAGATCCGGGCGACTACTTCTCATGGTTTGAGATAGGCAGCATTCTTGAGAAGCGGAAACGCGTAGACGAGGCGGCCGCGGCGTTTAGGCAAGTGTTGCGCATAAACCCCGGCGACGCGCAGGCTGCGAATTACCTCGGCTATATGTGGGCCGAGGCGGGAATGAGGTTGGACAGCGCCAAAACCTTAATAGAGGTCGCGCTCGCGAAAGATCCGAACAACGGAGCGTACTTAGACTCCTACGCGTGGGTCTTTTATCAGATGGGCGACTACGAAAAGGCGTTGCATTACATGAACAAGGCGTTGGAACAAGAGAGCGTGCATGACGATCCGGTACCGTACGAGCATATAGGAGACATCTACTTCAAGATGAACAACTACAAGTCCGCCGAGGACGCGTATAAGCGCAGCCTTGAGTTGAAGACGGCGGACTCCAAGAGGATAAAGGAGAGGTTGGCCGAGATAAAAAACCTGATGCGCGGTAAAAAGGGGCGATAGGAGAGTATGATTTTAAGAGGTATCATAAGATATCTGCCCGTGTTGCTGGCCGCGGCGTTCGCCATGACCGTCGTGGGTTGCGCCGGTACGGCCAAGAAGGGCGAGGGCCCGCCGCCTATCGTCGTCGACGAGGCGGCGATAGATTCTATACTGCGCAGACCCGCGTTGGCCGAGTTTAAGGGGTACGGCGAAGTAAATATGTCGGGCGGCGGGGCTAAAGCGTCGGGTAAGATTGAGGCGCACACAAGAAACAACGGCTTTGTTAAGGCGCAGATTTACACGCCTTTCGGTACGGTGGCGGCCTACATAGAGGGGGAGGATTTTAAGGGGAAAGTTAAGGTCGATAACGAGGTGAAAGAGTTCGCTTATGATGAAAAGATGACGGGCGTCTCTTTCCCCTGCGCAGATAATTTCACATACGGGCAGTTCATAAACGCTCTGACAGGCGCTATGCCGGACGCGTTTAGGGAGTTATCGGCTACTCCGGATTCCCTTAAACAACGCAAAAAAACACCCGGCAAGGCGACCGCCGTGTGGAATTCCGACACGCTCTCGGTGCGCGCACAGTTCAAGGGCAAAGCGGGGAGACCTATTATATTGGAGTCTGTGACATTTCGCTACAACATAGACGGGAGCAAATTTTCCATACTCTTCGCAAACTTTAAAAACGGCGCGGCGCGGGAAATTACGTTTAAGCAGGGCAGCAAAAATTATATTAATGTAAAGTATGAGTCTATTATCGGGCGGTAAATAAAAGAAGTTGTATTGATGAAATATTAATCTAGAATAATTGACTAATGGGATATCGGTACTTATTAATGAGTGACAATATGAAACTAAATTCGCGAATTATCGGAATTGGCTACGCTCGGCAAATGATGTCGTCCGTCGTGTCCGCGCTGTCCCTTTCGCTTATAATAATCGCCCTCTCGGCGCCGCCGGCGTCTTCGCAAAACGTCGACGCCGGCACCGTCGCCTTTCCGTTTCTCGTGATGGGTTACGATGCCCGCTCCATGGCTATGGGCGGCGCGGCTTGCGCCGTTCAGAACGGGCTTTACGGCGTGCTGTCCAACCCCGCTGCCGTGGGTTATGTCAACAATACGCAGGTAATGGGCGGGTATAGGCAAGTTATGATGGATGTGTGGGGCTATCCGATAGGGATTGCTATGCCTACAAGGTACGGCGCTTTCGCGCCGTATCTGGTATCGCTGACCTCGGGCGAATTCAACGTGATAGACGAGGACGGCTTTGTTACCGGCGACCGCGCCAGGAGCAGCTACACCGCGCTTGGCGTAGGGTGGGCGAAGACGGTGAGCGCCAATATCGCCGTCGGCGCGGCGCTCAAAGGCGCCTACCACTACATAGGCGCCGGCGAAGAGAAATACTCTGCGGACGGGTTCGCGCTTGATATAGGCGCGCAGTACCGGCAGAGAAACGACCGTATAGCCTACGGCGTTGCGTTGCGGAACCTCGGCTTTATGCGCTCCGGCTATTGGGGCGAGTGGAACGAGTACGAGATGCCCTACGGCGTTGAGGCCGGGGTCGCCTTCGTTCCAAAACACATCCCCAATCTCCGCATAGCCTTTGACGCGAACAAATTCAACGGGGATTACGCGAACTTCGAGCCGGCCTTTGAGTACACGGTCGTCTCCAAGATTTTTTGGGTTAGGGGAGGTTACGCGTTTAGTATAATGGACGTAGATAAGATGTTGGACGTCTTTCGCGGCGAACGCGACGAAACATACCAAAAGAGTTCTGTGAACACTCTGTCCGTGGGTGTCGGACTCGCGGCGGTTGTGGATAATGTGGATCTCAAATTAGACGCGGCTATGCAGTTTTATACGGATATTTCGAGTCCGGCGGTCATAGTGTCGCTGCTTGTCGGATTTTAGATAAGCAATTACTATCGTTGTATTGATGTTTTTCTCTCTCTCGTTGTGCCTGAATTACTCTCGTCGTATCTCTCGTTGTACCGTTTTAGTTATTAATAATCTAACAATAATACGGAGGTAACAAATGGCATCGACCGCGCCTAAGGCAAATTCAGCGAAATTCCTATTTTCCGTCGCCGACTTTACGTCGTCCGCGTTTACCGTGACTAAGTTCAGCGGCGACGACGCGGTCAGCGCGCCGTACTCGTTTGACATAGAATTTCAGCCGTCCGAATCGCCGCCGGCGGGCGCTCAAATACCTGAGCTTACAACCGAGCGCGTTCTCGGCAAACCATGCCGCCTTGAGTTGATCCGCGATAGGAACGGCGAGATCACCGTATACGACGGGGTAGCGTTTGAGTTCAAGAAGATGATCCGCTCTAAACCGGTCTACGCGATACGCTTGGTGCCGTGGATGAAACTCCTGTCGCTGAATGTCAATAACAAGGTCTTCCAGAAGTTGACGGTAATAGATATAGTCAAACAGGTTATTAAAAACGCCGGGTTGGAGGCGCGTTGCGCCTTTAAGTACAAGTGCGGCGACTCCGCGAACCCTAAGATAGACTTTTGCGTGCAGTACCGAGAGAGCGATCTCAATTTTATCTCGCGGCTCATGGAGCAAAACGGGATATGGTACTACTTCGCCGACGACGGCGGCGTGGTCGTCACCGATACCTTCGCCGATTTTCCCAAAGTGTCAGGCAATATCCACTTTGTTGAAAACATAGGTTTTGCCGAGACCGCTAAGCGTTTGCGCGAAGAAGAGGGCTTAGAAGCGCGGAAATCATCGAAACTGATCGGCGTTGATAGTGGCGGCGCGGGGGGGCACATTGTTCGTATTGTTGACATTAGTAAAGACCGCAACGCCGCGAGCTACGCCGATAGCGTGGAGGCGGCCGGACCGGGAACTTCGCGGCAAGAGTATATCTACGGCGGCGAATTCGGCGAGTCGGTCTACTCGCTGACCTCGTCGTCCGCCGTTATTCCAAAAAGCGTGATGCTGCGCAACCAAAACTACCGCGCCCCGGAAACGCCGCCGGAGGGCGCCTCCGAGAGCGCGGACGGGTCGGACGGCGCGTGGGGCCGCGTGTACGAGTACGGCGGCGCGTTCAAGAACGACGAGGAGGGCGACCGCCTGGCGTCGCTCTACCTAACGCGTCTGCAAACGGAGAATTCGCAAACGGTCGGAAACAGCAGATGCGCGGCGTTTAGATCCGGACGGATAATTTCCATTGACGGCGTCGGAGAGTTTTTGCTGGTCTCCGTGGAGCATAAAGGCGGGCAAGGGGAGGGGAGCGGTAACCGGGAATATACCTACAACAACAGCTTCCGCTGCATAGACTCAACCAAAAAATCCTACGCCCCGCCGCTGCGGGCGGAACCGCCGGTAGCCGCCGGACTCATCACCGCGCCCATCGACGCGCTGGGGGAGGATCTGCCCAACATAGACGATATGGGCAGATACCGCGTAAAACTCCCGTTCGACCTCTCCGAAACGCCGGATTACGGCGCGACCAAAGACATCCGCCTATCGCAGATATCCGGCGGCGACGGATACGGCGTCCACTTTCCGTCAAAGAAAAATTCGGAGATGATACTCGGCTACGTAGACGGAAACCCCGATAAACCCATAGGCCTGGGTCTACTGCCCGACGCCAACGCGCGGTCGGTTGCAAACAGCGGGAATAGGACGGAAAACGTCATACGCACATCGGGCGGCAACGAACTCGTCATGGACGACGAAAAGGAGAAATCGAAGATCGCCATGAGCACCACGGAGGGCCATAAGCTCATTATGGACGACCTTAAAGGGCTGGCGCAAATCGTTATGCGCACCGTCGCGGGTCATGGGCTTGTTATGAGCGACGTGAATAAAGAAGAGATGATAACTCTGCATACCGTAGGCGGCAACGAACTCATTATGGAAGACGACCCGGAAGGAAAGACCGTCACGCTGTCAACGCCGCAAATCGAGGGCAAATCTAGCGTGCTAAGCAAAATAAAACCTGTTTTAACCGCGGCAAACACTGTGGCGAATGTCGCAAAGAAAATATCGCTGAAAAAAATCGGGCTTCCCGAGAGCGGCGCCGCCGTTAATGAGAACATCGGAAAAAGCGAACTTTCGTTGGACAATAAGGAGTTCTCAGCCGTCATGAAAGCGTGCGGGCAGGAGATCTCCCTAAAAGAGGATGTAAGTAAAGCGGATTGCGGAATAAACCTCACCACCTCAACTATGTTAAAAATGGAGATGAACGATATAGAGCGCGAAATCAGCATAAAGACGCCGAGGGGCAACTCTATAGAACTGAGCGACCTTAAAAACAACATCGTGGTCGGCAACGCGCCCAAAATAAGAACCGCCTTGCGCAAACTGAAAGAAAAGGCCGACGACGTGCTGGACGCCGTCAAAAAAGGGGAGTGGAAGGTGCTCAAAAAAGAGAACCGCGACAAGATGCTTAAAGAGGCGAAGGATTTGTTGATCAAGGCCAAAACCGACCTTCAAGAGACGATAAACAGTATTATACTGGAGACCGACGGCGGCAAAATCGTCCTAACGGCAAGCGGCAACGACGGCACGATAGAGATAGACAACGACAAAGACACCGTCACGCTGCACAACGCGGAAGGGAAGAATAAAATCGTCCTAGACGGAAAAAAGAAGAGCATAACCCTAGATTCCCCCGGAGACATAAACATCCACGCCGGCGGAAACATAACAATCAGCGGCAAGGGGAAGACGGTTCTAGGGGCCAAAAAGAATATCATAGTCAACGCGAACGAGGAGACGTTTGCGGGAGGGAAGAAAGAGGTTAAGATAAAGGGCGGGACGATCAAGCTGAATTAACGCCGCTCGTCTAACCCCTTGACCCCTTTGATGTTCGCGCGAGGGCGGCACTCTGGCGGCGTCCGGCGAAAAAAAACTTGCCGCCGACGCCGCCTATAACGTATATTATTAGATATAAAATAAATTGACTCTTTATTTGAAATGTATTATCTTTATATCAAAGGAGGATTTGACCATGATCACCGCAGAACTGGAAGCCAAACCCGTCGTTAACGGCATTGACGGCCTTGACGGCGTACCGGAGGATGAGTCGGAGTACGATTACAAGTACGTATACCCGCAGGAGTTACTCGATAAGTGGGCAAAACTCGGCGAAGAACTGGATTTAAAAATAGCGAGCGGCGAAGCAAAACCGATAACTGTTCAAGAGTTAGCGGCTAAATTCGGAATCAAAATGGATTCGAAAAAATGAAATATACTTTGTATGCTACGGACGCAT
>Ga0182488_12756_pt1 | contig 9642 bp, 12 predicted proteins | sample TergutNc150P3_FD_120830 | JGI IMG/M metagenome (GOLD analysis project Ga0182488, IMG submission 120830) | reverse complement strand
CCGCCCTTCAGCAGGCCGAAACTTCCGGCCTCAACATTCATACTCGCAATGTTTTGACCCGTCTCCCCATCGGACGTAAACAACTCGACAGCACCGCCCCCCCCCTCCCCCATCCGGCGAAGCCCCGACGCGCCCTTGGTAACGCGGATCTCCGTTATCTTGTCGAGCGGAATCTTACTCAAATCCACCGCCCCGACCGAGGCGCTGTTGAGCAACACCCCGTCAAGATACACCCGCGTCCCAAGCGCCGACGACCCGCGTATGGAGCTTTCGGCGTACTGCCCGTACCCGCCCGTTGACCGTATGCCGACGCCGGAAACCGATTCGAGCGCAGACGGCAAATCGGCAAACTTGCCGAGAAACTCAGAAGCCTTTATTATCCGACACGATGGGAAAAGCGGAGAGACGGCGCGGTGCTTTACGGTTATTTCAAACTCCTCGCCGTCTATAACAATATTGCCGTCTTTATTGATAGAATCATAATCATCTGAAATAACGGTATTAACACCGTCGACAGCGATAACGCTGTCGCCCGGAATATCGCCGACAGGCAATACCCGCGACGACGCGGCAAACGCGAGCGGCAATAGCACGGCTAGGGCGCGGATACGCGCCGTCACATCATTGGCAAAAGACACGGATATGCTCCCCCCGATCCCAACTCCGAGGATCGCGGTTGATGAAAAAAACTCAGGCAGGTCTCCTGGCTCTCCCGGGCCGCCGCGCCTTCCCGTTCATATTATATATACGAACAGTGGCGTGATATTCGGCTGCCCACGACCCAACGGCCAAAACCGCAGGATCAGGATCTACAGTGGCGGGTCCGCTCCCGATTTTCACGGGATTCCCTTGCTCCTGATTTTAAAAATATAGTATTCGGCGGGGACAAAGTCAAATTTTTTTTAATTAATATACATGCCACGGACAGATAAAAATATTTTAAAAAAAATTGTATATACCCTAACATATTTATTATATTATATATACATGCTGTCCTAAACCCCAAAAAGAAGGCTGTATGAATACAAAAAAAACGGCGACCGTAAAAAAAACGACGGGGAAAAAACGCGTCATGAACACCGTAAAGAAAGTTCTGAAAAAAACAGTAGCGAAAGCCAATGAACGGGAGTTAGTCTCGTTTGATTTCGCCGTGAAATATATGTTACGGGACAAAAAGGACTACATCGTCCTCAACGGATTTCTTTCCGAGCTTTTGAATAAAAAGGTTGAGGTTAAATCTCTCGAAGATGTGGAAAATATTAAGGTCCACAAAAACGACAAAACTACTCGCGTAGACCTGAAAGCGCAGATTAACGGCGGAGAGATCGCATTGTTTGAAATTCAATTTCTTCAAGAATTTGATTTCTTCGGCAGGGTGCTTTACGGCGTTAGCAGTGTATTAGTAGATCAGGTTAAAGAAGGGGAATTGTACAACATTAAAAAAATCTACTCAATAAATATCGCGTATTTTAACCTTAACGCCAAACGGGAATACTTATTTTCCGGCAAACTGAACAGCTTTCAGGGCGTCCACTATAAAGACGAACTAATCCCGTTTGCTCAGGCTATCGCTCCGAAATCAAAGAAAAAGATTGATATTCACCCTGAATATTACCTTATTTTGCCGAAAATGTTCGATGAAAAATTGCGCAGCCGGTTCGACGAATGGGTCTATATCCTGAAAAATTCCACAGCCCGCGACGACTTTAAGGCGGCGGGAATAAAAGAAGCTAAAACTAAATTAGACTATTTGCGTATGTCACCGGAAGAAAAAAAAGAATACAAAATATATATGGAAAATCGCAGAAGCACCGACAGCGTGATACTCACAGCGAAAGCTGAAGGTGAACTTAAAGGCGAGAGCAAAGAACGTGCCAGACTCGTCAAACATATGTACAAAACAGGCTCTTCTGTTGTACAGATTATAAAAAGCACCGGACTTACAGAAAAAAACGTCAAGCAAATTTTAAGTTTATAGAATCATGAGCACACCAAAGAAAATTTAACGACCGTCACCGAGCGACCTCTACCTCAAACCACATGTTCTCAACGTATCTGCCGGGAACGCTCGCTTCAATCACGTCGGGGGCGTAGAGGACGCCCCATATTTCCATCTCGTAGGACGGCTGAACGTCCTCGCGCCAAAAGACCAGCTCGACGGTGCTCATGCCGCGATAGCGGCGGCGGGCGCCTTCGTCGTAAAACGCCTCATACTCGGGTTGGCCTCTATGCGGCTTCTTCTTGCCGAAACGGCCGTAACTGCCGCCGGACGTCGAACCTAAAACAGAACGGCGGCGCATTGACGGGGGGCCGCCGAAATAGCCGTCTTTGGGGAACTCTTTTACGATGGTGCGGTGTACGGAATTTTTGTAACGAAGCTCCAAATCCACCAGACGGATCGTAGAAGAATTGTCGCCGCGGCGCGTGTGGGTTAGCTTGCCGCCGTTGTCGTAGGATACCCAGAGATAGAAGGGGACGGTGTCGGGGTTGAAGAGTTTGAAGGTGCCTAATAGACGCAGCTGACCGTTATCAGTTTTGCCCCTAACCGGAGATTGCTCTATGCCTATATCGTCCATAACGTCAGTTATGTACGGGACGGTCTGCGGGTGCGCTGCGGTAGCGAAAAACACCAGGACGGCTATAGACAGAATTGCAGTTATTTTAGTCCGGCACATAGATAAACTTCACCTCCTTGGAGGTCAGCGGTCTCATGTATTTGAAAGTGAAACGGCGGCGTTGGCCGGGCATTATGGAGTTCTTTTTGCCGGATAAGTTTCTTATGATGTCGGTTGACGTTTGGATGGCGAGGTTGTCGACCAAATAGCGTCCGCTACCAGTGTTCTCTGCTATCACCTCTACCATATTATTCCCTAGCGCTTTGGAGGAGACGAAAGAGATTTTGCCTTCTTTGCCGGTTTCTAATGCCACTATGGAGTAATAGCTCACGGTGACCGGTATTTTTATGTTGATTTCTTCCTCGTCATCCTCTCCGACAGGGATCAAGACTTCTTTTGAGAAGAGTAGGTACGCTTTGTCAACCCTTAATCTCTCCTTTTTTGCGTATTTCAACTGGACAGTTGCTTTCTCGTTCGGTTTTATAATAATTTCCGATGGATATATAATAAAATCGTTGCTCTTAACCTTAGCATTTCTGTCTAGCTCGCCGTCTAAGTCTAACGCACGATCAAACATGGCAAACTCCACGGCTCTTGGTTCTTTACTGAGATTCTCAATCTCCACAAAACCGTTCATCTCACCCACCGACACGTTAAGGACTAAGACCGCCGGTTCTACCTTGAAATTGGCATGAACCGAGACCGCCGCGCAAAACAGTGAACAAAAAAGAAGTACGTAACCACGCGAATTCAAGTCGAAAACCTCCGAAATTAAGGTAAGCGGTGAAAGCGCCGATCATTATCGATCGGCGCTTGGCGAAAGCAAGATTTCATACATAACACAAATTTAAACTTAATAACTTCCGGCATATACTAAAAAGGTAATTTCTTCGGTATACGCTCCCGCACCATTTCCTGACAGAATATTTGTTGTTCCATCAATACCCAAACCTGCGCTTACTCCAAAAGTTATAGAGTTATCAGTTGTTGTAGGTTTTACAAAACCGGCGCTTTTCACACTAGCAGGATCCGCATCGCAAAGTTTCACAGTAGATCCGCCAAGAGCTGTTTCAAAACCAGTTAAAGGTACGTCTAATGTATTATCCGTGCCAAAAAAGGCCTGTGAAAAAGCAATTCCGGTTGCCTCGGTTATTGCAGTTGCCGGGATTGTCGGCATGGTATAATATCCATAATCTGTTTCAGTACTTGTTGTCGCGGCCCCCTTTTTAATCGATAATTGCAACGCTAATGTTGCGTTGCTCCTAGTTGCAGGGGCAGCAGGCGTCGCTTTTTGCAGTGTGGCCGCCGCAACAGCCGAACCACCGGTCCCGCTAGCAGGCTTCACCAATGTTCCTCCATTCTTCGTCCACAACAAAACGTCGTACCGGTCGTGTTTACAAACAATTTTCACTGTTCCCAAATTTGCCGGATCTTTATCCCCAGCATTCGTAGACGCTATTGCAGTCGCCACGTTATAGCTCAAAACGGGTTTTACAATACTACCGGTAGCGGTCGCCGTGGTAGTAATTGTCGGCGCCGCAGGAGCCGCAGCAGTATACGTCACGGTAAATTTGTTAGTCGCAGCTCCGGCCTTGGCAAAAAGCCCATATTTTACACCGCTACTCGCGTCTTTGTCCGTAACCGGAGTATTTGTATTAGCGCTCTGCCCCAAAGCCGTCCCCGCAACCACCAGCGTCACCGCCGCCGCCAACCCCACCACAGTCCTTTTAATACTCATGTGTCCCTCCTTTAAAGGGTGTAAAACCGAAAAAGTTATAAATGAATAAGTAAAAAGTGTCTAATTAAAACCGACGTTTAAATTAGACACTTTTTCGGCACCCTCCCGGTATCCGCTTCCGCCGTCAATATCCGACGAATTCACCCAGGTATCCACACCCTCAAAACCCGTCGCCATCCGCCGTTTTTCCGCCCGATCCTTTCACCTATCCGCAGACACAATTCATTCGCAACCGCAGTTTGTTAGACTATGTTTGCCCACATTCACATTTACGATTATTCACATACAGTCACTATAATATCACCAATTGTCGGGCTGTCTTTATTCATACATAATTACCGTATTTGAGCGTAAATTTCTTAGCGTTTCCGATTTTATGGCATAAATGCAGAGAAAAATTCTCTTGATTTCTTAACCAAGATGAGGTATATTATAAATGAAAGGGCGGATGTTCTGTCCTCCCTGCGGCCGTACCGTTTTTACCGGAAACGCGGGGAATCATGTCTAATATCAAAAAACCGAAAAACGCGGGCCTTTCGACTCCGCTCAGGGACCGCCCTTCGGCTCCGCTCAGGGACCGCCCTTCGGCTCCGCTCAGTGACCGGAACGGAGTCGAAGCCAAAGCAAGCGCCAAGCGTCAAGAGCGGACCCTGTACCACGGCGCCGCGTTCAGCGTGTTTTCTTATTGCTTGCATAAATACGAAGAAAACGGCGACGTCACGCTTGTTGATGAACACCGGTTATCCAAAGAACCTTTAAGAATCGATATAGTAGTCATCAAAAAGAACCGCGATATTGAGTTGGAGCCGGTTTGGGCCAAAATCTTCCGCGCGCACAACCTCTTGGAGTACAAAAGCCCCGTTGATAAGGCGCCTACGCTCGCTGTTTTCTATAAATTGATAGGCTACGCTATGATTTACGCCGCTCAAGAGGATGTGCAAATCAGCGACGTGACGGCGACGATCATCTGCGCCAGAACACCCAAAAAACTGCTAAAAATACTGCGGGACGATTTTGATTACGAAATCTTGCAAAAAGATGACGGAATTTATTATATTAAGGAAAGAGGGGTGGCCGCCGGAAAAAGGCTGGCCATCCAGATAATGGTGCAGAAGAGCGAGCTGCTCCTGCAAGCCCTAGACAACAGACCGTTGGACGAAGTCACGGCAAACAAGGTGGCTGAGTGCATTACGGCTACAGATAAAGAAAATATAAATATATTAGGTTATTGGATTAAGGCGATTGCGCCGGAAAATCTAGAAAATATAATTAAAAGGATGGGCAAAATGACGAAACGTGAGAGAGCTTACATGGAAGTTTTAAAATCGCTAGGCCTTTCGGACAGTAGTCTATTGGTGAAAGAAAGGCAGGAAGGACGGCAGGAAGGACGGCAGGAAGGATGGCAGGAAGGACGGCAGGAAGGCGCTCTTGAGGTTATAGAGCTACTCGAAAAAGGGTACTCGCTGACAGACGCTAAGAAAAAGATGAAATTGGCACAGATACACTAAAGGATGGGCAAAATGACGAAACGCGAGAAAGCTTACATGGAAGTTTTAAAATCGCTAGGCCTTTCGGACAGTAGTCTATTGGAGAAAGAAAGGCAGGAAAGCCGTCTGGAAGGCGCTCTTGAGGCTATAGAACTACTCGAAAAAGGGTACTCGCTGGCGGACGTTAAAAAGAAGATGAAATTGGCGTAAATGTCCTCTACGCCCCTTATTTTTGACAACCCGCACCCCCAAACACCCCCCCCAAACCCGGCTTGGCACGCGATTTGCAATGTAAATATCTGGATGGGCGGCGCGGGCCGCGGGGCGACCCGTAGGCGGAATTGCGGGCAAACCGCGCCCGAAAGCCGAAAAAAAAATATTTTTTATTTGAAAAATCACGTACTATATAGTATATTATATACTACGCAGGTTGGGGATGCCCGAAAAACAGCCGAAACGGCCAAAACGGGCCGAAAAAAGGGTCGAAAATTGTCAAAATGACGAAACTGACACGGCCTTCGGCTGCGCTCGGCGGCCAAAAAATGCCGGAAAAGCGGAAAAAAAGTTCACGGAGGCGACCGAAAACGCTAAAGCGAAGGGGTGGGATTAACGATAATAAGTAAGTAGGATTTGGGCGGACTATTTTACGGCTTTGGCGGGGACGGGGCCGGTAAAAGGATGGTGGGGTGTGTGTCAGTATATTATGATACGTGTATTCATGGGCGACCTTATGATGACGAAAGTGATCCGGCTATAGCCAGAGACATCGCCGATATTGAGTTAGTTACAAAGCTATGTAAAGCCCGTAAATACCCAATTCTGGGAAGCAAAGTGGTGTTATTTGAACATAGCAAGATAGCTGATGCCGAATTAAAAGGGGACATTAATAAACAGTATCAGAAAACTATTGACGTTAACGTAATTATTACCGCCGATATTGCAATGCGGGCTATGACGTTACAGGCCGAGGGCGTAGGGCGCTGGGACAGTTACCATTTAGCGGCGGCGGAGGCGGCGGACGCAGAGGTGTTGCTGACTGTGGACAAAGAATTCATACGTATCGTTGAAAGGAAGAATCTAAGCAAGGTATTGGTAATAAATCCGTTAACCTTTTTGCGAAAGGTGTATCTATGGAAAAAGTAACCATTGATATTACTGACGCTGAGGACATTTGGACCGTGCGCAAAATTGGGTTGGATGCGTTGGATACGGCGTTGGGCCAGGAGGGTACAAAGACGTTTTTGAGAATGTGGAGCGGATTCGGAACCGGACGCGATTGCGTGAAGGCTCGGCATGAATCCAACAAAACGATAACGGACGAAGAAATTATGGAAGGTGTTTTGAAATTGCAAGCAAACGATGAAACTACACAAAACGTTGCGGGCAAATAACCATAAAACGAGTATGAATAGACCCAAACCGCTACGGGGGCGATCCATAGGTTTGGGGTGGGGTACTAGAGAGAATATGGTGCGCTTGGAATAGATCTGGGAAAATTGCGGAAGGAGGGACAGGGTGCGGATAGAAGGACATGGGCGGCTAGAGGCCGCCGCGCCCTCAACGGGCAAAGCCTTTTGATGATTTGAACGATGTCGAAACCCCGGGATATACTACGGGGATCGTGGGGGAACGGGAATATGGGCGGTTGCCTATATTATACGTCGGAATTAATTTTACAATTTTTTCATTTATAACCTTTTCGGTTTTACACCCTTTAAAGGAGGGAAACATGAGTATTAAGAGGACAGTGGCAGGATTGGCGGCGGTCGCTTTGGCGGTCGCCGGAGTTGTGGGGGTGGTTTGGGCGCAGGCGCCGGCTAGCCCGGTGGCGGGGGGGCCGAGTACAGGATGGGCAGGTGGCGGTAGTTATGTTGTGCCGGTTGGGTATGAAAATAAGGGCGGTGCGACAGGGACCCTTACTGTGACACCGAAAGGGGCATGGGCCTCGGCCGATACTGCCAAGTTCATGAGATATGCCGCTATTACTGACACAGTAACGGCAAACGCTTTCAGTATAGGAACTGTTGCTGTCAAAAGTGATGGTGGTACTAGCTGGGATGTTGAACTTGGGACAGCGAGTGATGGTTTTCTAGTGTTTAGAACGACAAGCACAGATCCTGCTAGTAAAAATGATACTTTGAAAAAAAGAGCAACTGGGGGTACCGCGACGGCGCCGGTTATATCATATCCATATGCAAGACTTCAGCTTCAGCTAGGAGTTCTTAAAGGTGGCAATGTTTATGCAAAAGCGCCCATTGATACAAACTGGATAAAAAACTCAAGAACAGCCCCGATATCATTCGCTCAAGCTTTTGGAGCGAAAAAAACTGCGGCTAATGATACTATGGGAATACGTGATGAACTTGGTGGCAAACACTTTGCCCTACCGGCAGGAACAAGCATTAAAGATGTAGGATTTACATCTCCAGCTGCAACTACTACGCCTGCTAATACAATTACATTTGATGTAAGGGCCGGAATGGGTCTGACAACCGCTGTAAAAGCGGATAGCACAGGGGCTGCGTATACGGATACGGTCAAATTCACGTTACGGTCGCAGTTCTGATTTTGTAAAAAAATAAGTGCTCAAAAACACTTGTTCTTCAAGGCGTCGGCCGTTCGCGTCCGACGCCGTCTGTTTGAATAAAGAATAAAGAAAAAAGAAAAAAAAGAAACGCGGAGGTTTCTCATTTTGCGTAATCGTAAACATATAGTCTGTTTTTTGACGTTATTTTGCGCCGTAATTGTTGCCCGCGCGGCATTCACGATAGAGCCTGCGTTGGTGAGAATGAATATGGCTGCGGGTGAGAAAGTTGTTTTGGCGGATGTTGTAAACACCGGCAAAACCCCAATTGCCGTGGCTTTAACCGTCTTTGAGCGGGAATTGGATTTAGACGGCGAGTTAACCAAATCGAAACCGGTTCCGAGCAAAGATTTTACGATATACCCGTCGGAGATTATTCTCTATTCGGGAAAAAAAGCAAGCGTACAGTTAATGTATAAGGGAAAAGAAAGAATTGCCGCGGACAAAACGTACACCCTTTTTTCCACGGAAGTGCTAATGCCGATTGAAGAAGAGGGGGTTGAGGGAGTCGCGGTAAACATACCGATGATCGTGAGTTACTACACCGTCATAAGCCTTGAAACCGGCAAAGAGGGCAAATTGACCTTTGTCTCATCCAAGATGATAGAAAACAACATGGTGGAGTTGATAGTAGAGAACAGAAGCAGCGGCCGCGTTTCGGCCAGAGGGCTTGCCATAAAAACAGACACGGATATTATAAAAGGTTTGACCGGCACAAAGAACTCCGTAATGCCGGGCCAGAAACGCCGTTTCACTTTCAAATACATGAGACCGCTGACCTCCAAGGAGGTGAAGTTTATCTATGTGCCGGACTAAAATAACGGCGGTTCTGTCTATAGCCGCCCTAGTGTTTTTCGCTACCGCGGCGCACCCGCAGACCGTCCCGTACATAACCGATGTAGCGGGCGAGGAAAACGTTGAGCAATCTCCCGTCAAAGGCAGGACTGAAAACGGCGAATTGCGTCTATTAGGCACCTTCAAACTCTTAAACCCGGACACAGTCCCCTTCTATCTCTGGGTATCCTACGACAACGGCGGCAAATTCGTCCACACGCGCCGCGGCGACAATTCTCCTACGATCCGTCTGGTAGATTTGGAGCTTCGTTACAAAAATTCCGTACACCGCCCAATCGTAAAAGAGTTCCCCAAAGACGGCTATTTCGGCGGCCCCCCGTCAATGCGCCGCCGTTCTGTTTTAGGTTCGACGTCCGGCGGCAG
>Ga0182488_12754_pt1 | contig 9663 bp, 5 predicted proteins | sample TergutNc150P3_FD_120830 | JGI IMG/M metagenome (GOLD analysis project Ga0182488, IMG submission 120830) | reverse complement strand
GGCGGTTCACTAATTAACTAAGGAGGATGGTGTGGAGAGACGTGCGATGCTTTTGGTTGCGGCTGTTTTGGGTTGCTTTTTGGCGGTGGGTTGCGGCGACAAAAAGAGCAAGGAGGCCGCGAGCGGCGGTAGCGAGGGGGCGGCCGCGGAGGCCGTTCAAGAGGCTAAACCGGCCGTTTGGGGGGGGGATTATGATTGTAAGAACGGGGACGCGGAGTGCCGCGACGACAAGATCGGCGGGGACGGCTTCTACTTCAACGGGACGGTCTTCCAAACGAACGTCAACACCGACGTCACCGTGAGGATCGCGCCTACGAAGAACGCGGAATCCGTATTGTTGGCCAAGAAGGATACCAAGGTGATGGTGCTAGGCGTATCTAAGGAGGGGTGGGTGAACATCTCCGTCAAGGATGTGGTGCCCAAGAGGGGCTGGGTTTACGGTCAGTACGTCGATTTTAAAGAGGGGGTGAATTTCGGGGGGGTGAAGCCGATCGATATGAAAATCACCGACTTCAATTTTACGGCCAAGGACTCCTCGACCGCCGACCTGACGGCGACGTGCGAGGTCAACGGCGCCGCAAGGACTTTGAAGTTCAACGCGTTCAAGGAAAAGGGGCAAAAATTCTTCACCTTTTTCTACGACGTCTATGTCGAGGGGGGGCACTATATTCTGCCGCCCGGTCTGTACACGTGGGATTTCACCAAAAATCAGTTGAAAATCGCGGTATCCTTGACGCGCGACCCTTACTCATACAATGACGCCGTGATGCTGTGGAAAAAGGCGAGATTTACCGATGATAAAAAGTTCTTTGTTATCGGCGACAAAGCGGAAACCGGCTTGAAGGCGGTGTATAGGGTGAGCGACAGAAAGCAGTTATTTGACTGGAACATCTCCGGCAGTTGCGACAAAACGCTTTCGTTCAACTTCAAAAACAGCACGGCGACGTTCGCTTGTCCCGCGGACGCCGCGATGGCCAAGAACTACGCCGGCGTTGATGAGCTGGACGGCGCGATTTCCGAGTACGGCAGCAACTATGTGGATGAAAACTCGCAGCCCAATCCGGCCAGCAGCTTGGAGGTTATATGCGACTTGAATCTTGATAGCGGAACCAGAAAGATAACCGGGGCGCGTTGGGTGACTTGCGACTGATGGTTATAGACAGTACGGGCTGTCCCGGAAAATCCGGGGCAGCCATAATTATTAAACCCCTTGGTTACACTCTAGTCTTTTAAGCACCGCACCGAAAAGCCATACTCTCTAAGGTCGAAGTTGTCGGCGATGTTTTCGTTGCCGTAGTTCACGTACCGGTAGTAGGCTGCGTATTGATTTGATTTTTCCGCGGCCGCCCACCAGTAGCTGTAGCCGCCGATATTGGCGTACTCGCCGCCTATGCGGTAGTGGCCGCCGCCGAGTATGAGTGGGAGATTGGGGTAATTGTCCGCGTCGTCGTCGTTCGATTCTTTCGCCCTCGCTCTTTTATAGGCCGCGTCTTTATCGTTCACCGCTTTAAGAAAGACGCCCCACTCCTTGATGGTCGGCAGCCTCCATCCCTGCGGACAGACCGTTTTCGCCGTCTCCCAGTCGTACAGCCTGCCGTACGCGTAGCAGCTGGAGGTGTCGTTGTCGTAGCACCAAGAGTTGCCCGTCTCTATGTTTATATTATCCGTCATCCACGTTTTGGCGCCAGCTTTCATAGTGCCGTATGTCCTGCCGTTTCTACTGTCGGTGAGCGTGCCCGTCGCCAGTTCGACGCCGTCGGATAAGCAAACAGCCGTGATCACCGCCGCCGCCGCGAGCAACAGCGTCCGTATCCGTTCCCGCTTGGTAAATCCGTTCATACGGCAAACGCCTTTCTTTGTGTTGTTTAGGCAACGCCCACTCTCTCCGCTACCGGCTCGCTTGCGCCGTTGAGCTCTCGTCTTGGCCCTCTTTGATTATCCGCTTGATCCGCTCGGCGGGCGGGTCGGTCGGCGGGTTGTTTTGGCCGAATAGGCGCACTGTTACGCCTACGCCGTTTTGGATTGACCCGGCGGGCACGGAGAGCAGCACGTAGTAGGCGCCCTTGTCCAACTCTTTGAATATCTGGCTGCCCGCGGCGATCTCTTTTCCCTTCGCGTCAAGCAGCGCCGCCTCCACGGTTTGGCTCTGCGTTGACAGGCCTATGCCGATACCGCTCTTTTTTTGCAGCTCGAACTTGGCCAATCTGTTCTGCGACGCCATAAGTTGCATCTGCAACGGTTTTTCTTCCGTCAACTGGAGAATAGGATAGAGGCCGACGGTCAGCGGCGTGCCGAAGAGCGAGCCGCTTGCAAGGGGTTTTATGCCCACGATGTGCTTTCCGGCGGGCAGCGGTATGTCCCAGCGGAGGGTCTCCCAGAACTCCCGGTATGCGCCGATTTTATCGTCTGCGGAGACCATAACCGCCGCCGGCGTCGCGGCGTTTAGGCTCACGTGGGCCGGTTCGGAGAGCTCTATGGCGTATAGGTTCACGCCGTGCGACATTGTCACCCTCGATATCTCCTTTATGACCGGTATAAGCTCTTTCTTTGCCGGCATAGGTTCTCCCCATAGGCACACGTTTAGGTTGCCGTCGTCCTTGCACAGCCTAAGTTTTCCTATACCCGCGCTGTATTTGACCAGCAGAACGCCGCTCTCGCTCGTCAGTTTGCCGCCGTCCTTTACGTTTTGCGTCATCGCGCCGGATTTGTTGACCCAATCCACGCTCTCTACCGAACCCGACCTGAACAGGCAGAGGGTCTGCTTCCCGCTGTTTTTGACCCTTAGCGCCTCCCTCGTGTCCACCGGCTGCAGCTTTATAGACTCGGCGCCCGCTGTTAAGACGCCCTTTTGAGCGTCGGCCTTCTTGTCGGTCTGCACCGGAGACGCGTACATCTCCAATTCCACCCCGCCGTCGTTGCCGAAGAGGAAAAAGCGCCCGCCGGTCGGCGTCAGCGTATACTGCGCGCCGTCGTCGCCGCCGTAGTACATATCCCTCAGACCCTCCGGCGACACGTACGCGGCGCCGGTGCGCGGCGATAGTTTTATGGTGACGACGGGGGCGCCGCTTGATTGCGGTAGACGGTACTCCTTAGCCGATTGCTTGGCCGTCCACGCCGTCCTGCCCGTTTTCAGGGTATCGGTTTTTTCCATGCCGTAATTTCTCATTGTGAAAGCCGCGTTTACCCCGGTCGCGACCGACCCGCCCGATTGAGCGTTCCAGCCGATTACCCTGCCGGTGTCGCCGGGGATCACGACCGTTTTGCTTACGCCGCCGGATATGTACTGCCCGCCCATGACCGATATCCCGTTTCTGACAAACTCGGCGGTTTGCGCCGACGCGGAGAGACCGGCTATCGGCTGTCCGGCGGGCATGGTCAGCGTTATCACGCCCAGCGTCCGCGCCGGCGCGTCAATGGCGAAGACTTTGTCGCCGCCGTGCTTTATCACAACAGGTATCTCTTCCCTCGCCGCGGATTTTGCCTGGTTTTTGCGTGACTTTTCGGCGCCCTCGTTTTTCCCCGAAACGTCCCTCGCGTCGGAGATAAGAACCGGGGCCAAGGCGAAGCGGAATTTTTCCGACGATTTAAAGGTCGCCCCGACGAATAGCTGCCGTCCGGCGCTCGCGATTATCATGCCCTCCTCTTCCTCAAATATCCCCGGCGCCGAATTCGCGCCGGAGACGCGGCCGATCTCGTTTTCGGAGGCTATTAACTCGTAGTGCCCGGGAGCGGCGTCCATACCGTCTATCTTGTAGAAGACCGTGTTCCCGTTATCCTTTAACGCCTCGCCGGTAACGCCGTTCCGCGCGCTTTCGAATGAGATCGGCGTCGCTTCCGCCGCGCGGATCTCTATCGCCGCCGCGTCGTCCAATCTGTCGTCGGACCAAACCCGTAGCGTGTACGCCGCGCCCTTCGAGACTACGGCGGACATATTGACCCGCTTGCCGCGCTTGCGGCCCATGCTCGCGCCGCCGGATTTCGCGGGGCGCGGGTTATCAGCGGCCTCCAAGTCGCATACGATTTGCGACCCGCTGCTTACCGAGATGTTCAGCACGTCGCCGTATTGGTTTACTATGGGGACGACGACTTGCTTCCACGAGATCGGCACGGTTTTCTTTTGAGCTGCGGCGCTCTCCAGCGTTATCTGCGCCATCACTGTGTCCACGGCGCGGCGCATGAATACTTTGGACGGCGGATCGTCGCTTGAGTTGAATCCCGTCAGCCGCAAGTAGTAGCTTCCGGAGTCTAAGCGCTCCGAGATGAAGAAGTTCCAGTCCAATTGATCGCCGCCGCTGCGGGCGATCTCCGTCTTCTTGTCGCTCGCGTAGAGACGCGCCGCGACCTCGCTGCGCCCCTGCGAGAATATCTCGTACCCGCCGCGCTCGCCGACCGGAACGCGCAAGGTCTGGTCGCTGTAAACGTCGTAGCCGATTCCCGCTATCAAGTCGCTCGTTGTGACCGCCAGCTCGTACGGGCTGTAGTTCTGCGGCTTAATCGGCGTTACGGCTATTTCGTATTTCCCCTTTTGCAACACCCCTTTGTATTCGCCGCTCACGTTTATCGGCGCGGCGTCTTTGCTGCCCTGTTGTTTGAGCGTCCCCTTAAAATCCGGCGACAGCGATACTTTCGCGTCTATGGGCGCCGATATCTCAAAGAGGAAACGCGCCGCCGAACCGGTGCCGCTCTCCAGCCAAACGGCGGCCACCGGCTCGTTCACCGTTATGTTGTGCGGCCCCGGGCCGTTGAACTTTTGCGGCTCCCTCACCGCGTCTACGCGCGTCACCCTATAGTTTTCGTAGAGGCAGGGCAGCGAGTAGAGCTTGTACGACCCCTTGTCCAACGAGGCCTCCTGCGGCGCCTCCGCGCCGTGGGGGATGAGCGGCCAACCGTCCGAATCCTCCAGCCTCATCTCCTGGCTGCCCTCCGCCCCGAACGACTCGAAGCGGTAGCGCGCCTTCTTACCCGCCTTGAAATCGTAGACGACGGCGCTGTTCGCCTTTACCGCCGCCCGCTTGTCAACGCCGTCGGAGAGCGCGCCGCCCTTGCGCAGCTCGCCTTTGCTCAAAACGACGCCCATACGGCCCGCCGACTCTCCCTTGGTCTCGGCTATCGCAAGGTAGTCGCCGGGCAGGAAGAACTCCACAACCAAGGCGTTGCGCCCCACGCCGTTGCCCGACTGCGACTTGCTCAGACCGCCGAAACGGTCGCGCAGTGTAAGCTGGGTATGCAGGCGGCCGGTCGTCTCCACCCTGTAGATTCCCGGCTCCTTTATCTTGAACCCGTAGTCCGCCGACTCGCGCTTGCCGAGCGTTACGTAACGCGTGACGCCTATCGCGAGCTCCGTGGCCTTTGCGGAGGCCAAATCCGCCTTGTCGGCGGCGGCGCCCGTAAGGTACACGTCCGCCACGCTCTCCTTTACGGGCGGCGGGTACTTATCAACAATTATAGAGGCCAATTCCGCCGGCACGGTATTGAAGTAAAAGCGGTAGTTGCGGTTCTTTTTGAGGTCAACGGGACCAAGCGTCGCCCTCGGGCCGAGCCCCGCGTTCGACTCCGCCCTATTTCCGCCGTAGCCGAAAGAAAACTCCGCGCTCCCCTTCTCGCCTGTCGGCATAATCTCTATCTCGTGCAGACCCTTGGCAAGCGAGACGCTCCCCCGCCCGCGATCCCACCTGGGCGGCGAATAGTTTTGCGGCGTGTGGATGTAGAACCGCTTCACGCGCCACTGGTACCCGGCGCCGCTCCCCGGCGCGAACGAGTATGTCCCCGCCTCGCTTATCCAAACAAACGTTGAGGCCCATTGGTCGTTGACAATGTTGAACGCGCGGCGCAACGGCTTGGACTGCGAGACGGTATCCGCCCTAAGGGCGACCACGGAGGAGTCCTTCAGGTCGACCAAAGCGCCCGACATACTTGTGTTGTCGTTGAAGGCGGTTGTGTATAACGCGGCGATTTGATACGTCCCGTCCGCCTCCGGCGTGTAGTCGTAGCTGTACCTGCCTTTGCGGTTCGCCGGCGTAATCTTAAATTCTGTGCCCGGCGCCCCGCTTAACGTGATAACCGTCCATTGGTCGCCGAGTTCAATCGTCCTAACTTGGCAGCAGCCGCTCTGCGGCTTCGGATATAGCGTGTCCGTGGAAAAATCGCGCATCTGCCCCACACCGTCCGACTCCGATACGGTGCTCGGTTTGACGGCGAGCTTCTGCATCTTAGGGCTCTCCACCAATACGTACGACAATTTGTCCGACGGGTACGCGGCGAACCGGTTCATCCCGCTCGCGCCGATCTTCCCGGTAATCGCCTTCCCCGGCTCTATGGAACGCATCATCCACTGAACATACAGCGGAGACTCTTTGTCGGCGACCGTGTACTTCTCCGCCGCGCCGCCGTACGCCATGATCAAATACTTCCCGCGGGTAAGCTTTCGGACTATGCGCAGCCCTTGGAGCGGCTTTCCGGAGACGCTGTTGTTTATAAAGCTGTACGACCCGCCGCCCCCCGCCGAGGCGATAAGGCGCTCCCGGAATATCGCGAGGCTGCTCAAGCGGCGCCCCATCGCCTCTATGTAGACAACCGTGTCGCGCGGGACGAATATCCACCACCCCCGCGCCTCCTTGTCGACCAGCCGCGTGGACACCTGCCCGAAAGGCGCCAAGTACCCGAACATACCCTTGCCGCCGACCCTGCCGCCCTCGCCCCCCGAGTCGAACGGCGCGAACTTCGTAACCTCCAAACGGACGTTCCCCTCCGCGTTGCGCGGCCCCTCCGTGAATATCTTGTACTCCCCAGCCTCAAGGAAGAGGTCGAGCCGCCCGTCCCGCCCCACGTCCGCCTCGCAGCTCGCGATGACCCCGCGCAGCTTGTCGACCACCTCGACCCCCACGCCCTCCGAGCTCTTCGCCTCCACGGCGTAGCGCCCCCACTCGTCGGCCCGGATGAGATGCTCCCGCCTGCCCCTGGCCGAGGACTCCGTGGAGATCAGCGGATCCTGGGCAAAGAGCGCGATAGGCGCCGCCGACAGCCCGACGGCCAAAATTGACGCGCAAACAAACACCCGCCGGCGCAGCGCGATAGACGTGCAATACGACGCTAAGACGTTTTTCATTGTTACCGTACCCCAATTGTTTGTTGTTTAAGGGACTATATAGTATATTAATATATATCTCGGCGCAACCGTAAAATCTTTTAAAATCAAAGTCTTTAAAGTCTTTAAAATCTTTAAATCATATTTAGACGGAAGGCTTCGCCTTCCATAGATAAATCGGGGGGCTAAACCCCCCGATTTTCAGTCAAAGTCAACGGCAACGTCAAAAAAAAGGCTTTTTTCTTTTGATTTTGATTGAAAATGCGGGGCAAAGCCCCGCATTTATCTATGAAGCCGAAGGCTTCGTCTAAAAAAGATTTTAAAGATTTAAAAAGAATTTGACTTTTCATACCGTTATATAGTATCTTAATATTTATTAACTTTTAGGTTTTTTGTAACAAAAGGCGCTTTGACGGGGTCTAACTTGGATACCATATAACGGATTTTTTTGCGAAAAAGACGCTTTTTGAGGCTTTTTTTGCGGAAAAAACTACTTGTAACCATAATTAACACTTTTTGGGAGGTACAAATGAAGCGTTTTACTGCAAGTGCGGTTTTGGCTGTGGCTTTCTTGGCGATGTCGGCGGGGTCGGTGTTTGCGGCGGAGGGGTTGCAGGTCGGGGTGCGCGCGGGGTATAACTACAACCTATTCACAATCACGCCGCCCAAGGGAAAAACAGTCCAATCGGACAACGGTATGGGCGGAGAAGTTAGTCTGTCGGTTAGATATGTTCTTGTGCCGGATTTGTTCTCGGTGGTGTTGGAGCCGAGCTTTGGGTATAGGACAATAGGATCGTGGTCTTACAATAGTACAGCCGTTGATACTATCGAAGGTTATTGGAATCTTGCAGACATAGGACATCCTGTTTGGGTAGACGACGCAGGAGAGGTTGATGTTGCAATCAAGCAAACGTATGGGCTCAGCGAGTTTAGAATCTCTCTTCCGCTTCTATTTCAATTCGCTTGGCAAGATAGGTATTACGGGATAATCGGCGCTCAGGTCGGTGTTCCTGTTGCTACCACGTTAGATTACACTTTTAAGAAAACAAGTGATGATAAAAAAGTTGATACTTCTTTTACTACTTCAAAAGCGTTAAGTGACATGAATTGGAAGGATGGTTGGGAATTCATGCTTGAGAGGAGTGGTGTTGACGTTGACTTGGTAATCGGCGCCGGATATATGTTCGCTCCGAATTTCGGAGTTGACGTCCGGTACATTTACAGCATTATTGAGCCGCTCAAGTACAACGCCGCTTTTAAGGGAAAAGCCATTTCGGGTGATTTCCCCACATCTATTATGAGCGCCAGTCTTGGGTTATCGGTTTACTTCCAATCCCGAAGATAAACCGCAAACAATCGGGGCGTTGCAAGGCCGACCCAAAGCCAAGCAACGCCCCATATACCCCGTCCTCACCCTTTTTTCAGCGCCGCCGAACATACGCGGCACCTATCCAGTTCCTCTTCCCCCGCCGCGCTTGTTTCTATGATCCTGTCGACCCCGCCCCCGCTCACCGCCACCGCCGCCCGCTCCTCCCCGCGCAATCTCGAAAAGCGCGCCACCGCGGCGGCGCTGAATTGCAAATCCGACTCGTCCGGTTCGCCCAATCCTACGGCTATGGGGCCGGTTGTGTCGCGCAGGTAGAAAAGGTGGATTTTCGGCATTTGTTTTGACGTTGATACTTCTTGATTTATCGATACATCCCGCTTCTTCGACACATCATCAAACCACGGCGCCGACATCCCCGGAAGCTCCGCGAGGCGGCATATCCGCTCTATCCTGTCGTTTTCGTCCCCGTCCCGCGAGACTATCACCCTATATCCCGACGGCCTCCTGAAGTGCCGCCCGTAGGCCAGCAGCTTGAACTCTTCGAGCGAAAATTGCGGGTTGCGCGCCATTAGCTCGTTGAACCTCGCGGCGGTCTCCACGTTCGTCAACAGGCACCCGCCCCCGGGCGAGCTGGAGCGCAGGTCGTGCTGTTTCGCGTACGCCAGCTGGACGGCGCGGCTCCTTCCGGATATGCCGAGCAGTTTTTCCCTGTCTATAATCCCGGCCTCCTCCGCCTCCGTGGGCGGCAGCAGTTTAGCTGAGAGCGGGCGCAGGAGTTTTCCTTTCAGACCGGCGTGTTTCTCTATTCTCATCAGCGTATAGATCTTCTGCGACATGGGGCGCTGCCCGGCCACCTCCCCGGTGGCGAGGCAGACGGCGCCCGTCTCCTCCACGATCTTCGCCGCGCTCTTCAGGCGGTGTATGCGGCAGTCTATGCAGGGGTTGGCGTTCTTGCCGTAACCGAACTTCGGGTTGCGGACCATGTCCACGAACTCCTCCCCCTCCTCCTCCACGCGCAACGGAACGCCCAGCGCGTCGGCGTAGCCCATGACCTCGTTCGGGGAGGTGCCGACGCCGACGTTGAACGGCATCCTGAAGTGGAGCGCGGTCACGTCGAGGCCTTGGGACTTAAGCAGGTGGATGGCGATGGTGCTGTCAAGGCCGCCGGAATACATTACGATTACTTTGTGTTTTTTCATTTTAATCCTATAATTAGTATTTGCAGGTGGAAATCATTATTATATAACCATAA
>Ga0182488_12752_pt1 | contig 9694 bp, 6 predicted proteins | sample TergutNc150P3_FD_120830 | JGI IMG/M metagenome (GOLD analysis project Ga0182488, IMG submission 120830) | reverse complement strand
GCCATTAGGCCGTCCAGATTCAAAGGCAAAGGAGGCTCTTCATCGGTGCTGTAGACGCGCAATTCGGTAGGGACGGGACGCGCGGAGTTCGATCCGCTGATCTGCGCCGCGAGTTCGCGTCCTTCGTCGCTGATTTCGACGATGGCGGCGGGTTGGGCGGTCTTGCCGTACACGCTTTCCCAATCGCATTGGCGGATTCTTGCGAGTTCATCTTCGGCAATGTCGCCCGTGTAGATGTAGTCGAAACCGGTAACAGACGAATGAATAATTTCTCGGTCGGGGTCTGCCGCTTTCATTTTGGCCAAGAGTTCGCGCCCCTCTTCGCTGCTTTCGAATACGAATAGGGCGGTGTACCCTCCGTCCCTCGGCTTCGCCGACGCTCTTTTTATGATGGACACCTCCGCTTTCGGGGCGGCTGCGGCGTTGGCAAGCCTCTTAGCGGCGGCGACACCCGCGCTGACGGCTGTGGCCGGGGCTTCCTGCTCTGCGGCGGCGTCGGGGGCGGCGGTGCGCTTGATGAACTGGCTTCGGGACGCCCTAATGCCGGTGAGGGCGTTATTGGCCGCGGGGATACCCGCGTCGCGCCTGTGGTAGGCGTTTTGGGGGTGCGCGTAGGACGCTGCGCCGGCGGTTACTCGGTTTAACACTTTTTACCTCCATGCTTTGATTGATTCCCCCTTATTCTATATCGGCAAAGCAGCCTAATACTTGAGTGGTTTGCAGGGGATTTGGGGGGGGGCGTAGGGATGGACGGTCGGGGTCGTTCCTCAAAAACTGTATTTTTGCATGGCTTTGGCGGTTTTTCCTTTACCACCCGCCGCCGAACCACCCCCTCCGCTCAGTTCCTGCTGTTCATCGTATTGATCGCGATAATCAGCGTGACCACCGCCGTCAGGAAACTGCCTATCTTAAGCGTCGCGTCGACGGAGTCCATGAACAGTTTGAAGTTGTTGCTGTAACGGATTTTCGCCGGGACTATCACCACGTCTCCGGGTTCAAGGTTTATCGAGCTTATGCGCAATGTTTTGTTCGACAGCACGTTGCCGTTTGCCCTTATGATATATATGGCCTTTCTGTCCGCCGTCTCTTTCGGACCGCCGGTTATATCTATATAGCGAGCGACGGTCGGCTTTCTGGAGTCTAACCTGAATGTGCCGGGGTTGTATACCTCGCCCAATACAGATACCGTCGAAAGGTTCCGCGGGATGAAGAGTTCGTCGCCGTCCTCCAGCACGAATGACTTGTACTGATCCTCGTCCGTCATGTCAAGCATCACGCGGCCCAAGACCGTCACGGAATCCAGCATCTGTTTTAGGATCATCTGCTGTTCGGAGAGCGGCGATATGTTGACGCCCCTGGAGGCCATCTCCATTGAGAGCCTGACCATGTCGGTGCTCAGTTCGTTGTTGTATACCTTTATCCGGCTCTCCTCCATTGCTTTTACCGAAAGACGCGTGAAGACCGCGGCCGGCAGGTAGGCGTCGGGTTTGATGCCGCCGGCGCGTTTTATCAAGTCTCCCAGAGTCTCGCCCTCAAACGCCACGTATGTGCCTGGGTAGTATATCTGCCCGCTCAGGCGTACGTTGCGCTCCGATTCCCAGCCCTTCATGCTGCGTATGAAAATTTTGTCGTTGCGGGCGAGGATCGCGTTTTGCGTCTCGTCGCCGTTCATCGCTTTATCTATGCTGAATTCTATTTTCGCGGTGACTACCGACTCGCCCTCAAAGCGGCGTCTATAGAGTTCGCCGCGTTCTTTGCTCGCGTCGTCGCTAAGGCCGCCCGCCTGCAGGATGAGGTCGCGCACCGTCATGTTGTCCATGAGTTTGTAGGCGCCCGGAGCCGTAACCGCGCCCTCTATCGTTACGCTGCGGTCGGGGTTGAAGTGGTCGCTGTTATACACGATTATCTCGTCTTGTTCCTCAAGCCGCATGTTGTCGGCGGAGGCTGCGTCGGAGAGCGCCTTCCCCAAGTTGAACGGCACTATCCTGTTCAGGTAGGAGGGGTACGTTTTGCGCAGTATCACCGCGTACTCGAAATAGGTCTCGGGCAAGAGGTCTTTGTGGTCGCTTATGATGTCCCGCACACGCATCCCGTTTTTGTACCCGTATTTGCCCGGGCGCAGAACGTTGCCGCTCAGGTACACCGTGTTTCTATCCATGGACAAAACGGGAAATACCTTGACAAGGTCGCCATCCTTTATGATAAAGTCGGGGAGCGACTCAGAGACGTCGGCGTCTAACACCGTGTGATGTTTGTTATCCTCAAAGCGCTCCACCTGCACGCGCCCCATCCATCCCGCGGGGCTAACGCCGCCGGCGAGTTCAAGAACCTCGGCGAGTTTCGTGGGTTTTTTGAGTTCGTATAGGGCGCTCCTTCGCACGTTCCCAACCACGCCCACCATCTGCTTGGCGATGGGCACCAAGATCACGTCGCCGGCTTGAAGACGCAGGCCGGACTTGTCGCTGCCCGACATCAAAAAATCGTAGAAGTCGATCTCCGCCACGGTCTTACCGCCGCGTTTGAGCAACACGTTGCGCAACGACCCCCGCCGCGTGACGCCCTCGGCGGCGAAAAGCGCGTTCGTTACGCTGGTCAGCGGGCTGACGGTGTGGAACCCGGGCGAGTTGACCTCACCGACTATGTATATGCCTATCGGACGCAGCTCCCCCATGGAGAGGGAGACGTTCACGCCCTCAATGTTTTTCAGCTTGTCGGTGATTACGCGCTGCATACTGCCGTAGGAGAGGCCGGCCACCGTGACCGGGCCTACGTTGTGGGGGATGGTGACCGTACCCTCGCGGCTGACTACGAGCGTGTACTCGTCGTTTATCCTCCCCCATAGGTGAATCTTGACCTCGTCTCCGGCGCGTATGGGGTAATCGCCCGGGGCGCTGCTCATGTCGCCGGGGCCGAGGTCGTAGCGGCGCTTCTGCGAAAAGAACTCGCTGCCGTACGGGCGCAGGGTCGGGATGAGGCTGTCGGGAAAGATGCTATTGCCCTGAAACATCTCCTCGTAAACGGAGTATATCCCCTTGACGGTATCTTGGACCAGCCGGGACGAATCGACGACGAGGCCGCGCTCCAATGAGTCCTGCCTGCGCGCGGCGCTGTCGGCACGCGTTGCGCGGCGCCAAAGAAGCGAGTCGCGCCGCAGCACCGGATCCTTCTTCTGCAACGCGCGGTTCAGTTGAGAAGCGGCGTTTTTGTCGTTCTTGAGTTGGCGCATAAGCTCGGCGGAGACGACGCTCTGGGCGAAAAGGGGCGCCGCGCCCGCGGCCGCAAGGAGTACAAGGGCTACGGCCGCAAGCGTAGAAAACAGCGGATGTCCGCGCTTATCCGTCGGTATCGGCATATTAGGTTATATCGGCTTTCTGCGATGTAATCTATAAATATATATTAGGGCCGGGGCGTTTTAATTCAATATCTTTATATTGTATCATTCCGCGCCGCATTATATTATATTGTATGATGTTGTGAAATGAACGTGAAAACCATCAGAAATCCAAAGGCGCAAACTATGGCGATCCAAATAATCTTGGCCTCCGGCATGCTGGCCGTGCTTTTTATCCTGTTTTTGGTAATCAGCCGCTCCGTGACCAGCATCGACAATATGCTCTACAAGCTCGAATATCTGGTCCGCAAGGACTGCGACATCCGCCTTGAGGCGCTTGAGACCAAGTTTAAGCAAAGGGCGGCCGACAAGCGGTTTGAGGCGACTTACGGCCCTCGTTTCGACGAGGTTGTGGAGGAGGCCACGAGGGCGATTGGAGGCGAGGTTGTCGAGGAAACCACGAAGCCGACCGGAGGCAAGGCGGGAGAAAAAACCGATGAGCGCGGGTAGGATATTTGTATTTTCGGCGCCGTCTGGCGCGGGGAAGTCTACGATTTTGAGGCACCTTGCGGAGACGGTGCCCGATCTTGTGTACTCCATCTCGGCCACCACGCGCAAACCGCGCGCCGGCGAGACGGACGGGGTGCACTACTTCTTTATGACCAATGAAGAGTTTGAGGCCAAGGCGGCCAAAGGCGAGTTTGCCGAGTGGCAGCAAGTGTTCGGCAACTACTACGGCACGCCGCGCGCCTTTATCGACTCGGTGGTGGCTGCCGGACGTCACATTATTATGGACATAGACGTCTTCGGGAAGAAGAAGTTCGACTTGGCGTATCCTGATGCCGTCGGGATACTGATCGTTCCGCCATCAATTGAGGAACTCGCGGCGCGGCTTTGGGCGCGCGGCACCGACGACGAGGCGACGATAAAACTGCGGCTCGAGAAAGCCCGCACCGAGATGGCGTTCGCGCGATCCGACGGCAAGTACGAGTACGAGATCGTGAACGACGATCTTGAAACCGCGGAGGCCGAAACGGCCGCGCTGATAAGGACGATTATCGGCGGATGAATCAAGCGGAGACCACACAAACAGCCGCGGCGGCGGCTTTTCTCTTTCCGCTTGACGGGCGCGAACTCAAGATAGGGCGCGCCGCGTCGTGCGACATAAAACTCACGGGCGTCGGGGTGTCGCGCCGCCACGCCGTTGTGCGTTGCGACGCGGCGCGGCCATTGGTTGTAGACTCCGACAGCACTTGCGGCATCTCATTAGACGGCGCGCCGGTTAAGGAAGCGGTTCTGCGGAGCGATTCGGCGCTGACGGTCGGCGTCAACGTGCTGCGGGTAGACATCGACGAGGTTTCGATCTGCTTTACGCTGCTGAACTCCGGCGGCGGCGACTCGGCGCTAGGCGACTGCGCAGAGGGCGGCGTCATAAAGATCGGGCGCGACGCGGAGAACGACATCTGCCTGCCGCACCCCATGGTATCGCGCTTCCACGCCGTCGTCAAGAAGAGCCGCGACGGACTCTCCATCATTGATCAGGGCAGCGCCAATTCAACCTACGTCAACGGGCGTTCGGTAGGGACGCGCTCGCTTAAAGAGGGCGACGTCGTACACATCGGGCCTTTTAGGTTCTACGTTACGGGCGGAGAGTTCCGCAGGGCGGACGACATAAGCAGGATACGGATAGAGGCCCGCGCTCTGGGTGTGAAACTGGGCGCGAAGAGGCTCTTGGCCGATGTCAACCTGACGATAGAGCCGGGCAATTTCGTCGCGCTTTTGGGGCCGTCGGGCGCGGGGAAGTCCACGCTCTGCAAAGTGCTCTCGGGGCAGCTCGCCCCGACGACCGGACGGCTCTTCATGAACGGTTTCCCGGCGGCGAAGTTCGGCGCCGTCTTCGCCCGCAGCATGGGGTACGTGTCGCAGCAGATACTTCTGCGTCCGGAACTGACGGTGTGGGAGACGCTCTCCGACCAAAGCCTGATCCGCCTCCCCGGCGACAGCACCGAGAAGGAACGGCACTGCCGCGCCTCCGAGGTGCTTGAGCTTATGGAGCTTACGAATCGACGCGACGCGCGCGTCTCCAGCCTGTCGGGCGGCGAGGCGCGGCGGCTGCACGTGGGCGTGGAACTTTTGGCGTCGCCCTCCGTGGTGATCTTGGACGAGCCGCTCGCCGGACTCGATCCCGGGCTTATCGGGAAGTTCATGGAGATTTTCAGGCGCATAAGCGACAAAGGGCACACGCTCATCCTCATCACGCACACGCTTGAGCGGCTTGAGCTTTGCGACAGGCTGGTATACATACAGGCGGGCAAGATGCTCTTCTCCGGCGCGCCGGCCGGTATCTGCGGATACTTCGGCGTCTCGTCCATATCGCAGATCTATGAGCGATCCGGCGGCGGGTTCGGAACCGACGCCGACGGGCGCTCCGACGGCGCCGTAGCGGCGTCCGCTCATACCGCGGCGGCATCCGGACAAGAGCTGCCGCGCCGCGATTGGGCCGCCGCGCTGCGCCACCCGCTTATGGCGCTGCGGTTCTTCTTCCGTCAGTCGTGCGCGCTTACGGCGCGGTACGCGAAGGTATACGTCAGGGATAAGCGCAATATGCTGCTTTTGATGGCGCAGACGCCGCTCATTACGCTGCTTCTCGGCTTCGTCTACACGATGTCCATAATGCAGTTCCCGATAAGTTTCTACTTTTGCCTAACGGTAACCGGCATCTGGGTCGGCGGGCTAGACGCGGTGCGCGAGGTGGCCTCGGAGCTGCCGCTCTTGGCGCGGGAGGCGAGGTGCGGGATGAACCGCTTCGCGTACATCATCGCCCGGATAGCCGTCGCCGCCGCCCTTTCCGCCGCGCAGGCGGCGCTGTTCATGGCGTCGGCGGTTATCGTCTTCAGGCAGCTTGAATTTTCGTATTCGCTGCTTGTATTGCTCTACGTATCGATATTCGCCGGAAACCTCCTAGGGCTTGCCGTCAGCGTATGCAGCGGCAGCGTGGGGCGGGCGATCAGCACGCTCCCGATAGTCCTTATTCCGCAGATATTCTTTTCGGGGATATTAGTTTGGTTCGAGCACATGGACGAGATCGGGCGGCAGATCTCCAGGTTGACGATATCGCGCCCGATCTTCGGGATTATGAAAAAGGTCTTCTCTTTGGGGGGCAGGCCGCTTTTCTGGCACAACGAGTGGACTGAGTTAATTTTGCTTTGCGCCGGGTTAATTACTATATTTTGGATAGCGCTCAGGAGCCGCACCGGCCGCCGCGGCGCAACTTAGGAGCACACTCACATGTCGAAAAACAGATACGTGGACATCATGCCGGCGAGCATCGGCAAGTACAAGATACTGGGGAAGCTCGGCAAGGGCGGCATGGGCGATATCTACAAGGCAATGCAAGAGAAGCATGACAACAGCGTCGCGCTCAACCGCGTTGTGGCCATCAAAGTGCTGCCGCCGCAGCTTTCCCGCGACAGCGAGTTCGCGCAACGCTTTGAGATCGAGGCCCAAGCTATCTCTACGCTGGAGCACCAAAACATCGTATCCATATACGAATACGGCGAAGACGACGGGTACCGCTTCATCGCCATGCAGTTCATAGACGGCATGGATCTCGGCAACTACATAGCGGAGACAAAGGTCATCGCCGTCTCCGACATCATCGACTTCTCGAAGCAGATATGCAGGGGCCTGCGCTACGCGCACACACATAACGTAGTCCACCGCGACATCAAACCGCAAAACATACTGCTTGACAAAAACAACGTTATCCATATAACTGATTTCGGGATAGCCAAGACCGTAGCGGACATTACGGTGACGGGGTCGACGGTGGGCACGCCGGAGTACATGTCGCCGGAGCAGGCGCAGGGTAAGAAGGTCGACGCGCAGTCGGATATCTACTCGCTCGGGATAGTGATGTACGAGATGCTCACCCGCAAGCCGCCGTTCGTGGCGAACAACTCCATGGCCGTGGCGTACAAACAGGTGCACGAGCTGCCCATGCCGCCCTCCGTCAAACGCAAGGACACGCCGAAGCAGCTGGAACTAATCATTCTCAAGGCCATCAAAAAGGATAAGCGCGACCGCTACGAGTCGGTTGAAGAGCTTTTGACGCACTTAGACAAGGTGGATCCCGACGAACGCGTGGACCGCCAGACGCAGATATTCCGCCCATCGCTCAAGCAGGCGTCTTCCCCGGCGGACGAGCGCAGAATCACCGACCGCCGCGGCGGCGACAGACGCGGCGAGCTATTGGACGGCGCGCATCTGTCAATTTTCAGCCGCGACTACTGGAAAGCGATGCTGCGGATCCACTGGCCGACCTGGTTAGCAATAGCGGCGTTGGGCGGCGCGTTAGCCGTCCATGTTTTTAAGCATTAATATTGTTGGCTTAGATTTTAAATTTGACGATGAAACATAAACTAAAGATCATTCGCGAAATTATCAAAAACCCCAACGGAGCGCTGGTCGCCGCCGCCGGGAAGAACCGCGCGTATTACCTTGCCGTCAAATTCGCCGTTTTCGTGCGGGTCGTCATATCCGAGTACATGCAGAACCACTGCACGAGCCGCGCCTCAGGAATCGCTTTCGTGCTGCTCGTCACGCTGATCCCGCTCATCGCCACGGCGGCCCTCCTCCTCGCCGGCATCGCCGAGATCACGCCGCGCCACGTGGAACGCGCGGTTACGGCCGTTTTACCCTTCGCGCCGCCCACCGTCGTGGACTACATACTCGAATTTTTCCAAAACGCCCGCGGCTTAAAAGGAATCGGCATAGCCGTCCTCATCGTCACGGCTATGGGCCTCTTCAATATCGCCGAACAGTCGCTGAACGCTATTTGGAAGGTTGGGCGCGTACGCCCTTTTTTCAACCGCCTGCGAACATTTACAATGGTGATCGTCTACAGCCCCATACTCTTCTTCGTCTCGTTCCAGTTGCGCCACAGCGGGATCTTCGGCCTTCTGCCGCGAGACTTTTTCCTGATGAGCCTCCCGCCGGTGATCTTCACCGCGCTGGCGTTCACAGTGATGTTCTGGTCGATACCGAGCACACCGGTACGCGCCTCCTCCGCCGCCATCGGCGGCCTCATCTCCTGCGCCCTATTTGAACTCGAACGATGGGGGTTCGGCTACTACGTCAACCTGTCCATACAAACGCAAACCATCTACGGCACATTCGGCCTAATCGTGTTCTTCCTCATCTCGCTCTACTTCAGCGCGCTGCTCTTCCTGATAGGCGCGCAGGTCGTATACGTCCACCAAAACTTCCGCCCGCTCCTGCGCGCAACGCAGCGCTGGGACAGGCGCGTGGGCGACTACCGCAGCTACATCACAATGCGCATTATTATCGATTGCGTCCGCTCGTTTATTAAAAAAGAACCGCCGCCGACAATCGATTACTTCTGCGAAACATACGAACTGACCTCCCAGCAGGCGTCCGGCATCCTCAACGGCCTCATCCACGAAAAGTTCATCTACCAGATACAAGGCGGCAAGAGCGGATTCGTCCCGACGAGAGATTTCTCCGGCGACACGCTTAGCTCCGTTTTCTCGGCGATAGAGAACCAATACCGCCGAATCCCGACGCACCCGCAAGACGGCACGAAAGAGTACCTGCAAGAGTTTATCCGCGACTACAGCGGCAGGAAGTGCGAGAAGGATATCACCTTTCAGGAGTTGATTGACACGGTGGACGGCTGACTTTTGGAAAATTACTTATAAAATCTTTTAAAATCAAAGTCTTTAAAGTCTTTTAAAATCCAATTTTTTTTTAGACGGAAGGCTACGCCTTCCATAGATAGTTCGGGGGCTAAACCCCCGAACTTCAGTCAAAGTCAAAAGAAAAAAGCCTTTTTTTGGACTTTGACGTTGATTTTGACTGAAAATGCGGGGTTTAGCCCCGCATTTATTTATGAAGCCGAAGGCTTCGTCTAAAAAAGATTTAAAAGATTTTAATGTTTTGGGGTTTAGCCCCGCATTTATCTATGAAGCCGAAGGCTTCGTCTAAAAAAAATTTTAATTTTTCTTGCTATTGACTTTTTTAATCCCATGTTTTATATTATAAATAACGATCCGGCCTCGCTCACCAATCCAATGGCGGTCTGGTGGGAGTGAAAAGTATTTTTCGCAAAATAGGAATTGTGCGAAAAGGGTGGGTTTTCATAGCGGGATTTGGTTGTCAAAATAAGTAGAAACGTTTTCTTGGGGATAGATTATGGTGTTGGTAGCACTAGCATTGTCGGCGGCGATACTGCTGCTTTTGTCCGCGAGGCGCGGGATGGATGCGCGCGTCGGCTACGGGGCGTACGCTACCCGTGCCTCCGTATTGCTTGACAAAATGAGAAATACCCCCCCCCCCCCCCCC
>Ga0182488_11591_pt1 | contig 9847 bp, 6 predicted proteins | sample TergutNc150P3_FD_120830 | JGI IMG/M metagenome (GOLD analysis project Ga0182488, IMG submission 120830) | reverse complement strand
ACAAAAAGGGCGGCCCCCGACCGAGACCGCCCTAACAGAGGTTTTCGCTCCAAACGGGCGGATTTTGCGGGGCGGGGACGCGTTCCCGCCCTTTTTTGTCGGGGAATGATGTATATTACTGCTTACCCCTTAACCCAAAGGATCAACCCAATGCGCAAACTCTTACTGACTACGGCGGCGGTCGCGGGCGAGCCGTCTTTCGGAACATTCACCGACACCGTTGCGTCGCCGACAGTCCATGATTTATATTTATTCTATATTCATCGGTTCGTCTATTAACTTTTTCGCGTAGGGGTCTTTATATGAAAGTGTTTATTCGGGGCGGGGTGAAAGCGGAGGTAGCGGCGGTAGTCGGGATGACGCTGATAGCGGTGTTAGCGGTTGCGGTGTTGGTGACAACAGGGGTGAGGTGGTTTTCGGGGCAACAGCAGGAACACGCGCCCGCTACACGCTCGGTGTCGCCGAAAACGTATGAAAGCGGTCTTGAAAGCGTCGCGCCTATTACGGAATCGGTGTCGCCGCAGAATATGTTCACCGACAACAGGGACGGTCAAACGTATAAGACGGCAACGATTGGGGAGCAAATTTGGATGGCGCAGAATCTGAATTATCAGACGGCAAGCGGGTCTTGGTGTTATGAGAATAATAGTTCAAATTGCTATACGTACGGCAGACTGTATGATTTCCACACGGCGCGGACGGTCTGCCCCGCGGGATGGCATTTGCCGTCCGCGGCGGAATGGGACAATTTGGCTTCGGCGGTAGGGGGTACAAGGAAAAAATATAAAGACAACGAGACGGGTAATGATTTTTTTGGTTGGGCGGGTGTCGGTACGAAATTGAAAGCGAGAAGCGGTTGGAATAATAATGGTAACGGTATGGATGATTATGGTTTTTCGGCCCTGCCTGGCGGCTTCCGGTTCTCCGATGGCGGGTTCTACGGTGCCGACAGCTACGGCGTCTGGTGGACGGCTTCGGAGGACGGCGTTGGCAACGCCTACTACCGGGGCATGGAATACGACTACGACTACGTGGACGAGCACAGCTACGACAAGAGCGGCGGCTTATCGGTGCGTTGCGTGCAGGACTGAAGCGCGGCGCGGTAGGCGAAGCCAACCGCCTCACGCCGTTGTCAGCCGCGAAGCGGCATACAGCGTTATATCGATTAACAAGTACCCTTAACCCAAAGGATCAACCCAATGCGCAGACTTGCACGGGCAACGGCGGCGGCGATCTTGACGGAGGTCGGAGCGATTTGTCTGTCAGGGTGCTGGCGGGCCTATTTTGGTGAGTTGATTTTATTTTTAAAAAGTTCTTGACAGGGATATTCCACAAATATTATATTATTACATATTGATATAAAAAGCCCTTTGGCGTATGCGGGGGGGTGTTTTGCGGCGTTTGCCGGGGTTATATCATATTGAGAACGGTGAGAACGAACCGCAAAGCGTTGGTTTTCAGTCTGACAAAGATGACAATTTTGCTGTTTATACAATATAAAAACCATTAAATAACGAATGGAGATGTACCTAATGTTCAGGCGTTTACTAATTACCGCCGTATCGACGATGGTTTTCGGATGGGCGCTCGTCTCCTGCGGCGACGGCGCCGGGTCGGGCGAACCGTTGCGTTGGAGGACGGCGGTTGACATTCCTGTGAATTTTACTATGAAGGTCGGGAATAACCTTAACTACGCGAAGTTGCTTCCGGATGATATTGTTGACTGTGATTCGTTGGAAGTTAACTATCCCGAGTGGTTCTCACAGTGGTTCTCACAAAAACCATGCGAAGAGTATACGATAGAAGAACGTTTGGATCTTATAGCGCAGTTACCTCGCGATCCCGACAATCCTACGCCGGAGCCGCCTGACAGCGGCTATATTTTTGATATTGGCTCGGGGAGCGTCCCCACGACATCCGATGTTATTGATGTTCTGAGAACGCTGACGGACACAAAGATTCAATATTCAATAACGGCTGCTAACAACACAAATGTGTCGCTTACTTTTTATGGGATGCTCTTTACGGCTGCCGACACCGCGGCGATGAAGGATTCGGTTGATGTGTTCTACGATACTATCATAAATAGCGCGACGCGCGAAGGCCGCGTGAATATGTTTGGGACGGAGGGGTTGTTCTTACGATCGAAAAAGACCGGCAGCTATCCCTCCAAAGGTTTGTCGAGTGAGGAAGACGGCAGGTTGCTTGGCGATCTTATTATCCGCCAAAAAAAGTTTTCTTATAGATGGCTTGTCAAAATTGACGATATTTCCGGCTTGACGGATACGTCTAGTACGAAAGAGTCCGTTGACATAAAACTCCGGATAAGGTTTTCCGGCGTGAACAGCGTTGACTCGCTCTTTACGCTTTAAAGTCAAGGAGCGGCGGCGCGAATTAATATCTAAAACCGATTAATATTTTCTTTGTACCGGCAACAAACGTTGCGTTAACAATAGGATGATCCTTTAGCTATGAAAAAAAGTACGGTGATTGCGGCGGTTCTTTTGGTTTCCGCGAGCGTTTCTTACGGCGATGGCGGCGACAGTCCATTAATAGGCGGCGGCGAGGCGCAACCGAGCGCCTCCGCCTCCGACGAGATCTTCATAGATTGGGCGTGGGCGGCGGGGAATCCGGCGCTTGTAGGGCTTGAGAATCAGCGCCAAACGCGGCTATCGCTCTTTCCCACCTCGATATCGCTGTGGAACGACAAGGTTGCGTTGCCGCTTTCCGGCATGTCGTCCACCAAATCTTGGGTGACGGCGCTGTTGCGCGAAAGTTTCGGCATAAAAAACGGGCTCACCCCGGATGAGGTCTCCCAAAAGTTAACCGACGAACTGCGTGATGGAATATACTTTTGCGCGGGGGTTCAAACCTCTCCCGTCGATTTCGCCACGCGCAATTTAGGGTTTAACGTAAGAACGTTCGCCAACGCCGACCTGCAACTCCCCGGCGGGCTCTTTCTGCCGTTCTTCTCGGCGACCGAAGGGCTTTTGGCCGGCAACAGCCTTGACCTCTCCTCCACGCGCGTCAGCGAAGTATGGGCGACGGAAATCGGCGCCAAGTACGGCCACAGTATATCGATACCGTTTATCCGCGATTATCTATGGTTAGACGAGGGCGCGGTTGGTTTGGGCGTAAAGGCGCTGATAGGCCACCATTACTTCAGCGTGGAGGCGAACGATAGCAGTAAGTTATACTACGATCCGGTGTCCAACAAATACAAAGCGGGTATGAGCCTTGACGCTATAAGGGCGCAAGGCGGTTACGGGTGGGGGTTTGACCTCGGAACAGTTTTCCACAACGACAACCACGCGGTATCGATCGACGTGCAGGATATAGGCATGATACAGTGGCCCGGGCAGAAGGTGTTCAGGGGGAAGGTAACCATAGGAGAGCTCGACTTGAACGGCGGCGGCACCGATTTTTTTGACGTCGGCTCGCTTAAATCCAACGGCAAGGGTTACGTTATGTGGCTGCCGACGACCCTGAACGCCGGTTATCTCTATTACCTAAATTTGTCGGCGTATTACGGAAACGGATTAGGCTTAATTATGGATTATCTCTCGGCGAGCCTAATTTACAACCAGCCGTTGGCGTTGGCGCCCGGTACGAACAGCTACGCGCCTCGCGTATCCGCCGGGGCCAAACTTGGGTTTATGGGCGGTTATTTGCCCGTGCGCTACGGGATAATCTTCGGCGGGTCGGAAAAAGTGGCCTCGACGGCGGGCGTGGAAATAGGCAAACAAGGTTCTTTCAGCGTATCCTACAAAGCGGTGGGAAGTCCTATACTATGGCCCAAGAGGGGTTTCGAGATCGCGTTCGCTCAAACGAAGGTATGGGGCGGCAAGGGCAAAGCGAAAGACAAGGGCAAAACGCCGCCGCCGGTTCAGCCGATAGATACGGCGTCCGCGGCGCCCGTAGCGCCCGCTGTTAAGGAAGCGGCGGTCGACACGGCATCCGCGGCGACCGCGCCGCCGGCGGTTCATGAAAAGGCGGTCGATACGGTGACCGCGCCGCAAATAGCGCCGGAAGGGGTGATCGACACGGCGATAACGCCGCCCGCGATTCCGGAAGAGGCGGTCGACACGGCATCCGCGGCAAACGCGCCGCCCGCTGTTCATGAAGGGGCGATAGACACGACAGCCGCGCATCATATTAAGACAGTCGACACAACGGCTACGCACCATACCGTTCCGGCAAAGGCCGTCGATACGACAGCTGTGCATCTTAACGTTCCGGCAAAGGCTGTAGATACGACATCTACGCACCACACCGTACCGGCGAAGGCTGTAGACACGACGGCTACGCACCATACCGTACCGGCGAAGGCTGTAGACACGACATCTACGCATCATACCGTACCGGCGAAGGCTGTAGACACGACATCTACGCATCATACCGTACCGGCAAAGGCTGTGGACACGACATCTACGCATCACACCGTCCCGGCGAAGGTCGTTGACACGACGGCCACGCACCATACCGTCCCGGCGAAGGCGGTTGATACAACCGCCGCGCGTCACACTGTCCCCGCGAAGGCAGTTGATACAACTGCCGCGCATCACACTACTGTCCCGACAAAGACCACCGACACGACGGCCACACATCATACCGTTCCGGAGGTTAAGAAATCTTCTGAGGAGAATAAACAGAAAGTGACCGCGCCGCCGGCGACGCCCACTCCGGCCGCGCCGGAGCGCAAGCAATAGGAACGAACGCTACTTGTAAATCAGCCGGCCCGACCGCTCGACCAGCCATTCACCGTTCGGCCTCAGCCGCTCGTTCCGCGCCTCGTCGTATACCGTCAGCCAGAAGGTGAACTTCGTTATCTTCTTGTCGGCGGGCATGGTGATCTTCCCGTTGAAGTTGTCGATATCCATGAATTTGCTGTGGTGGATGCCGTTGGTCTCCTCTTTGTCCAACTGAAATTGCCGATAGACGCGGTGTTTCTCCGGTATTCTTTTCCCGTCCATCGTTATGGTAGTGTCTATGGGGCTGGCGATCGCGTCTAAGAAGTAAGAGTATCCCTCTTCCACGGGTATGACGGAATTTCCGCTTTCATCGAGGATTGTTGAGTCGTATGTGACTGCGCTTTTGTTTTCAATGCTTTCAACATCGCTCCCTTTGACTTTATAGACTACCACCTTGTCGACGATAGGGATATTGTTCACAGGGATGCCGGCGGCCTTGAAGCGGCTGTTGTAGCGTATGTACTGCGTGCTTATTATGGTGTGCGGGTACGGTTGCCTGTTCGGCTCTTCTGTGATTATTCGCATGGGTACGGTGAAGTATTGGAGTATCGGAACCAGAAATTTGGCGGTATCTGGGCTTACGGCGCCGGAATTTCTTTTTGACAGACCATCTATCATGTCGACGATCTGCGTCTTCGTCATGGCGGCGAGTTCTTTTGGAAGCGCGCCCCTCATCTGCGCCGGCAGCGCGTCCGCCCAGGCCTCCGGGATGGAGGCGCTTTTTCTCACTATGGATTCAGGGATAGGGATCTTGAACTCTATGGCCTGCGTTTTCGGTGAGAAATAAGCGTCCGGATTCATGAATGTCGCTGTTATAGGCGTCTTCAAGCGTACTGAATCGACCACCGTCGTGTTGCCGAAGAGGTCGCGTATCACGTTGAACGACACCCACCACTTCAAATCGTTGTCCAAAACCTTCTTTTTACCGGCAAAGACGGCCGTCAGCTTGATCGTGTCGCCGGGGGCGGCGTCGGCGGGCTCCCAAATGTACTTCAGCATACGGAACTCGTCGTCGTCGATGCGCTGGTAAGATGTGGAGAATTGTTCACACCCCGCTATTGCGGTTAGTGTTATTGCCGTAATTAGTATTGATACGAATCTTTTCATAGATTGATCGCCTTTTCCTGGATTATGAAAATCAAAATCTTTAAAATCTTTTAAAATCAAAATCTTAAAATTCTTTTTTAGACGGAAGGCTTCGCCTTCCATAGATAAATCGGGGGCTAAACCCCCGATTTTCAGTCAACTGCAAAGTCAAAGTCAAAAACCTTAGGTTGTAAGTCTTTTGACTTTGATTGAAAATGCGGGGTTTAGCCCCGCATTTATCTATGGAGCCGAAGGCTCCGTCTTAAAAAGATTTATATGTTTTGGGGTTTAGCCCCGCAATTATCTATATCAAAATTCCGCTCTAACGCCCGCAGCTGCGAGAGGAATCATTGATATCTTCTGTTTCTCCGTATAATTGTAATTATAATATGTAAGCTCCGGACTCTTGTAGAGCGGCCAGAGTACATTTTGGAAATCTATGTAGTATGTTAATATAAACTTGTCGTAGATACGCTTTTTGTCCACCCTCATGTCAAGCTGGAAGAACGGATCCTGCCGCTCCGAGTTTCGCTCGCCGTAAACGGGGCGGATGTTTTTCGCGTTCTCGTTCTCGACCGTCGCGATGATCGGCGACGTGGGTTTGCCGCTCACGAAGCGCATCCTTCCGCCCACCTCCCAGTTGTTCCTCAGGCGCCAGCTGCCGAGCAGTTGGAGGTTGTGAGGCTCGTCGCGGCCCGAGAGGATGTATTTTCCGTCGCGATTGCTCCACGCCTCGCTTCTGGCGAGCGTGTAAGAGATCCACCCGAAGAATTTCTCGGAGCGGGAGTGGCGCAGCATCAACTCCAACCCGTACATCCGCTGTTTGCCGTCGCTGAAGTAGCGTCTTTGCACGTCGCGCGTCGAATCGTAATCTAAGGCGGCGTTGTAGGAGCGCGCGACGTCCCAGATGCGGTTGAAGTACGTCTGCGCGTCTAAGCTTAGAAGGTCGGTTATCTGCCACTCGAAACCGGCGATGTAGTGCGCGGCTTTGGTCGACGGCAGGTCGGGGTTGCCGAAGTCCTCGTGGATAGTCATACCCATAGGCTCCGGAGTCTGGCTGTAAGTGCCGGTCGCCGCCTTGATTGTGTATTTGTCCGACAGCTGGTAGCGCCCGCTGATCCTGAGCGACGGTTCGCCCGACCAGCCGCGGCGGCCGTCCTCAACGCCGTAATCCCAAAACGCCGGTAACAAGGATCCCCCGCAGTCGAGTTCCGGGTAGTAATCGTATCGAATACCGGGGATGAGCAACAGCTTGTCTATAGGTTTCCACTCGACATTGGCGTAACCGCCCACGATACCGTACTTTTGATCCTCGAACGATGTTCTCATGATTAAGTTTTGGCCGCCGGTAAACTCCAATTCCATATTCTCATTCAGCAACTCAATATCCGCGCCGATGTTTACCGTTAGCGCGTCGTTTGCGGTAAACGTCGCTTGGTTGCGCAGGTGCCCCCAAAGCGGCCTCTCTTGTATGTCCGCGAACCCGAAAGCCGACGTGTTCTGCGCCATGTATGTGCCGGAGAGGCGCAACGTGTTTGTCCACTTGTCGTTTATGCGGCTCGAAAGCCCCGCTGTTAGCGTGTGGAACGTCGTCATCATGTTCATCTCGTCAAGCTGCCCGTCGATCTCGCTTGAACCGCGATCCATTGACGGGATGAATACGCCTATGCTGTCGCGGCTGCCGAGCATAGAGACCGAGAGGTGGTGATTCTTGTTTATGTCCACATCGGCCCTCAGCAGGTAATCCCAATAAAACGGCGCCATTGATATTGAGGTGTGCTCCGGATCGGATATGTCAAAATAGAGTTTCAACAAATCGCCCGCGAAATACCGACGTCCCGATGCCATGAACGATACCTTTTCGTTTATAGGCCCCTCAAAGAAAAGAGCGCCGGTAAGCATACTGAAATCGGCGTAGCCCTGTAACCTATCGGTCTTAGGTTTGCGGGTATTCATCTCGATCACCCCCGCCACCGCGCCGCCGTAACGCGACGAAAACCCGCCCGGATAGAAGTCCACGCCGTCAAGCGCGTCCGACGGGTAGATGGCGTTCATGCCGCTCATGTGGTAGAGCATAGGGACGGTCATCCCGTCTATGTAGTAACGCGAAGCCCAGCTCGGCGCGCCGCGCACCACGACCTCCGTCCCGCCGAACGCCGGACGCGCCACCCCCGGCATAGCCTGAACCACGCGAACCGCGTCGCCGCCAAGCCCCGGTATGCGCTTAACCTCCGCCAAGGATATGCGGTGGCGGCTCACCTCTTTCTCCTCCGCCTTGCCGTAGACGACAAGCTCGTAGCCCGAGTAGTCCAAGCGCGTAACGTAGTAGAGAGCCTTCACCTCCTCCATCTTAGACACGCTCTCCGTAGTGGAGTACGGCTGGTAATCCGGGGCGTTTATGCTGACCGTCACTTGACAGGTGGGCAGCGAATAAAACCGGAACCTGCCCGCCGAATCGGTGGTAACGGCAAGGCGCGAGTCCTCCCACGACTGCCCCTCTATCGCGCCGATCTGCTCCATATATATGGAGAACGGCACGGTAAGCGACGTGTCGGAAAGTGTATCCGCAAACTGCAACACGACAAGCGCGTCGGCGACGGGTCTGCGCGTCCCGCGTTCTATAACGGTTCCGCTTAGATTGACGTACGCCTTTGGGGCGGTAACGACGTCGCGCAGGCTGAAGCGGTACTCATACTGGAGCATCACCGCGACCGCCTCCCCGCCTATCGCCCGCGCCGGAGAGAACTTGAACTTGCGTGCGGCGTCGAGCGCGTTAGCGTCAAGCGCCGGATGGAGCGGGCGGACCACGGCCGCGCTGTCGACCGCGCCGGTCTCGCTGACCAAAAGCTCAAGCAAAACGGCCCCCTCAATGCCGGACTTTATCAGGCTGTCGGGGTACTTCGCCTCAACGAATTGGGTGAGCGTAGGCATCTTTTCCAAGGCGCCCTCGGCGTCCAAATACTCTATCTCCTCCATCAACTCAATAGGCGCCTCGTCGCCCAAATCGATCGCCCCCTCCACCTCCCCGCTGACGGTAGGGACGGGGGCGCTTTGCGGCGACGCCGGAAAGGGGGCGAGGATTACTGTTAGGGCGGCTATGGCGGCGGTCAGGGCGGGCGCTTTGAGCTGTTTCGTATTCATACCTGTTAAACAAGCCTTACGGTTAAAAATGTTGCTTTGACGCCGAAAATGACGCCCGCGCCGCGTTTTTGGGATAGGTTACCCCTATAATATAGTATATGCGGGGTAAAATCGCCTATATTAGTAGAGGAATTTTTTATTTTGGGAATGGTGAGGATTGATATAAGGATTTAAAAATTAAATACAAAATCAAATTCAAAATCTTTAAATTCAAATTCTTTTTAAGACGAAGCCTTCGGCTTCATAGATAAATCGGGGGCTAAACCCCCGATTTTCAGTCAAAATCAACGTCAAAATCACTCTCCAAACGGCTTTTTTTTGACTTTGACTTTGCCGTTGACTGAACTTGTTTATCTCGGCGAAGCCAAAATCGGGGGGTTTAGCCCCCCGATTTATCTATGGAAGGCGAAGCCTTCCGTCTAAAAATGAATTTGATTTTAAAGCTTTTGATTTTAAAAGATTTTAAAGAATTTGACTTCCTACCGACCATATATTATATTACTTCACTTTAACTTTTTACTTTTTTGAAAGGGGTGCGCGGTATGAATTTCTTTACCTTTACGAAGTTGGGACGGGCGCTGTTGTTGGCGGGTGTGTTAGCGGTTGGGTCGGTCTGTTGGCTGGGTTGCGGCGGCGGGGACGATAACAATCCCGCCGACAACAGCGGGAATAACAGTAACAACAGCAATAACAACGGCGGCGACGCTAATCACGACGGCAGACTAATCAACGCCGCCAACGGCGAGGCGTGGTTGGAGGGACGCAGTTGCGAGTCGGCGACACATGGTTTTATCTTCAAGTCAAACGGCGATTTGATAAATTTTGGACGCGGTGACGGCGGCGACGACGGCGGTCCTTGGACTGTGTGG
>Ga0182488_12737_pt1 | contig 10089 bp, 5 predicted proteins | sample TergutNc150P3_FD_120830 | JGI IMG/M metagenome (GOLD analysis project Ga0182488, IMG submission 120830) | reverse complement strand
CGTCGACCGCCGCCGTCCCCGACAGCTTGGCGGGCTCAAAAATCACAAGCGTGACGAGCGTCGCCGCCAAGGTGAGGGTGGGCGCCGGCGCGGTGCAGTCGAGCGACCGCGAGATTCCGAAATTGGATTCGAACAAAGTGACGGCGTCGATATCCCCCGTGGCCGCCCTGACCGCCGAGTTCACCGCCGGCCCCAATCCGGCGGCCAAGTCGGTAGGTCTTGTCAGCTTCTACCGCAAAGGCAAGCGCGTTTCCGACGGCGAATTGCGAATCTACGACGTCTCCGGCGCTCTGGTAAGGAAGATACGCGTCGTCGACGGCGACGGCGGTTTGCATAAGCGCAAGGTAGGCGAGTGGGACTTGACAGATGGGAAAGGCCGCGAGGTATCCGAGGGCGTGTATCTTGTTAAGGGTTCGGTTACGGCGGACGGGAAAAGGGAGAGGGTTCAGGTGATTGTGGGGGTAGTGAGATGAAGATAGTTGATTGCGGTAAGGCGTTGTCTATAGTGTTGGCTCTTGCCGTTTTTGCCGTTGGGCAGACGGTTTGGAGCGGGGCTGCCGATACCTCTTGGTATATCGGCGGCGCGTCGCAGGATAAGTTTACCATTACCACGGCGGAGCAGTTGGCCGGGTTGGCCTATCTTGTGACGGGCAAGGGCAATACGATGAGCGGTAAGACGATCATGCTCGGCGGGGACATAGCGCTCAACGCTCTCAGCGACCCTACGGAGTGGCAGAGGTGGGGAGAGACGCCCCCCGCCAACAAGTGGAGTCCGATAGGCGGGGACAGCGTCCGCTCGTTTCGCGGCGTGTTTGACGGCGGCGGGTTTGTCGTGAGGGGCGTATATATTGATACGTCGGCCTCCTATCAGGGGTTGTTCGGGAGCGTAAACAACGGCGGTACAATAAGGAGGCTTAGGGTAGCCGAGTCGTATATCAAAAGCCGCGGCAAGTATGTGGGCGGTTTGGTGGGAAGCGACAGCGGCGTGATTACGGATTGTTACGCCACGGGAAAAATATCGGGAAGCGGCACGTATGTGGGCGGTTTGGTGGGAATGCACAAGGGGATTATAACAAACAGCTACGCTACGGGCGACGTTTCCGGTTATCGTTATGTGGGCGGTTTGATAGGCGTGGGCGTGAGGGATACTATAAAGGGGTGCTACGCGACCGGGAGCGTCTCCGGTTTCAGCAAATTTACCGGCGGTTTGGTCGGGTTGGATTCCGGGTATTTGATAATGAATAGTTACGCGGCGGGAAACGCGGTGGGCGACAGCTGCGTTGGCGGTTTGACGGGAAGCGGCTATGCCGCCGTAGTCAACAGTTACGCGATAGGAAATGTTACCGGAAGCGGCGATTACGTTGGCGGTTTGACGGGCTTAAAGTACAGCGCCGCGATAACGAACTGCTACGCCGCGGGCGCTGTTTTGTGCGAAAACGGAAATTATGTGGGCGGCTTGGTAGGCTTTCAGGGACGTACGTCGCCCGACCGCGACGTGATAACGTTCGGGTACTACAATAGCTCCTCCGGGGCGGGCGGTCCGGGAATTCCAAAGAGCGTTGCGTATATGAAGAGCGAAGCGTTCGCCGACGCCCTCAATACCGGCGCGTACGCCCTCTCCGCCAACAGGTGGATTTTCTCGCTTCCGTCGAACGTCTATCCCACCTTCGGTAGCGGGTCGGTGCCCGCGTCTCATTTGCCGGCCTGTTTCTCAAGCGGCGACGGCGGCTACGAGAGCAATCCGTACATGATAAAAACGGCGCAGCACCTCGCGAATCTCTCCATTTTGGTGAACTGCGGCATGGACTTTCGCGGAAGGTATTTAAAGCTTGAGGGCAACATTTCCCTAAGAGGCGGCGCGGACAACCAATGGGTGCCCATAGGCCAGCACGGCGCGCAGTTTAGGGGCACGTTTATAGGAGGCGGCTTCTATGTGGACGGCCTGTACATAAAAGACCCGACCGACGCCGGAAGGTACGTAGGTTTGTTCGGACGGGTGGCCAGGGACGGCGTTATAAGAAATCTCAGGGTCTCTAAGCCGGATGTGACCGGCTACTGCTATGTGGGCGGTCTGGCCGGTAAGAACAGCGGAACGTTGACAAGGTGCTATGTGGACACCGGCAAGGTAAGCGCGGTCGGCGGCAACATAGGCGCCGGCGGCTTAGGCGGTTTGGTGGGCGCCGACTCGGCTGGAACCATAACAAATTGCCGCGCCACGGCGGATGTCTCCGGATCCGTTAATATGGTAGGCGGTCTTGTGGGTTGGAATTACGCCAACGGCAAGATAACCGGCAGCTACGCCAAGGGTAAGAGCATTGTGGTGGTCGGCGACGACGTGGGCGGTCTGGTCGGGAGGAACAACGGCGGCACGATAAGCGACTCTTACGCGGAGTACACGGAGGTTTCCGGAGGCAGGGAGACGGTTCCCGACATAGGCGGCGGCGGTGTGGGCGGTCTGGTGGGGACAAACGTAGACGCCTACGTGGCAAGGTGCTACGCGGTGGCGTCCGTAAGCGGGAAGAACTCCATAGGCGGTCTGGTGGGTCTCAAATTGGGCTCCGGCAGGATAGATTCCGGCTACTACAAATCCGCCGGCGCGGTCAAAGTGGGAAATGAGTACGGCTACCCCAAAACAGACGACGATATGAAATTGAGAGTCACCTTCGCGGGATGGGATTTCGGCGCCGTTTGGGGCATAGACGAGAAAAGGGCGTATCCGTATCTTATAGCCAACCGCCCCGGCGCGACGTCGGTATTGTCCGACGACAGGGTGATCCCGGAGCTTTATGGGAGTGACGTGGCCGCGTCGGTATCCGTGCCGACCGTTTCGCCGGCAGGGTTCACCGTCGGCCCGAACCCTATCGTCCGCGGCGGCGGCGTGGGTGTGGATCTCTTCCGAAATGGCGGTAAGGTTTACAAATGCGAATTGTTGATATACGACGCCGCCGGGAATGTTGTGGGAAAGGTGCGCGCGGTAGACGGCGGCGGTAGTTCTAAGCGCAGGGTTGGGTCGTGGGATTTGACGGACGCGAAGGGGAGGGCGGTGCCGGAGGGGTCGTATTTGATTCGCGGAACTGCGGTGGGGGTTGACGGGGGGCGGGAGAGGGTGTCGGTGGTCGTGGGGGTTAGATAAAAAGGAGAATTATATTATGGGAAAGAACATTGTCCAAAAGATTTTAGACGGCCACATCGTAAGCGGTTCTCCTAAGGCGGGGAGCGTTGTGGGGATTAGGATTGATCAGACGCTCACGCAGGACGCTACCGGGACTATGGCGTATTTGCAGTTTGAGGCTTTGGGGTTTGATCGGGTCAAGACGGAGCTCTCCGTTTCTTACGTTGACCACAACACGGTTCAGGACGGGTTTGAGAACGCGGACGATCACAAGTATTTGGAGAGCGTCGCGGCCAAGTACGGCATACTCTTCTCCAAGCCGGGGAACGGTATCTGTCATCAGGTTCATTTGGAGCGATTCGGGAAGCCCGGCAAGACGCTTTTGGGCAGCGATTCGCACACGCCCACCGGCGGCGGTATCGCGATGATTGCCATCGGGGCGGGGGGTCTCGATGTGGCTGTGGCCATGGGCGGCGGGGCGTTCAATCTCTCTTATCCCAGGGTCGTCAAGGTTGAGTTGACGGGCGCGTTGCGTCCGTGGGTGTCGGCGAAGGATATCATCTTGGCGCTTCTTGAGATTCTCGGCACCAAGGGCAACGCCGATTCCATAGTGGAGTACGGCGGTCCGGCGGTGGCGGCGCTCAGCGTTCCGGAGCGGGCCACCATGACCAACATGGGGGCGGAGCTGGGTGTTATCACATCGGTTTTCCCGTCGGACGATAAGACGCGCTCATTTCTCAAAGCGCAAGGCCGCGAGGGCGATTTCGCGGCGGTGTCTGCGGACGCCGACGCGCGGTACGACAGGGTGATAGAGATAGATTTATCCACGCTTGCCGCCCGCGCCGCCTGTCCGCACTCGCCGGGCAACGTCAAAAAGCTCTCGGAGCTTAAGGGTAAAAAGGTTGACCAGGTGCTGGTAGGGTCGTGTACGAATGCCTCCTATAGGGACATAATGCTCACCGCCGCGATGTTGAGGGGGCGCAAGGTGTCGCCGTCCGTTTCTTTCGGCGTGGCCGCCGGTTCGCGTCAGGTGCTGGAGATGGTGATAAGAAACGGCGCCCTCGCCGACATAGTCTCCGCCGGGGCGCGGATATTGGAGAGCGCCTGCGGCTTTTGCATAGGCAACTCGACCGCTCCGCGCACGGACGCCGTGTCGGTGCGCACCTCCAACCGCAACTTCTTCGGCCGCAGCGGCACGCCGTCGGCCCAAGTCTACCTGACCTCCCCCGAAGCCGCCGTAGCCGCCGCCCTTTCGGGCGAGATCAGCGACCCGGAGGAGTTCTTCAAGGATCAAGATTACCCGCAAATAACCGTTCCGGACAGCTTTATTATAGACGACACTATGATACTGAAGCCCGCCGCCGACCCGTCTAATGTGGTAATTTACCGCGGCCCCAACATAGGCGCCCCGCCGTCGAACGAGGCCTGTCCGGATACGATAACCGGTTGCGTGACCATAAAAGTGGGCGACAAGATCACCACCGACCACGTAATGCCCGCCGGCAGCCGCTTAAAGTATAGATCAAACATACAGAAATACGCGGAGTTCGTCTTCGAGCGCGAAGACCCCACGTTCTCCAAGCGCGCCCTTGACAACAAGGGAAAAGGCGTTCATAACATCATAGTAGGCGGAGAGTCCTACGGCCAAGGTTCGTCGAGGGAGCACGCCGCGATATGCCCCATGTACCTTGGCGTAAAGATGGTGATAACCGTATCCATGGAGCGCATCCACAGAGCGAATCTGGTGAATTTCGGAATAATCCCGGCGTCGTTCGAGGATCCGGCGGATTACGCGAAACTTAACCGTGATGATGAGTTGACAATATCCGACGTTCGTAACCGTATAAATAATGGTATCCCTTTAGTAGCCGTTAGAAAGGGCGACGGGTTGTCGATTAATTTGAGGGTTGAGTTGACAGATAGGGAAAAGGGTATGATTCTTGCGGGGGGGTTGATTAATCAGTGTAGGGACAGTGGGGGTAGGCAATAAATAAAAATAAAAATAAAAATCAAATTCTTTTTAAGACGAAGCCTTCGGCTTCATAGATAAATGCGGGGCTATGCCCCGCATTTTCAATCAAAATCAAAACAAATGAATCATGCGTCAGGTCGCTTCGACTTCGCTCAGCGACCTTTCGGGTTGCAAGGGAAGGCCCCTGAGGGCCCGGCGCAAAATAGAAGTTAAGTCTTTTGCCGTTGACTTTGACTGAAAATGCGGGGTGCTTTGCCCCGCATTTATCTATGAAAGGCGCGTAGCGCCTTTCGTCTAAATATGAATTTGACTTTAAAGGAATTCTAACAATGTCAAAATTACTAACAACTATCGCAATCCTCGCAGCGCTATCCCTATCCCTATCTTGTTCACGTAACGGCAACAGCAATAACAGTACTCGTGTTTTTACATCTTTGGCTGATTTTAGCGGTAGGAAGATTGGGAGCGAATCCGGTGCTGTGTTTCCTCAGTTTTTGGATCGTGTTATTCCGAATGTGGAGCATAGGTATTATCTTACTTTTGACGGCATAGTGACCGCTCTCCGCAACGGCGCGGTTGACGCTATAGCTCTTGATATGCCGGTGGCGCTTTTTTTGGCCGCGCACAACAAGGAGTTCGCTGTTTTTCCGTATGTGGTCTCGGTTGACAGTTACGGTTTCGCCATCCCTAAGGGGTCGCAGCTTTGCGTGGACGCCAACGAGGTGCTGGAAAAGTTCAGGGAGACGGGGGTGATAGACGACGCGGAGATGTATTGGTTCGCCGCCGACGACGGCAAGGAGAGGGAGATGCCGGTTCTTGATTACCGGCCCGATTATAACGGGTCGGCGGGCACGATAAGGTTCGGCTGCGAGAACACGCTTTTCCCCATGAGCTACGCCTCTTCGGAGGGCAAGCCGCTGGGTTTTGACATAGATATTATCCACAGGATAGCCTACGAGCTCAACATGAAGGTGGAGGTGACGTCCATGCCGTTTCGCGATTTGCTGCCGGCTCTCTTGTCCGGCCGTATAGACATGGTCGGCGGCAGTCTGACGATCACGGAGGAGCGCAAGGCGTTGGTGGATTTCATAGGCCCGTACTTTGAGGGCGGCACGGCGCTTGTGGTAAAGAAGAGCAGTTTGCCTTAAAATCAAAGTCTTTAAAATCTTTAATTCTTTTTAAGACGAAGCCTTCGGCTTCATAGATAAATGCGGGGCTATGCCCCGCATTTTCAGTCAAAATCAAAATCAAAAGATAAAGGCGACGTGTCGTCTTGCGCCGGGTCGCTTCGACTTCGCTCAGCGACCCTTCGGGTTGTCTGCCGAAAGCTCCCTGAGCGAAGTCGAAGGGAGCTGACGCCAGAGTTGCCTTTGTTTTGACTTTGCAGTTGACTGAAGTTCGGGGGCTTGGCCCCCGAACTATCTATGGAAGGCGAAGCCTTCCGTCTAAAAAAGAATTTGATTTTGAATTTGATTTTAAAATATTAGTACATCTTTCTCTTCTTGACCATCTCCCGATAAATCTTCAAATAATGATCCCTACGCCAGCTCGCTATTTCTCCTTTGTCAACTAATTCAGCCACTTTACATCCCGGTTCGGTATTGTGTATGCAGTTGTTGAAGCGGCATTGGCCTATGGCGGTTTTTATTTCTGGGAAATATTCGGCTACCGAGTTTTCGTTTACTGTAGGTATGTCTACGAAGGCGAATCCGGGGGTGTCGGCTATGAAGGAAATTTCGTCTAGCGTTAGCAGTTTGATGTGCGTGGTGGTGTGGGTGCCGCGTCCGCGCGCGCCGGATACGTCTTTTGTGCGGAACTCGGAGTTCGGGAATATGAGCGAGAGCAGGCTGGATTTGCCGACGCCGGAGAGTCCTGTAAAGGCGCTTGTTTTGTTTCGGCAGAGGTCTATGAGCTCGGAGATTCCCTCTCTGTTTGGAACGGACGTGCGCAGGATTTTGTAGCCGGCGTTCCGGTAGTAGTGTTCGACGGTTTCGAGTTTCGTGGTATCGTCGTCGCTCAGCAGATCCGTTTTGTTGAAGACGATTACGGCGTCTATCCCGTAGACCGCGCTTGAGAAGAGGAATCGGTCTATGGCCTCCGTGTCGAGGTTGGGTTGTTTGAGGCAGTTGACAAACACGACTTGCGACAGGTTGGCGAGCGGCGGTCGCGGGAGGAAGCTGTCGCGTTGCGCCACCTCGCAGATCACGCCCTCCGCGCTGTCTTGGTTGATCACCTGAACGCGCACGGAGTCGCCGGCGGACACGCGGAATCTTTTCTTATTGAGCAACGTCCCCTTAACGGTGCAGCGCAGCTGTCCGTGTTGTTGGACGGAGACGATGTAGTAATTCTTTTGCTCTTCTATTACCGTGCCGGTGAACGTGGGTCACTTCCTTCCCGCCACGCGCGTTTTCAAGTCAACCGCTATAAGCGTGGGCGTATCATTTACCGTAATGACCGGAAATCCGGTGTAATCCGACTCCCAGTGTTGGCCTTTTTGGAATTCTACCGAGCTCTTAACTATCATAGTGTATTCGCCCGGGGGCAGTGGGGCTATGATTTGGCTTTTTGTGTCCGGTGTGGCGGGGTACAGGGTGAAGTTTATTCGGCGGGAGGTTTTGCGGCTTATTATGTTTACGTCGTATGTGTAGTTGATGGGCGCCGAGAGTTGGAGCATAGAGAAATTTTTGTTGAAGGCGTTTTTGACTATGGCGTCCCAGTCTATGGCGTTGGGCGTGGGCGGCGGGTTGAAGGCGGTGTTCCAGCGCGCGGTGAAGGCGGGTAGGGAGTCGAGCGGTTGGGGTTGCCGCGTGTGCGCGGTGTTGTCCGGTTCGAGGCGCGGGGCGCAGCGGTCCAGCCCTTCCAGGGCGGTTTTGAGGGTGCCGTCGAGGGGGGCGGGGTCGGTGAGCCACGCGGAGTACTTTTCGATTTCGGCTTGCCACAGGGCGGGTTGCATGATCTTGCCCTTTTGCGCGTCGGCGAGTTTGTGCGCCGGGGCGGCCTCGACGGCGAGCGCGGCGTAGAGCGCGGCGGCCTCGCCGTACTTGCCGCTGTTCTCGGCGCCCTTTGCGGCGTCCAGCCTGCCCTGCCGCCCCCCGCAACCCAAAGCGGCGGTCAAGACGGCGGCGGCGGATAGGGCGGTCAGGGTTATCAAGACTCTGTTTTTACGCATAAAATATCCTTTTTTTTGATTTTAACGCGGGGTACGGCTTGGTAAATCAAATATATATTAAGGCGGTGTTAAAATCTTAAAAAGATTTAAAAGATTTTAAGGGTTTAATCGCCAATATATTATATTTATATGCATCATGAAAAAGAGGCTCTATATGTCCGGCTTGATATTGTTATTGTTGCTGATGTTGGCGGCGATGATGATAGCGGGCTTGGTTGGTTGCCACCCTTATTACAACACGTTTTACAACGCCGAGGAGGCCTACACGGTCGCTTGGCGCGATCATAGGAAGCTTATGCGGGTCTATCCGGACAGTTTGGTGGTGACGCCTACGGAGAAGATCGCGGCCGGTTACGATCGGGCGGTGGAGAAGTCGCTCAAGATGATGGAGGTGTATCCTAAGGACAAGAAGCACCAGGATCGGGCGCATTTTCTGATGGGCAAGGCCGCGTTCTACAAGAGGGATTTCCCGGTGGCCCTCGGGCGTATGCGCGATTTGCAGACGCTCTATCCGGAGAGCCGGCTTGTGCCGGAGTCGCGGATTTTCTCGGCCAAGGCGCATATAATGATGGACAACCTCACGCTCGCCGAGGAGATACTGCTGGATCTTTTGAAGAATTACCCGCAATTGGACCGGAATCAGGAGATCACGTTGCTCCTTGTGGAGATCGCGCTGCGGCGCGGCGGGCATTCGCAGGCGCTCGGGCTGCTGGAGGGGATCCGCGGAATTTCGTCGCTCCCCATGGAGAAGCGGCTCGACATAATACTTAAAATGGCCGATATGAACTACGAACTGAGGCAGTACGATAAGGCGCTCGCCCTGTTGCGCGCCGCGCCGCGCAGTAGGAGGCACCCCTATTTGATGTTCCGGGTCGACCGTTCGATCTACTTCTGCCTCGACGCCGTGGGGTCGCCGGACGCCGCCTTGAGCCACCTTGCCGTTATGAGGAAGAGGCGTATGTACGCGAAGCAGAGGTACGAGGTGATGTATTACACCGCCGTCACTCTGCGTAAGATGGGGCGTTTTGACGAGGCCATAGTGCTTTTGGAGGAGATCAACGAGATGTGCGCCGACCTCTTGGAGAAGTCCGCCGCCAAGGCGGACACCATGAGTCTCTGCGGGCGCTCCTCCTACGAGCTCGCGCGCATATATCAGAGCATGGGCGACCTTGACCTGGCCGAGGCGGAGTTTGGGGAGGCGGCTAAGTTCGGTTCCACGTCGGTGGCCGGCGGCGCGTCGGCGCGGTTCGCCGCGCTCAAGAGGCTGCGGGAGCTGCGCACGCCGGATTCCACGGGCAAGATCCCGGCCGCGGCCCGCTACTCGGCGGCGGAGATATTCCTCTTTGAGCTTGAGTCGCCGGATTCGGCGTACGCGTATTATCTGGAGCTTTCGGCGGATACCTCGATAGATTCGTCCTACCGCCCCACCTCTCTGCTGGCGGCGGCTTTCGTGGCGAGGGACGGTCTGGGGAACGCGGCGCGCGCGGACAGCCTGCTGCGGGTTGTGATCGCCGGGTACGGGGCCACGGAGTACGCGAGGCGCGCGCAGATAGAGCTGGGCGAGGAGGTGACGGTCGTGACGCGGCGGGAGACGGCCGAGCGCGATTTCAGGGTGGCCGAGACGCTCTTGGAGAGCGACGCGGTGGAGGCCGTCAAGGCGTTTTACGGGGTCTATCAGCAGTATCCGGAGTTGGAGATAGCGCCTAAGAGCCTGTACGCCGCCGCGTGGTACACGAACAACGTCCTGCATAAGAACAAGGCGGCCATGACCTTATACGAGGAGTTGTGCGCCAAGTATCCGGGGTCGACCTATTGCAAGGTGAACGCCGCCCCCCG
>Ga0182488_11586_pt1 | contig 10110 bp, 6 predicted proteins | sample TergutNc150P3_FD_120830 | JGI IMG/M metagenome (GOLD analysis project Ga0182488, IMG submission 120830) | reverse complement strand
CCGTAAACATCGACGACGCTATCCCGAGCGCAATCGTCGCCGACGACCAGCGGCTGTCGCAGGTCGTCGCCAACCTCCTGAGCAACGCGGTCAAGTTCACGCCCGAAGAGGGTTCGATCCCCCTTGACTCTACGTTGTATCTTCTTAAAAAACATGGTGTTACGCGAAAGTCATTTTTGGGAAGTCACCACAAAGTCACCACAATTTCATAAAAAAGGGAGCCGAGGGGCTATTAGCCACTTGTCCCACCACACTTAATGTTGCAGACAAACACAACTTTTTTTTTAAAAAAAACAGGGATCAGGCTACGGCTGTTCCGGTCTTTTGGGCATGGCGCCCTTTCCACTGACAACCTGCTTGTCCGCGTCCTAATGTCATAAGTCTGCCAAGGCCCGACAGGCTGCAAATCCGTGGACGGACGGGTTGTTGACAAATTGCCCCTTGTTTGTCTACATTTTTACCTATACGATTTTAACCTTTTCTATCCTTTTCTGTCAAAAACTATCCTAAATTGTCCACTTACCCCTAAATAGATGGCGGAAATAAAAAAAATATCGTTTGACAAACAACGCAATGGAACGCCATATTGAGGGTAAGGAGGCGCACCTTGCCCGGCAAAACCAGCAAAAAGACAGCTGCGAAGAAAAAGACCTCGAAGCCTACGGCGAAAAAAGCGCCGCCGGCCAAGATGGACTTGCGCGCGTTCAGGTTCGCGGAGGAATACCTTCTCGACTGCAACGCGACACGCGCGTATAAGGCCGCATACCCGGACGCGAAGTCGTCGGGGGCGGCGAGCGTAGGCGGCCACAACCTCCTAAGAAATCCTAAGGTTGCGGAGTATGTGGCGCAGCGGATCGAGGAGATGAAAGCGGAGCACATCGCGACGGCGAACGAGGTGCTGATGAACCTTACGGCGGCGATGCGCGGCGAGATGACGGAACAGGTGTCGATGCCCACGGGCGACGGGGCGCACGAGCTTGTCGAGAGGCCTTGCGGCGTGAAAGACCGCCTCCGCGCCGCCGAACTGCTGGGGAAGCGGCTCGGGCTGTTCCACGACAAGGTGGACATAACGACGGGCGGAGAGCAGGTTAAGGCGATGATCTATCTGCCGGAGCGCAGGGCTCCGCGAAGGGCGGCTCCTGATGAATGACTGCAAGATCATAAAAATACAACCGCAAGCCGGCCCGCAGGAGGAGTTCTGCGAGTCCCCCGCCGACATCGCCATTTACGGCGGACAGGCCGGAGGTGGCAAGAGCTTCGCGCTTTTGCTGGAAGCGACCCGCAACGCGGACCATCCTAAGTACAGAGGGATAATCTTCAGGCGGACATACCCGGAGATCGCGGCCGGCGGCGGATTGTGGGACGCGGCCTCGGAACTTTATCCGACAATGCGCGGGGTCGGGAAAGAACAGAGCAGGTTCGAGTTTCCCAGCGGGGCGAAGATACAGTTTTCCCACATGCAGTATGAGGCGGATAAAGACAAACACTACGGGGCGCAGTATTCGTTTATCGCCTTTGACGAGCTGATAACATTCACGCGCAAACAGTTTTTCTTTCTGCTGTCGCGCTGCCGCCCGCCGCACGGGTACGACAGGCAGTGTTACATCCGCGCCACGACGAATCCGGACGCGGACAGCTGGGTCGTCGAACTGATAGGCTGGTGGGTGGACGAAGACGGCTATCCCATTTACGAGCGGTCGGGCGTGCTGCGCTACTTTACCGTCGAGGATGAGAAGGTCATTTGGGTGGACGAGGATTGGCGCGGGCCGGACGGGGTGAAGCCGCTGAGCGTCACCTACATCCCCGCGTCCATCGACGACAATCCCGCATTGCTTGAACGCGATCCGAACTACAAGCGCAACCTCTACGCGCAAGACCACGTCACCCGCGAGCGGCTGCTGTGCGGGAACTGGAAGATAAGCTACGCCGGCGGGATGTTCGACGGGAAGTGGTTCAAGATCATCGGCCGCGACAAACTGCCGCAGGGGATGAAACTGTGCAGGTACTGGGATTTCGCCGCGACGGAGGCGACCGAAGACAGCGATCCCGACTGGACGTCCGGGGCGCTGTGCGGGGTTCACGGGGGGAATCTTTACATCTTGGACATCGAACGCTTCAGAGAGACGCCGGGGACGACGCTGCAAAAGATGCAGGCCGTCGCGGCGCGGGACGGGCGCGAAGCGATGATCTGCTGGGAAGAGGAGAAGGGCAGCGCGGGACGTTTCAACAGCAGCCACATGAGCGGGCTTCTCAACGGCTACGAATACCGCCCCGATCCGGTCAGCGGGGACAAGATAGAGCGCGCGAAGCCGCTCGCCGCCGCCGCCGAGTTCGGGCGCGTGTTTCTGCTTGAGGGCGCTTGGAACGACGCGTTCCTTCGCGAGGCGGGGAGCTTTCCGAAGAAGAAGCGCGATCAGATCGATTCGGTTGACGGGGCATACAAGATGCTGACCATGACAAAGAAGGTGTGGCCGGAGTGGACGGTCAACTACGTGAGGAAGTTTGATATAGACTGGGGCAACATCAAAGAGCTTGGGAAGTGTTTCCACTACGGGGCTGTCGTCTACGCCGGGGACAATACGGCGGTCTATGCCGCGGCGGTTTATGACCCTACGTTTAATTTTCTCTATGTGTACGATTGCGCGAGCTGGGCGGCAGGCCCGGCGGTTATAGCGGGGGAGATTGCGAAGCGGTTGATGTACCGGACGGACGCGACTTCGTTTTACGCGGTGCAAGTAACGAAGTTGATAGGCAACGCGGATATGTTTGCCGGGGCCGGAGAGATGGGGACGGCGGCGCTGCTGAACAGGGAGTTTAGCAAGAAGCGCATTCCGCTGTCTATCAAACCGGCGCAGAGGTATGAGCCTTTAGGCGCGGTGGCGTTCCTTGGGCAGCTGTTCGGCGAGGGGCGCGCGTTGGTGCATAAACAGGCTGAGGCGCTTGGGTTGGAGTTGGCGGCGTGGAGTGTGGACGAGGGGAGCGGGAAGCTGGAGAAGGGGCGGCATTACGCGGAGGCGTTGTGCATGATTGCTTCGGAGCTGAAGGAGAGGATAGCGGCGGCGGCTCCGAAGAAGCGGAGGGATTATGAAGCGGTTAAAAAGCCTGAAGAGGGCGGGAGTTGGATGAGCGCTTGAGTTGGGCGGGAAAGGCAGAGACGCGATAAATCGCGTCTCTACGGCAAAATCTTTAAAATCTTTTTTAGACGAAGCCTTCGGCTTCATAGATATATGCGGGGATAAACCCCGCATATTCAGTCAAAGTCAAAGGCAAAGTCAACACAATGCGAGAGCGAAGTTGATAGGGAAAGGGCGGTAGAATTATGATACTCGATTACGACTCAAAGGAACGGAAGTTCTATGATCCCGAGGGGGATTTCGTTGTTCGTCCGAGCGTGGGGCCTAAGGGGACGAGCATAGAGGTGAAAGGGACGTATCCCGGAGGCGGCGGGGGCGGGGGCGGCGGCGCAGGGCCGCAGGGGCCGAAAGGCGACACGGGGCCGCAGGGGCCGAAAGGCGACACGGGGCCGCAGGGGCCGAAAGGCGACACGGGGCCGCAGGGGCCGAAAGGCGACACGGGGCCGCGAGGGCCGAAAGGCGACACGGGCGACGAGGGGCCGATGGGGCCGTCCGGGTTTGACGGGAGAGACGGTATCGACGGGAAAGACGGAAGAGACGGCGTTGACGGTGTCAACGGACAGGACGGGAGAGACGGTATCGACGGGCAGGACGGGAAAGACGGCAAAGACGGAGTTGACGGACAGAACGGGAGAGACGGCATTGACGGGCAGGACGGGAAAGACGGGAAAGACGGCATTGACGGTATCAACGGGCAGGACGGGAGAGACGGCGTTGACGGTATCAATGGACAGGACGGCAAAGACGGTGTTGACGGGAAAGACGGCGTTGACGGACAGGATGGGAAAGACGGCGTTGACGGTATCAACGGACAAGATGGAAGGGACGGAGTTGACGGTATCGATGGGCAAGACGGGAAAGACGGTTTGAGCGGCATACAATTCCCGGACTATGTCGGCGATTATTTCACCTTGATACAATCCACGTCCACTTCCGGGGAGTATACGGTCGCGCAGGATTGCTACGCCTATTTCCAGTACGACATGGAGAGCAAGAGCGATTGGTCGGCTATGACAATCGACGTCAGGCAGCCGGGCGGGGAGTGGGTGAATATTTGGACGAAAGGGAACAACAGCGGGAAGTACGAGAAGCAGACCACGCCGCTGTATCTGTTCAAAAAAGACAGCGAGATAAGGTACTCGAACTACGGGGACGGGGCGTTAATTCAAAACATGGAGGTGTTCGAGTTCCCGATCGTCGGCGGGGGTGCGGGCGGCGGGTCGGGCGGGGGCTTGGGCTTGGGGTCGATTGCGGACTTGCCGCCGATTTCTTACGCGGCGGCGAAGACTAACGGGCTGGTCGCGGTCGAGATACCGCATGTGGGAGTGTACGCGGCGCGGCTGTCGGAGGTGAATCCGAGCACGGCGGCAGTGACGTTTCCCGTGGCCGTGAAAGATGGTCAGGGTTTTGGGTCTTACGCTGCGGGGGCGGTCGTTACGCTGCGGTGGATATTGCCGCTGACGTTTAAGCGTTGGGTTGTGGTGAGCGGCGGCGCGGTGTTGGCTGATTCGAGCGCGGAGGAGACGACCTTTTTCATGCCGCCTAACGCGGTCGAGATTCGGGCGGAGTATGAGGACAGCGGTTTCTTTGCCATGTTCACCGACCCGCGCGACGGCAAAGAGTATTTGACGGTGCTCATGCCGGACGGGAAATGGTGGACGGCGGCGAACATGAATTATGCTACGCCGTCGGGCAGCGCTGCATACAGCAACAATGCCGCCAACGCTGTGACATTCGGCCTTCTCTATACGTGGAACGGTGCGAAGCAGGCCGTGCCGCCGGGGTGGCATTTGCCGACGAGGGCGGAGTGGGATGCGCTAGCGGCAGCTTGCGGCGGCGCATCCGTAGCGGGGGGGAGGCTGAAAGCGAAGACCAGTTGGACCGAGCCGCCGACCCAGAACGGCGGCAGCAACGGAACGGACGATTACGGATTCAATGCATTGGCCTCCGGACAACGTCTAAACGCGTCGTATTCCGATCTGGGCATTTGCATCGGTTTGTGGGCGGATACGGAGTCAACTGAAAACCGCCACTACTTCAAGTACATAAGAACCAATTGGTTAAACGAGAGCGTCAACGGCACGGACAACCACTGGTTCTCGGTGCGTTGCGTTAAGGATGCTTGACGCGGATTGACGCGGTTGGACAGGTTGTCTGAATTAGGATGATAGGATTAAAAAGACAGATGATAGGATTAAAAACATCAAACGTGCGGGGGTTTATCGTGAGTATAAACGACTTTTTAAAGAGTTGCGTCGTGCGGAAAGACGGGAGTTTGCTTTGTTGGGATTATGACGACAAGCAATATATTATCGTTGACATAAAGAAGAGCGTGGTTTCCATCACCGACATAACGGAAGATGAAATCATATCTTTGAAGAAGAAAGCGGACGCGGATAAGAATCAGGGTTAATCGCGGGATACAGCAGTGGCGGCTGGCCGGGTTCATATCCCGGATTACGGGGGTTCGATTCCCCCTCCCGCTAGATTTTAACTTGGAGGTTATTATGTATGGAGGCTGCCCGGACGGTTATGATCCGGAGAGTGTAAAGGGGCTTATGTTTATCCCGATATTGATTATCATTTTGACTGTAGTATACGTTTACGTGAGAGGATGATTAATGGACGCTTGCGCGTTGAATACTAAAACTACTATGGCGGACAGGTCGGGCGGCCGCGAGATGATGATGAACGTCGTCTCGGAGGCGGATCGGGCTGTGGCCGTTTGGCGCGCGGACTTGAAGCGGAGCGAGAAGAGCTGGAGGTTTTACTTTCCTGCGGACGGCGGGCAGTGGGACGACGCGGATAAGGAAGTATTGCGGAAGGAAGGGCGGCACATCGCGCAGTTTGATGTTATCGGGCCGAAGGTGGATTCTTTAGCGGGGGCGCTTTTGGCGGACTTGCCGGACATGAGCTGGACGCCGGTGGAGGGGGAGAGCTCTATCGTCACCGAGGCGATAGCGGAGTCTTATTACACGGACAAAGAGTTGTTTGACTACGATAAGAAAATACTTGAAGTTTTTCAGAACGGATTGGTGCACAGCGGCGACGCGTACTTGTATATGGACGACAGCAAGGGGCACAGCCGTATCAATATAGGCGTTGAGGAACCGGGGTATTTGATTTGGGACCCGTATTGGAAGACGAACGACGACCGCGACGCGGAGTGCGTCTATCGGTTCAGGTATATGAAGCCCGACGCGCTGCTGAAGAATTACAACAGCAAAGCGGAGGAGATACTCAAGGCGATGCGGGAGCGGAAAGGGAAGCCGGTAGAGTATCAGGCGGGGGCGGAGCGTCAGCGGCGGCAGCTGCAAGGGAAGGTGGGGGACGAGTACAAAGTCATAGAGAAGCACTATCTCGAACACGTGAGGGGTAAGCGGCTTCTCGGCAGGCGCGAGGGGTCGGAGCAGTGGATTCCGTTTCCCATCGGGAAAGACCAGAATTACCTGACGGCGTTCGCGGAGGTCAATCAGATTGACTGGACGACCGTCGTGGAGGCGAAGTATACGGACAGGATTCATTACTTCACTACGGTATGTGAGGAGTTGAATGTTTTGATCGCCGCCGAGGAGAAGAGCGAGGTGCAGGTGAACGGGCTGCCGTTCTATCATTTCGCGGTGCGCCGGCATGACGGGCGCGATATGGGGATAGTCGAGACGCTCATCGATGTGCAGCAGACGATCAACAAGCGGGAGTCTTTGGTCAGCGAGCTGATATCCAAGGCGAACGGCGGGAGCACGCTTGTAGACGAGCGGCTGTTTAACGATACGGAGAAGCGGGAGAATTGGGTAAAGAATAAGAACAAGCCGGGTCACGCGGAGTTCGTGGACTTGTCGGGGGTGCAGACGCCGCTGGTGCATATCGCGGCGAATCAGTATCCGAGCACGGTGTTAGATCAGATCGCGAGGATGTACGACAAAGTATTGCCGCTTGTGTCGCGCGCGTCGGACGCGCTGTCGTCGATAACGGACAGCGGGGACAGCGGGATTCTGTTCGAGCGGAAGTTTCAATTGAATCTTATCGCGAACACGCTGCTTAACCGAGGCGTGCGGCAGTTCATGAACAACATCGGCGAGGGGTATTTCTACCAGTGGCAGGTGTCGTATCAGGAGCTGATGAAGGATGTGAAATTCAGGGACGGCCGGAGGGTTACGTTGAACGAGCCTGGGGCGGACGGGCAGGTGTACAACGCGGTGGCGGAGGTTCCGCGGTGCAGGGTATTGGTTACGGAGAATGTGAAGTCGCAGACGTATCAGATGCGGATGCGGTCTGTTTACGGCGAAGTTATGAGGGCCATACCGCCCGACGTGGCTCCGGGTCAGTTTATGATGATACTGAAGAACTTCATGGAGACGCTGCAGTTGAATGAAGAGGACAAGCGGGATTTGGAGATGTTGAATCAGATGATGATGGTGAAGGCGCGGATAATGGGGATGAAAGACTTGACGGCGCTGCAGGCGGGGATACAGGGGGATACGTTGCAGTCGGCGCAGATACAGATGCAGTTGGATCAGCTGACGCAGCAGATGGCGCAGGCGCAGCAGATGCAGGGGCAGATGGAGGCGCAGGGAGGAATGAGCGGTATGGGGGGTATGGACGGAGGGCAGGGCGGGGCGTATCCGGTGTCTTTGCCGAGCGAGCAGGATGTGCAGGCGGCGGCGCAGGGGATGTCGCCTGAAATGATGGAGGACAATAATCAGGCGCAGGTGCGGGGGCGGACGGATGAGTTGATACAGGGGGCGGCGGGGGGAGGCTTGTAACGTCAAAGGCTTTAAAACATTAAAAGCGTTAAAATCTTTTTTAGACGAAGCCTTCGGCTTCATAGATATATGCGGGGCCGAGCCCCGCATATTCAGTCAAAGGCAAAGTCAAAGTCAAAGGCAAAATCAAAACAATTGAGGAGGCGGTATGCCGGAAGCGGTAGAAGCGGTACAGGAGCAGTTGACGTTTGGGAGCGAGGGCGAGCGTATCGCCGCGATGGAGAGGCTGGGGGATTCACAAGATTCCCTGCCTGAGCTTGAGCGGATACGCAACGCCGCGATAGTCGAGAGGGCGGACGCTTCGGCTTCGCCCGGCGGTCTTTCGGACGGGGGGACGGAACCGCAGCCACAAGCTGCGAGCGTTCCCGCGCCGACGGCGGCGGCGAGCGTTGCGCCGGTATCGACAGCGGCGGCGGCTGCGCCGGAGGTTCTTTCTCTTTCCGCTAAGGCTTTGAGGGACGCGGGGTTTACATACGGTACGCCCGAAGACGTCATCAAAGGTTTGTCGGAAAAAGAGAAGTACATCAAGGAGTTGCAGGAACAAGCGCGCGAAAAACTTCGGGCGGGCGGCGACAACGCCGTTACGCAGAAGCGGGTAGCGGAGCTTGAAGCTGAGATTGCGAAGTTGCGCGGAGGGGCGTCACAACCGCCGTTGTCCGCGTCGCCTACGCAGCAGCAGGCTATGAGCAGTCAGATAGCCGCCGGCAGCCCTGCGGATGTGAAGAACATTCTCGCGACGGTCAGGACGGAACTTGCGTCTCTTGAGGAAGAGGCGAAGGAAGACCCGTACAATCGCACGAACCCCGAGTATCTTGAACGTCAGGCCAAACTGCTGGCGCTTCAGGCGCAAGCCATTGAACGCATCTCCGATATATCCGTACAAGCGGTTACGTCGGCGGAGCGTCATGAGGCGGAGCGGCGGGCGGCCGCGGCGAGGGTCGAGCGCGAGGAGCTGCACAACAAGCTCCGGGCGCAGACGTTCGCGGAGATGGACTCGGTAGGGAACGATCCGGAGCTTTCGGAGTACAAACTTCCGAAGAAGTCGGTCGAACTCGAATCTGAGTATATCCGGTGGCGGTCGGATGTGGCGGCGGCGTATTACGGCGGCGCTGTCAATGAGCCTGATCTCAACAAGAGAAACGCGCTCGAAGAGGCGGCGCTTCATCAGCTGGAGGTGAAGAATCCCGATCTTGTCAAGAAGTGTCAGCTTAACGGCATACCTGCGGAGCCGACACACGGCGTGCGCTCGTATTTGGCGTTGCTTGACAACTTGGCGTACCGCGACGGTTGGCGCCCCGATCCGGCGAATCCCGGGAACTTTATCCGGCTGACGCGATACGACAGCGCGACCGGGCAGGAGGTTCCGGTGATTATGCCCGATCTCGTTACCGCGATAAAGCAGAAGCGGCTGGAGGACGGGGAGTATAAGCGGCAGGTTGCGGACGCGTACCAGCGCGGGGCGCAGAGTTTCGCGGCGGCGCAGGCGAAGCGGGATCCGGCTGTTGCGGAGTTGAACAGTCCGTCTACGATAGGGTCGAGCGGGAACGCTACTCAGGAGTGGGCGACGCAGTATTTGGTGGATGTTGACGAGGAAGAAGCGGTACGTCAGTATCGTGCGGGGAACCGGACGATGGTTGACGAGATAAATAAGGCGCGGGCGGTGATCGGGCTGGCGCCTATAGAGAATTTGACTTAAAAAATCTTTTCACGTAAACGAATAAGGAGGCTATTATGCCCGGACCTATAGGAGTACAAGTACCCGCCCCGTTGGCGACGCAGTCGCGGAGGGTGGCGTATGATAAAGAGCTTCGTATGAAGTCGTCTTTGGAGTCGATCTATACGACGCTCAAAGGCCAGTACAATACGGAGAAGAAGACCATCCCGAACGGGATTTACATGACGATCAGCGATAAAACGCTGAGCGACAGCTGGCGGGCGCGGATTACCATGAAGTATCCGTTGCGCGAGGGAGGCGTGTTCGGCGACGACTTTGCCGTCGGGCATGAGGAGCAGGCCGAGACGAAGGCTTGCGAGATTTACCGCAACAACTGCCGCAAGGTGGTGGCGGTGCCCGGTTACGGCACGACGAAGCTGGACGCGGATTATCTCGGGCTTTTTGAGAAGCACGTTGACGATCTGTCGGTGTGGAACAAGGATCAGGAGGACTATGAGATTCATCAGGCGCTTCTTGAGACTTACGGCGAGACGCTGAG
>Ga0182488_12733_pt1 | contig 10145 bp, 8 predicted proteins | sample TergutNc150P3_FD_120830 | JGI IMG/M metagenome (GOLD analysis project Ga0182488, IMG submission 120830) | reverse complement strand
AGCAAAAGCCCCGCCGCCTGCAGGTAACTGAGCTGCGGAAGCCCGAAAATCTGCGGCATAAGCGCGTTCCAGAGCAGCATAACCCCCACCGCGAACACCGCGCACATAACCAGCACAATCCCGATCCCCGCAAACCTGAACTTAATAACGTCTTTCACCGCCTACCCCCTAGTAAAAGTTGATTTTTATGACCAGAAAACGCGTTTCATACTAGGGCAGACGAATGAATTGAGGAAATATTTTAATTTTCTTGAAAAAAATCGTTTTTTGGGTGAAAAGCGGTTTTTTAGGGTAAAAAGCCGGTTTTTAGAGTCTATTTGCGTCTTCTTTACTATAATGTAATGGATTCTTTCAAGATCACCTCAGTGTTTACACCCAACTTTACACCTAACCTTGCGTCTAATTGTATGACGCAGAAACCGCCTCGAAGCGACAGCGGCTTATTACGTACCTTTATGGATATTTTTCCATCTAACTGGTTTGCTCCAAAGTCGCGTTTAAGGCAATATATCACTTACAGCCTGATTAGGCACAGTATTTTGTACTTTATACTTATTCTCTATTTCTCTTACTATTTCCAGTACAGGAAGACCTTTCGTATCCTCATAAAATCGCTCTTTATTTCTCCACGTTTCTTCCAATGCTTTTTCTAAGCCGTCATTCTTCAAAATACACCTCCAATGGATTTGCCATCCTAAAAGGATAATTATAACCTAACGTCCTATTAAGTATTATAACTTTTTGTTCTTTATTTATATTCGCTAAATGTTGAAAATTCCAACTTAACAAAATATCCATTTGGAATATCGTTGAATACGCTATATGAAGAGAATCCGCTATTTTCTTTGGAGGTATTATACCATTCTTAATATAATTCTCACCAAGAATAGCGATTTCGTCTAATGCTTCATTTTCTGCAACTAGATTTTTTATATTTGTATATTTTTCAAATGTTCCTAATAATGTGTTCCTGCGACTTCTATCATCCGTTTTATTTATTTCATCAATCACGATATTTGAGATGTACGTATCTATTTTGTTTTTTGCTACAACATTGTTAAAAAACACCTCTGTCGCCTTTCTATACTCAGGCGAATCATCGACATACAAAAAATTTATTATACTTGTGTCCAAATAGACTTTTAGTTTTTTCATAATTTTTCACCCTATTTTCCCACCCGTCAACTCGGCGGCGGCATATCCTTTCCATCGTAGGGGGCAAGGACTTTGTTTAAGTCATTGACGATATCTTTGTCTATCTTCCCCGTACCGGCCATTTCATAGAGTATCTTCATGGTATCGGCGTGATTCCGCCCTGGGTGATACGGTCTTTCCTCGCTTATCGCCTGATATAAGTCTAGGCAGGCTAACAGTCTGGAATTGAAGTCCAATTCATCGGCTTTTTTCCCGAACGGGTAACCGCTGCCGTCCAATTTCTCGTGGTGGTTGCAGGCCCATTGGCATATCGTTTCGAATCCCTCGATATCATGAAGAAGTTCCCACGTCAGGCGGACGTGTTCTTTTATGATGTCAAATTCTTCTCCGGTAAGTTTGCCCGGCTTTTCCAGAATATCGGAGGGAACCGCCAATTTACCGAGATCGTGTAATGACGCCGCCAGATACAGTTCCGCCAATACTTGCGGCTCGTATTGGTAGTGTTTCCCCATAAACCACGCTTTATTGGCTATCTGGGTCGAGTGCTTTTGGGTGAAGACGGATTTGTAGTCGATGATCTTGGCGGCGAAACCGGCGAGTCCCAATATTGTATCTGTTTCTATATCCACGGTCCAAGGTAACAAAACAGCCTCGGCGGTTTGCTTGATGACGCGGTCGTTTAGAGAGACGACTGTGGGCCAATCGAGAACTTCCAGCATTACCTCAGCCGCCTTTCGGCCGTAGCGTTTTCCTGATTCTTTAACAATTATCTCTCGTATTGCCGGCAGTTCTTCGGGTTCCAGCCTCTGCAGGTGGTGGGCGGCGTCTATCGAGTCTGCGATTGTAATAATTTCCGCTTCAAGCGGGCCCTCTCCCTCACGTATGCCGAACGGACCGTTGCCGTCGGCACGCTCGTGGTGATAGAGGATGAAATCCTTAACATTCGTCTTAAAATGGAGTGCGTCAACGTTCCGCTGGCCGAATTCGCAGTGTTTTTTCATCGCCGGATCGTGGTATCCGCCTATTTGCTCGGAGAGAATATACTCGGTAAGCGCGCTGTCATGCAGCATGGCGCAAACCGCCAGAGCGGTGATCTCCTCTTGATTTTTCCGCAAAGCCTTTCCCATCTTGGCGCAAAGAACCGCGATCCGCTTGCCATGATTGGTGCTGGCACCTAAAAGACCGCCCTCCACAATATCCAAAGCCGCGGCTATAGACTTGATAAGCGAATCCATTCGTACTGTCGACATAAATATTCTCCCTTTTACTATCTCACTCCCAAAATAAAAGAAATCTTCTTATCCTTCCCGTCCCGCCCGGCGACAATTCCTTTGACGAGATAACTGCCATCAGGAACGATCCTGCCTTTTCTGTCGGTAAAGTCCCATTGACCGACGGCGCGTTTGCCCGATTCGCCCGCCGATTTATCGTTGATATTGATCTTCTTGACAAGATTGCCGAACGCGTCATATATGTTTAGCGATCCGCCCTTTATCCCGCCGCCCTGCCAAAAGAATTTCACGCCGCCGGAGCGTAACGCTGCGGGGTTGGGTCCGGCGGAGAGATCGTTTATCACCGCGGCGGACAGCGGTTGTATTACGGCGACGTTCCCGCTCTCGGCGGACGGGATCTCTCGGTCTTGTATCGCTATGGAAATGATTGGCTCTTTGTCTGTCGTCACTTTAAGACCGGGGCTTGACGCGGAAGCGGTTGACGTGTCCGTAGCGGCTATTCTTTGGTAAAAGGTATACTCCGTCTCCGCCGCCAGATCCGTGAACTCGTTGCTCTTCAGCCATGTGACGCTATCCATAGAAAACTCATACGCGGCGTTCGGCGCGAGCGTCACGCTGTTGTGCGATTTTGAGGCGAGCGTCGGCGCGGCCGGGGCGGCGGGTGTTTTTAGGTAATTCAGCCCGAATCCGTATCGGAACTGCGCCGCGCCGTTGGCGCCGGGCCAAGTGACGGGCAGCGTGCCGGTTATCGGGCTTCCGAAGAGGATGTCCGCCACGCCGCCGCCCTCCGTGCCGGGCAGCCATGCGACCAAGAATGCGTCGCTCGCCTGCAAGAGCTGCGTTACTATGCGCGGACGGCCGGTTACGAATACCGTTACGATCTTCTTTCCCTGATTGCGGTAATTGGCGAGATCGGTCATATCCGCCGCCGGGGGATTGAAGTCAAGCGAGGTTAGGTCGCCCTCCCACTCGGCGTAGGGGCGTTCGCCGACGACGTAGACAATCACGTCCGCTTCCGCGGCGGCCGCGGATAAGTTCGCTCCGGGGGCCTCTTGCATGCCCTTATATATAGAAGAGGCTCCGACGCCGGAGAAGGCTGCGTTTGTGGTGTCGCCCTGCCAGTTGATTGTCCAGCCGCCGCACTGCAAGCCGATGTTGTCGCGATGGCTGCCGAACACGTGGATTTTCGCGGTCTTCGAGAGCGGGAGGGCCGAGTTGTCGTTTTTTAGCAGAACTTGGCTTTTGCGCACGGCTTCGCGGGCTATGGCGCGGTGTTCGGCGGAGTTTTTATTGGCTGTCTTGCCCACGTACTCCGACGGGCCGGCGACGTTGTCCATACGGCCGGCGCGGAATTTGGCGCGGAGGATGCGGCGCACCGCGTCGTTGATCCGGTCTTCGGTTACGGAATTTTCGTTCACCAGCGCGGTCAGGTACGTAATGAAATTCGTATGGCTGCCCGGTTCCATCGCGAGGTCGATACCCGCGTTGATCGCTTTGCGCACCGCGTCTTTAGTCAGCGTGGGCCCTTGGTTAGAGCCGGGGCCGTAGCCGTCCGGCGATGTGAACCCCGGCTGGTTGGGGTTGGCTATGCCCTGCCAATCGCTTATGATATAGCCGTCGAAGCCGAGTTCCGTCTTGAGCCATCCGGTCAGGCGGGTTGAGTCTATGTGCTGGTGAACGCCGTTTATCTGATTGAAACTCGCCATAACGCTCAAAACGCCCTGTTCAACAACCGCCTCGTAGCCCGGCAGGTGTACGGCGCGTAAAACGCTGTCCGAGGCGGCCGTGTTCCCGCGATCCTTGCCGTTCTCCGTGCCGCCGTCGCCCAGAAAGTGCTTGGCGGTCGCCGTTATGCGCCACGGGGCGTTGTAACGCTCGCCCTGCAGACCTCGCACCATCGCCGCGCCCATCCGCACCGCGAGTTCGGCGGTCTCCCCGTAACTTTCGTAGGAGCGCCCCCAGCGTACGTCGCGGACTACCGATATGGCCGGGGAGAAGTTGAGATCGATCCCGGCGACCCAGAGTTCCTTGGCGGTCGCCTCGCCTATGCGCCTGACCAGCGCGGAGTCGCGGGTTGCGCCGAGGCCTATGTTGTGGGGGAACACCGTGTAACCTTTAACACCGGCGTTGCCGTGCACGGCGTCCTTGCCGTACGACGTGGGGATTCTTGCCCGGCCGGACGGCCAAGTGTTCAAGGTAGATGTAACCGTGCCAAGGAACGAGGACGAATAACCGCTTCCGCCGTTCAGAACGCTGCCGTAGAGGTAGGTTGTGCCGTTGTTAGGCGTGCTGACGCCGCTGCTGAAAGGGCCGGAACTCAATTCCGGCTGGGTCATTTGGGCGATCTTCTCCGCCAGATTCATCAAGGCCATAACGCTGTCTATGCGCTTCTCAAGCGGATCGCGCTTGAGGACGATTGTTCCCGCGTCTCCTCCAGACAGCTTGCTGTAATCGACGGTTTCCGGCAGATACCCGGCTTTTTTAACGACCAGAAGCGTTTCCCCGCTGCCGCCGGCCTCTAAGGCCGAGGATTTGAACTGACCGAAATTCCCCTGAGCGTCGGTCAGAGCGCGGGCGGACGCGAGCATGCCGCCGCCTGTCTTAATCATCACGACGGCGTTTTGAATCGCCTTATTTTGTTCGTCGGCAACCTTTCCGGTCAGCGCGGCCGCCCCAAGCGTCTGCGCCGTTGCGGTGATAGTGGCGATGCAGAGAAGCGCGAGCGCGACGGATGTCTTTAAGAAGTTCATGCCGATCCTCCTTATATGTTGAACCTGCCGATACACATTTAAATATAATACGAAATGCTCAAAAAGTCAAAATTCAAAGATTTTAAAATCAACCGCCTTTTGAATTTGATTTTACCCCCCGCCCCATATTATATTTTGTCTATCGTATGAAAACAAAAACCGAAATCATAGTCGCGCCGTCTATACTCTCAGCCGACTTCCGTTTCTTAGAGCGCGAAGTCAAGGCCGCCCAAGACGCGGGGGCCGACCTGATCCACTGCGACGTTATGGACGGACGTTTCGTGCCCAATATCTCCTTCGGCCCGATGGTGGTGGCCGCCGTGAAGAAGTGCGTCTCCGTGCCGCTCGACGTGCACCTGATGATCGTCGACCCGGCCAAGTACGTGGACGCCTTCTGCGACGCGGGCGCAGACATACTCACCTTCCACGCCGAGGCCTTGGACGGATCGGAAGATGTCAGGGCGGTTGCAGCAAAGATAAAGGCTCGCGGCGTAAAGGCGGGGGTGTCTGTCAATCCCGACAAGCCGATAAGCCTATTCACGGAAGTTTTGCCGGATATTGATATGGCGTTGGTAATGTCGGTCTACGCGGGCTTCGGCGGTCAAAAGTTCATCCCTGACGTAATGGATAAAGTTCGCGCGTTGAGAAAATTATCAACAGATAAAGGTATAGATATTGACATAGAGGTAGACGGCGGTATTAATGAGGAGACGGCTAAAGTCTGTGCCGATGCCGGAGCGAATATCTTGGTCGCCGGAAACTACGTCTTCGGCGGTTCTGATTACGCGGATAGAATACAGAGAATACGGGGTTAAACCCATAAAATCAAATTCATCTAAAAAAATTTGATTTTAACATTAATTTACAAAAGGAGAAAAAGCAAAAATGTCAAAAAGGCAGCATCAGCATCAACCGCTAATAAGAATAACAGCCGTAACCGCGCTAATCCTCTCAACTCTAATCTATTGCGGTTGCGTTTACCCTGATTACGACGGCGATGTAGACAAACTTGAGGAACAGCAGAGCGTGTGGCAGTACCTGCAGGTCTACAGCATCTTCCACAACCGCCTCCCTAAGACGGCCGGATCAATGACGCCCTACGATATGTTCCGCGCCATAAACGACTCGCTGGGCGGCGGCCGCTACACGGAGTACATTGACGACCGCCCGGGCGGGGGGGTCATGTTTGATCCGAATACTAAGTTCGATGATCCGATAGAGTTTACGCCGTCCACGGTCTACATCCGCATTCCTGAATTTTCCGATACCGCGCTTTGGGTTTTCAACCGCAGTTTGAGGATGCTGTCAAAATACCCCAATATCATCATTGATGTTCGCTCCAACGGCGGCGGACTCTTGAATGTGACGGACGCGATTTTGGGCGAACTGTTGCCGAACAACACTCCGTACATAAATTACAGTTATAGGAAGTACAATAGCAGCAAGTTGAAAGGCGAAGACGCTAAGGAAGTGAGCCGCACGACTACTAACCCTACATTGCGCAATAAGAAAATAGCGGTGCTGATGAACCACTGGAGCGCAAGCGCGTCCGAGATATTGGCCGCGGGCCTCAAAGACGCGGCGGGCGCGTACTTAATCGGCGACTCGAGTTACGGCAAAGGCATAGGCCAGATAATCATCACGAGAGGCGGCGGACGCAAACGGATCAGTATCACATTCCTCGAAATCAGCGGACTCACGGAGAGAACGGGGCGGTATCACAAGAGAGGGATATGGCCCGATCCCGTGCCGGATGAAATAAAGAGTTATGTCGATACGCATATCCCCAGCGTGAACCAGCGGATGTTAATCCAAATTATAGTCGAGGGAGCGATTGAGGATATACTGAAGAAAAATCCTGACGCTGACGAATCCTATCTCCAAGAATATCGGGAAGAACTTACGGAAGAGTATGAAAAATGGTTCCGAGAGCCGTACTACGCGGTGAAACAATTGGAACAAGGATTCGCGTTTCCTGACGACGGGGGCGACGGGGAAGAGGGCGAGGATGCTGATGATAATAACGGCGGCGGCAAGATGTCAAAGCAGCGGATCGCGGCGGCCATTGAAAACGCGAAGGGCATAGACAAAATCGCGATGAGAATTCATAGCGCGAAGACAACGTGGCGTCCCATGGGGGCGGTCATTATTGATGAAAAGGATTTGCCGGAAATACAATTATCCGATGATTGACGACGGACGTTGATATTTTAGAGACGCGAATAATCGCGTCTCTGCGTTTATATAAGGAGACGCAGACAATGAAAATCTTCATAACAGGCGGAACAGGCAACATCGGACAATACGTCGTTCTGGCCATGATAAACGCCGGCCACGACGCTTTGGTATTGTCGCGCGATCCTGATAAATATCCGTCTTTATCGCGGAAAGCGAAATTGGTAAAGGGCGACATCGCCGATCACTGGTTAATGACCGAATACGTTAAAGGGTGCGACGCGGTGATACACATCGCGCTGGGCTGGGGCGACGAACCGATGTCGATGCTGATAAGCGACACCGCCGCTACCGTCCATCTGCTTGAAGCCGCTGAAAAGGCAGGCGTAAAAAAGTTCATCTACACAAGCAGCACCGCCGCCATGGGGCGTATGCGGCAAACTATGGAAGAGTCTATGGCGAACCTTCCCGTAGACCTCTACGGCAGCACCAAAGCCGCGTCGGAAGCGTACGTGCTGGGGTTCAGGAAATACTGCGGCGACGGGGGACGGGAAGTGTCAATGAAGCGCAACGTCATACGCCCCGGATACACGTACTCAACGCCGCCCTATCCCGACGGATCAACGCAACCCGACTCGCGCTTCAGGGACATTGCTGAAGCGGTGGTCAACAGCAAACCCGTGACGCTGACTAAGCACGACGGCACGCAGTTCATATCGGCGGAAGAGATCGCGCTGCTCTATCTGAAATTGATTGAAAGCGACAAGAACGAAGAGGTCTATCTGGCTCTCGCCGACACTTTTACATCGTGGGAACAGATCGCGAAAATCGCCATAGAATATTACCCGCAGTCAAAATCTGAGATTGTGTTGAATGATTTAGGGTGGGACGAGAAGCCGATGCTGTTTGATGTCAGCAGGATACGTAAAGATTTCGGGCTGTCGTTCGGCGATAGAGATAAGCTGATTGAGCATATCAAGTGGAATGTCGACCGCGTTAAATAGTATCAAGGAGAAATACAATGAAGAAACGGATGATTTTATGCGCTGCGGTTGCTCTGACGGCATTCGCGTTATCGGCCTCCGGCGTTACGCTGACGCTTGATAGAAACTACTCCGGCGCGCCCGCTCCTAAGACTGTCGCGACCGACGGCCAAGGATGTCTGACGGGCGCCCCGCTGCCTGTCCCCAAAAGAGCCGGTTACGTATTCAGGGGATGGTTCGCTGCGCCGGCGGCCGGCGGGGCGCAGGTGATCGCGGGCGCGGCTGGTACCAAGTTTGCCAAAGACACAACGATCTACGCACGCTGGGTTGACGCGTCGCCGCCGGATATGGGCAAGATACCTAAAAACATGAAGGAAAACTTCGACTGGCTGAAAAACGACCGCTACCCGCGCGAGTCCTATATGCCCTTAGCCGTGCCGTCTTGGGGCTGGTACAACACGATCTTCGACCAAATCTGGGACGGCGACGGCTCTCTCAACTACGGCGTAAGGTGGGAATCCGCAAAATCCATAACGTTCGAGGAGCGCAAGCAGATCGCGTCTATGCTTCACGAGGCGGTCAACTCGTGGACGCGCATGATTATCGGCATGGAGGGATGGCCGTTTCAGGAAATTTCCGTAAAGGTTTCGGGATGGGCGGTCAGCGACGGCGCGAAAATTCTCGACAAACAGCCAAACGAGGTAGTCTGGGTAAACAACACTTATGACGATCCCGGCCCGGCATCCGCCGACCATCCTCGCAACCTGATAGCGAGCGCGCCCAAGGCGATGACCAGAGTAAATAACCTGACCTCTATAAAGAGCGACATGAACTATAAATACGGCGGCGACCCTTACGCCCGCGTCGATCTGTATCTGTGGTGCACGGAGTACGACTTCGGCGCGGCCGGGCACGGCAGCTGGTGGGGTCAGCGTCTGCCGTCGGCGGAGGTCATAAAAGCGGCGAAGAACGGCGGCGCGGGGTCGGGCGTTATGCTGCACGAGATCGGGCACGGGTTCGGTCTGTACGACTTCTACGGCGCGGTAGGCGTTGACAAACCGCCCGTCACCTCCGACGGCGGCGTTTTCGGGGAAGGCGCATTGAAGGGCGTCATGTGGAACGGGACGGGCAGCAAGATCGTCAACGAGTACGACACGTGGCAGATACGCTACTGGTGGGACTGGGTCAGAACCGCCACGCCGGCGAACGCGAACAGATTCAGGCCTCTGCCTAAAGACGGCGACGGAACGACGCCTGTCGCGAACCGCGTCCCCGCCATTGCTAAAAACGGGCAGATGTCGTTCAAATTTGATAATCGCGGAACGCTGAGATACAACTTAGGCGGCGCGAACTCCGCGACGCTGAAACTCTTCGACAGCAAAGGCAGAACGCTTAAGACCGTGCGCCTGAATGGCAAAGAGAACTCCGTCAGCGCGCGCCCGAACGCCGCCGGCCAAGTGCTGATATGGAGCGTGGATATAAACGGCAAGCCGGCGGGTCACGGGCGCGTACGGATTACGGCGGGTCAAAAAAAATATTAGAATTTATTTGACATCCCCCTAGCCATATATTATTTTAACTCCCCACTAACCAGAAACCCAAAGCGATAAGGAAAAAGGCGGACGTTTTATGGCGTACAACACTGAAACAATGCGCAATATCGGGATCAGCGCCCACATCGACTCGGGCAAGACCACCCTGACGGAGCGTATTTTGTTCTACAGCAACAAAATCCACGCGATCCACGAGGTCAAGGGGAAGGACGGCGTCGGGGCGACCATGGACTCCATGGAACTCGAGCGCGAGCGCGGGATCACCATCGCCTCGGCGGCCACCAACGTCACCTGGCG
>Ga0182488_12730_pt1 | contig 10255 bp, 4 predicted proteins | sample TergutNc150P3_FD_120830 | JGI IMG/M metagenome (GOLD analysis project Ga0182488, IMG submission 120830) | reverse complement strand
TTGGCGCTGTCGCAGTCGCTTTGGTCTATGATCATCACGAACTCTTCGCCGCCGTAGCGGGCTACCACGTCGGTGCCGAGGCGCACGGAGGAGTCGAGCTTAGAGGCCACGCCTTTAAGCACCGCGTCGCCGAAGGGGTGTCCGTAGTTGTCGTTGAGTTTTTTGAAGAAGTCTATGTCGCATAGCGCGAGCGAGACCGGGTAGTTGTCGCGGCGTTTGCTGGCGGCTATTTTTGTCGTCAGTATTTTTTGGAAGTGGCTGCGGTTGAACAGTCCTGTCAGTCCGTCGTGTGTGGCTAAGGCGTCCGATTTGCGGATCATGAATATCTTTTCGAGCGCCAATCCGGCGCTGGTGCTGAGGCGCGAGAGCAGGCCGAAGTTGAAACCGGTGAACGCGTCTTTCATCCTTGATTCTATCAGTATCATTCCTATGCGTTTGTCCACGCCTATCGGCAGGGCCATGAAGGAGCCGAACTCGTGGTGTTGCGGCTCCTCTTCCGAGTAGCGGAACTCGTAGCGCTCCTCGCTGAAGTTCCTGAAGAAGCCGACGTCCGTGGAGTAGGCGAGGCTTATGAGCGTTTTGGGGCCGCTGTCGTCGAGCGCGAACTCCAGGTCTTTGAAATATCCGGCGTTGCTGCCGTATATCCTTACGACCTTGGCGGACATCTTGTCCTCCTCCTTCAGGCTTATTGTGAGTCTGTCGCATGGGACCGCGTCGGTTATGGTTTCGCACATCTTATTCATGACGGTGTCGAAGTCCAGGTCTTTCCAGAAGTCCTTTTCTATGCTGTTCATGGCCGCAAGCCTTTGGTAGTCGAGGCTGTTTTTTGTGTTCATGTATGTGTAGTAGATCGCCTGGCCTAAGAGCTTGGCGGTATTTGTTATGAAGGCGAGGTCGTCTTGCGTATACGCGTTCGGTTTCGCGCAGTCGGCGAGCAGTATGCCACGAATTTCGTTCCCGGTTGCTACCGGGCTAAGGAGGATGGAGCGTATGTTTTCCGCGGGTGCGAAGTTGTGGGAGTCGTCGTAGTAAAAGAGCGTGGCGTTGCTGTTTGTGAAGCCGGGTTCGTAGAACGGTTGCAGCCCTTTTGTCAGCAGGCTGCCTAAGAGTCCGCGGTTTGGGATGATCATGGCTTTTTTATTGACGAATCCGGATTTTGAGATGTGGCGTCTCAGGGCGTACTCGCCGTCGTTGGCGGGGAAGAATACGGCGATGGTGTTGTGGTCGGGCAGGTGGGCGGCGGTCAGTTTGATGAACATATCGAGCATTTCGTCCACGGCTACCTCCGTTATCTGCCACTGTTTTCTCTGGTAATCGGAGCCGAGCCTTTGGCCGTGCATGGCGACGGAATCCTCGTTCGCGGCCGCCGTTGTTTTTTTCTTCGGTTCCGCGCGGCGCTGCGCCGCGTTGGTCTTGCCGGACGCGGATGAGTGGGACGAGCGCAGCAGGAATGTCAGCCCGCAGCCGATAAGCGCGCCGCCGAACGCCTTGGCCGCGCCGGAGTCGATGAACATCATCATGATGCCGACTATCAGGAAGACGGTCGGTATAATCTTTTTTCTCTTGTTCCCGTTCATACTGTTACGCCTCCTTTCTGTTACGATTTCCTTGCCGCCGCTCTCAGCGTGTCGGCGATTATGGTTAATACGAGCCCCCGCTCAAGCGGCTTGGGGATAACCCCGGAGAAGCCCATGTTGATGAGGCTCTTGGCGGTTATCCCCTCGGCGAAGGAGGTGACCGCGACTATGGGCACGCGCCTGATAACGTCGTTCTTCGTAGCCAGGTTGAAGAAGCGTATCCCGTCCATGATCGGCATCGTGATGTCGGTGATTATCAGGTCCGGCGCCTCCTTCTCGGCTTTGGTCATCCCGTCGAATCCGTTGAGCGCGGTGACGACATCGTAGTCGCTGTACAAGAACAGCTCCAAGAGGTCGAGCGCCGCGTGGTCGTCGTCCACAATAAGTATCTTAGGCATGGTTTCTCCTCATCAGTGCGCGGCCTTTCTATACAGTACGAGCCCCACTATGAAAAAAATTACATTACCGATCCACGCTCCCACAAGGGTAGGCAGATATCCGTTTTGCGCGAAGACCAGCGCGAAGCGGCTGAGTATCCAATATAGGAACGAGAGCAGGAGGCCTATCCCGAAGAGCGCCGTGCCGCCCCTGCGCCCCGTGCGCGAGGCGAGCGAGACGCCGAAGAGGATGACGATGAAGTTCATAAACGGCAGCGCGATCTTGAACTGCAGCTCCGCTAGGTACTTCTGCGCCTTCTCCCCCCTGTGTTTGGCCGCCTCTATGTAGCTCGACAGCTCCCAGTAGCTCATGGCCTCCTTGGTCTTCACCCGCTTCACAATGTCGGACGGCACGGCCGTAAGAATGTCGTCCGGCATGGACACGAAGCTCTTTGCGGCTATGTTGTCCGACGCGAAGGAGCGCGTCGTCCCTTTCGCAAAGCGCCATCCGGCGCTGTCGTATTCGGCTTCGGCCGCGTCCAAGCGCTCCCGCAGTCCGTTCGGCGTGAAGGTGTAGCGCCGCACGCCGAGAAAGGATTGCGGGTTTGTGCAAAACTCGTTCCAGTAGTACATGACGTTGGGCGCGGCGAAGTAAAAGAAGTTCCGGCGGAACTCGCGCACAACGGTCGCGCCCTGATTCTGCGCCGCGGCCTTCTCCTCATTAGCGGGCGTCGGCTTGCCGAAGGAGGCGTTTATCAAGGCGCGTTTCTCGTTGGCCCGCGGAAGCGCCATCTCCCCGCCGTAAAAGACGCCGATCGAGAGCAGCAGCCCCAAAATCATCAGCGGCATGGTCAGCTGCCGCACGTTTACCCCCGCGGCCTTCATTGCCGTAAGCTCGCTCGACTTGGCAAGCTTGCCCACGGAGAACATGGAGGAGAGGAAGAGGACTATGGGCAGCACGGTCTGCACTATGAACGGCAGGAAGTACCAGTAGTAGAGGACAATTTGCTCGAAGGTGGCGCTGTCGAACTTCCGCAGGTTGCTTACGTAGTCTATGGTGACGAAGATCACGATGAGCGCCGCCAGGAGCCCGACCGCGTAGCTGACGAATATCCATATTAGATAACCGGGAAGCATACCCACGGTCTTATTGAGAAACGCTCTCGGTAACCTAAGTAGTATGCCCGGCAATCTGAACGCCGTTACGCTCGAGAGGCGTTTGAAGGTCGGCGACAGTTTGGCGAAAAACGTTTTAAGGAATCCGAAGCTGATAGTGGTCTCGCGCGTCATGAGCACAATGAGAACCACGCCGCATATCGCCAAAAAGACGTTGCCCGACCACATACCGACGGCGGGCGGGATGATCATATTATCCGCCATATTCTCGCCGGTTATCAGGAAGACCCAGTACACAATGAAGAAGAATACCGAGTAGCTCGCCCCCACGGCGAGCCCGCCGCGCCGCGCCATTATGCCCAGCGGCGCGCCGATGAGCACGAAGATCAGGCACGCCGCCGGAATCGCGAACTTCTTGTGAACCTCCACCATATACTGCGCGATAAGGGCGTCGTTGGCCTTTCGGCTTTTCGCGAGCTGTTCGAGACGGTTCTCGTACTGGTTCAGGCGGTTCGTCGGGTCGCGGTCGCGGCGCGGCGCCGTCTTTTTAAATGGAGCTATAGCCGCCGTTTGTTCGGTCGAGTCGGAGCTTTGGCGCGTCTTTGCCTCCTCTATCAAGCCGAGGGTCTGTTCGCGCTCCGTGAGGATTTGCGCGTTCGACTCCTTGGCCGTCCGCACGTTGCGCAGCAGCTCCGATACGTTCATCTCCCTGTCCCCGCGCCCCTCCGACGAGGTGCGCTCGAGGCGCGAGTCCACGTTTTTTATGTAGACGACCTGTTTTTTGAAGGCGGCGACGAAGTAGTCCGAGCTGTTTTCGCGGGAGGCGCCGTGGGTCTCCCCGTTGAAGAGGGAGAGCTCCAGGTACTTTCCGTCGCTTGTCATGCGTATGTTGCCGCTCTCGGCCACGGTCACCGTGGGGTCTTGTCCCGGGTTGTCGGTGAAGACGCGTATGTTTTTCAGGTTGCCGCTGAGCGCGCTGACCTCCTCCACGTAGAGGGCGTAGTCTTGAAAGTCGCGTATGAGCACCCCCGGTTCTATGAAGGCGGCGGGTCGTTTGCGGGAGATGTCCTCAAGGAGGTTCGCCGCCCGGTGGTTCGCCTCCGGCAGGACGAGGTCGTGGAAGAAGAAGAGCGCCACCGTGACCACCGCCCCCGCGGCGATAACCGGCACCGTGAGCGTCGCCATGCCGCGCCCCGAGGCCTTGATGGCCGTGATCTCGTTGTCCCCCGCCATGCGCCCGAAGGTCATCAGGGTGGAGGAGAGGATCGCCATGGGTATGCCGAGCGCCAAAATCCACCCCAGCTGTATCAGAAACACCTCTAACACCACGATCGGATCGATATTCTTAGACACAATCTTGTCCAACATCAGTATCGCCTGCTGCATGATGAACAGGAAGACGATGATGCTCAGGGAGGCTAAGAACGGGAAGATGTGTTCTTTTACTATGTATCTGTATAATAGCATATCTTTATAAAATAATAAAAGCCGGGATGATTAAAGACTTTTTTGACATTAGCTCTTGCGATAATCTATATTTTATATCTTGATAACGGAAAATCCCATAAACGTCAAAAAAGGAACAAAAAATGTCTAAAGCAATCTCCCCGTTGCAGACCGCCCGCGCGGCCTACAAGCCAAAACTGCCCAAATCTTTGGCCAAGCACGGCAGCGTGATGAAGGCCGCCAAGGGCGAGCCTACGCAGTCCGTGGCCGACCAGCACGAGATCAAGGCGCTCTTCCCGAACACCTACGGGCTCCCCGTGGTGACCTTCGATTCCCCCTCCGACGCCCAGCCGGACGCGCTCAACGTGGGCGTGATACTCTCCGGCGGCCAGGCGCCAGGCGGGCACAACGTAATCGCCGGTCTGTTCGACGGGCTGAAGAAGATCGACGCCAAGAGCGAGCTCTACGGCTTCTTGGGGGGCCCCAGCGGGCTTATAGACAACAAGTACATTAAGATGGACGCCGCGCTTATAGACGAGTACCGCAATACCGGCGGTTTCGACATCATAGGGTCGGGGCGCACCAAGCTTGAGAAGGAGGAGCAGTTCGACAAGGTCATAGCCAATTGCAAGGCCCTCGGCATAACCGCCGTGGTCGTGGTGGGCGGCGACGACTCGAACACGAACGCCTGTATGCTCGCCGAGTACTGCGCCAAGAAGCAGTCCGGTCTATTGGTCGTCGGCTGCCCCAAAACCATAGACGGCGACCTGAAGAACGAGTGGATTGAGGCCTCGTTCGGCTTCGACACCTCCGCCAAGGTGTACTGCGAGCTGATAGGCAACATCCAGCGCGACGCTAACTCCGCCAAGAAGTACTGGCACTTCGTCAAGCTGATGGGCCGCAACGCCTCGCACGTGGCCCTTGAGTGCGCCCTGCGGACGCACCCGAACATCACGCTCATCTCCGAGGAGGTGGCCGAGAAGAAGAAGACGCTGCGCGAGATTATACACGAGATAGCCACCGTAGTGAAGAACCGCTCGGAAAACGGCAAGGATTTCGGCGTGGTGCTCGTCCCCGAGGGGCTTATAGAGTTTATCCCGGAGATGAAGACGATGATCGAGGAGTTGAACGATCAGCTCGCCGCCAACGCCAAATTCTATGAGACGCTCAACACCGACGACGAAAAGTGGCAGTTCGTGAACAGGACGCTCAGCGCCAAAGCCTCCCACACCTTTTCGTCAATGCCCATAGACATTCAGAGGCAGCTTCTCGCCGACCGCGACCCGCACGGCAACGTCCAGGTCTCCCGCATAGAGACTGAAAAACTTCTCATAGAGATGGTCGTGGAGCAGCTGAAAGAGTGGAAGGCGTTGGGAAGCTACACCGGCAAATTCTCCACCGTGAACCACTTCTTCGGCTACGAGGGCCGTTGCGCCGCCCCGTCGAACTTCGACGCCGACTACTGCTACAGCCTCGGCTACACAGCCGCGAGCCTTATAGGCGCCGGCCTGACAGGATACCTATCGTCGATCCGCAACTTGACAAAACCCGCGGATCAATGGATAGCCGGCGGCATCCCTCTAACCATGATGATGAACCTAGAGCGCCGCCACGGCAAAGACGTCCCCGTCATAAAGAAAGCGCTTGTCGAACTCTACGGCAAACCATTCCTAGAGTTCGCCGCCCACCGCGAAAAGTGGGCGCTACAGGACGATTATCAATATCCCGGCCCGATACAGTATTTCGGCCCAAGCGAGGTTTGCGACATCACAACGGCTACTATTGTGTTGGAGCGGAGTTGAATATAAAGTCAAAATCTTTTGACTTTGACTTTGACTTTGACTTTGACTGAAGTTCGGGGGTTTAGCCCCCGAACTATCTATGAAAGGCGCGTAGCGCCTTTCGTCTAAATATGAATTTGATTTTTATTTTATTATTTTTATTATTTGACTTTATCTTTATAAACCGCTCTCGCCGCCCGTATAACCGCCATTGGCCTTTTATTATATTCGTACTTGTCCCAAACCCTCTCCACATTCCCAGTATCCCCCGTTACCGCCGAAGCCGTAAGCAGCGACGTTATCAGCATTTGGTTGCTGAATTGATCCGAGATCGTATCCTCTTCCATAGGCAGCAATTCTAACGACAAGCGCCGCGTCTCCGACATATCGTAGTTGCACAGCGCCCTGAAATAGTCCATCCACCCTTTGTCCGTCTCCGAGAATTCTCTTTTTGCAACCTTTCCCTCAATGACGTCCCACAGCTCCCGCGTCTCTTCGGCTGAGAGGTACGGCAGGGTCTTTTGCAGGATTTGCACTATGGCGCTCCGTATCTGCTTAAAGGTGATCATCTGCGGCCGCGCCTCGGCGTAGTCGAGTACGAATATGGAGGCGGAGAGCGACCCGTGCGTGGTGTCGTCGTTTACCACTCTCGCGTTGAATACGATCTCTTGGGCCAATGATTTCGCTTTGTGTATGTCGTACAAGTTGTATATGTCAGGGTATTCGCGTGTTGGGATAAAGCCGATATACGCGGTGTCGGCGAGCAGCATCTTTTTTACGGGGACTATGAACTCCCGTATTTGGTCTATCTCTTTGGCGGCGCTGCCCATGAAGCGGTGCTTGGCGGCGTAGAGGTCGACGTAGGAGTGGTAGTCGCTGTTCGCGGGCGTCGTTTTGTAGGTGTTTATCAGCGGGTCGAAGAACGTCTTGTCGGCGTAGCGGAGAAGGCGGAAATCGTCTATGCCGGAGAAGCCCATATCCTTCATGTTCTCCGCTAATTGATCGTATATAAACACGTCGCGTTTCAGGCTTATGTCGGTATCTTCGTCTTTGGCGGCTATCACTATCAAGTCGGAGCCCGTCATGTAGAGTTCGTACTTGGGGAACGATTCGCCGAGCGCTTTTAGTATGGATACCAATATCGTGACGTCGGCCTCGTATTTGTGGAACCACTGCACGAGTATCCCGCCGTCGTTTATGTGTCCGCGTATGTGGCGGAAGAACTCGCGCGAAAAGAGGCTCGACACGCCGCTCACCCAGGGGTTGGAGGGTTCGGATATTATCACGTCGTAGGCGCGGTTCTGCGCCGCGAAGAAAGTTTTGGCGTCGTCGAAGCGTATGTGGCAGCGCGGGTCGTTGAAGGTGTTGGCCACCTTCGGCCCTATCTTTTTCGCGAGCTTCGCCATAGCCGGTTCTATCTCCACCACGTCGAGGCTCTCCAGTGTGGGGTCGTAGAGCATATAGTGCGCCGTCATACCCGCGCCCATGCCGATCACCGCCGCCGTCCGCACCTCGTCGCGTACGCTCATGGGCAATACGCCGAGCAGCGACATGGTGTACTCGTCGCCGCTGTACTCGTCTTTGAATCCCACGCTGGCGTCCGGTTTGCCGTTTGTGGAGAGCACCAAATTGCCGCCCGATTTGAAGAGGGTGACGGACGCTGTTTTCCCGTCTATGTGCCCCACAACGCGCTTGGCGTTGGAGATTGTCCCGTAGCGGAAGACTCCCGAAGAGGCGAGCACCGGATCGAGATTGGAGAAAGCGACCGCCGCGACAAGCACGATGAGGCAGGCGGGTTGCGCGACGGTGCGCGTGAGGCTCTGCTTGGTCTGCGCGAATTTGTAGAGCACGTAAAGCCCGAGCCCCATGTCTATCGCGCCGCCTATGGTGATGAGGTATTTGAGTCCGGCGAGTTCCATGAGTCCCCATACCGCAACGATCACGCCGAGTATCCCGCCGGCGGTGTTCACCGCGTAGACCTTGCCGATGGCCGCCTCGCCGTACCCGCGCTTGTAGAGCATATGGATTATGAGCGGCACCACCATTCCCGCGCATATTGTTGACGGGAGCATTGTGATCATGCATATCAAGTGGCTGATGATGTTGAAGAGCACGTAGCCGGAGGCGTTCCGGTCGAGGGCGTCTATGGTGAACACCATTATCTTGAAGAGGCTGCCGTAAGTGAAGAGCGTGGCGATGGCGGCGGCGCCCATCACTATCTGCGCGATGGCGAGAAATCGCGGCGCGTTTTTGACGGTGTCCAGTTTGTTGCGCACAAAGAAACTGCCGAGCGCGAGGCCGAGGATGAAGGCGCTGAGCATCAATTCAAAGGAGTGAGTGGAGCTGCCGAGGACGAGGCTGAGCATCCGTATCCACCCGATTTCGTACATGAATGAGGCGACGGCCGTGCCGCAAGCCACGAAGAGCAGTGGATAGTAGTCTTCGCGTTTGTCGGGGATGGCGAAGGTGTTGTCCAGTTCGTCGTCAAGCGGTAAGTCGTCGGTATTTTCACCGGTGTTTGTATTGATGACGGCATTCGTCGCCCGGTCGTTCAAACAAAGCGTAAGTATGGATATTCCCACGAACAAGTCGATCATCCCGCCGGAGATAATCGCACCCTTCAGCCCCCACTCTCTCACGAGATAAAACCCGCTGATCAACACCCCGATAGAGGCCCCGAAGGTGTTGACAAAGTAGATGAAAGAGGTTTTATACCCGCTAAGCCCCGGAAACCGCCGCAGTATTCCGCCGGCCATTAATGGAAACGTGGCGCCCAAAAGCATAGATTGCGGTAAGATGATGAGCGCCGAGGAGCCCCATTTATATAGCGATATGAGAATCGGTTTGCCGAGAAACGGGAGTATGGTTGAGAATGATGTGTCGATATACCGAATGAAAAAATCATGAAAAACAAGCGCCAGCGCCCCAAGCGCGATCTCTACTATGGCGTACCAAATGAGCAAGTCCTTAACCCTATTCGCCCAAACGGCCGCCAGCCAAGACCCCAAAGCCATCCCCCACATGTAGATAACAAGCACCAACGTCTGCGCGTAAGCCGCGTGTCCGAGAAATTGCTTTAAGTACTGCGACCAGATAGATTCATATATCAAGCCCGATATGCCCGATATGAAGAACAGCGTGAAGTAGAAATAGGATACGGGCGATACGGAAGGCGTTTTTGCGGTAATGGCGTTTTCTGACATTGTGATTATCCTTGATTAATATGTATTTACAAGAATCAAAAATATTATTCTTTCAAAAATCCATACTCGTACACCTTGGGTTCTATTTTCTTAGCCAATATATCCGATGCCGCGCGCAGTTTGGAAATCAACTCCGTATACTGTTCGTCGTCGCTGTTCGGATTCATTGTCCCACGGGCGTTTCTGCCTTGAAAGTGTTCGCGGATGTCGTAATATGAGGCGTTTACGTCAATATTAGATTGCGCGTGATAATATTTCCATAATTCCTTGCCGGCTTTGAACACGTCTTGGGCGGTTTTGGAAAACTTGCGCGGTTTAGGTTTATTGCCGCCCCCTCCGCCTCCGCCCATATCCAAGAAACTGTCATAGAATAACGTTATCGGTTCGGCCAATATACCGCTTGTTTCCACGTTTCCGGCGATGAAATCCGTCATAAAGCTGCTGTCGAAGTTATTTTTGGCTCCGACGTCATATTCTATAAACGGAATCCAATGATTTACGCCGTGTTTTGATGAGATATTGTTTTGCCCGTGAAATAGGGTATACGCCAAACAGTCGTTTTGAAACACGGTATCTTTTTTCCAGCCGTCGTTTGGATACAAGAATTGGTCGCGGTCGTTTAGCCAGGTGGCCGGAATGCAGTGGCGGACGGAGAAATAAATGCTTGCCTCAATTATGTTGCCTGATGTAATAATAAATTTGGTTATGCCTTTCGCGTTTCCTACGCCCTTTAATTGCCCTTTGTGATTGATATT
>Ga0182488_12722_pt1 | contig 10532 bp, 3 predicted proteins | sample TergutNc150P3_FD_120830 | JGI IMG/M metagenome (GOLD analysis project Ga0182488, IMG submission 120830) | reverse complement strand
TACTTGTAGCCCTCGTCGTGCTTTGGGTTCTGCCCTCCTGCGTCTTGGTTTTCTGCGTCGTCTGTCGCGGCCATTTGGCTACGTCTCCGGTGTTAGGCTTGGCGCGGGATTGCGCCTATTATTATTAATATATATTACGGGCGGGGCGGTTGCCAAAAAAAGTTTGGACTGAGTAGGTTGCGGCGGCGAGGATAACCCGTCGGGCGGCGGCAACGGCGGCGGCCGCGGCGTGTAGTCATCCAACCTATAAGATTAATTTGACTTTGCCCGCCCACCCAACCGCAGCGTCGGCGTGCTTCGCATTCTCGACGGGCTGAAATAATCGACCACCGGTATCATCCCCCACCCGTCAAAGTCAAAGCCGATATTTAGCGCGAATCTGTGGCCGCCAAGCGTTACTTTTCTGTTGTCGACAAACGTTTCCGCTTCCGTTTTATCCATACCGTAGTCCCATCTAAAGTTTACGCATAGAGGGTAGTTGTTGAACGACAACGCCTCAAGCCGCATCTCCGCGCCGTAGGAGAATAGCCAATCTCTCCTATAGCGGTTCCATATCTCGCTTGGATCGCTAAAGCCCGCTCCGGCGGAGAAATTCAGCGCGCCGTATAGCATATCGAAGTACAGAAAACCAAGTTTCTTATCTATGTGCCCGGGCCACAGCGGGAACCTATATGAGAATTGTCCGGTCAGCACCGCTTTTCCGGTGACAAGCACCGTGTCGTATTTAACCCACGTCGTATCGCTGCTGTAATTTGACGACGCCAATGCCGTATCAACTTTGGGCTTCTCGGCTTTGTAAAAATACGCGTACCCCGGAACCTGCGCCGTCGGGAGGTAAAATGAGGGGATATCGTTACCGTCCAACGTCTTCAGAAACGAGCCGGAGAGCGATATATGCAGATCGTGTTTAGAATATATGGGCGAATTCATGCCAAGTAGCAGACGTCCGTCAATTTGATGGAATAGGTAATTGTCGTATTGCTCTTTAAGCATATTCGACTCCACCGCGAAACTATTCTCGTCTTTGAGCGAGTATTGGCGCCAAAGGCTGTATTGAACCTTTCCGGCGATGCCGGTAGGCGATATCGTGGAGCGAGAGTTTTTGCCGCGCGCGCTAAACCACGCCATCGCGCCGGCCCTATATCCCTTACTCAGATTGTAGTTAAAAACGCTCTCGTTGTACGCGTCGGTCAAGTCAAGCGCCACGTCGTAGCGGTCAAGGCCGACAAAGAACCGCCCGTATATCCCGTCCACAATAGGGTGCGAGGCGCCGAATAAAACGTTTGCCAACCGAATCCTATATGGCAGCACCATCGTTGTGTCCTCCGACTCTTCGTAGAACCAATCTTCCCCCGCGATGCCGCGTACCGTCGCCTCGCCCTCCAACGTTACCGGCAAGGCTTTAGATGTGCCGAAAACGCCGGCGTCGTAACTAGCGCGCGGGCTGATGAGCCCCTTGTCGAAATCCACGAACTCAAAAATTCTCTTCAGCTCAACCAACAAGAACGCGCCGAACTCATTTCCCACATCGCTCCAGGCGAGAGGATCCAAAAAGTTCGCCACGAGGCCGCCTTTGACGTTCGTGATACCCTTGAACTCATCGTCGTCGGCGGTCACAAGCTGCTCCGCCAAAAGCGTTGGGACTATGAGCATTTGCCGAGGCGTTCGCGAGTATTTCAAACGGTTAGAAAGCGGCGTGGAGTAGTGCGGCAGCGCCTTCCCTGTCCGCGCGGTTATCGCGTCGGCAGCGGCCGCCGTAGACGTTTGCAGCGCTTTCAGCGTATCAATGAGATATATACCGTATCCGTTTCTATCGTAACCGGTGTAAACAAGCCGCTTGCCGTCCTCGGAGACAGCAGGATGAAACGCGCCGCCGGAAACATTGGTCAGACGCTCCATTTTTTCCGACTTGAACGTATACCTGTACACATTGAATATTCCCGTTTCGTCGGAGGAAAAGTAGAGCGTAGAGCCGTCTTTGTTAAACGACGGGTTGCGTCTATCGTACTCCAAACCGTCGCCGAATACGGAAAAACTCCTCTGCAGCGTGTCGTATATACCTATCTTTCTCCTATCGCCGTCTATGTAGTCAACCGCGATATCCTTGCCGTTCGGCGACCAGGCAAGCGAGAATATCGTGCTGAAACCGGCGGTATCGGCGCTTTTGGGCAACTCTACACCCCTAAAGAACTCGCTCGCGAAACCGTTGACGCGCGGGTATACAAGATTCACGTCGGAGCCGGAGGTATCCGTTATAACGAGGAAAAAGCGGTCAAACTTTCGCACGGCGCAAGCGAGCTTATCGCCCTTAGGCGAAAACGACGCGGTAAAAACGCTCTTCCCGGTCGTCACCCGTTTCTCCATATTCTTCCCGAAAAATTTCGGCTTCTCCGGCGGCAACTCGTCGACATACAAGTCAAACGTTCTCTGTCCGCCAAGCCTGGGCTCCTGAAAAGATTTCCGCGACTTAGGCGACACAAAAGCTATTCTCCCCGATTCGTTGTGGATGTCGTAGCCGCTGCTCACCGGCATCTCATAGCGTATCTTCTTCTTTTCCGCAACAGTATCCGAGAGATTGTACGAATACAGATCAAGGAAAGCGTAATCGTTCTCATCGCTTGACAAAAAGTAAATCTTCTTCCCGTCGGGCGAGAATTTCGGATAAGCGTTGTCAAACCCCTCTTTGTTTATCTTCCGCCCGTAGACCTGCTTCCCCACCGCTTTGATCTGCTCGTTATACCTGCGTTTGAGCTGTTCCTGCCAATCGTTGTAGAGCTGTTTCGCCGATATTCCCAATACCGCCTTGACAGAGCCGTCAAAAGAGAGTCTGCCGACTTTCGCGTTCTCGCGCAATATAGATACGATCTTCTCGTAACCGTAGGTATCGGCAATATAGGAGATAAGCGAGAAACCGTGGTTGTAGCTCTTCTCAAAGTCGTCGCCCTTGCCGGCAAATACCTGCATATGCGGCCATGAGAGTGTTTTACCGCTAAGCGTCAGCGTGCGCAGTATCATGTCGCGGTGCGAATCCCATCTGTCCGCCCCTCGGCGGCTGCTCTCGTACTGCGCTATCCCCTCCAAAAACCATATCGGCATATTCTCCGACGGAAAGACGTGAAGCCCCTCAAAGCGCGACGCGGAATTGGGGTGCGTGAAGTAGCCGAATTGGACTTCCGATATGACCGGCGGAAACTTGAGCCCCGTCCATATCGAAACGACATGAGCGTACTCGTGCGTCAGCACGTCGTCAAACCAATCCGAGCTGCCGCGTAAGTTAAACTCGTAGTCGTGGACGCCCACATACAAGAAATTGAAGTTGGAATACGCGAACGCGTCGGGCATATCGCTCTCATAGAGGACTACGTCTGTCTTGCCCGGCAGAGATATGTTGTAGGTTTCGGCGTAGATTTGACGCAACATCTCAAGCCTATTGGCCACTCGCGGGACAATGCGGTCTAACCCTCGGTGGTAGTGGATGCGAAAGTGCGCGGACTCGGTGGTGTAGTGTTTCTGTCCGTACGCGTTGTGCTTTTTCGCGGCGTACGCCGGTGTAAACGCGGTGTTGATCACGGCGGCGCAAAGTATCAGCAGAAGCGTGATATCGATTGATAATTTTTTCATCGTCGATCACCCGTTTTCTTGGCTATTATTTGAGTACCGCCATCTTCCAAAACTTAGAGTGCTTCTTTCCGTTGACCTCCGCTTCCATCCGGCATCTGTAAATGCCGGGACCGTACTTTCTTAAATTTACCCTGAATTCATTCCATCCCGGAAAATCTCCGCTTAAATTCTTAAACGTGTCCATCTTGTATCCCGTTATGGTATGTATATCCAACCGCACGTTCTTCGCCTTATCGTTGAATTGGTATTTGAAAGTCGTGTATGTTTCGTCCGGCGAAGTCGGATTCGGGTAGTTCCAAAACGTTATAGGCTCACTGTACTCTTTAACGATCTTAGACGCGGACGGGCCCCCGTAGGCGAAGCTGCGCGCGGCGTTGAAGCCGTTTTGCGGCCAGTATAGGGAGTCTACCCGCATGGCGTTTGACAATTCCCATCTGTAAACCAAGCCGTCGCTTGAAACGGCGAATAGCGACGGGTGAGTATTTCGCGAGGCGCGGTATACGAGCGGCGAGGTGGTCACGGAAGCGCCCGTCGACAGCGGCCAGCGGGACTGCGGGATCGGCCACGAGCCTATTTTCTCCAACGGGCGCGAGGCGGCGCTTGTAAGAGCGTCAACAAAGCCGCCGGGCAGTGTGTACGGGTAGACCAGCGAATCGCCTATGGTCAGGATGGTATCAATGGACGCCGCCGACAAGTCCCACAGAGTGTCTAACTTCCCGTCGTCGCGTCTAAAGGTCACCATGCCTCTACGCTTGTCAGCTTTGATGATTTTGGCTACGGCGAACGTCGCTCTCTCTCCGGTCGGCGACGAGAAGAGCACCGTCGGCTCGTTCTTGTTTGACGATACGGCAATCGGCGAGGTCGTGACGCTACCACGCTGGTACCAATACCGGTTGTCCAAATAGGCGGGCCACCTGCTCAAAAGCGCCCCCTTGCGGTTCAGCGCGTAGATACCGTTTATGCCGCTTACTATTATGTCCAAATTACCGTTGCGGTTCAAGTCGACAAGCGCCGGTGCGGAGCCGTTTTTAGGATAGCGGTTACGATTTACGCCGGAACGCTTTTGCGGATCAATGTAGTACGCGTTCGCCCAATCGTTGGGATCGTCTTTCCACCCTTGCGCCAATTTGAGTTCTCTCGTGTAAACCCATAAGCCCTGGCGGCTGTCGGAAACGACGATTTCGCTTTTGCCGTCGTTATCCAAATCGCCTGTAACAATGGCGAACGGCGGAATACCTTTAGCGATTTTTGTTGAAGCGAGCGTGTCGTAGTTCGGCTTGATGATGTACACAAAACCGCTGTCTTGCGCCACGGCAAATCCGCCTTGCTTATCCTTCAACGCGGCAAGGGCGCATACCGGCGATTTGGATCTCAGCTGTATCGTATCTGTAACGGAAATACCGGCGCCTACGATTATTCTCCCGTCTGTCAACCCAATCGCCCATGAGGCGCTGTCAATCCCGCAAACATAGCTTGACGGCGCGGACGGAAGCGGAATTCCCTTTCTGCTTGCTATATCAACGGAACTATAGACGTATATTGTATTAGATAATGCGGAGCGCGACTTTGACGACGCCGGAACGTATATCAGCCCGCCTATCGCCGTGGGGAAGGTAAACGCGCCCGGTATGCTGTCAAAAAAAGTCGCGCTATCGGCGGTATTAACAAGGTTGCCGTGATAATCTCTTAATTTTATCGACACGGTATTATACCCGTACGGTTTCCGTCCGGCGGTATCGTTTGCCGGGTAGAGATAAAAGCGCCCCGATTCGCTCAAAAGCGCAAGTACGGTATCTTTATTGTTACCGGAAGACGACAGCGCGATCTCCGTTACCAACGGGTCAAAAAACGATCCGGCGATTAGCGAGTCGACAATTGAGACTTCCGGCGCTGCGCGGCGCGGCCAACTAGGCGTCAAATAGTCGTACTTTACATTCACTAAGAAGAGGCTGTCTGAATAATTGACAATGGTATCGCTCTGAAAACTTACCGAAGTCTCCGTACGAGGCGTTCCGCTCGCGTATCTGAAATCAACGCTTAGATATGTGTGCCCGCCGTCGTTCGCCCTGGTTGACGGGCGGGAATACGGCCCCAAACCCGTTACATAAGCGCCCGCTCTTGATTTGTTGTAGCGTATACTTTTATGAGGGAAAACGTCTTCGGCCCCGCCGTAATCAAAAGCGGCTTGGTAGAATGCGTCCTTGAATGTCACCCCCAAATCGTTGATTCCGTCCGCCTCAACGAGCCTCACCCCGCGGTAGGAGGAATCGGCGTTGACAATGTTGTGCGCCAGCTTCTGCCTGATCACCGTTTCGTCCACATACCAAACCAACACGCCGGAAGCCGGCAAACTGATGTCGTTGTTCTTCGTCTTGAGTATCACGCCGCCTGCCGAATCCTTTATGTTCGCGCCGATGTTTACGTTAAAAGGGTAGGCGTTTATTATCGACCCGTTATCATATTTGAAAACCGACTTATCGCCCGATAAATTTCGCTGCCGATTTTCAACAAGGTAGTACTCGTTGTTATTCAGCGGTATCAACAGTATCGCGGTATCGTTACCAAGCGCCCGCCGCGTATCGTCTCTATCAATAACAGACGTCAGCGCCTTGACGCCGTACTCTTTACCGGCGCCGACCGTATACGGCTTATCCCAACCCATAAAGGCCCGAACCCACGCGCTAGGATATGGCGGTATAAACCCCTGCCCCGCCGAGTATCCCGCGAAGTCCATTATGCAAAACGCGCCTATAGCCGATACTCCGCTCGCCGTGGAAAATAAATCCGGGATACCAAGCTGCCTCGCCAACTGGTTGACGAGTATGCCCTGTATGCCCCAATTCAGCCCGTCCTGATTCGACGTCTCCGCGCACATCATAACCTCGTCTATCGTCAGCGCTTTTCCCTCCGCGCCGGTAACGACGACTCCCACGCTGTCGGACGCGAGCGCGTCCTTATAGTACTTAAAGTAATCGCGATTGATAAAGGCGTCTATCATATCCGACGGCGAATCGGCCGTACCGGCGGAGCCGCCGTCCGTCATGTAGGAGGCTCCGGCGTGAAGTATCAGGATCACCGCTTTGCGGCCGGTCGTATCGCGCAGTATCCCTTTGGCGTCTCTATGCAAACCCTTGAAAGGCGAGTCGCCGCTCTCATTCGCCGCCTTCACCGCGTCCTTGACAAACGTTATCAACCCGCGCGTCTTTCTATCCCAGTATTCATCGGTCGACTCCTGCTTACGTTTCCACCCCGGCGAATAATGGGTCATCGTATTGGAGACCTTATAACCGACCTCGCCGCCGCCGGCCGGATAGATAGAGAAGTCGAGCGCGAGCCCGCCGCGCGAGGCTTTGGCGTAGTAATTCTTCAGCGCGGTAAGCTGACGGTAGAAGTATAGCGAGTCATGCGGCAAACCGTCGTACTTGTAAACGTTGTTCGAATTATAATACTTGAGTTCCTTTGTGTCGCCCTTTAAGCCGAAGCGCCCGTTTCCAGTTGTGAGCGTGGACGTGTCGGACTCAAACTCCACCCGTATGGCGATAACTAAGAGGGTATCCGTACCGCTTTTTGCGAAATCAATAGACCATTGGTGATTCCGCGCCGTCTCGACAATATCTTTTTGCGACGCGCTTCTAAGCAATAAACCGCGCGATTTGGGCGCCGACAAGCCTGTCTGCGCGTCGGCGAGCGCAAACGCGAAAACCATAAGCAGTATCGGCAAGTAGCATATTCTCTTCATCATTAAATACCCGCCTACAACCCAAATAGGAACGAGAGCCTCCACTGCCCGTCGCGTACCCCGCTCGCGCCGCTCTTATTCTTGTCCATGGCCCTCACTACCCCGCCCATGAACCCCTCCGGCGAGTGTATGTAGGAGAAGTCGAAGTTCATATTCGCGTACTTGACGCCCAACCCCATGGACAACTCGAAACGTTCCCCAAGGTAATCGCCCAAGAACCCAAGGCGCAACGCCATGAAGTCGGCGTAGAGGTACTCCATACCGAGGCTGACGTTTATCTCCTGTATCTCCTCCTTAAATTTCGTTGAGTCGTTATTAAGCATACCCGTCCAAAGCGCCACCCAAAACGGGTCGGGGCTCTTGCCGTATTCGTTTTTGACCACCTCCCTATAGGCGTCAAAGACAAGCGTCAGTTCATGAAACGGCGTACGGATGGGGCGGTACGCCAACCCGAGCCTCAGGGAAAACGGTATGGGGTCGGCCTCCTCCGGCGTCATGTAGTATATGCTCGGCCCCATGTTTTGGAGCATAAACCCAATGTCTAATTTGTCAACCAAAAAATTTCTCTTTAGTACGCCGGCGTCTATCGCGAAAGTCTGACCGGTGCCGCCCGACCTGGAGTCCAACACACTGTAAACGTATTTGGCGTTCAGACCCAGAGACAGATCCTCTCTCACCGGAAAGCCGTAAGAAAGGCTGAAAACACCCTCCCAAGCCCTCGCCTTACCGAGGTAGACCTCCAATTCATCCCACTGCTCGTTGTCGCCCATATTAATGTAGTTCACCGAGAAAGCCAACGTCCCCCACTCCTCGGTGGGTATCACCACCGCCGGGAAACCATGCCACAAATCGGTCATCCCGAGCGCCGGCAGTATCTGCTCGTAGAAGAGCATCACCTGCTTCTCGGCGTGCGCGTACTGGTGCATAGCCCCATCCGTCGCCACCCACATATCCTTGCCGCAAGCCGCTATTGCGTTCACGTTATCGTTTTTAAGAGCGTTCTTTGAGTGGTATGTCTTCCACTCCGGAACATTCACCTGCTTGCCGTCCTTACCCGTCACCGTTTTACCCGCCTTATGAGTAATCACGCCTTTGTTCGTGCCTATCCAAACTACGCCGCCGCTCTGCTCGGCGAAAGAGTAAACCGTAGAACCCGGAAACTTGTAGCGCGTCCACGTCCTGGCGCTCGGCGTGTATATCGTTATCCCGTTGTCGCCGCCTATCCACAAGCGCCCCTTCGAGTCGGCGAAGAGCGCCGTCACCCCAAGCGAGAGCAGACCCGACGACGTATCAAAGAGCGTCACGCTGTTGTCAAAAGATTTTACGGCCAATCCCTTACGCGTGCCTATGTAGAGTTTCTCGCCGACAAACGCCAATGAGGTTACATAGGCGTCGGGCAATCCATCCTCACCCGTCAACACGTGCCACTCCGAATCCTTCATAACCGCCAAACCGTTATCGGTGCCCACGGCCACGCCGCCTATTTTGGAAACGGCCACGGCAGTGACCCGATCGGACGGGAGAACGCCGTCCTCGTCGTCTGATACCGCGGTGTAGCGGCGCCACTTGCCGTTGTTAAGACGCCACAATCCCGACACCGTGCCCACCCATAGACGCTCGGAAGCGTCAAGCGCCATAACCGTCACCGCGTCGCGCACCGCCACCGTAAACGGTATAAGCAACTCGGTAACATCGGCAATGCCGCGATCCTCGCTCCCCAATATCTCCGTTATCTTGTCGGCCAAATCTTTTCTCGCCTGCTCGTTCATTGATTTTGGGAGCAGGTTGTCGGCGATGTTGCTGCTCACGCTCTCGTCGGGCGGCAGCAATATAAGCATTTTGGCGTAGTCCCGCGCGTTAAACTCAGCAAACGATACCTTTGGTATTGATTCGGATTTTAACTCCGGCATAGCGACGGCAATTTTCGGAAGCTCCTCGGCGGCCACAGCTTGCGCGGGTTCGGTTGTTGAATCGGAGGCAAGTTCGGTCAAAGAATCGGCCGCAGATTCCGCCGACTCAATTTTTGGAACAACCGCCGGTTCCGATTGTACCGATGCCGTTTCCACAATATCGCTTTTAAACGCGGCGGCGTAAGGCTCAAGCAGCGTTACCAATTTCTCGTAGCGCTTCATCCCCAGTTTGTTCTCCCGCCTAATTTCCCAAAGCGCGTTGTCCGTTATCTCTTTACGATCAATGTCAAAGTGTCTGAGCGCGACTGAGCGCAACGACTCGCCCTCCTCTACGACGTACGTCTCGCCCTTCTCCCATATCTTCCCGTTGAAGCGCATCAGCCCCGTACGCGATCCGGCCCACACGTATTCGCGTGACCCGAAAGCCGCGGACGTTCGGGCGGCCGCCGCCGTGAACGCGCTGTCGATCATGTACGTCTTCCATGAGATTGTAAGCGGCGACTGGCCGAGTCCGGCGGGGTTGTAGAAAACCGCGTTGGCGTCGTTGGCCAATCCGGTGAACGCCTCGCCCATGGCCGTGGGGCGCGCGCCGACGGGGAAACCCAGCGTGACCACGGCCGACTGACCGACGGCAAACGCCTCGTTAGCCGCAAACAAGCACGCCAAAATAACCGGCGCAATCCATATAGGCGCGAAACTCCGCCCCGACTTGCAAATTTTCACTTTTTTACCCCCGCTGCTGCGGATAGTGATAAGACCGCCTTCCACTCCGGGAGGGGCGGCGGCGCATCCCCCTCAAAAAACGGCGTCATGCCCGCTATCGCCGTATCCCGCATAGACTTCTCCGAACCGTGGTGGGCGGCCAGCAAACAGGCGCACCCCAAATGAAACGGCGGAACCAACTGCGGATAGTTGTAAATCTCCTCGCGGGTAACAAAATTCCCCTTGACGATGAACTCCCCGCACACCGAACACACTTTCAAATAATCGTAGTAATAAAACGCCACCCCGTTCTTGTCCCCCGCCTCAATACCCCGCAAATTCATCTCCATCTGCGCTTTCCAATGCCTGAGAAGCGCGTTGCGGTCGGACGCCTTCAGCGGCGCGCCGTTTACATCCTCATTTATACCCGCCAAATATTTTTTAATCTCCTCCTCCGTCGGCCGCAACGCCGCCAAATCCTTACGCGGGCTTTTGCGAAGGACCGAGTACACGCCGCTCGCGTGAATAACCTTCGACTTGCCCGTATCGTCGGCGTCGTC
>Ga0182488_12721_pt1 | contig 10573 bp, 7 predicted proteins | sample TergutNc150P3_FD_120830 | JGI IMG/M metagenome (GOLD analysis project Ga0182488, IMG submission 120830) | reverse complement strand
CCCTGCCCGTAAGGAATATATTATATTGATAGCGCGGAGTACGCCGCGAAAAAAGGTGCGAAACTATGAAAAACGCTTATTTGGAGATGATAGGCAGGCGCGAGCCGGTCGTTTTCGACGGCGCGTTCGGGACGGAGTTGCAGAAGGCCGGGCTTGCCGAGAGCGATTTCGGCGGGTACGCGGGGTGCAACGAGTACCTGAACATCACCCGTCCCGACATCGTAGAGGGCATTCACGCGAGTTACCTTGAGGCGGGGGCGCACGTCATAGAGACCAACACCTTCGGCGGGAGCAGGGTGAAACTAGGGGAGTTCGGGCTGGGGGAGAGGGCGTACGAGATCAACAAGGCGGCGGCGGCGGCGGCGAAAAGGGCTATAGAGAAGTTTGATAGCAAAAGCACCGACAGATTCGTATGCGGATCGATCGGTCCCACGGGATTCCTTCCTTCGTCGAGCGATAAAGAGTTGTCCAAAATCCAATTTGATGAATTGATAGACGTTTTCACCGAACAGGCTAGGGGATTGATTGACGGCGGCGCGGACGTTCTGCTGATAGAGACCTCGCAGGATCTGTTGGAAGTGCGCGCCGTGGCAATCGCCATCCGCAGGCTTAGGGCGGCGACGGGCAAGTATGTGCCGATCCAAGCGCAGATTACTATGGACGCTAGCGGGCGGATGCTGCTAGGCAGCGACATATCGGCCTTTTTGGGCGCGGTTCACGGGCTGGGCGTTGACGTTATCGGGATGAATTGCAGCAGCGGGCCTGACGAGATGGGTCCGCATATTGATAAACTGCTTGAGTTATCAGCCATCCCCGTATCCATGCTGCCCAACGCCGGATTGCCCGTCAACGTTGACGGGCGGGCGGTTTACAAGATGAAGCCGCAGGAGTTCGCCGAAAAGGTCTCCGCGTTTGTCAGGGATAAGGGCGTGGCCGTCGCGGGCGGTTGCTGCGGCACCGCGCCGGAGCATATAAAGGCGCTGTCCGAGGCGTTAAAAGGCGTGAGCGTATTTAAACGCGATAATTCCCGCCGCGCGTGTTTCTTGTCTACGTCCATATCCGGCGCGGATTTGGAGTTGTCGGCGCGGCCTGTAATCATAGGCGAGAGGCTGAACACGCAGGGGTCTAAGAAGACCAAGGAATTCGTGGTGAACCGCAATTTCGACGAACTCTACCAGATCGCCAAGGAGCAGATCGACAGTAAGAGTAATTTGCTTGATGTCTGCGTCGCCGCCAACGAGCTTACCGCCGGCGAGGCGGATGTGATGCGCGACGTTGTAGTGTTTCTGCGGGAGAGGGTGGGAGTGCCGTTCTGCATTGATACCACCGAACCCGCCGTGACGGAGGCCGCGCTTAAAGCGTCGCCGGGTTCCGTATTGATCAACTCCATAAACTACGAGCACGGCGGAGCGAAGGCGCGTAAGATTTTGCCTATGGCGGTTGATTTCGGCTGTCCCGTTATCGCGCTTACGATTGATGATGTCGGGATGGCGGGAACTGTTGACAGGAAGATGGAGGTCGCCAAGCGGCTTATAGAGCTGGCTTGCGGCGAGTATAAGCTGCCGGAGCATTATATATACATCGACCCGCTCGTATTTACGCTGGCGACAGGAGACCCGGAGACTGCGGACGCCGCGCTCAACAGCCTTGAGGCGTTAAGGCGGATCAAGGCGGAGTTTCCGAACGTCCGTACCGCTATGGGTGTCAGCAACGTGTCGTTCGGGCTGAAACCGGCGGCGAGGAGGATACTCAATAATTTGATGCTTCACCACGCCGTTAAAGCGGGATTAGACGCGGCGATCTTCAATCCGCTTCACGTGGATGACATCAACGCGTATGATAAGGATGTTAGGGAATTAGGGGAGAATTTGCTCCTTAATCGTAACGCCGACAGTCTTCAAAATTTCGTCGAGTACTTTGTCGCGTTGGAAGCGTCGTCGTCAAAATCAGTAAAAAAAGATATGTCGAATGTTGGCGGCAGTATCGATACCAAAGCGGATCAATCACCAGAAGAGCGTTTGCATTCCGCGATTATCAATAGGGACAAACGTAATCTATCCGAATTGATAGACAAATTGCTTTCGACCCATAAAGCACCAGATATTCTGAATAACATCCTTCTCCCAGCGATGGCGGAAGTGGGAGATTTGATGGCCCGCGGCGAGATGATTCTGCCCTTTGTCCTGCAAGCGGCGGAGGCGATGAAAGAGGCGGTCTCCATCCTCGAACCGCGCCTGAAGGAGTCCGGCGGCGGCGCGGTCAAGGGAAAGATGGTCATCGCCACCGTCTACGGCGATGTGCACGACATAGGCAAGAATCTCGTGGCGTCGATATTGCGCAATCAGGGCTTTGACATTATCGACTTAGGCAAGCAGGTGGCGGTTCAGACCATTGTTGACGCGGTGAGGCGCGAAAAGCCTGACATGGTGGGCTTGTCCGCGTTGCTCGTTACCACGAGCAAGCAGATGGGGGAGTGCGTAAAGGAGTTCGCCCGTCTCGGGATCGACGTTCCGATTATCATAGGCGGGGCGGCGGTCAACAAGGATTTCGCGTCGCGCATATCAATACTTGATGATGGTAGGAAGTATGCCCCAGGCGTATATTACGCCAAGGACGCGTTTGACGCGGTGAAGATATTCGATTCGTTGGGCGGCGGCAATGGCGGTATCAATATCAATACTGCTGATAATGTTAATAGTATCAATAATAACGGTACTGTGAAATCATCATCCAAAAAAGACGTTCCCAAGTCAACCAGAAAATCTATCAAGCACGACTATATAATGGAACCCCCGTTCTACGGCACAAGTGAAATCCTAACATTCGACGCCGCCTCGCTGCTCGCCGGCATAGACCGCGAAAAACTCTTCAAGACCCGCTTCGGCGGCGGCAATCTTGACGCGGCCGCCTACGCCGACGCTCGGCGGAACGAGTTCGAGCCGGCCTTCGAGCGTCTTTCCGCCGAGATCATAAAAGGTTCGCTCTTAGAGGCGAGGGGCTTCTACGGCTTCCTCCCGGTCATAGCGGACGGCGAGACGGTGATTATCCTCGACCCGTCCGACTATCACACGGAGCGGTTGTCGTTCCTATTCCCGCGTATGGAGAGGAGCGGCGTCTCTTTAGCCGACTACATCCGTCCTGAGGGCGACATCGTAGCCCCGCAGGCCGTGACGATAGGCGCGAAGGCCGGGGAGCTCAGCCGTGAACTTCTCGTGAAGCATGGCCGTTACAGCGACGGTTACTACCTCAACGGTATATGCAATTACTTGGTAGAGGACGTTGCGGACAAACTGTCCGCGGAGATCCGCCGCGCCCTCGGCCTGCCGCGCGGCTGCGGGCGGCGGTACAGTTTCGGCTATACGGGGATGCCCTCGCTTGAGGATCAGGCCGCTTTGCTGGAGTTTTTGGGGACGGAGGAGCGTCTCGGCATCACGTTGACGCCGGGGTTCCAGATGCAGCCGGAGCACTCGACTGTTGCGATTTTTGTGCATCATCCGGAGGCGGAATATATATCTTAAGTATATGGATAATGCGGGAGTATTGGTAGAGACGCGATTAATCGCGTCTCTACGGTGGCGGCATAATTTATATCGTTATATTTAAGGGGCGTTAATGCAGAAAACAAGGGTGTTTTTGCGTAGAATGATCATAATAGCCGCCGCGTTGGTGCCGGCGGCGGCGTTCGCCGGTCCCGCGTCGATCATAGAGTTCGTTGATGCGGCGGGCGTCGATACGGCTGTTTTCTCGGATCCCTCCGCGCCCTGCCACCCGCGTCTGCCGGCTTGGGAGCTGTCTATCGTGGAGGGCACATACAGCCGTTTCGCGGCCAAACGCGCCAATGCCGACTGCCGCGAGGCGTTCGGCAAGGTGGTGCGCGACTTCACCGAGGAGGAGAAGACCGTACTGACGCAGTACGTGGCGCACATCGACAGCGCGGTGGCCGTTGAATTCCCGGTGCTCAACCACCTGCCGTGGTGCTTCGTGGTGATAAGCGACACCTTTGATCTGGGCGTCCCGAACGTAGGCAGGTACGTCATACTGACCAAGGGGCTCCTGAAGGAGATGCAGGAGTGGTCGGAGCGGCAATCGAATATGTTCTTTATAGGGATGGAGATATTGATACGCGAGAAGGCGCTGCTGCTGCAAAACAACAGGCGCGAGACCTTTGAAAAATTCTACACCGAAGTCTGGGGCTTCCGCAAAATCCCGGCGCTGTCTATCGACAGGCTTATGCAGGACAACGGACTCTTCTTCTCCCGGATCCCGCCGAACGAGTGGGTGATCAAACTCTCTCCGAGGGACAAAGAGTACATAATGCCGGCGCTTCTGCTGCGCGACGCCGGCAAGAGGGGCGGCGGCACAGCCCAGCGGGTTGCCATAACCATAGACTCCACGTCTAAGGGTTTCTTCCCGCGGAAAAGCAAGAAGTCGCCCATAGAATATATAGACCTGCGCCATATATCGTACTACAGAAAGAAGTTCCCGCTGTCCGAATACGACTACCACCCGGCTGAAATCTCCGTTGACCTGCTGACCAAATACGTGGTGATGAAGTACGTAAGCGCCCACTACGGCACTGCGCCGAGAAAAATATCGGAGTACTCGCAGATCGACGTGCTTATGAAGATGCTGTGGGGCGTGGGCGCGAAATAAACCGCTACTCCGCCTTCATAATCCGAACGCCGTGCGGCGCGATCGGGACGGTGTTTGCGCCGGATGGTTGGATTTGTTCGTCTGATAATAAATCAACGAAACTCCCGCCGTGATATTTGTTCAGATTTATGTTATCGCTACCGTCACCTACGTTTACGGCGACAAATATACGCTCGTTATCGATAAATCTCTCGAAGACGAACGGGCGGTGATATTCTAAGTAGACCTGCCGATAACCGCCGTACTTCAGCGCGTCGTGCTTTCGCCGCAGGCCGGCGAGTTTGCGGATGTAATCCTCTAATTCGGGGACGTCTTTGGGCGGCTTTTTGATATCGATATACGGACGTAGCGGCTGGTCGGAATTATTTTCCTTAACGCCGCGGATGCCCCATTCGCTGCCGTAGTAGATGGAGGGCAAGCCGGGGAGAGTGAACAGGAGCGCGTAGAGCGTGTTCAAAAACGCCGGATTTTTGACGTTGCTCGCGATGCGCGGCTGGTCGTGGTTATCAAGGAAATTGTAGAGTGGCAGCCCGTTCGACGGTTTGGAATTTTGTATGCTGTTCGCCAATTCGTATAGATTGTTGTCGTTGTGGCTGGAGAATAGGCTTTTATAGAGGATATAATTGGTGACGCTGTGCAGAGTCTCCGCGTTCGCCCATCTGGAATACTCGCCGCCGACCACCTCTCCCATCAGCCAGAAATCCGGCTTCATAGATACGGTTACGCCGCGAAGTTCCCGCATAAACCCGAAATCCAGCACATTGGCCGAGTCCAGCCGCATCCCGTCTATGTCAAACTGCTCGATCCAAAACCGCGCCGCGTCCAGCAGATGCTTGCGCACGTCGCCGTTCTGGAGGTTAAATTTAGGCAGTTCGTAGCACCCGCTCCAAGTATCATAGTTAAACGGGTCTCCCATAGGGCTTTGCCGGTTGAAATCCACCCCCGAAAACCACCCGGCGTAGCCGCGGTTGCCGTTGCGCAGTTCCTGAAACGCGAAGAAGTCGCGCCCGCAGTGGTTAAAGACGCTGTCGAGGACGACCCGCACGCCGTTCTTGTGAAACTCTTGGACAAGAGCCTTGAATTCGTCGTTGGTGCCTATGCGGTTATCTATTTTGAAGTAATCGGTGACATCATACCCGTGCGACACCGACTTCAAGACCGGGCTGAACAGAACCGCGTCGCATCCGAGGCTTTTGATGTGCGGTAGCCATTGTTCAAACACAGAAAGGGCGTGCCCTTGGGAAGCGTAGTCGTTCTTAAACGGCGCTTGGGTGAGCGGAAAGGTGTAGACATGGTAGAATACGGCGTCTTCAAACCAATTGCGTGGGTTGGACATGGTCAATCCTCCTATTAGTTAGGTCATTACATAAATATAAATCAATGCATGGTCAAAGTGTCTACAAAAATATATTATGTATTGACATTTCCCGCTGAAAAGCATTATATTATTCTAATCATGGATACATTCGAAAAATTAAAGTTATTGAGCGACGCCTCCCAATACGACCTCGCCTGCGCCTGCGGTACCAAGGGCGGGCCTGACCATCGGGTTCGCAAAGGCGACGGGTCTTGGCTCTACCCGGTCTCCATGCCCGGCGGCGGTTACTCCATTATGCTCAAGACGCTGATCTCCAATGTGTGCAATAACGATTGCGGGTACTGCCCGTTCAGGGCGGCGATGGACGTGCCTCGGTGCACAATCACGCCGGACGAGATGGCGAAGCTGTTTATGGACTACGACCGGCAGCGCGGCCTCATCGGGCTGTTCCTCAGCAGCGGGGTGGTGGGGACGCCGGACAACACCATGGAGTTGATCAACGGGACGGCGAGGATCCTGCGGCGCAAATACGCTTACAGAGGGTACATCCACCTGAAGGTGATCCCCGGAGCCAGCGACGCCGCGATAGACGAGGCGATAGCGCTCGCCAGCGCGGTCTCTGTGAACATAGAGGTGCCGGGCGAGAAGCACTTTTCGGCGTTGTCGCAAAAGAAGGATTTTCTGAAGGACATCATCCGCCCGATGCGCCGCATAGCGCGGCTGACCGATAGGGGGACGCGGTATCACAGGGTCAGGCAGACGACTCAGTTCATAGTGGGCGCGGCGGACGAGACGGACGCGGAGATCGTCAGGTACACGTCGGGGCTGTACAAGAGGCTGAATTTGGACAGGGTCTACTTCTCCTCCTACCAGCGCGGGCTGGGCAACGAGGCGATACCGGGGGAGCGCCGGGACGGCGTTACGGCGGACGACGGATTCGTCAGGGAGCACAGGCTGTATCAGGTGGACTTCTTGTTCCGGCAGTACGGTTTTACGGAGGAGGATATTCAGTACGACGAAAGCGGGCGTCTGTTCATTGATAAAGACCCCAAGTTAATGTGGGCGGAGAGGCACCCGGAGCGCTTCCCGGTGGATGTGAACAGGGCGGAGCTGCCGGCGTTGCTGCGCGTCCCCGGCATAGGGCCGCTGACGGCGCGGCGGATAGTGAAGATGCGGGAGGGCGGGGCGCGGATACCGTCGATGGACGGGTTGCCGCTTAGGGGTAAGAGGCGGGTGTTGGCGGAAAAGTATTTAACTTGTTGATATTCGGGCGTTCGGGAATATATTTTTTACTTCAGGAATCAATAGCCAATAATACAATAAACAAAGGCAATAATTATGTCAAAATGGTCGGTCATCCAAAGGGCGGTTTTGACTGTCGCCGCTCTTGCCATGGTAGGCGCGGTGTTTGCCAAGAATCATACGGTGGAGCCTACGCACTACCTCTTCATGCCGACGGCTCGGGTGAACCAGCCGGGGGACTTGGTGCTAGGGCTTCACGAGATATCGTACGCGCTGCCGGGGAAGTTGCAGTTGCAATTTTCACTTGTCGACAACATAGGCAGGCTGGACTTGGCCGCCAAGTACGGTTTTCATAGGAATTTAGCGGGTGGATTGGGACTTGCGCACAGCTTGGTTGATTTCGGGAAACACGGCATCTGGCAAGGCCCCGCGCGCTTCGGCGCTTTTTTGGCGTATGAGTTCGACTCTCGTTATTACGGCATGGTGCTGACCGGGCATACCCAGATAGGCAGCAACGTTTCGGTGGGCGCGGATTTGGGCGGAAAGATCACTCCCGCCAGCGTATGGTCGTTTTTATGGGAGACGGGGGTATCCGTCGACCTATCGGACGAGGCGTTGTATGTTTACGGCATAGGCGGCATACGTTTTAACATACCGAGCGTTCCGGGGCTCTTTTTCGATATAGGGGTGCAGGCCGAAGAGTTTGACATCGAACTGCTCGGCAAGGGCCGCCCGTTTGCCGGGGTGTTCTTTGACGTCATGTACTGCTGGAGGCCGTAATTTAAGAGACGGCCTTTTTAAGAGCCTCCGCGATCTCCGCCGGAAGCCTCGCCGGTTTGCCGCTCGCCAGATTCACGCAGGCGGCCTTTATCTCGCCGCAGACCAAGAGCGTTTCGCCCCTGCTTACCTCCGTATAGAAGGTCATCGTAGCCGGGGTTACCTCTTTGACGGATGTTGTCACCGTCAATAGATCATTGTAATGCGCCGACCGCTTATACTTCACGTTAGCCTCGGCGACGGCGAAAGCGAGTCCTTTTTCGTGGTAGGCGGACAATTCCACGCCCAAATCGCGCAGAAGTTCGGTGCGCCCGCGCTCCATGTAGCGCAGGTAGTTGGCGTAGTAAACTACGTTGCCGCAGTCGGTGTCCTCGTAATAGACCCTGATCGTCAATTCGTTAGTTTTCTTCAAGATTATACTCCTTAATCTTTCTCCACAGCGTAGACCGCGATATTCCCAGCGTTTTAGCGGCCTCCGTGTAGTTGTGGTTTGCGGCGTTCAGCACGAATTTTATGTGTTCTCGCTCTACCTCTGCGAGCGTGGCTATCCTGTCCCCGCTGTACGCGCCGGCGTTTGTCCGCGCCTCCGGCCCGGCCAGCAGCAGGCGGTTCGCGAACATCGACTCCGGCAGGTCGCGTTCCGTGATTTCGTTCTCTTCGGCCATCACAACGGCGTGTTCGATGATGTTCTCTAACTCCCTGATATTTCCGGGGTAATCGTACGCTGAGATGAGACTTTCCGCCGTTTTCGAGAAGCGCGTCACGTTCTTGCCCAGCATCTGGTTGTAGCGGTGCACGAACAGGCTGACGAGGTTCGGGATAGTCTCTTTGCGTTCGCGCAGGGGCGGCAGGTGGAGGTGGAAGACGTTCAGGCGGAAGAAGAGGTCTTCCCTGAACTCCCCCTTTTCCATCAGTTTGAGCAGGTCTTTGTTTGTGGCGGCTATCACGCGCACGTCGACCGGGCGCAGGGCGGTGTCGCCTACGCTGCGGAACATACGCTCTTGGAGGAAGCGAAGAAGTTTGACCTGGGCGGGCAGCGAAAGTTCGCCGACCTCGTCTAAAAAGAGGGTGCCGCCGTGAGCCTCCTCCACGAGTCCGGGCTTGTCGCGGTCGGCGCCTGTGAACGCCCCCTTCTTGTATCCGAAGAATTCGCTCTCGAAGAGGGTGTCCGGTATGGCCCCGCAGTTCACCGCCACGAAGCGCCCGTCGCCGCACAGCGAGTGGCGATGGATGATCCGCGCGAAGAACTCCTTGCCCGTCCCGCTCTCGCCGCCTATGAGCACGGTGGAGGAGGTGGGCGCGATCTTCATGGCGACGCGCAGCACCTTCTTCATGGCGGGGCTGTCGGCCATCAGGTCGTCGAGAATACGCTCTTCAAGCTCTATCCGGCTGCGCTCCTCAAGCACTGCGCTGTCGCGCTTGCCGGCGCTGTTAGTTCGTTCCATTTTTTGTTTGCGTCGGTTTTTGTGTATGTTTGTGGAAAAAATTATTTTATATTGTCTGTCGATAATAACTAAGAATATAAAACATTACCACGTGGAAAGTCAATTATTGATTAGGATTTATAGTATTTAAAGGATTTGCAGGATTAAAAGACTATATTTAGGGGAAATAGGGCGTTAATATGAACGGTAGCCGCAGAGTTGAAAGAATAATCACGCTGACGCTCTTTTTGGTTAGCATAATAGTGCTGGTGGGCTTCATCCCCGTAGGCTCCGGCCTTTTACGCGGCGTCGCCGAAAGCACGCTCAGGGATATGGGGGCGGACTCCGTTTCTATCGGGAGCGTTTCCGTCGTTTTGTGGACGGGACTGCAGGTAAAGAACGCTGCCGCCTACAAACGGATAAACGATAAAGGCGACGGTTACCGCGTACGTGCGGATAACGTTGACGTCCGTTGCAATCTGGTCAGCGCGGTCTTAACGCTTGCCGCCAACCGCGAACTTTTCAAGTTTGAACGCGACATATTCCGTGAGATTTACGAAAGACCGCTTGAATTGGCTGGGGATTTATACGGCGCGGCGGTCTCTTTGCGCTCAGTCAAAAAGATAGCGTTGCACGGCGCCGGCATAGGTTTAATCGGCAATGGAAAGCCCGGCGTTTCCGCGTCCGGGGCGGATGTTATCCTCGGTCGGAACGGGGAAGGGGCGCTCTCCGGTAGGGTGGCCGTGAGGGAGGCTGTTATCCCGGCGCTTGCGAAGATTGAGGATTTCAGCGCGAAGATATCCGTTGGCGATACAAGCCTGGGGCTCGCGGATGGCGAAGGGGCGGTTTTCGGCGGGAAGCTCCGCGTCAATCTCGCCGTTGATGTGCGTCAGTCCAAAATATTGAGCGGGGAGATGGCTCTTAAAGGGATGGATTTGGAGAAGTATTGCGCCGGGACGGGCTTTTCGCCGGGCCGTCTCGCGGGCAAGGTTGACGCCGAGGCGCGTGCGGAAGAGGGCTCTCCCATCAGATTGGATTCTGTGAAAGCGAGAGGGCGCGTGACGGTTAAGAACCTGACGGCCGCGGATTTGGCGCTGCAGAAGTCGCCGGTCGTGAGCCAGCTTTCGCGTGATCTGCGGCTTCTGCGCTTCTCCGAGGT
>Ga0182488_12720_pt1 | contig 10574 bp, 15 predicted proteins | sample TergutNc150P3_FD_120830 | JGI IMG/M metagenome (GOLD analysis project Ga0182488, IMG submission 120830) | reverse complement strand
CGAGCCGCCAACCTAACCACCGTCTTCTCCGTCTCGTCCTCCGCAACCCGCTTGTAGAACTCCAGCGAATCCTCCAACCTATACCCCTTCGTCCCCTGCAACCGCTCCCGAATCGCCGCAATCGTCTCCTTCACCGCCGGCACACCCACCATCTCCCTCGCGCTCTCCGAATACCCCGCCACCGCCAACGCCTGTTTATCCGTAGCCCCAAACGCCTTAGCCGTCGCAAGAATCGCCCGACCGCGCTCGAGTTCGACAGTCTCCCGCGACTTATGCTTCCGGTGCTTCTTGGGCGGCGCTTCCTCTACCGTCATACAGGTCTACTCCTTCAAATTGAACCGCTTCATCGCTATCTGCTTCATAGCCTCGTCCGGAACATTGTCGGACGCAAACACCAACGACACCTCTGCAAACCTCCTGCGCTCACCGTCAAAACCGTACACCCTACCCCCAAGTTCAACGAGATCAGTGTAGTCGGGGCCAGACCTAACCAATGCGGCAGGCGGCATATTTAATAAAGCCGTTATCTCCTCCTGCGTAAGAAGATCGTCCACGACAGCCTCCCATGTTTAATGGCTCCACCAACGCATACGCGAACTATATATAATGATCCACCGCCCCCACAGCGCAACCCGCAAAAAAAATTTGCTTTTTGGCGGCCGCGATATTATATTATTAAAAAGGAGGCATACAGTACCATGCGCACCCCTAATACAAAAAATCAGAAAGCGCAAGTTTTTTTCCAAAAAAAAATTTTCCGAAAATCTAAAATGTGGAAAAGAATGGAAAAGAATGGAAAAGAATGGAAACCTCCGAATCCGCGGCGAGGTCGGTCTGACGCTCCTTCCCCAACTTTTTAATGCAAAACTAGACGATTTTCCGGATAAAACGACGGTCGGCGGGGTGTAGAGACGGGGGGACCCGATATTATCCGCAGGTGGGCACGTCGATGGGGATCGCCCCCCGGGGCCTCGAAAATCGAATAGCCCCCTATAAAGCGGCCCTTAAATGTTTCAAATCCACTCCCAAACCGGACCGCCTCGACGCTCCGAATCCAGCACCGCAAAGTGAACCACTGCCAATTAGTCAGATGTTCTGCGGCGTAAACTTCCTTATAAATCAACGACTTACGTAGGGGCAATCGGCGAGGTCGCTACAAAAAGCCACTACAAAGGCGATCTGGTCGGGGTGATTGTGGATAACTTGTCGATAACTTTTGGGGGAATGTGGATAACTTGTGGACAACTCCATAAAAGAGGGTCAACCCGTCCCGGGCGGCCCCAAAGCGGCGTTTTATCCCATTATCCGCGCTTGTTTCGGCGTTTTTGGCGTTCCGGCTTCGGAATTTTGAAAAATCAGCTATATGTTTTGATTTTATGTTTTTTCTTTTGATTTTAATCTTTTGATTTTATCTTTTATCTTTTGACTTTATTAAGTATATCTAGTATTAATAAATATAATAAATAATATAATAAATAAAAAACGCGCGGGCGCATGCGCGCACGTTCTATATAATGTAAAAACTCGCCCGAGGTGCCCAAAATACCCGTCTAATATTTCGCATTGTAAATAAAAAATATCAATAATGAAAAAATAATTTGCTTTTTTGGTTAAATTGTGTTATCTTATAGATAAGGCGCTGACGGAAAAAAACGATACAGCGTTTTATTTTGGCAATAAAGTTATCTATTAGATAACAACACATATAACCCAAACAAAGGATGGTTGTTGTGACGCTGAAGGAGATTGATAAACAAGTAAAGGTGCGGATGCTTGAGCAATGGGCGAAAGATCACCCTGATGATCCGGCCGGGCTGGCCCGTGAAAAACGTGCGCTGTCGCGGTTGTCATCAAGGGCGTTTGGCGGCCAGATTTTTATGGTCAGAAAGTAACAAAGCGAAACGGGGCCGCGAGGCCTCGTATATCCGGCGCGGCGGTCGGGTACTGATGAGCAAGCCAAATAAACCAAAGCAAGGAGGAAGGTATGAACAAGAAGGTAACAGTAAAAGTAACCGTCCCGATGTCGGCGGGCCAAAAGGCGTTTGTCCGGGGCGCGTTGAGGCGCGAGGAAAGCGAGTATTTCAAGGAGACTTTGGCGCGGCTCCAGACGACGTTTGAAACGATGCCGAGGCTCCGCGAGCAAGATGGCAAAGGCGGCGAGGCGCTGATGTATCTGCACTACTTCACCGGCAATTCGGACTGGTGGATTATGGAGGTAGGAAAAAAGGAGACGGTGACGATTCTGGACGTAGACGGGCGCGGTAACATGATCGAGCGGGATATTGAGATGTGCGAGGCGTTCGGCTTTACGTGCTTGAACGGTTGGACGGACTGCGCCGAACTGGGTTACATCAACCTGTCGGAGATAACGGCGGCCGGCGCGGAATTGGACTTCCACTTCGAGCCGGTGACGTTGAGCGAGATTAAAAGCCGGATAGCGGCGTAACCAAGGCGAAACGCCGCCCGGGGAAACTCGGACGGCGTCCACCACCGGCGGCGCGGTGGTGCTGATGAAGCCAGCCAAAGGACGATCAAACGGAGGGCAGTATTATGGGCAAGTGGATAATTGCAGTAGTGGCGGCGGCCGTCATCGGTTGCGGCGGTTACGGAAAGGTAGACCACCGAGTATTGAAGGCGGTCGAGACGATCACGAGCGCGGACGATTACGACTACGACGACCACGAAGGCGCGTATGTCGTCGGAGATCGGCGCGTTGTGGTCGGGTGGTGGGGCGGTCGTGCTTGGGGATATGAAACGCGCGATGACGGGCGGAAAGTTAAGATGTCGGCGGTTGACGCGGCGGCGTTATTGGCGGCGTTTGAGATCGTAGAGTATAACTTAACTGCGCGGTTTGAGGCGCTCAAAAACTAACCTTTAACGGGAGCGGTAACGATGGAGCCGGTAGAACTGATGCAGGGCTGGGAAGACATGATCGACGACGGAGCCGGAGATGGCCTGATATTTGACAGACTGGACACGGTAACGACGGCGGACGAAGCGTTTGATCTGTACATGGAATTGTTTTTCTAATTCTAATAACGGGGCCGGAAACGGCCCCATAACTGAAAGGCGGTTGATTATGTGTGTTGAACAAATGAACGAGATTAGGCGGTTGCGCGGCATAGTGCTCGAGTATGAGAAGAACCAAGACGAATTAAAGGCCCTTATTCAGAAGTTTAAGGATAAGGCCGGCGCGCATTACCAAATGGCGGTCAGCAAGCATGATGAGGGAGATAATCATTGGGCGAATAGCGAATGGCAGGATATGCAAAAGGCGCTACATACAGCGGGGATTTTGCAGGATGTGTATAATCTGATTTGGAAAGACTAAAGGCGAAACCGGCGCGAAGTTGCGCCGGTATAATACGGGCGGTGCCGTATTACTGATGAGCTTACCAAAAACATTTAACAGAAGGGGCTAGAAATGAAAAATACTTTGACTGGTATTCGCGTAGAGGGTTTAGACGTTGGCTTGTTTGAACATATGCCTGTACCGAATAGCCGCAAGTCTGTACCGAAGAATCGCGAGGAACCCGTATCACCATATTATGCGATTGGCCGTTTAGAGGGGTATGCGTTTCAGTTGGAGGCAGAACTTGCTGTTTTAAGGGCGGAGAACGCAAGGCAGAAAAGTTACCTTACCAAGCTCAAATACTTGCTAAAGGCACAGCAATATAAAACCGCCGAGAAGTAACTTTTAGGCCGGGCCTCCCCCGGCCTTTTCCGTCACCGCCGGCGGTCTCCGTGTAAGCCAAATTAAGCCGATGTCAAAAAAAATTTGCTTTTTCTGTCCGTACTGTAGTATATTATAGGTGTAGACCACACCCCTCCGCGTCCCTCACGCCCGGAGGGCTACAAAAAAAAGAAAGGTGCAAAAAAATGAATCTGTTAGACGAATTAACGACCGAACGCGGCCGGGTAATCGGTTTCGGGCGGGTCAAAATCCCCAAAATACCCCAAATCGGCTTCAATGCCGAAATCCCGTTGCTCTCGTTCATCGTCCAAAAGGGCGACGAACAGGAGTACGTCGCCACATGCATCCACCTGTTGATAGACGGCTACGGCATCGACCGGGAAGGCGCCGTGAGCGATATGATCGGCCACATTTGGGACTTTTTGCTGCGAAACTTTAAGAACACGGAGCCGCAAAGCGATGTGTGGTATCATCTTTACGACTTGGCCAAGTCCAACGCTGTAAACGGCCCTTTATGGGACAAGTACCACGCGTTGCAGTATTATTTTGCGTCATTGGGCGAACAAGACCAATATACCGAGTTGGGGGAAAAGATCAATTCAGTGGATACTCTGGCGAAGGAGTTGAAAAACAAGCTGGAAGCCATTGCCGACGAAGTTGTTGACGGTATCGACAGCCGAAACTGGCGCGTTCTCGACGGAATCAGGGATCGCCTCGTTGTTCAGTACAAAAAAGTCGAGAAGGACGGCGTAGCGGCAGCATGACAGCAAGATATACAGCAAGTTCGGTTAAAAAGGCACTGTTGAGTATGAATCCAAATTCGGGACTCTTCGTCAAGCAATCGGAGATTGACCGCCTGAAATGCCCCATCGTGGGCGAATTTCCGGTCGGAGCGCTGAACAAGTGTGAAGGAAACAATGTTGGTTGCGCAAACCGGACATATTTTCGGTGTCAAAGACGGATAGGCGTTTATAAGGACCCTAAGTTCTCGTATAATATGTACTTCTACTTTACAATATCTGACAACAATCGCGACGGATTTATCGACGGGGATGACACCACGTTAAAGTGGCTGATCGATGTGAAGAAGGTCATAAACCGGGCGGATTTGGTTTTGGTTTAGTCCCCCTCACCGCTCACCGGCTTGGGGTGGGGGTTAGTCGCTCCGCCCGTGCGTGAATGGATGACACACCTTGCAAGCCTTATAACCTTGATTGTCGGCTTGCCACCTTATCCAAAACCGGATTTTATTTTCCGGTTTGATCTTCCATGCCCATTTACAGTACATTTGTGGGTGGGATTAGGGGGTAAGGAGGGGTAAGAAGAGGGTCTGTAGTGTTGCTGGAAGGAAGGTAGGACATGATTGACGGTTCGGAGGATAACGAGATATTGCCCAAATGAGTGAGGATTGGTGGAGATAATGATCCGGGGGTTATATAGTTGTAAATATCAGGAAAGACGTCTTTCCCCTTTTTTTCAAAAGCTTTTTTCTTTTCGGCAAGAGCATTTCTTTCGCTCTCAATAATCTTTTGTCTTTCTTTTCCTAGTCTGATTATTTCTGCCATAAATTGGGTCAGTGGAGTGTCTATTCTATTCTGATTAGGTAGATTAAAAACAGATATTAATTTCTTTCCAAACTCCATCATAAGCTTTTTGCACATCTTGCTACCATCAAGCATAACCCCAATTTTATTAATATCAATTGGTGTTTGGCTAAATCTAGAATCGTTAAATCTCAATGGAGGGATACATATCTTTTCATAATCGCACCCTAGAACCCATGCCGCCCCGGTCTCACATATGCACGCAAGACTATCAAAATAATTTTCTGACCATAAATTTACCATAACGCAGTTTTTGCGAATCTTTTTCGCTAAATACTCATATATGTTTTCTCCATACGGGATATTATGATTTGGGTGAGAGGTATAAATTATGCTATCATCTTCAATGCCTAGGGCAGAGATAAAATCTCTCAATGGGTTAGCATATGCTAAATCTTTTGAACTGTGGCTCAAAAAGATTATTGGAGGACTGTCCGTTTCTTTCACGAGGTTTAGTGTCACGCACTCCTCGTAGTCGTCAATCTTTCGCAATATTCCCTCTATGTATTGACAAGTGCTCTTATAATCCTTTGTTCGGCTATATGCGTTACAAATCAAAGCAAAACTACCTTTAGTACCACCAATATTACCATTAGATATTGCACTTTCAATATCGGCAAACGCGTTTTTAAAGAAATCGTTCTTCTCATACTTAAAAGCAGATTTAGTGTATTCTAAAAGTTCATTAAGTATCTTTATACACGTTCTTCTGTCCATCATAAGCCTCCCTTAAACTGGAATATTATCATCAAGTAGGTAATTATCGGCTATGTCGTACCCATGCATTAGCAAGAGAATATTGTCTACGTCAATTGCTCCGCCAACAAAATTTCCATTGCCCCCTGTTACCACCCCAGACAGCGTGTCATCAATGCTATCGCCGAATTTGTCGCATAGTTTTTTGATTTTGTCGTACTTTATTTGCGTTATTAAAATGGGCTTGTCGATGCCGACAAGTTTTGCCCCCACCTCGTACTCACGACAAGACGACAAAAGTTCATCTTTGATATAATCGGGTAGCTGTACAGTATTATTAAGCCACCCTTCCATAGCGTCTTCCGGGAGCCTCTTTTGTCTAAGATACTCTTTTACATCCCCGTTGTAGTGCTTATTTATGAACAACCAAAACATGTCCTTGTGTATCATTGTAGCCTCCTATTTATTTAGGGTTATTATAAGTTCTCTATTTTCCCTTGTATTTTGGTACCTTATGCAGACTTTCCAAATATTCAAATGCGACTTTTCGACCGCCAACATTAAGCCCTAAAAACAGCGTCAACGCCGCTATTGTTTGCTCGTCTAGGTCTTTCATTGTGGGCGCCTTATCGTCAAAAGCCAAGGCGGACGGGCTCGTTTTCATGGCTTTGGCCATATTGTCTATCATCTGAAGCGGTGGCCACATACCGCCAGCCTCAATTTTGCTTATGACCGCGCCTCCGCCCGGATACCCACAAGCCTCGGCAAGCTCGTCCTGTGTCAGTTTTGCGGCTTTACGCGCCAACCGAACCCGAATCCCGAAAGTTTTAAGGCCTTTGTCGCTCTCCATAGCACAGCCCTCCTCTCTATATTATATATCGGTACAAAAAATACCATAGTAAGAATAAAAAATTAAAAAAAAACAAAAAAAGTGTTGACTTTTGAAAAAAAATATGTTATCTTATAGATAAGTAGCCTAAAGGAGGCCCTTTTGAACGCAAATCTATTACGAGCAAAGATCGTCGAGGCTGGTTATAACCAAGGGACATTTTTGCTGAAAGTTGGCATTGGAAATACCTCATTTTGGCGTAAAATTCGCCAAAAGGTGCCATTTACGACCGTGGATATTGTCCGCATCTGCGATGTGCTAAGCTTAACTGCTGATGTGCGCGACCGGATTTTTTTTGGCGATGAACTTATCCAAAAGATAAGTAGTGGCGCGTCCGGCAGTCCGGCGGTCTCGCCGCCCAAGCGCGAGGCCAAGCCCAAGGCCCCAGCCGAACCGCCGCCGGCGTGGGTGACGGATTTTGAGCTTTACAAGACAGAGGGCCGGGCGGCGCTCGACGATCTTTTGGCGGACGAGGCGTGGCTTCGTAAGGCGGAGGCGTACTTCCCAGAGGGCGCGGATATACCGCTCACTGTCAATAGGGCGTGGGACACGTTTTGGGGGGAAGAAGCGGGGTGGATCAACAAAAAGAAAGCCAAGACCCAAAAGATAAATTGGGGCGCGACGCTGTTAAATATGGACAGAAGAAACGTTGTCTATAAAAAAGGAGCTAGTTATGGCGGAACCGGAATCAATCGGGGAAATACTGGGGCAAAGCGAGGGTTTAGCGCGCTTGAGCGCCAAAGGGGATTTGAGTGATAGTAGCTCGAACCCGCGTTGCGCCATAGACGAGCTTGAGGGCATCCCCAAGCGGTATCATGAGGCAGACCTATTGGAGTGCGACGGTGACATTGAGGCTGTTATTACCGCCACCGAGTGGGTATTTAAGCCGTCAGGCATGTTGCTCATCTACGGCAAATGCGGGCGCGGGAAGACTTGGCTTGCGGCCGCCGCTAAAAGGCAGTTTAACCGTGGCGGCAGGGAGTGCCTATTTGTGAAGGAGCAACAGATATTTAGCGACATCCGGCAGTCGTTTGGGGAAAATCCGGAGATGTCAGAGCACAAGGCGTACGAAAAATACACAAGGGGGGCGCCATTAATAATTGACGATGTTGGGGTAGAAAAATCGTCTGAATGGGTCTTGAGTGTGTGGGAGAAAATAATCGGGCAAAGGTACGACGATTGCTCTCCAACAATGCTCACAAGCAATCTTAACATCGACGAGCTTAAAGACTATTTCGGCGTTCGCGTGGCCGCGCGAATCAGAGAAGACAAAAAAATCGTTGAATATGTGGGCAAAGATTGGAGGGCGGAATGATAGACGGTCTTTTTTATGGGAGTTACGGCAAGCTAATAGATGAACTCGTTGCTTTCCACGGAAAAGCGATAGAGGGGAAGACTCGCGAGCACATCGAAGAGCTTTTCGAGGCCGCAGGTTGGGATTTGGCGAAGGGGCTTGTGAGCGAGTATATGAAGACTCCGAAGCGGCCTCTCGGTGTTTACGGTACGCTATTACTTATGTACGAGGCGCGTCAGAAGGTGCCTAGCCGAATATCCGGCGCAGTGCACGTCCGCGTAGAAGTTTTCGAGGGGTGGGGCGAGTGCGACAAATGCCGCGCCCCCGTCGCGGTCGTGCGCGAGGACGATGGAAAAGACAACCCGACGCGCCATCGGCTTTACTACACGTGCGGTTTTTGCGGTCATGCCGCCACGCAGACGGTGCCGGCGAAGGACGTGGTATGCGATCACCACCAATTTGACATCGGAGAGCCGGGGGATTTGGCCGCTTTTATGGCGTTGAAAGAAGAGGTAAACAGGTGGCACGATTTGGGCCTTGTGGAAGCGCAACCGAACCCGCCGACGGTAATGAGTATCGACGTGTGGGAGCAAGCCGGACGGCCAAAGACGTGGTCGCCGATTTGGGACGAGATCAATAAGGGTTACTTGGCGGCGTGTCGCGAGAACCGCCTGAAAGCGTACTGCGACGAGTGGCGTACGAAACTAGAGCGCAGTCGCGAGGCGAGGACAGTAGTAGCATCGTGAAGCTCGTAAAGATAGAGGCATACGAAAGCCCTGTACGCAAGTTTAACAACTACTACTGCGGGGCCAAGGACACGTCGGACGCCCGGCGGTGCGAAGGGTACGAGTACGCGAATCAGGGCAATAATAAGATTAGCTGTAAACATTGTTCATGGTTGACCGGATTGTGTGAAAGGCACTACGCGCAACCAACACAAAAGAAAGGACGGTAGTTATGAAGGTTATTCGCGATGAAGACGGATTATGGCTCGCAATAAAAATCCCTGATGGCGAAATTAACGATGCGATTGCAACGTTGCGCGTTAATCCGCCGGTGCCGGCGCCGGTTGTTGAGGCCGGTATTTTCATCGACGAGCGGGACGGGCAGACGTATGAGACGGTGAAGATGCCAGACGGCAAGGTATGGATGGCGGAGAATCTCAACTACAAAGTTGACGGCTCTTGGGTCTACGATAATGACGAGGCAAACTCCACTAAGTACGGCCGTCTTTACGCGTGGGAAGCGGCTAAGGCCGCGTGTCCTCCGGGTTGGCGCTTGCCGACGCGCAAGGAGTGGGACGCGCTGATTGAGGCGGCGGGAGGAGAGGATAATGCGGACAAGAAATTAAAAGCGAGAAGCGGTTGGAAGAAAGGCGGCAACGGGACGGATGAATACGGATTTTCGGCCCTGCCTGGCGGCTACCGCTACACCGGTGGCAATTTCTACTATGCCGGCGACATCGGCTACTGGTGGACGGCTACGGAGGACAATAGCGGTAGCGCTTACCTCCGGCACATGGATTACAACTACGACATCGCGGACGAGTACGGCAGCGACAAGGGCTACGGTTTCTCGGTGCGTTGCGTTAAGGACTGAAGCGGGATGCGGTAGCGAAGCAACCGCACCCCGCCGTTGTTAGCCGCGAAGCGGCAGACAACGTATATAATTGGAAGGTATTAACAAAACATAAACCCTCAACGCATTTGAAAGGTGAGTTATGGGCGACGAATTGCAGTTATTGACCAACTCGCGGCGGTCGTGTTTTTTATCGTGTCCGCGAAAGCATTATTTCATGTACGAACTCTGCCGGCGGCCGCTGATAGAGTCCAAGGCGCTGACATTCGGGAAGATGTTTCACCGCGCCCTCGAACTGTGGCTGACGGGCGGAGCGGGTAACGTGGCGGGAATTATTGATCTCGTTGTCCACGCCCGCGACGCTGGGGAAGATAACGATCCCTACACGATCCGCCGCCTGCACGCCTTGATGGACGGCTACGACACTGTTTACGGCGCGTCGCGGCAGAACTACAAAACCGTGAGCGCCGAACGCGAATACCGCGCCCCCCTTATCAACCCTATGACCATGAAGGAGTCGCGGACATGGTTGTTGGCCGGCAAAATCGACGCCATTGTCGAGGACGCGAACGGCAATCAGATTATCGTCGAACACAAAACGACGTCGGACAGCGTTGCGCCCGAATCCGATTACTGGCCGCGCCTCACCGTGGACGGCCAAATCTCCGGCTATATGGTTGGCGCGGCTACCCTCGACATAAACGCCGTGCATTGCTTGTACGACGTTATCCACAAACCGGCAATAAAGCCGCATTTAGCCACGCCGCCGGACAAGCTCAAATACAACAAAGACGGCCGCTTGTCGGCTACGTGCCGGTT
>Ga0182488_12719_pt1 | contig 10588 bp, 7 predicted proteins | sample TergutNc150P3_FD_120830 | JGI IMG/M metagenome (GOLD analysis project Ga0182488, IMG submission 120830) | reverse complement strand
GCCGAAAGCTCCTGCCCGAATGAGGACGACTGCGCGGCGCTGTTGGCCTTTCTCTTGGGGAAACGGGAGAAACTGACCTTCTCCATCACCGATTACCATCTGTCAACGCCGCTGCGCCGCTTGGCCCACGCGCTCGGTCTCGAAGTGAACGCGAGACAGTGCGTCTCCTCCGGCGAGGACGCGGAGATGGCGAAGCGTTTAAGGTTTATGCGCGGGAAACAGAGGGCTCCGGAGGCGCAGAATCAGCAGAACTTTATCGTGGAAGCGAATTTCTCAACAATCAACGCCGATACCGCGAATGTCATAAATATCACAATCCCCGGCGACGAGGCGCTCGCCGCCGCTCTCATCACCGCAAAAGCCCTCGTCCCCAAAGGCGACTTCGAGTTGTCGAACGTCGCGTTAGACCCGTGGGCCTCGCAAGCCGTCTCGTTCTTGAAGAAGATGGGCGCGAAAATTAATACGGATGAACAGACCAAGACCGCCTTCGGGCCGGCGGGCGTCGTAACGGTACGGAAGTCGGAGCGCGTAGGAAGGAAGGCGCGCTGCGTCCCGCTGTATCATTACTTGGGGCAGCTGCCCTGCATGACTATAGCGGCGGCGTTCGCGGAGGGAAAGTCGGTCTTCAGGGACTTAGAGCCTATGCGCCTCTTCGACCCTGACGGATTGGAACAGTTGGAGCAGTGCCTGCGGCCGCTCGGCATACGCCACGGCGAGATGCCGGACGGTATGGTGATAGAGGGCGCGAAGGAGTTCGACGGGTTCGACATATTGGAGCCGTTACCGGCGCACATAGCTGTCGCCTTTTGCGTGGCCGGGGTCAAATGTCACGGAAAGACGTCTATCGCGGATGAGTTTGTGTTTGCGCGGTGGCCGGATTTTGAGAAAATGATAAGCGAGATTTTTGAGTTCAGGGGAAAATAAAGATTATTGAGGATCAGCAATGCAACAGAAGAGTATAAACACTTTCGGCATCGTATCGTTCAAAAAGACGCAGGCTGTAGCCGATGTGATGGAGCGCATTAAAACGTGGGCTTCGGACAACGGTGCGGATGTCATATATCATCCCATCCTTGCCGGTCAACTTCCGTTAAGCGAACACGTCGAAACATCCGAGGCGGTTTTTCTTGACAAATGCGACGCAATTGTCTCGGTCGGCGGTGACGGGACATTTCTCTCCGTGGCGCGGATGAGCGGATTCTCCGAGAAACCCATCGCGGGAGTGAATTTGGGCGGGCTTGGATTCTTGACGGACATAGGCCCTGAAGATATGGAAGAGCACCTTGGGAAGATCAGGCGCGGCGACTACACAATGATCAGCCGCATGGTATTGGAGACCCGCGTCCTACGCCGAGGCGAAGAGGTTCACCGATTCAAAGCGTTGAACGATGTCTATATCAACCGCGTCAACGTACCAAAACTATCATCAATCTCGGCTTGGTGCGGCGACAATTTCATTACCGACTTCTTCGCCGACGGAATAATAGTCGCCACGCCCAGCGGCTCAACGGCCTATTCCTTATCCGCCGGTGGACCGATAGTCGAACCGTCGGTACAAGCGTTCCTGCTGAATCCGATATGCCCGCACTCGCTAACGGAACGCCCGCTGATACTGCCGGCGGATGTCAACATCAAATTGGTAGTGAACGATAAGAACCCCGACCTGCTATTGACAGCGGACGGTCTGGAGTCCTTCAACCTCCACTCCGGAGACGAGGTAATCGTCTCCTACAGCGGGGTAAGAAAAAACTTGATTCAATTGGCGGAAAAATCGTATTTTTCATTATTACGGGAAAAATTAGGATGGGGACGGGGATATAAGAAAGACTGTAATCAGTAACCTTTGGTTAGATTTTAAATCAGTTATTCGTGATGGTTCGTGTCGTTCGTGGTTATTAATTAGACTTTTTCTTTTTGAGGACATAACAAAAAATGCTTCGCGAACTTCGTATAAAAAATTTAGCGCTGATCGAAAACCTGACACTCGACTTCCGTCCCGGCTTCACCGTCTTCACCGGAGAGACCGGCGCGGGCAAATCCATCCTCATAGGCGCTATCGGACTCTTACTCGGCGAGCGGGCGTCCTCCGAGATGATACGCAGCGGGTGCGAAGACGCGGAGGTCAGCGGGTCGCTCGACATAGAGAACATCCGCCACAAACTGCGCGAATTTTTGCGTGAGGCAAGTATCGACGCCGAAGACGGCAACCTCATAATCCGCCGCAATATCTCAAAGTCCGGCAAGAACAAAATACACGTCAACCAAGTCCCGCTGCCGTTATCAACACTAAAGTCTCTCGGCGACTTATTGATAGACCTGCACGGACAGCACGACCACCAGTCATTACTAAACGAAGAGACCCACTCCGACATCGTAGACGCACTGCCGGAGGCTTCCGCCGCCAAAGGCGGTTACATATCCTCCTACAACGCCTACACCGCCGCAGCACAGGAATTGCGCGACGCGCAACGAGCGGCGCGGGAACTTGTCGACAAGAAAGACATGCTTGAATTCCAATACAAAGAACTCTCCGCACTCAACCCGCAACGCGGCGAGGAGACTGCGCTTGAACAAGAACTCTCGCTTCTGTCAACCGCCGCCGAACGCTCCGAGTGCGTAAACGATATACTGACGCTATTAGGCTCAAACGACACCGGCGCGGAAGGCGGCGGCGAATCGATACAGAAAAGGTTAGCGCAAATCAACCGCAATTTAGAGGCGCTCTGCAAACACGACCCTTCCGCATCTCCGTATATAAGCGAAATAGAATCCGCTATGTCTATCTGCTCCGACTTGGACATGTTCTGCAGCAGGTACTTGGAGACGACAGACGGCGCTGTCGGCACCGAAAGCAGAATTGAGGAGATCAACTCGCGGCTGGCCAAAATACAGCGGCTCAAAAAGAAGTATTCATGCACGATGGACGGACTGATTGACAAGAGGGAACAACTGGAGAAAGATTTATCGCTGCTCAACAATACCGACGCGGATATAGAACTGCTGGAGAAAAAAGCCGCCAAAACGCGTAAAGAATGCGTAGACACGGCGACTGAGTTGACGGCGTCACGGAAAAAAGCGGTAGATAAGTTTGACAAAGAGGTAACGCGCCGTATGGAACTCTTGGGCTTTGCAGGCGGTTCGCTTACCACCGAAATCGTACCGTTGAACGAACCGACCCCGAACGGCATGGACGCGATACGCTTCTTGGTGAGAACGAACCCCGGCGAACCGTTCCTCCCGCTAGCCAAAACCGCCTCCGGCGGCGAGGCCTCGCGGCTTATGCTGGCCGTCAAATCCATACTCGCCGCGCACGACGAAATCCCGGTGCTCATCTTCGACGAAATCGACACAGGCATAGGCGGCGTTCTGGCCGGAGAGGTCGCCAAAGCCCTATACTCCCTCTCGTCAACCCACCAAGTGCTCTGCATATCGCACCTGCACCAAATAGCCTCAGTTGCGGACAACCACTACCGCGTGGCAAAAAGGTTGGACGGAGGTCGGACAGTGACGGAAGTCGAAATGTTGGACGGTGAACAAAGGACGCTGGAGATCGCTCGTATGCTTGGTGGAGCGGATTCTGAAGCGGCGGTCAGACACGCGAAAGAATTGCTGAAGTCAAACAGCAGAAAATCTTGATGTATTAACTACCCTACCCGCTAACTTCTTTAGCCGCCCGATAGATGTTATCAAATAGTTTCTCCAACTGTTCATACGGCGTAGACGAAAAAGCGACACGCAGCAAATTGTATAGGGCTATCACACCGGTATCGTACTTATCAAGCAGCGTCCGCCTGACCTCTTCCGCTTTTCCGCTCAGCACCTTCAGACACAGGAAGTAGCCGGAATTGAACGGCAGCGGGCGGATGTACTCGGCGTACTCTTTGCGGCTGTCAAAGATATCTTTTATTTTCCTATAACGACGCAACAAAATTTGGTATTTCTCCTCTTTTTCTTTTTCGTACGTCGGCGACTTGTAGGCGTTTAGCAGCATCGCTTGGCCGATGCTCGACGAACTTGACGTGCTGCCCCTGATGCTGCCGCCGAACTTCGACTCCATCGCGCCGTAGAAGGCCGCGCCGCCGCGGGCCGAGGCGATGGTTACGAAGCCTATGCGCATGCCCCAAGCGTAGTCTTCCTTCGTCGGGCCGTCTATCTTGACGGCGAGGACGCGCTCGTGGGCGTCGGCGAGCAGGGAGAAGATCGATTCCTTGAAGATGCCCTCCTCAAAGACGAGGCCGAAGTACGCGTCGTCTATCAGCGCCACTACGTCGTTGCCCTTGCCCGCCGACTCGATTATAATATCGGCGATTGCCTTGGCCTCGGCGACGGTGGGGGTGTAACCCGTCGGGTTGTTGGGGAAGTTGAGGATCACGATCTTCTTACCGACCGGGCCGGACAGGAGTTTGCCGCGCAACGCGTCGGTGTTGAAGCCGTTTGAGGCGTTGAACATGGGGAAGGTGTCGAGCCGCGCCCCGTAGGTATATGTAAAGATCAGGTTGTAGTTTTCCCAGAATAAGTCTGGGGTGATGACGCTGTCGCCGTCGTCGATAAAGAGGTAGGCGGCGGCGTAAAGCCCGTGGGTGAGGGCGGCGGTCACGACCGGGGTGCTGATCCCGTCGGGACGCAGGGCCGGGTTCTTTTTGAGGATCATGCCGCGCCACGCCTTCCGTAGATCCGGCTTGCCGAGGTTGGGCGCGTAGGAGAGTACGCCCGACCCGCCGCCGGATATCTGGGAGGCCACGGAGGGGAGCTGCATGACCCCGCCGGAGTCGTCGATCGCGCTCCCGATGGTGGCGTTTATGCCGACCCCGGCGGCTTGGGCTGTCTGCGCCAGAATGCCGGCTGTCGGGAAGAATATGCGCTTCCCCTTTGCGGAGAGCATGTCGAAGACGTGAGGGTTTGCGTCCTGAATTACCTGATTGAGTTCGTCGGCTTGGGCGGACATTTTTACTTCTCTTCTTTGTTTTGACGTTAATTTTATGGGTTCTGACCGTAAAACTAACATAAAATAATATATTTTTCGGCGAAAGTCAAAAAAGTTAAAATCTTTAAGTCAAAATCAATACACGTTCATTTTAATCCTGCTTTAAAATTAAAGATCGTACTACTGTCAATCCTTATACTTTGTTTATATCCGCTCATCAACCCCCCTATCAATTCATAACTCGGCGCGTGGAATGAGAGATCGATTAAAAAGTCGTTCACGCCGCACTCGGAGAGTTTTTTGCGCTTGGCGAAGAGGCATACGGGGGTGGTCGGCAGGGTGTAGTAGAGGCCGTTTTGGGTTGATACGAAGAACGCGCCGCCGTGGGGGTCTACCGCCGTCTCACCCGCGTTGACGGCGGGTGCCATCCTAGATATGAAGAGCGGCGGTCTGCCGTAGATCGGGGCTACGCCGGATATGCCGCCCGACGAGGGGGGCGGGTAGACGCTGTCTCTGATGTTCAGGTACTCGTCTTCCCACGAAAAGACGAATCTGTCGATACCGCGACCCAAAAGTTCCGCTTGGGTGAAGCGGTTCAGACACCACAACAGGGAGTCTGAGACGATACGATCCGCGCCTTTTACGAGCGGGAAGTGGCCGATGTTTGAGACGGTGAAGGAGCGTAGGCCTACGGATAGGCACTTCTCAACAATATCGCGCCATAGAGTCAATTTCGGCTCTTCAATGAACGGCGGCAGGGCTATGGATATGCGCGAACGCCATGTCTTTATAATATCGAGTGAGTTGATTAATGATTCGATCTCGCCGAGGTCGGCGTCGAAGATCAGGCGTTGGCAGGGCGTGGCGGTTAGGAAGTCTAACCATTGCAGACGGTCGGCTTTAAACCATAGAGTGGGTTTTATTGATGGATTTTGATTGACGGAGTTGTCGGGATCAATCAAAGGCGTTAGGCTGTCGGCTATTCTTTTGGCGGCCGGGTAGGTCGGTTTTATGTTGATAGTTGCATTGATACCGCTTGTATTAATATCTGTATTGATATTCGTATTAATACTCGCTTTGCCGATCATAAAGACGCTGTCACCTATCGTACACTTTATCGGTTGTGACGGCGTGACTTTTATCCGACGATCGTCATTATCACCAATTAATTGACAACTTGCCACTTTACACGCAATACCTTCAAACCCGTCTTTCGGATGGATACGCAAACGATCATTTTTCTCTATTGCCAATGTATCATCAGTATTAATACTATTGATAGTGTTGATAATAAACGCTCCCCCGTCGCAATCAACAACCGCCCCCAAGAAAATTCCCATCCCTGACGGTCTATCCGGATCTATCGCCTCCCCTCGCCTGCCGTCCATAAAAAAGACCGTCTTGGCCCGCCCGAAATCAAAACGCAACATCCTTTCCGCGCTCTCTATATCATCAGGGAAATCAATAGCGTGTCGATACGCCTTAACAACGGTACTCACATACTCCGCGCCCTTCATCCGCCCCTCAATCTTGAAACACGCCACACCGGCCTTTGCCAATCTGTCAATGAACGGAAGCGCCTGTAAGTCGTTCGGGGAGAAAAAATATCCATCTGCATTATCAATACTATTCTTTTTAAACCGCCGTCTGCAAACCTGCGTGCACCGCCCCCTATTCCCGCTCGCTCCGCCGATAAAACTGCTCGCCAGACACATCCCCGACATAGAATAGCACAATGCGCCGTGGATAAATACTTCAGTCTCTATGGGCGACCTCTTTGCCGTCTCCTCAATCTCCTCCAAAGACAACTCCCTCGCTAACACAACACGCTTTACGCCGAGAGACTTTAAGAATTCCGCCCCATAGGCATTATGCGCCGCCGCTTGCGTACTGCCGTGAATACGCAGGTTGGGGAAATTATTCGCTGACAGTCTCATCAATCCGATGTCCGCAACTATCACAGCGTCTACGTCTAATTGATCCAATTGATACAGCACGTTTAAAGCGTGAGCGATCTCGTTCTGCTTTATCAGCGTGTTGAGCGTGACGTAGACTTTGACATTGCGGGAATGAGCGAACGGAACAAGAACCGACAAGTCGCGGGTTGTGAAGTTCTTCGCCCGCAGACGGGCGTTGAAATCGCCAAGACCTAAATAAACGGCGTCCGCGCCGGAGTCTATCGCGGCGTGAAAACATTCGCGGCTTCCGGCGGGGGCTAACAGTTCGGGAGAATTGCGGTATTGTGTTTTCATCGTATAATTTACAAATATCGCGTCCCGCGTCTAATCTTGGACGCAGCGTACAGACCGCCCGTCCCTCTTATCCGCGTTGTCGTCCTCGCCCACGTTGCGGTTGAGGTCGTCGTATTGGCTTATCTGCCAACTGTAGGCGTACGGGTATGTGCAGCTACGGTCTTTCCCCATACTGCGGACGCAGCCGTACTCCGTATCCGTCCACCAATAGCCGTAACCGCCTTTATGGTAATAGGCGTTGCCGCGATCTTTGCGATCATTGCGTTGTCCGCCCGGTATGGCAGAGAATCCGTAATCGTCCGTTCCTTTGCCTCTGCCGCTGTCGCTATCGCTTTGGAAAGGATTATCCCAGCCGTTCTTCGCTTTCAGCGCGGTACCGGCTTTTCCGCCGGTGTTTATATTAACCGACGCAACCAATTTTTTCCACTCCCATTTATCCGGCAAATGCCAACCTGCGGGACACACCTGCCGCGCGGTACTCCAATCATAGAGCCTGCCGTATTTATCGCAATTTGAACCGCTGTCCTTGTAGCACCAAGACTCGCCCGTTTTGGGCTGATAATTCAGATTCTCAGCCATCCACGTCTTACCGCCGATCTTAACGGTGTTGTACTTCTTGCCGTTTCTGGAGTCTGCGAGCGGCTTCGCTTTCTCGGCAAACGGCATGGCGGCTATCGAGAACCGCGCCTTTTGCGGCGGCGACCCGTTTACCGAGGCTATGCGGACGGTCAGGTTGTCGCTGATTTCGTCCGCCTTAACTCCGTTGAAGTTTACGGAAGCGACTATGTCCTCGCCGGCAATCCCGACCGTGAAGCGGCCGTCATCCCCGCGCTTGATATTAAAGGCGGGATTCAACTTGACCTTCTGACTGCCTATCGCCTTGCCCTGTTGATTTACAAGTTCGAAAACCGCCGCGATGTCGTACTGCATACGCGAATCCGAGACAAACGGGTTTGTCTTGGACACGCCCGTTTTCGGCCACCCGGACAGCCCCCACTCGCTTCTCTTTTTCGTGGCGTTCAGCCCGTCCAATACAGCCATAGAGGCCTGAGCGGCGGCGACAAGCTGCCGCTCCGCCGCTGTAAACCACGCCTTATCTGCGCTCAGGGACATCACTATGCCGAGATCGGCGGTCTCCTTTTGATAGTTTACATTCTTTGTCTTGATGTCGGTAAAATAGGTCAGCGTGTACGGCGGGTCTGCGGCGTTGATCATCTCGTAAAACAGTTCCTCCGTCTCCTTGAGTTTCGCCGCCCATTTCTTGCGCCATTCAATATCGTTCCGTATATCCGCGCCGATATTCCCGCTCGAAATGCTAGCGGCCGCAACCGACGACCGCTTCACCGCCTCTTTAAGCGACGGGTTGAAATTCGCGGCTTGATAGTAGTAACTCAGCGCCGTCACCTCCGTCCCAGCCCTCTGCGCCGTTACGCCCTTGGCGAGGGCCGTCTGCGCCGATACCTCATTCGCCTCAACCGCTCCGGCAAGTTCCTGCCGCGCGTTGTCCGTGAGTTTCACCCCGACCTTTTGGAGCAACTCCAGAGAGACGCGGCGAACGCCCGTCAGGTTTTCCAACTCAGCGGCGGAAAACGTCCCGGAATACGCGGCGGCCGTCATCTTGCTGGCGGTGGCGGTGATGTTCATCTTAACGTTGTAGCCCGTAGCCGTCTTGATTATGTTTCCGGTCAGGAAATGGCTGGTAGGCGCCATACGCCCTAGCACCACGTCCATCTTCGCCTCCGCCTTGTCGTCGTACTCCTCGGCGATAAGTTTGACGTATATATCGTCCAGACGCTCCCAATCCAATATGGATATGGCGGAGTAATTCGAGAAGTTGCTGACGAACTCGCCCTGAACAAGGGCGGGGATGTAACTCTGCTCCTTGGCGAGACCCGTTGACTGCGGGACGTATATAGTCAGGCTGATCCCCTTGCCGCCGTCGCCGGTGTAGTTTTGCGGAAGCCCGTACAGGGCGAACGCTGTCAGGATGACGGTCATAACGACCGTAACGGCGCGGCTGGAATAACTTTTCCGACTCATTAATACGGGTCTCCTCGGTTTGGGTACTTGTAATATATATTACGGACGGGACGACCGACGAAAAAAGTCGGGCGGATCAGCCTCAAACGACCCGCCCTGCCCCGAAAACCGCTCCCGCCTCCGAAAATCACCCCGTCCGCCCCTGCCGAGATGTATATTATCAATGCGCCGTGTCCACGAACCCCAAACCCAAAGGAGACCGTTATGGCGACATTGACCGTAACAGACGACAGGCTGCGTCAGTTGGACGAGTTCGCGAAAGAAGAGTCGCGCACCCGCGAGAACGTCGTCGATGAGGCGATAGATGAATATTTGAGCGAAAAAAGGCTGAACAAGATCCGCGACGAAGTAATGAGCATGGGTATCACTGAAGAGGATATCGCTCTTGAGATAAAACGGTATAGGGAAGAAAAGAGACGGCGCGGCAAATGAATCTCGTATTGGACGCGAATGTCTTTGTTTCGGCGTATATCTGGCACGGGATACCGGAAGTTATTCTCGTCCGGATCGCCAAGAAGATAGACACGTTGTTTTTTACCGACGCAATTATTAACGAGATTGAAGGCATTATCGGAATGCCGAAACTCAAGCGCAGTAAAGAGCAAATTGACTACATACTCTCTAATATTAAAAAACGCGGTAAAATGGTCGCCGTCTCTCCGCAACACCGCGTAACCGGCGTCTGCCGAGACCCCGACGACGACAAGTACCTCGAATGCGCCATCGCCGCCGAAGCCGATTACATCATCACCGGCGACAAAGACCTGCTAGTCCTCAAGGAGTACGGCGGAGTAAAAATCGTGAACGCACGGAGTTACTTGGACATCGTCGGCGGCTGATAAACATCCGCTCTCCGCCGGACCGCCCTAAAACGGCCGATTTTCTAAAAGCGGTCGAAATAATATATAACGAGGAACGGCAGGGGTCTGGACGTGACGGACGCGGCGGCGGACGCGGGGATGACCGCGAAACGCCCCGGAAACGCCGAAAACGCCGATTCCGAGCCTCTTCCGACCACTGCGACCCAGAATCGACCCACCGTTCTCAATTTTTTTTCATTTTGCGAACCGTGAAATAATATATATTTACTCTGACCGGCCGGACGGCGGCCCGGAATGGGCAGAACCGCGCCCCAGACCGACCGAGCGCGGCATTGACGCAGTTTCACACTCTTCACCCGAAGACGCGGACAGACGCGGGGACGCTCTTTGGGACGGGGGACTTTATGGATTTATACGCTTCGACCTCTACCGCCCCCGAACGGACGGCCGCGACCACCGCGACCGCCACCGACCGCCCGCGCTACCGGCACGGCGGCGGCGCGGCTTCGCGCGGCGTCGCTCATCCCCCCCCCCCCCCCCCCCCCCCCCCC
>Ga0182488_12717_pt1 | contig 10639 bp, 5 predicted proteins | sample TergutNc150P3_FD_120830 | JGI IMG/M metagenome (GOLD analysis project Ga0182488, IMG submission 120830) | reverse complement strand
ATAGGTGGGTGAGGAAAATTGACAATGAGACGACTAGGTGTTTTGGCCGCGGCGCTCCTTGCGGTGTGGCGGCCTTCCGTCGGCGAACCGATAGATAACGTTACGGTCGGGGTGCCGTCTTTCAACGCGCAATTGGCTATGGGCTTCAACTATGACTTGTTGCGTCCCGCGACGGGTGTCTCTTTCCAGTATCCGGTGGGGTATATAGGGTTCAACATCCCGGTGGGCTACTCCGCCGGTTTGGACGACTTCCTCGACGACAAGACTGTGGACGAAATCTTCAGCGACGGCAAAGTTTTTAGAAAGGGGGACAGGTTCAAGCCCTCCGCCGGCGCGGAACAAAACGCCAACTACTCGATACGGGTGGACGTGCCCATGCTCTTCGGCGTGGGGACCTTCGCCTACACGCAGAACTTTTTCATGAATTTCAGCACCGCCTTGGGCGGGTCGTCGGTCATAAATACGTTGCAGCCCGTGGACGCCGTCCTCAGCGACGGGGGCAAGGTGGACGGCTTCATCTCCATGAGGGGCGCGCTCAGGCTGCCGCTCACCTTCAGCATGGGCTGGGAGACCATGACCTTCGGCTACGCGTACAAAGTGGGGAAGGGCGACGACCTGGTCTTCGCGCTCAATATGCACCGCCACCTGTTTTCCGCGGATATCCGGCTTAAAGCGGATATTGACCTGCTGGGATACGCGAAGGTGGATGTTAAGGGCACCATGATCGACGGCGAGATGAGAACCTTGCCGGTAGTGGACGACTATCTAATGGATTTCAGCTCGGATAAGTGCCACGGGTTCGCGCAGGGGCGCTTCAGCGCGGAGGGGTGGTCGCCGTCGGTGGGCGTAAAGTGGAAAAGGTTCGCGCTCAACTCGCGCTTCGGGCTCAGCGTAAAAACCACCGGTTCGGCCAACGGCGGCTTCGTCGTGCCGCAGGTGGTCAACTTGGAGACCGGCGAACTGGTTCTCGGCGACAGGTTCAAGAGCTTTTCCGACAGCATGAGCACCAACCCCGTATCAATGATAGACAACATGGGCGACATAATACCCAAAACCATAGACAGCGTGACGTATAAAATAGAGTCTTTTCTATGGAAGATGCCGCAGGGGCATACGCTCTCGTTCGACATAATCCCCCAAAGGCTCACAGTCTCCTATACAAAGATATTCGGCGAGGTGGCGTTGGAGATGGATGTTATAAGAGAGGTGAGCGAGGAGGTGAGGAAAGCCGACGCGGAGTCGCACGCCAAGGACGGCGAAACTCATTGGACGGATCCTATTTACAACAAACAGAAGGTGGATGTGGGTGTGCTCGTAGACAATATTTTGGTGCTTAGCGTCACATACCCGTCGTTTTTCGCGAACGTAGGCTTCGGCGGGTTCGATATACGCAGTAAAGGCACGTACGTGCTTGGTGAAAGCAACTCGCTTAAGAGCTTGCGCGTGGGTGATGTGGTAATGCTGCTGCCGATACTCAGCGGTGGGTTCAATTTGGGCACCAAGCTGCAGTTGCGCGTTGAGGCCGATATACTGCCGCTGCCGGCGGTGCGAAGCGGGGTCAATTATTACTTCTGATTAGGATTATAGGATTATTGAAGGAGATTATAGGATTAAAAAATTAATGGATTGATGTTACTATTTTAGGAGTATATGAAAGGATCAATTATAGATGTTAAGAAAAATTGAAGTCGCGGTTTTGTTTGTTCTCGTTTGTCTGGCGTTCGCTTCGGCGAGGCAGAGGCAGAGTTTGAGGATTGTGCCCGACCAGTCCGACGCCGGTGTCAGGGCGCAGGACGATGTTGTTCGTGTGGAGTGGGTGCAGCTTTCGGACGCGGGGTCGAGTTCTCTTGTGGAGCCGCGCTCTTGTGACGTGTACTACGCCACCGCTCCGGCGGGCGGAAATCTTAAGGGGTATACTAAGATTGCCGCCACGGTAGACGCGAATGAACTCTCGAATTTCGGGAACGCCAAGAGCAGGTATACGAGCTTTATCCCCAACCGTCAGGGCGGCCGGATGGGGCCGGGGGTCTACTACGTAATTGCGGCTTACGTGGACGGGAGCGACACGCTCTATTCCGATTACTTGCGTTTGATGTTGGCGAGCGCCGACCCGCCGGCTATCGTCTCCCCCAAGGCCAATGCCAGCAAGGGCGAGTTGGTGAAGGTGGTTAAGGATCTCGCGCCGGTTTTCATGTGGAGCCCGGTTTCCGGCGTGCCGTATTACCATATAGTGCTCTCCGACAGACCGTTTTTCGTATCCGGCGGCAAGCCCAACGCGGGTGTGAATATTATATGGCAGGCTATAACGCCGAATACGAGCATAGCGTTCGGCGCGCCCGACCCGTCGAATACCGTTACCGCCGCGCCGCCGCCGCTCGCGTCGGGCGCCACCTACTCTTGGATGGTGCTGAACAACTACGGCAATCGCTCCGCGTTTACCACGTGGGATGTGGTGAACGTGACGGACGGGATGGCCGGACGGTTCCAGATAGACACGGCTAAAATCAAACCGCCTACCGTTATAAAGCTTACGTCGTACGCCGATCCGATAGAGTTTAAGTGGACAGACCTCGACACAAACAACGCGGTCTCTTACTTGGTGAATATATTGAGGGAGGGGAACGCCAAATCTTTCGGCATGGAAGGCATGGGTAATTTCGATATGGGCCTATTGGCCTGGGAGACCACCGTGCCGCGCGGCAACCGCAAAGCCAATGACACGCTGAGCGTGAAATTCGACGCGAGCGGTACGCTGACCGGAGGATCGTACACGTGGCGCGTCTACGCGCTCGACAGCCGCGGCGCGGCCTCCACCGACTCCGCGCGCTCGGCCTCCGAGTTCAAATACAGCAAGGCCAACGAGGGATTCGTGCACATAGAGACCAAAGAGAGGATAGGCAGCGTCGACCTGTTGGTCGGCTATGTGGAGTTGAGGTTGGAGGTGGTGAGCGGGCCTACCTTGGCGCCGCTCCTATTCTACACGAGCGGCGACGGAACGCGGGATTGGCCTTTCTCGGCCGGCACCTACCGTATAACCGCCGTTAAAGAGGGTTATTTTACGTACACGACCACAATATCCGTATCGGGCGCGAATACCGTGAGTAATCCGTTGAGAGTGACTATACCCATGTCGCGCCCGGAGGCTGTTATTTACGGCAAGGTGGTGCGCGCCGGGGCGGACAGCTCGGCGGTAAGCGCCGCCAAGGTCACGGCGGTCTCTTCGTGGGGCGACACGGTCTCGGCGGCCTCCGACGACCGCGGCGGCTTTACCTTCGCTTGCAGGGCGGCCGATTGGACCGTAACCGTGGATAAGCCCGGTTTCGCGGCGTCCTTCCCCAGAAGGATACCGTTGAAGTTGGGCGCCGATACCTCTTTGGTCTTCCGTTTGGCAAGGAGCCCTTTCGCCCTGTCGGGGGTGGTCAGAAATTCATCCGGCCAGCCGATAATGGGGGCGCGGGTGCGGGTTCTGCGCGAGGGCGTAGTTTTGGACGAGCTGGTCTCCACGCCGCAGAACGGATCGTACGTTTTCTACCTCAACGCCGGCACCTACACGGTCACGGCGGAGAAGCCCGGTTTCGCGATGTTCAGCCGGAGCGGCGTCGCGGTCACGGGGACAATGACGCAGGACATTACCCTAAGAGAGGGGGCGGTGGTCGTCAGCGGTACCGTTATGGGCAGGAGCTGGGTTTCGGGCGGTTACTTGACCGCCCCTATCCCCTCGGCGCGCGTGGTCTTTGCGGACGCGGCGGCGCCGGATACGTTCATTGTAACGAGCGACGCCGTTTTCGGCCATTTCTCCGTGAGTTTGCCCAAGGACAGGGACTATAAAGTAACGGCGTCGGCCGCCGGATTTGCCGCTCAGCGCAACGCCCGCGATTTTAATACCCGCGACAACGTGGCGGACAATTCCAAAACATACGCCGCCGATCCGCTGTTCGCGTTGGCTACTATAAGGGGGCGCGTTACCGGAGTCGCCGCCGGCGTGCCGATTGACGTGATGGCGCAAGATCAGGTGAGCGGGCGGGTCGTAGCCTCTGGGCGGGTAGTCGCCTCCGGCAGGGGCGAGGGGGATGTCTATGAGGTGCGGAACGTGCCCGACGGAAGGTATAAGATAGTCGCGGGCGCCGACGGGTATGTTACGGGCGCCACGCCGTACCCGTCGGTCGGCATAACCAACGGCGGATTTGAGACGGTGGAATCTTACGATTTCAATATGACGGTCGGATCCAAGAATATCCGTTTCAACGTGGTGGGTTATAGGGGCCGCGGGACGGTGAAGGTGCTCTCGCCGCTCAATAAGGCGCTTCCTTTCGTGACCGACGCTCCGGATGTGGTGGCTTGGCTTGACAAAGCCGGCGACGGGGAGTACGCGGTGGGAATTATTCCCGACGATATAAACCGCTTGGAGCTGTCGTATCACAAGTTTACCGCGTCCGGTAGTCAGACGCATACCGAAACGCTGTATCTTCCGTATACCTATACGCCGCCCGGCACTTTTGCCGACGCGATAAGCAATGATACGGTCACGATTAAATGGCCCGACGCCGGCAACGAGCATTCGAATAAGAGGAGGATCGCCGTTTACTATAGGAGCGAGGGGAGCGTCCGTTTCGACAGCGTGGCGGTGAGCGTAAGCGCGAATACTGTGCCGGAGTTTAGGTTCAAGCCTGTCCGCAACGGTTGCAATTTGTACTACTACTTCCGCGTGTATTTGGAAAACGGCGATATCTACGGGTCGAGCAATCAGTTGTACAGCGCCTTTGTAACGCCGAACAGCAAGATCATCAGCCGTTTGGCCGTGGAGCCAGGAGTCGCGAGAGAGGACACGCTCGTCTTGCCGTCGTCGTACAAGGTTGAGTTTAAGTTAAAGGCCTTCTACGGCGATCAGTTTGTTTCCATAGATAACGCCGGATCGGTCTCGTGGAAAATTTCGGGTAGCGGGGAGAACGCCTCCGGTAGCGGGAAGTCGTACTCTTACACTACCAAGAGCGGCAAGCAGGATTTGATTTTGCGGGCGACGCTTACGCCGTCGTCCGGTTACAAGATAAAGCCGGGGAGCTCCGATTTCGTTGAGTTTCCCATCAGGGTCACCGGTCAGTCGCTGGATTCGCTGAGCGTGTCGCGCAAGGGGGTCGCGGGGCCGATATTTAATACGGATACGGTCAGTTTCCGCGTGGAGGCGTTTGACAGGAGCAGGAGGCCGGTTATGGTGTCGCCTACGTGGACGGTTCTCCCCGCCGGCGCCGCCGCTTCCATGGGAAACGACGGTTTATTTAAACCGAATAAAAAATTTGTGGGGATGGCGACTATTGAGGCTCGCGCGGGCGGACGTACCGCTAAGTATACGGATCCGGTCGCGGAGGTGCCCAAGCAGCGCGTCGACTACCCGCTTAGGCCTACGGTCCGAGGCGATACGGCGAATACGCTTCTGGGGATGCGGGTCGTCTTCGATTCCATACGGGCTAAGGCGGGCGAGAACACGTACCTGAAGGTCGAGATCCCGCAGTTGACGAACTTTGTTCACAGGGGGACGGAGAGCTACAGGATGGCCGACTCGCTCGTTTTCGACGTGGCCTTCAGCGATACGAGCGCCATAGGCGGCAATGTGGTGTTGGAGTTTGATATTCCCAAGCAGTTGAGGGACGCGGCAAAAAGCGGCGACTGTGATTTCAGGGTCGCAAGGTGGTTTAACGACAGTTTGCGGTGGATTCCTTTAGACTCTACGCGTGTGTCGGGCGGGGTCGTTTCCGCGTGGCTGTTGCGCAATAAGCCCGCCGCCGGATTGCCCAAGTCCAAGAAGAAGAGCGCCGCGCAGGTGTCTATAGCGACCGCGCTCGCCGAATCCGGGCGTTACGCTTTGGTGATGAGAACAAACAAGACGTCGCTTTCCGTGTCAATTTCGCCGCACCCGTTTTCGCCGTACATAAGGCCCGTTAAGGAGTACGGCCAAGACGCCCCGGCGGGAACGTGCATAAAGGTCAACGTCCAAGCGCCCGACACGTACGTGCAGAGCGTGAAAGTGCGCGTATACAACGTAACCGGCAAGATGGTTTGGGGCATAGAGATGCTCTCCGCCCATACCGGCGCGGAGCATATGTTTTGGTGGAACGGCAGGACAAGCGGGGGCGTGGAGATGTGGTCGCCGGATTACTATGAGAGGAACAAAAACAGGCCGATGTGCAGAAACGGCAGATATTACGTAATGGTGGTAATGACGGATGTTGACGGCAAGCAGATGCGCGTCGCGAAGCCGTTGGTGCTTATGAAGTAGTAATTTGACTTGAAAGAAATTGACTTTATGCGGAGGTTTAGGTGAGAAGACCTATATTGTTTATGCTGAAGGCGGTGTTGCCGTCGTGCCTTCTTTTTGCCTTTCCGGCCTTAGGGCAGTCGGCGGCGGAGCCCGCTCATCCGTCCGGCGCGGATGCGCAGGAGGTTGAGGTGATCACGGAGCCGGAACACGCCATTATGGTTTCGGAGCCCGACACCTCCGCTAATGAGCCGCAAGCCGAGGAGTCGGCCTTTACGGTGACTATGCCGACGCCCTGGAAACCCGCGGTGGACACCTCCGACATGGAGCCTGACCGTAGGAAGATCAGACTCGGCGTGCTGCCGCTTGAGTCGGCCACCGGGCACAACGACGAGGCGGCCGAAATGACCGACCTGCTGGTTGAGAGGCTTGAGGAGTTGGGGCTTTACGATATCTACCGTCCGAGCGATATAGAGAAAGCCCTTACCGGCACGCGCTTGGGCAAGGGCAGTTGCCGTGACCCGCAGTGCGTTTTCGGCATAGGCAAGGTGCTGGGCGTGCGCAGGATGATATACGGCACGTTCGATATAACCGGATCGCGTTGCGCCGTGCGTCTTGTGCTGCTCAACGTGGTTAGCGGCAGGCCAATAGCGAGCGTGAATTTGGAGGGTGCCATGGGCGTCCCCGCGAACGAGGTGCTCTTGACCGCAGTTGACCGCATCCACGGCGACAAGAGGGATTTGGACAGGATGAACGCGTACTTCGGCCCGTCGGTGAACAATCTCTCGGAGTTCCTTTGGACGTCGGTGTCGGTTCAGGGCGCGGGGCTCTTCTACACGGTGGTGAACTACGGGGCCGGCGGCAACCGCAAAGACGACGACGTTCAGGTCGTCCCCGGCGCGTACGGCGGGGGCGATCTCTCCGGCGTTTGGGCCTCGGCGAACCAGATTCCGGTGTTCGCCCGTCCGGCGGCGCTCGCGAACGCCTACACGGCGGTGTCGGACGACGCCTACGGCGTCCTTTACAATCCGGCTGGAATGCCTTGGATCAAAGGCAGAGAGGCCGTGGTCGGTTACCAATACCGTCTCGGCATGGACATCATGGCCCTCTCTTACGTTGACAAGGCGCTGCGCGACCTCGGCTTCGGTCAGGCAGTGCTCCTCACGACCGACCGCGACGGCGCTATGACGGAGCTGTATTTCGTGACGGCCGCCGGTTATAAGATAAACCAAGATTACCTCTTCGGCCCCTTCTCGGTGGGCGCCGCCCTCAAGATAGCGGGCAACACGGTTAACAAGTTATCTAAGGATTCGCCCCACGGACAGTCGTACGGCGTTGGGTTGGACCTCGGATTGATGTGGGAGCTGTCGCCGCAGATCAGGTACGGCCTCCTCTTCCGCGACGTCCCTACTATAAATATGTGGAAGAACAGGGCTACGGGCGAGCGGTATTCGGAGGCGAATCCGCCCACGCTGCAAATGGGCGGAAGCTACGCGGCGGGGTACAACGCTTTTTTGACCGCCGACGGCCGAATCCCCCTCTACGCCGACCAGCCTTGGGTCATGGCCGGCGGCGTGGAGTACGAGTTCTTCAGGATGCTGGCGCTGCGCGCGGGTCTCCAGAGGGAGATACTCGACGAGGATGTGGATTGGTGGAAGATAACCTGCGGCGCCGGCTTCAGGTTTGACACGGGTACGAAGTGGGGCAGGGAGATGTCGCTCGACGTGTCGTACGAGTACAGCACGTTGGAGCTGTTCCACGTGGTCAACGTGTCGGTCAGGGTGGGGTTCTGATTACTTGAAATCTATAACCAGCAGCGTTATGTCGTCTTCCTGCTGCTGCGCGCCGCAAAAATCTTTTTGATGTTCCAGTATGGCCCGCACCGCGTCGCTCGGGCTTAGAGGCAGCGTTTGCGCCGATATGCTCTGCAGGCGCTCCGTTCCGTACATTTCGGATTTGGCGTTTATAGCCTCCGTCAGGCCGTCTGTGTATAGCACCATCCGGTGCTCTCCGGGTATGTAGTCCGTCTCTTTCTCCAGCATGAGCATATCCGGGAAGACGCCCAGGAAGAGCCCGTCGGTTTTCAGCATGGCGCAGCGGCCGGTCGGCTTGTGCAGGTAGATGATGGGGCAGTGCCCGGCCGACGAGTAGCGTACCTTTTGCGTGGCCGTGCTTACGACCGCGTAGAAGACGGTGACGAAGTGTTCCGTGGCTACTTCGGAGATGAACAGATCGTTTATCTGTTCCAGCGTTTTTTGCGGCGAGGTCTCGTTTCGCGAGTAGATTTTGAGGAGCACCTTGAACATGGACATGATGAGCGCGGAGGCCACGCCGTGGCCGGAGACGTCGGCGACGATCACGCCGTAGGCGTCGTCGGAGATGTTGAAGAGGTCGTAGTAGTCGCCGCCCACGGAGTTTGCCGCGAGGTAGCGCGAGCCGATGTCGTGGTGTTTGGAGGAGGTCATTATCTCCTGCGGCAGGAGTTTTTGCTGTATTGAGCGGGCGTGCTCTAGGTCTAAGCGGATATTTGTTTGGGCTATCTCCAATTCGCAGTTGACCTTGCGCAGTTTTTCGTTGGCCGTGGTTAGGCCGTGGTTCGCCTCGTCGAGCGCGTTCATCATACTGAAGTTGTCGAATACCAGCCCGGCGAGCGTTATGATGTTTGTGAGGAAGGTGATGTCGTCGCTGGTTATGGGCGCCCCGTTGTTTTTGCGGTCGAGCCAAAACACCCCCTTCGCGCTGAAGGCCGGGCAGGCTATGCAGGTGCGGCGTTTTTCGTCCTCGGAGACGCTGTTGTCGTCCCCGCAGCTGTGCGCGGTGCTCCAGCAGTACGGGTTGACGCTGCCGTAGCATCGGCACGACTTCTTTTCGCACCCTTTGATCTCGTAGCATTTGCGGGTCGGTTTCCTCAAAAGCGGCGCCACGATATAGGAGCGCGACTGCAGCTCGCGGCTGAATATGTCGCTGTCCCGGTCGGGCTCGTCCACAAATATGTGTTTGTTCAGGAAGATAGCGTCGGTTATGTCCCCGCCGTCGAAGCCGAGCGGCACCGTGAGCCTTTCGGCCTCGCTGTCGTCTATCCCAACCCAGTTCGACGGTTCGAGGCTGAACATTTCGGTGTTTACCTTAAAAAGCACGGCGCGGTCGAAGTCAACCAGGTCTTGGAAGGATAGGAGCACGGTCTTAACAATCCCGTTGATATCCGTGCAGGAGTGCAGCACTTTAACAAGCTCGTTTAGGAGCGCGGAGTTGATTAGCTGGGACTTGAGCATCTCGTTTTGCGAGAGCAGATCCTGTTCCGGCGGCTGCGGCGCGGGGTCGTTTGTTTTGTCGTTCATAATAATATCCATTATTTGCTTGATTTTTGCCTACGGCATTTACTATTTTATTTAATATATTCTATTCGCAGAGGGTCGCGCAACGCTTTTTGCGGATATTTTTTATGTTGGCGGAAAATTACACAAAAACACTCTGTTTGGGAGGGGATTTTGGCTTTGGACATCAATCAAAAAAAGGGCGGCATCCCCGAAGGCGCGGATCCGCTCGTCGACGGCGTGTTAAGGTTTAGGGCTTTCATCACCAAAAACGGCGGGATGGTCGCGTTTTTTCTTGTCGCGGTAGTGGTAATCGTGGGCGGTACCCTGGTTTACAACGCCCTGCGGGAGTCGCAGAACCGGAAGGCGCAGGAGCTTTTCGGCGTCGGGATTTTAGACTACAACGCCGACCAATTCGATAGGGCGCTTGAGTCTTTCACCCAAGCCGCCGGCAAGTACAAGAGCACGCCCCAGGGCGCTATGAGCGCCTTTATGGCCGGCAGCATCTACCTGCGTCAAAAGAACGTGGATCAGGCGATAACGTGGTTCGAAACGGCCGTAAACGGCGCGGAGAGCGGGTTCGTCAGGGGACAGGCGCTGGAGGGCCTCGCCGCCGCCTACGAGGAGAAGGACGACAACGCGGCCGCGATCAGGTCTTTGGAGAGGGCGCTGAGGGACAAGGCCGTCGTCCACCGCCGCTCCGCCATACGGTGGAAGCTGGCGCTGCTCAATAAAGACAACGCGAGCGCGGCAAGCCGCTACTGCAAAGATCTGATAGCCGACACGCTGGCCACCCAGTACCACCAGAAGGCCGAGAATCTGCTGGCGTCGGTCAACGCGACCAAGTAGGGATTAGGATTTTTAGGATTATTAGAGGATTATAGGATTAAAACATAAATTGCGTATTAATACTATAGTGGCGCGAATTGTCACTATCCGGTATAATAATTGTACGAATCAAACCGTAATGAGTAGTTCGAAAGGATTTTTGAATGAAGAAGGTTCTGGTTTTGGACGACGGCCGCGACCGCGCGGCGCCTATCAAGGAGGCGCTCTCCAAGAAGAAACTCGACGC
>Ga0182488_11580_pt1 | contig 10667 bp, 8 predicted proteins | sample TergutNc150P3_FD_120830 | JGI IMG/M metagenome (GOLD analysis project Ga0182488, IMG submission 120830) | reverse complement strand
ACGGAGCTTGAAGGCGTCTCCTACGTCTCCACCCGCATGGTGAGCGTGGAGAGCAAAGTGGCGGAATTCGCGGATATGGTGAAAATACCTAAGGGCGGGGATATTATAGAAATTATCCAAGGGCAGATAGGGGCAATGCTTGGTATGGAACTGGGGACGCGGAAAAACACCGCGCAATCGACGCCGCAATCGAAGTCTATCACATACGGCTCGCTGCGCGACCCCAGAGACGGGAAGGCCTACAAGACGGTGACCATCGGCGACGACAAGTGGATGGCGGAGAACTTGAACTATGAACCGAAATCGGTTGACACCTGGTGCTACGACGAGGAGAAATCAAACTGCGCCAAGTACGGCAGGCTGTACGATTGGAACACGGCGAATACTGTCTGCCCCGCCGGATGGAAACTGCCGTCGCGCGAGGATTGGGATAACTTGGGAAGGGCGGTAAAAGGCAGAAAACAAGTGAATAAAGACGGCAGAGTTACTTGGAACGATGCCGGCACGACGCTGAAAACCGGAAGCGGTTGGGGCGACTATAAAGGCAAGAACGGCAACGGGACGAATGACTACGGATTCTCGGCCCTGCCTGCCGGCAAACGCCAATTAACCGGCCGTTTCGGAGACGCCGAATATACCGCCACGTGGTGGACAAACGCCGAGTCCGATGTAAACAAGGTTTACGTACGGAGTATAAGCTACCAATACGACTTCATGATTGAGTACAACCACCATTCCAAGACCGAAGGTTTATCCGTTCGCTGCGTAGAACAAAAACCCGTCAACCACGGCTCGTTCCGCGACCCCAGAGACGGCAAGACCTACAAGACGGCGGAGATAGGCGGAAAAACGTGGACGGCGGAAAACCTGAATTATCAGCCGCAATCCGGCAACTATTGGTGCCGCGGCAATGATAACGCCAACTGCGCCAAGTACGGCAAACTGTACGACTGGAATACCGCGAGAACGGTTTGCCCGTCGGGGTGGGGCTTGCCGTCGCGCCAAGAGTGGGAACATTTGGTTGCGGCGATAGGCGGCGGCTCTATGGCCGGCAGAAAGCTAAAGGCGAACGCAGGCTGGAATAACGGCAACGGAACCGACGAATACGGATTCTCAGCCCTGCCCGGAGGCTGGCGCAACTACGGCGACGGCAGCTACCAAGAAGCCGGACTCGGCGGCTGGTGGATGGCGGCGCCGGTCGGCGCGGACAGCGCCTGCGGACTGCTTGTGGGCGACGCGTCGCCGTCCGTGCTTGAGTTCTGCGATAATAGGGGATATGGGTTGTCGGTGCGGTGCGTTCAACGGACGGGGGATGAGGCGGCGGTGGCGGAACAGCAGACTTATCAGCCGCCAACTCCTGAACCGGTGGCGCCGTCGAAACAGCAGACTTTCGTGGACGGTTCGGGTATACTTACGGATGGCAGGGATGGGAAGAGATACAAGACGGTGGTGGTTGGGGGGAAGAGGTGGATGGCGGAGAATCTTAATCATGGAGATGGTGAGTCGAGGTGCTATAACAATAATAGTTCCAACTGCGGCAAATACGGCATGTTGTATGATTGGAATACGGCGAAGATGGTCTGTCCGACAGGGTTTCATTTGCCGTCGCGTCAGGAGTGGAATGATTTGGTGGAAACTGCGGGCGGTAATAATGCGGCTGGTAAGAAATTGAAAGCGAGAAGCGGTTGGAATAATAATAGCAACGGTACGGATGATTTTGGGTTTTCGGCCTTGCCTAGCGGCTACTATTATTCCCGCAATGTCGGTGACTTCGGCTACTGGTGGACGGCTACGGAGGGTCCTAACGGGCGCGCTTACAGCCGGAGTATGGGCTACGGCGGCGACAACGTGATTGAGGAGAATGACGTCAAGAACTACGACTTCTCGGTGCGCTGCATCGCCGACAAATAGTATAAATCATTCCCGTGGCGTTGCGCAGAATTTTGCGCAACGCACTAACCTCAGGCATGATTTTCGACAGTTTATGACCAGATGAATGACAGCCGAAAACTGGAAACAAAAAAAAGTGATAAAAAATTTGCAATCCGGCGCGGGAAGTAGTATATTAATGGATGTGGATAAAGATGCTATAAATTCGCCGATAGAGCAGGGGGAGCGTGGGCGCCCCAACGCGATTTTACACCTTGAAGGCGCAGAGTTGTCTACAAGGCAGCAAATTCTTTTGGACAGATTACCGGATTACGATAGCCGCGCTATTGTAAATAAAAGAGATGTTTCGATGACTGATTTATCGGCGCTGACAGCAAAGACCGGTGTTGAATACGCGATGTTTACAAAGGGCCATGAGCGATTAATAGTACGCGGGGACGCGAAGCGCGTAAATATAACAATGGACGATGCGGAAAAATTAAACGCGGAAGGGTATAAGTGGAGCGGACACACACATGTAGGGTTATATAACGGATGGGAGTTAAGCGCATCCAATGGGGATTACGATGTTTTAAGTAAGTTTAGCCAAAAAGAAAGTGTGTTATATAATGTTAAGGGTGAATATCAAACATTTAAAAATATTTTGAGAAAGGAGCAAGCCGGTGAATAAAATCTTTGAGGAGTATAAGGACGAGATAGAAGAATACTGCGAAAAGAACGGCTTGTCTGCCGAAAAAGTTTTTCATTCGGCGCGTTCTTACAATAACGTGCGTGTATTTTTACAACATGTTGATCATGAAAAAGGAAAGTTGGGGCTACTTGATGAAACTCCGGCCAACGTTACTTTGGCCATTTTCCTCGAAAACGGCAAGCTCCGTTTCGAGCAAACCGAGCACACGCTCAAGTATTTGGGCGCTACGAATAAGACAGAACGGCGCGTGGCTTAATAGAGATACGCGTGGAATAATGTATTATGTTATAGCGCCCCGTAGAGGTGCGCCCTTGGGTTTAAACGGTATTATTATAACGAGATAATATGTTAAATGTTAAGAAGGATGGTATTATGAGAAAAAAGATTGTTTTTGCCGCGTTATTTTTATCGCTGGTATGCGGCGGCGCTATTGGCCTATATGGACGGTTACGGCTCAAACGCCTCGTATGAAACTTGCACGGTATGCAGAGGCTCCGGGAAAAGCTATTGCGCAGTTTGCTACAATCCTGGCGGGTACTCTCATAACCCAGGCAAATGCAGCGTCTGTAGGGGAAGAGGGTATATTGATTGATTCTCGGTACATTTTAGAAAAAGAACATATTATGAATATAATGAGAGCTGTAAAGACAATGGCGGCAGTCGCGGTGGTCGTTGGGATTGCGGCGGCGCAGACCGGGACGGTTACCGATAGCAGAGACGGGAAGAAGTACAAGACGGTGACGGTTGCCGGAACGAAATGGATGGCGGAGAACCTGAATTATCAGACGGCGAGCGGGTCTTGGTGTTACGACAATAATAGCGCAAATTGCGCCAAATACGGCAGACTGTACGATTGGAATACGGCTATAACGGCTTGTCCGGCGGGATGGCGCTTGGCGTCTCTTCAGGATTGGGGTGATGTGAATGATGCGGTAGGAGGTAAGGAATTTGAGGATGAAGAAGGTTTTATTAATTGGGACGGCGCCGGAAAGAAGCTGAGAGCGAAAAGCGGTTGGACCGGCAATGGTAACGGTACGGATGATGTTGGATTTTCCGCCTTGCCAGGCGGCGGTCGCAACATCGAAGGTAAATTCAGCGCTGTCGGTGAACGCGGCAGCTGGTGGACGGCTTGGGATTTAAAGGGCGCCGCAGGTAAGATCGATATGAGTTATGTCATGGATTTTATGTCGGGGAGTGTTTCCTACAACATTGTGTTTGGCGGTTATGCCCCAAAGAGCAACGGGAAATCAGTGCGTTGCGTCGCCGTTAGCGCGGGAAGCGGCAGCAATACGTCGCCGCCTCAACCGTTGGGCGAGGGCGGCTCGTGGGCGGACGCGACAGGTGCCGCGCGGGTGGCGTTCGATAGAGGTACGGCGGCATATAAAGCTAACAATTATGGCGAAGCAATCAGAGAATTTAGTGAGGCAATAAGGCTTTCCCCGGGTTGTTTTACGTGCTATTCGATGAGGAGTATGATGTACAGACAAGTCAAGGATTGGGACAAGTCTATTGACGACGCAACAAATATAATCTCTCGTGACAGTTCAAGCGCTATGGGGTATCATCTAAGGGGATTTACGTATGTCGAAAAAGGAGAATATACAAAAGCCCTTGCGGATTTAGAGACAAGCCAACGACTTGGGATCGATAAATTCGGTAAAGGACTTAAAGACACGGAGGAAAAAATGCTCGCAAAGCTCCGGGAGAAATTAAGTGGCGGCGGCGGTAGCACTGGCTTGGCGGGGATGCTTATCGATAGCAGGGACGGGAAGAAGTACAAGACGGTGAACATCGGTAATTATACTTGGATGGCTGCGAATCTCAACTATCTGCCGCAATCAGGTAAGTCTTGGTGTTATAGAAATAATAACGTCAACTGCGATAAATACGGTAGGTTGTACGATTGGAATACGGCGCAGTCGGTCTGTCCGACTGGATGGCGTTTGCCGTCTGACGATGAGTGGAATGATTTAGGGCAAGCGGTGGGAGGTGTGAGAAAAAAGGATGAACTTGATATTAATTGGAACGGCGCCGGAACAAAGTTGAAAACGAAAAGCGGTTGGAACAAGAGTTGGGACAATAAAGGTAATGGTACTGATGATTATGGTTTTTCGGCTTTGCCCGGTGGCGAGTGGTTGCTCGCCGATGTTGGTTTCGGCAATATCGGCAACAGCGGCGGTTGGTGGTCGTCTATGGAATCCCCCAAATATAAATCGAGTGCCTCCGTTTGGAGTACAAGCGACGATTTGTACAAGCACGACACCGACAAGAACTTTGGTTTTTCCGTACGTTGCGTCAAAAACAACTAAATCGCTACATAAAGAAAAGATAAAGGACGCAACCGAATGGAAACAGCACTAACGATAATCATTCCAAGCGTTATCGCCTGTATTATTCTTATAATAGCGCGTGGAAGAGCCAAGAAAATTGAGAGGAAGATGGACCCGAATGATCTTATCATTCGCCGCCCAAGGATAAATCTTATATTTTATATAATTGTCACAACGCTCTTTCTATTAATATTTATCATCTTTTGCGTCCCCGCGGCGTTTAATAAGAATAATAGCGAGGGTATTTACGCGGTTTACGCTCTCTTACCGATATTATTCCTCTGTTCTTTCGTGATATTTATGTGGTTTAGGTGGAGAATTATAATAAAAGGCAATCAAATAACGTCCGGATCTTACTTTGGGAAGGAGAAATCATATACTTTCGACCACATTACGAAAGTAAACCGTTTTTTTCTCAATATTAACGGGGAAGATTTGGATAGTATGATCGCCTATCATGATAAGAAAGTACTCTTTACTATCACCGCCGAATGTCCTGGTTTTCACATACTGGCTTCGCGCTTAGAGAGCGAGGGGGTGCCGATTATCATTCAGACGAAGGAAAAAACGGTTGGATAAAATCTTGATTTGACGGCAAATTTAAACCTAAATAAGGAGACGCAATGAGGATGACAAAATTATTTAAATCGACTGTTTTAGTCGCGTTGAGCGTTTTTTGCGGGATAGCGTTCGCGCAGTCGCAGTCTGAAATGCCCAGGGCCGCCGTGTACATCGCCAAGTACGGCAAACTGTACGACTGGAATACCGCGAGAACGGTTTGCCCGTCGGGGCGGGGCTTGCCGTCGCGCCAAGAGTGGGAACATTTGGTTGCGGCGAGTTGAAAATCCGTATAGCTCAATTATTAGCCTCTCCGCTCATCGCGTTGTTCGCCTTGTAGACCATAGCCAGCACCTCCGCCACGGCCGCGTACAGATGCGCGGGGATCTCTCGGTCAACGTCTATCTCCGCCAACAGCTCCACCAGATCGCTGTCCTGCCGAATGGGAACGCCGCTCAGCTTCGCGAGTTCCCGTATCCGTTCCGCCATCAAGCCGAAGCCTTTGGCGGATACGACGGGTGCGCGAGTTTCGGAGTCGTCATATTTCAGTGCGACCGCTACATCACGAAGATTCTTTTCTGTCGGCATAATCAGTTTATCCCCACACCGTCTTTTTAATCCTATAATCCTTATAATCCTACGAATCCTAGTTCAGACAATGTTTTTAATCAATCCTACGAATCCTAATTCAGACATTTTTTCCCGTCATATCTTAAAGTCCACCCGCCCGTTCTTAACCTCAAAATCGTCGGCCTGATCAGCCCCGCCGTCGTCAATATTAGGCGATGAACGTACCGGCGTCGCGGTGGCGGGATCGCTGTTGACTGGGCGCTTGGTGTAAAATTCCAGCGAGGCGCCCGGCAACCCAGCTTGCGACAGCGCTTCTTTCAATTCGGCCGACTGCTGTCTGAACCAACGGGTTACCGCGGGTTTCTCAAATTGGAACGCCAATTTCAAGTTTGGCGGGTGGTAGTCTAAGTGTGCGCTGACTTGACCCAGTGCGGAGGGGGCCACGTTTAGGTATATTGATACGTGCCCGTCCTTATTCTCTCCCTTTTCCCCTTTGCGCTCTTTTACGAACTTGATTTGCACTTCCGTCCACTCCCCGCCGATCTTGGCGGGCAGCGCCAGCAGGTGCTGTTCGGTCTCCGCCGTGCGGGTTTGTGTTGAGAGCAGTTGCAGGTTTTCCAAGCTGCGCGCGGCGGTAAGGGCGGCGGAGCGGATGGCCTCGGCGGGTGATGAGCGCGTCGCGGCGGCCGCGCCCTGCTCCTGCGCCCGCGCGGCGTCGGCTTGCAGGCGGTTCAGCTCTTTGAGGATGTCTTTAAGACGTTCCATGACCTCCGCGCCGCTCTGACGCGATTGGTGTTCAAGCGCGCGCATCGCGCGAAGGAGCGCCGCCTCCGTGTCGGGCAACGCCGCTTTACCGCTTGACAACTGCGAAATTATCTCGCTCAGTTCGTCGACGGAGGAGAAAACGTCGCGAAGTGCGCGAGAGACGTCTAAGAGCATCTCCGTGCGCAGGGTGTCGGCGCTCAGCCTGACTGTGCCGGCTGTGGAGCCGTCGGCTGGTTTGTCAAGCGGCGAGGCGCGGTTCTGCAAATCTAGCGTTGAGAAGGCTTCTTTGAATCCGGCGCGGAGTTTCTCGGTGTTCGCCCATATACGGCGGGCTATCTGCAAAAAATCATCGGGACGGCTGTTATTGTTCGCGTTGGGATTGACATTCGCGTTTGTATTATCTGTATTGACATTAGCATTGACATTGGAATTGGCAGACGGGGCGATATTGGCGTTAACGTTGGCATTAACATTGGGATTAGTCTTTGCGTCGGTGTTAATATTTGTATTAATACTCTGGTTTATAGCGGTATTAACATTGGGATTGGGGTTGACAATGGTGTTAGTATTGGAATTAACACTGTGATTAACGCTTGTATTGATACTTGGGCTGAAGTTTTGATTGATAGCGGAATTAACATTGGCGGAAGCGCTAATGTTTGGACGAAAGTCGGTGCCGACATTTGTATTGTTGCCGGAATTCGCGTTTTGGTTCACAATGGGATTAATTCTCGCGTTGCCGCCTCCGGCGTTCTCCGCCGCCTCCACCGCCCCGCGAATCAGCGCCTGCGCCGAGCCGATTTGCAGGAAGAGCGCGTTCTTCGCCTCCGCGCTGATTCGGTATGTTGCCCCGGTGGTCACGCGCTCGTAAAACTCCGGCGGGACAGGCCGCTCGGAGCGAACCAGCGGGCGCAGCGTCTCGTCAAGCGAGGCCACGGTATCCCTCACAAGCCCTATGAGAGAGGCGGCGCCGCCGGCGTTAATCGCGCCGCGTTGCGAAAACTCGCGCAGAATCGGTGCGGCGGAGGATTTCAAGTTGTCTACTATGGACAGACACCTCTCCTTGATTGCCGGAACGTCAACCGGCGCCGTGGCTGTTGTGTTAGCGCGTATATTTTGATTGCCGGTAAAATTAGTACCGCTAGTATTGACGCCGCGCGAATTATCAACCGTTCCTTGCCTATTATTAAGATTATTAACGCCGAAATCGCCGCGTACATTTTGATTATTCGCTGAATTGATACCGCTCGTATTAATATTACTCGCGTTGATACCCGCGCCGCCGATATTATCAACACTCTTGATATTGTTGTTAGCATTAATCCCAATACCGCCGACATTATTGACACTGCGAGAATTGTCAACTACTCCCGATCTGTTAATACCGACATCACCGCGCATATTTTGATTATCCGTAAAATTGACGCCGTTCGCGTTCATCCCGCTTGTTTTGACATCCATGCCGCCGACATTATCGGTCGGTCTGATATTGTTATTATTATTAACCCCAACACCGCCGGAATTGTTGACATTGCGCACATTATCACCCGCCGCAGGTCTATTAATACCGGCATCTCCGCGCGTACTCTGATTATCCGCGAAATTGACGCTGTTAGCATTAACGCTATTATTATTGATACCGTTATTATTAATCCCGCTTGCGCCGATACCAAATCCGCCGACATTATCAATAGGTTTAACATTACTATTAGTATTGATACCGATACCGCTTGAAATATTGACACCGCGCGAATTATCAACAACGCCTAATCTATTGACACCTGTATCGCCGCGTATATTTTGATTATTCGCGAAATCGGCACCGCTCGCGTTAATCCCGTTTGTCTTGACATCCATACCGCCGAGATTATTAACCGGTCTGATATTGCTATTATTATTAATTCCAACGCTCCCCGGATTGTTGACGCTACGCGCATTATCAACAACCCCAGGCCTATTAACACCGGTATCGCTACGTATATTTTGATTATCTGAAAAAGCGGCATTGTTAGTATTGATATTGTTGGCGCTGTTAGCGTTAATCCCGCTTGCTCCGCCCCCGCCCGTCTGCGCCGGAGGTTGTTGTGACACAAACACCCTATTGTTGACGGCGGGAAAAGCGCCGGTAGTTTTTGCGTTGCCGCCGCCCGCGTTTACGTTTATATCGCCTAACGGCGTGGACGCCCTGTGAACCGCGAGTTGCGCGTTGACATTCTGGGAAGCGTTTGCGGCCTTGGCGGTGTTGACAAAAGTTTCGTTCGTTGATACCGATAAGCGGCTGGCGGCGGAACGCGTGTTTGTTTCCGCCGCGTTGCTCTCCGTTCTATTGTTGCTTATCCCGCCGTCTCTCGCCGCCGATTCTCGGTTTTGACCGCTTGGCGCGGCGGCCGGCATACGCGCCACGGCCTCTCTAAGCGCGTTTATTTTCTCCGCGACAGCCGCCGCGTCCGCCTTTCCGCCGCCGCCCAAGAGCGCCCGCACCGTCGCCTCGGTGAGTTCCGAGTATCCGGCGCGTATTTGCGGCGCCGCCGACGCCGGGGTCTGCGTTTTAGCGGCGGGGGCGGCGTTCGTCTCCAAAACGCGCGGCGACAACTGCCCCGCGTCGTGCAGCGATCCGGGCTTAGCGGCGGTCTGCGCGGGCAGGGCGGACGTTATCTCGCGGGCAATGCGCGCCGCCTCGGTCGGCGGCAGCTGCGCCCCGAGTATAACGCTTGAGGCGTCTATCTGCTTGACTAAGTTTAAAAGGGCGTTCGGCGCCATTGAGAACGTGGCTTTCAGGAGAGTTTGCAATAAATCCGCGCCGACGCTTGACCCCGTTTGCGGGAGCAAATTCTCCGTTGCGAAGAAGCTCTCAGGCGCAACGCCGGAGCTTAGGCGGCCGATCAGTTCAAGCAGCCCCGCCGTGTCCTTCGCCCCGAGCGCCGGTATGCGGTCGACAAGTTCTTGAACCATTTCGGGATTGTCAAGCGCTATGCGCAGCCACTGCCCGATCCGCTCCATTTGAAGTTGCGACGAGGCGTCGATAGACAAGTTGCGGTTTGCCAAGGCGGCGTCCAGCGCCTTCAGCGTATCCGTGTCTAAGAAGCCGCGTTCGTTGAAAATATCTTTCAGCAAATCAGTCGGCAGCGCCCGCAAAAGCTGGCTCTCGAAGCTGCCGCGAAGCTCCTCAAGCGCCGCCGGCAGCCCGTCGCCCGCGAGCACGGTGACGACCTGCTGCCCGTTTACGGTGGCGAGCCGCACCGCCGCGAAGTCCTTTATGGGCGCCTCGCCGTCTTGCGGCCCCTCAAGGATGTGCCCCGCCGCGTCGGCCCGATAGATCCCGTCGGCGTGGCCCTCACCCTCCGACACGACCTTAAAACCGACGATCTTCGCAAGCCCCTCCTGCCCAGCCGCCGGCGCGGCCTTTGCCGCTTCGCCCCCGCCGCCCCCCTCTTCGGCCGCCGCTTCCGCCTGTTGCTTGCCGGAGATAAATATGTCGTCGCCGCCCTGTATCTGCCGTAACAGCATCTGCGCCGTCTGCCGCATCTGCGTAGGCTGCTGCTCCTGTACCCACTGCTGCGGCTGCGCAGGCCGCTCTTCGGCGGCGTCCGGCGCTGGGATGAATATCTTCCCGTCCGACGGGCTGACAAGCACCTTCTGCCCTGGCTCAAGCGCCGCCCCGCCGCCCTCCGCCTGCACCTGAACCCCGACCTCCCGCCCCCCGGAGAGGCGCAACGTGAACACCCCCTCGCCGCTAGGCCCGCGCACAACGGTGGCCTTGATAAGCCCCCCGTCGGACTTACCAGACCCGGAAGCCGCGAGAGCGGCGGCGATATTGTTGACGGCGTTCATCATTGTCTTGTTCAACCTTTAAAATTCAAAAA
>Ga0182488_12709_pt1 | contig 11039 bp, 13 predicted proteins | sample TergutNc150P3_FD_120830 | JGI IMG/M metagenome (GOLD analysis project Ga0182488, IMG submission 120830) | reverse complement strand
AACCCCCCCCCCCCCCATTCTTTGATGTCTCTTTTATAATACCCTTAAACGGGGCGAAAACATCCCGTAAATCAACGATAAACCATAGGGGAGACATTTTTGGCTCCCCAACAACAAAACGCCGTAGAAGCGCTAAAATCGCTCTCTGCGGGGGTGCGGTTTCTACGCTTTTTTTGAACTTGACGTTTAACTTGTTTATTTCGCCACAAGGCAAACCTTTAATCCTTAAAATCCTACAAATCTTAATTCAGACAGTGTTTAATAACTATCCATATTACTTTTCACTTTTTTGAGAGGGGAGTGCGGTATGAGTTTCTTTAGCGTTAAGAAGTCGGGACGTGCATTAGTGAAAATGACGGCGATGCTCACGCTTCTTGTCGGGGTCTCCGCAGCGGGGGTGAAGTACGTGGCGGTTGTGGAAACGGATGTAGACGCGCAATCAGGCGCGTCCGCGGGTATAAATCCGGCTGAGATCAGGGAGATAACGGCGGAACTTCGCAGACAGGCCTCTCAAAATCTGCCGTTGGGCAAATACAGCGTCATGACGGCGGAAACCATCCAATCTATGGGCGGCGCGGTCTTGGAAGAATGCGCCGAAGAGAATTGTGTCATCGCTCTCGGAAGCAGGATAGGCGCGGACTACATCGTGCGCGGGACTATCAGCAAATTCCAAACGAAATTTACGCTGGCCGTCGAATTGTACGAAACCGATAACGGAACGCTGATCGTCTCGTCGGACGCTGTCCGCTCCGAAAATCTAGGGGAACTTTTGGATAAGGCGGCCGAGGCTAGCGCGAAGATGTACAAGATATTCGTGGACGGGCAAAAAACCGCGCAGGAATCTGCCGCGGGCGAGACCGCGTCTTCAGTCAATTTGAGCGGTACGGCGGCGGACGGGAGCGAACAGAAGGTATTGAAGCCTAGCGTCCCCGGTTTCTTATCGCTTAAATACAATGTACCGTTTGGGGTAGATATAGAATGGGGATGGTTTTTAGAGAACTCGAGGTTTTTGGGGTTAGATATGAGCGCCAGTTTCTTGAATTGGGAAAATGAGGGCGGCCTTGGCGTCGGTTTAAGTTACGGTTACACGTTTGATTTGCCGTATGGATTACGGGGTATCGCCGGAGCGTCTGCCGGAATATGGGTGGGGCTTCGGCTTAATCCAAATGTAGATCGGGATTGGGATGTTGCTTGGGAAAAGAGAGAAAAAGGAAAAAACGTAATTAGTAAAAGAGGTGAGAATAGTCTTGATTTCTTCGGCCCGTTTTTAAAAGTTCAATGGAAATATATTGAAATTATGTACAGAGGGCTTTTGGGCAGTTATACAGGAGACTATAGAGTCAATTATTGGGATCCGAGCAGTCAGGACTGGAATATCTACACCAGCTACCAAGAACATAGCGAAGGAGGGTTTGGCTGGAATCAACATCAACTGATGATCGGTATTAATATAGACAATGCGTTGTTAGAGTACGGCGGCTACTCGTTCAACCGTCGTTCGGTGACATGGCTGATGAACTTCGTTCCCGGTTTAGGGTCTATGATCCTGATGGAAGACTATCTCGGCGGCTGTATTTCGCTTGGATTTGTCTTAGGCGGGGTATTGGTTGCGGCCGCCGGTGCTCCGGAGGCCGGTGCTGTGGCGGCTATCAGCGGCGGATTGTTTAATTTTTCCCGTCCGTGGCTTTATAAAAATCCGGCATACAGAACCGCGTCCGTCCCCCCCGACGGTTTCAAATTCGCGGCATATCCCAAGGACGGAGATTTGCAGTACGTAGGAGCGTACACCAAGTCCTTTTAGCGAGAATCAAGTCATCGCAGGTCAACGGGGCGTCTCAATCGCGGGTCGCCCCGTTTCACCATTAACGTGTCAAAAAGGAGCGGGCGGGTCCCGCCCCTATATGACGCTCCGTAATGTCGTTCACATCCATGTTTTCACCTTTCTCAATTTGCTAATGATTCTCCGCAAAAAAATATACAAAATATATTGACATTTACTACCAAAATACATTATATTACTACTGCGGCGTTCTCTCTCTTGGGCTGTTCGTCTCAGCCCGCTCTCTCTAAGCCGCTTTCGTTGTACCATTCTCGTTGTACGGTTAAATTCACACGTACGGATACGTACGAAAGCGGACGCGTCGGCCTGGCTATTGGGGGCGGCGCAGTGGGGTTAAACACTGAAATTAGGAGGGTTTATGAAAGAAATGGACGAAAATTGCCGGACCGAGATCGGGAAGTACCGGATTGAGACCGAGAAGTACCGGGCTGAAGCCGAGAAATATCGAGCCGAGGCAGATATGTATCGGGCGGATTTCAATAGGGGTATGGCCGAGCTGAAAGCCCAAATAGCCGCTACGAACGATACCGTAAACGGCATCGGCAAGAGCAACGGTATGTTCGCCGAAGACATCTACTATCGCACGCTGTGGAGGAAAAAAGAGTTCGCCGGAATCCACTTCGACGATGTAAGCAACGCTTTCGGCGGCGTCAAGAAACTGCCCGGTGGAAAACGCCTGCAAGACCAGTTCGATATCGTCATGCTGAACGACGCCTCCGCCGCGATAGTAGAGGCCAAGTATAGGGCGCGGAAGGAGGATGTGGCGACGCTCGTTGAAAAAAAGGTGAACAACTTCAAAATCTTGTTCCCCGACTACAAAGACCTCAAAATCTACCTCGGACTCGCCGCTCTCGCCTTTGAGGACGATGTCGTCGCGGAGGCTCGGAAATACGGGGTCGGGCTACTCCAACAGGTCGGGGAGACGGTCGAGTACGCTACCGACTGGGAGGTTAAGGCGTACTGATACCGGATAACGGTAAAAAAATCCCCCAAAAAAGATTTTTGACTTCCCGCTGTTCCATAATATATATTCAAAAGATTGCGCTCATTCCGAAAAAATGGGCTTTTTGGGGTTTCCGTAGAAAAAAGGGCCGTTCGTCTCTATGTTTGAAGATTTGTCCGCTAGATTCGACTCGATATTCAAGCGTTTGCGCGGGCGCGGCAAGCTTTCGGCGGACAATATCGCCGAGGCCGTCCGCGACGTTAAGCGGGCGTTGCTTGAGGCCGACGTGCACTACAAGGTGGTCAAGAAGTTCGCCGCCGTGGTTCAGGAAAAGGCCATGGGGAGCGCGGTTATAGACAGCATTACCCCGGGGCAGCAGTTTGTGAAGCTGGTCCACGACGAACTGACCGCCGTTATGGGTACCGCGGCGCGGACTTGCAAGTTCCACACCAACCGCGTGAACGTCGTTGTGCTGGCGGGTTTGCAGGGTTCGGGTAAGACGACCGCCTGCGCTAAGCTGGCGCTGCACTTCCGCAAACAGGGGCACAAGCCGCTGATGGCGGCCTGCGATATGTACAGGCCGGCGGCCGTCGACCAGTTGGAGACGCTCGGCAAAGCGCTTGGGGTACCGGTGTACGCCGACAGGGCCGCCAAGCCCGTCGCCATCGCCAAGGCGGCCGTCGAGGCGGCCAAGCGCGACGGGCAGTCGCTCGTGATTGTCGATACGGCGGGGCGTCTGCACGTCGACAAAGAGATGATGGCGGAGCTAAAGGAGATCTGCGCCGCGGTCAAGCCGGACGAGACCTTCTTCGTGGCCGACGCTATGACCGGCCAGGACGCGGTCAACGTGGCGGCGGAGTTCCACAAGGAGGTCGGGTTCACCGGCGCGATCCTGACGAAGATGGACGGCGACGCCCGAGGCGGCGCGGCGTTATCTATATTAGATGTAACCGGCGTGGCGGTGCAGTTCGTAGGCGTTGGGGAGAAGCCCGACGGCCTTGAACTCTTCCACCCCGAGCGGATGGCGTCGCGGATACTGGGGATGGGCGACATAGTCTCCCTGGTTGAGCGCGCCCAAGAGACGGTCGATTTAGAGAACAGTAAAAAGATCGAGAAGAAGATACGCAAGAACACTTTCTCGTTGCAGGATTTTTTGGATCAGCTGCGGCAGATAAAGAAGATGGGTTCGATAGGCGATCTTTTGGCGATGATACCCGGCATGGGCCAGCAGATGAAAGACGCCAACATCGACAGCTCGATGATGGTGAAGATAGAGGCGATAATCTGCTCCATGACGCAGCGTGAGCGCGACAAGCCGCTCATCATAGATGGTGGACGGAAGAAAAGGATCGCGGCCGGAAGCGGCACGACGGTGCAGGACGTCAACAAGCTGCTGAAGCAGTTCGACAGCATGAAGTCGATGATGAAGCGCATGACGAAGGTCGCCGGTAAGCGCGGGGCGGGGGCGGCTATGAGGGGTATCAAGATATAGGATTGTAAATTTATAACATCATAAACACTAAAAGTAAGGAGAGGTGCCTTGGCAGTAAAAATTCGCTTAGCCCGTTCGGGCCGGAAAAAGATCGCGACCTACCGCGTGGTCGCCGCTGACAGCAGAACGCAGCGCGACGGCAAGTTTTTGGAGACGGTCGGCTACTACGACCCCCAAACGAACCCCAAGACTTTCCAGTTCAAGAGCGACAGAGTCGCCTACTGGATCAAGCAGGGCGCCACGCCCACGCTCACCGTTAAAAACCTGCTGAAGCAAGACCGCTTCTACGAGAAGCAAGAGCAGATAGACAAGGGCGCGGCCCCGGAGAGCGTTACATTGGAGCGTAAACCGGAGAGGAAGCGCAAAGCGAAGGTGCACAAGGTTAAGAGCAGCGATTAATACCGGATTTGGCTTCGGCTCCGCTCAGCCGCCTGTAGATTTAAGTAACCGGTCACTGAGCGGAGCTTCCGGGGACGATTATGGATTTGATTGCCATTGCGGTAATAAAACGCGCCATAGGCCTCCAAGGGCACTGCGGCGTTATGGCCTACGGCGAGACTCTCGGACGCCTCAAAACGCCCGCCGCCGTGCGCATAGGCGAGAGCGACCGTAGGGCGCGGCAGATTACGCTTTCGCTTGTAGAGTTGCGCCCGCAGGGCTACGTGGTATTGCTTGAAGGGATTAACGACAGAGACGCGGCGGAGGCGGTTCAGGGCCAATGCCTTTATGTGGGTGAGGATCAACTCCCCAAATTAGCCGACGGCGAGGATTATCACTTTCATCTCAAGGGGATGAAAGTAGTATCAGCCTCAACAGGGGCGGAAATAGGGACGGTGCGCGATACTGTCAACCTGCCGTCTACGGACGCTTTGGAAGTGGTGTTGACAAACGGGCATGATATAGTGATACCGTACAATAAACAGGCGGTATTGAAGGTTGACAAAGCGGGAAAAACGATAACGGTGGACGATTCATACATAGAAGAATTATTATAAAATGATCTTTGATATTCTAACCCTCTTCCCCGCCATGTTTGAAGGCGCGTTTTCCGACAGCATCATAAAGCGCGCGGTGGAAAAGGGTTTGGTCGCTATCGGCATACACAACATCCGCGACTACTCGGACGACCCGCGCCACCAGACGGTAGACGACTACCCCTACGGCGGCGACGCGGGTATGTTGATGAAGCCGGAGCCCTTAGCCAAGGCTATTACGGCGGCGAGGGAGAGGCAGAGCGGCAAGAACCCGGCGGTCGTCTACATGACACCGGCGGGAAGGCTTTTGGATCAGGATGTTGTTAAGGAACTTGCCGGACGGGAGTCGCTTATACTTCTCTGCGGCCGCTACAAGGGAATCGACCAGCGCATAATCGACAATTACGTCGATATGGAGCTGTCCATAGGCGATTACGTGCTGTCCGGCGGCGAGATTCCGGCGATGGCGGTGGTAGACGCGGTAACGCGATTGATCCCCGGGGTTCTCGGGAACATGGATTCGGCGGAGACGGACTCGTTTCACAGCGGGCTCCTCAGCCACCCGCACTACACGAGGCCGGAGGTCTTTGAGGGAATAAGCGTACCGGAGGTGCTTATAAGCGGCCACCACGCGAATATCAAGGAGTGGCAGAGAGAGAAATCAATAGAGATAACTAAGGAGCGGCGGCCAGATCTGCTTGAAAAATATGGTCTTCGCTAAAGTCAAAATCTTTAACATAAAAAATTAAATTTCGGAGGAGTATGATGGACGACATCATCAGGGCAGTGGAGAGAAAGCAGTTGCAGGACCGCAAGGTTGAGTACGGCGCGGGCGACACTATAAACGTCTCGTTTAAGATTCGCGAGGGCGACAAGGAGCGCATCCAGCAGTTTCAGGGCGTCGTGGTGCAGACGAGCGGTTCCGGTTTGGGCGAGACGGTCACCGTCCGCAAGTCGAGCGGAAACGTGTACGTTGAGCGTATCTTCCCGATGCACTCTCCGCTTATCGCCGAGATCAAGGTGCTCAAACGCGGGCGCGTGCGCAGGGCGAAGCTCTACTACTTGCGCGGGTTGACCGGTAAGGCCACGCGTATTAAGGAGAAGAAGGCGAAGCAATAAATGCAGCGATTGACGGTAGGGGAATTTTGGTATTGATAATATTGCGGCGGGCGCGAGTGTCCGCCCTTTTTTTTAAATCAAAATCGAAATGATAAAACTCTCTGCGATATTCATCGCGTTCTTTCGTGTGGGCGCCTTCACGCTTGGTGGCGGCTACGCTATGTTCTCGGTTTTGCGTTACGAAATTATTGCCAAGCGCGGTTGGGTGAGCGAAGAGGAGTTTACTCAGGAACTCGCCATGGCCACAAGCCTGCCGGGCGCTATGGTCATCAACTTTTCGCTCTTCTGCGGCGCAAAGTTGCGCGGGCGGCCGGGGGCGTTTGCGGCTTTTCTGGGCACCGTGCTGCCGTCGTTTCTGATGATTCTCATAGCGGCGGCGTTCCTATTCCCATACTTCAAGCACCCCTCAGTGGCGGCTTTCCTGCGCGGCGCGGCGGCGGTTGTGGCCGGGCTTTTGGCCTATACCGCGCTTAAATTATGCAAACCGATGATCTCGCGTGTATCGCACGCCGTAGCCGCGCTCATCGCGGCGGGAATTGCGCTGATCCCCGAGGTCAATCCGATATTCGCGCTCATACTCGTCAGCGCCGTGGTTTACCTTTTGTCAATAAGAAAGAGCGTTAAAATCGCCGTGGATCAAGACGGCATAAATCGTATCAGCGATAATAACAATAGTACCGACGCTGTAAAAACCGCCAACAACGGTGATAACCGATGATACTGCTGCAGCTTTTAAAAAGTTTTTTGATAATCGGCGTCGGCGCTTACGGCGGCGGATTGGTCACTATCCCGATGATAGAACATCAGGCCGTCGCCGTCCACGGGTGGATCACCGCCTCCGAGCTTTCGGAACTCATAGCCGTGGCGCAGATGACCCCCGGCCCGATAGGGGTTAACGCCGCCACCTACACCGGCTACAGGGTCGCCGGAATCGCCGGCGCCGCCGCCGCTACCTTAGGGTTTGTGATCCCGTCGCTCGTCCTCTGCCTGACGCTGGTGTACATACTATCGAAGTTCGGCGGTGTTACGTGGATAGAGACACTGAAGAAGTCGGTCCAACCCGCGGTCGCCGGACTCATAATAGCCGCGGTGCTGACCTACGGAAAGGCGGCGGTAACCGACGTCTGGACGGCGGTCATAGCGGTCGCGGCCTTTGCGATACTGCTCCTCTCGAAGGATAAGATACATCCGGCGTTGTTAATTCTATGCGGCGGGATTGCCGGGGTGTTTATTTATTAGCAGTTGTCAACGCTAAATCCGCCAGTGTGCTATCAGACCCTTGAAGTTACCGCGTCCAATACGGTTTTGTCGCACATCATACCAAATTTCACCACGTTTAATCTCCATAAAAATACCTGCCGATATTATTGATGTAGTCCATCATCTCATCTTCCGAAACAAAAGAGGATATCCTCTTCTCTTTTTTAGGTCTCAGAAACGTTATGATGACATCGTACTCGCCGTTAACAGGAATCGATTCTTTCGGAATTATCGAACTGCCGTCATAAACGCCTTGTATTGAAAGCATAATTCGTACCCCCTTTAAGTCCTTTCTATATAAAGATAATTCTTGGGGATGACCAAAGTCAAATTAATCTTTAAGCCTTAAAGCCTTAAAATCTTTTAAAGCCTTTAAAATCAAAATCTTTAAAGTCTTTTTTAGACGAAAGGCTGCGCCTTTCATAGATAGTTCGGGGGCTGAACCCCCGAACTTCAGTCAACGGCAAAACACCGAACGACGGGGGACGCGGGGGGACGGTCAGTCCTTAACGCAACGCACCGATAAACCTTCGCTCTTGTCGGCGTGTAAGTCGTCGGACACGCCGCCGATCGAATACATAATCACGCCTACCCCGTGGCTCGACGTTGCGTCTGTAGCCGTCCACCAGAAACCGTGGTTGCCGGCAAAGACGAAATAGCCATTGTAGCCACAGGAGATGCATTGGCCGCCAGGCAGAGCCGAAAAGCCGTAATTATCTGTACCATTGCAATCCCCGCCGCCAGCAATATCGCAATCGAGCCATCCGTTCTTCGCTCTCAAGATCGTACCCGCTGTACGCTCATTACCCACCGCAAGTATCAAAGCACTCCAATCATCTTGATCCGGCAATCTCCACCCAATCCGCTGACAAGCCATCAGTGCCGCCTCCCAAGTATACAACCTGCCATACGTCGCGCAGTTAGCCGGATTATTGTCATAACACCACGAATCCGCCGTCTCTACGTTTAGATTCTTCTTCATCCACTTATTGCCGCCTAAATCAACATAATCATAGCGAAACACATTAAGATACGCCTCCGCGTCACTCCCGCCGCTCTCAACCCCGCCGTCGTTACATCCCGCACAAAGGAACACTGCTATGACCGCTACAACCGAATATATCTTTCTCATAATTCTCTCCCTTATTATTATTTAAAAGTGAACGCCCGACCCACCGCCGATGAGACCAACGGGGGGACGCGGGGGGACGGTCAGTCCTGTAGACAACGAACCGACATCCCGAACTCCTTAATGGTGCCGTATTCTTTCACGAAGTCGGAGTCGTCATAGGGCATTTCTCGGTTATTGCCAAAGTCAGCGTCCCCCGAAGCCACCCACCAAAAGCCGCACGTGCCGGCTTCATCGTAACCGTTAATTCCGCTACGCCTGCCACCCGGCAAGGCCGAAAATCCAAAATCGTTTGTACCGCCGTTTTTACCATTATAGATATCCCAACCGTCTTCCGATTTCAATATCGTCCCAGCGGGTGAACCCACCGCATTCACCAGATTCCTCCACTCAAAGATTGACGGCAAATGCCAGCCTGTAGGACAGATACCCCTCCATTTAACATTTCCACCGGTCCATCTCTCATAATTGTACTTTGCCGCTATACCCATCGCCGTCGCCCAATCGTACAACCTGCCGTATTTATCACAGTACGAATCGCTGTCATTATAACACCAACTATTACCGCTCGACGGCGTGTAGTTCAGATTCTCTGTCATCCACACCTTACCGTCAGGCATTGACTTCTTATTGCAAGGACGATTTCCGCAACTGAGCGAATAATCGTAATCTCCAACGATAACGCCGTATCCGTCCGCGCTTCCTTTAAAACTCTTGAGATACGCCTCCGCGTCTCCCCCGCCGCTCTCAACCCCGCCGTCGTTGCACCCGACGCAAAGGAACACAGCGGTGATACTGATTACACACAAAAAACTAACGGTTTTTGTACATTGATACTTTCTAGATTGCTTCGTCACTTCGTTCCTCGCAACTTGTTTATCTCGCCGTAAGGCAATGACTGTCATTGCGAGCGTAGCGAAGCAATCCAGAATAATTTTCAAACAAAATCCTATCTTTCTCATAATTCTCTCCTTTATTATTAGAAGTGAACTCCCGCCCCTATCCTCACCGTAACCCCGCTCCCAATCATAGGCGAGCCTGTTCCGCTTGTAAATGGAATACCAAGTTTATCTCCCCCGTCCGATTCAAGACCGTTAGCCGTCCTCACCCCGTAGAGCAGTTCCCCGCGCAGATACAGATTCTCGCTTATCTTGAAATCCGCGCCGCCGCCCAACTTCACCCAAAAGTTGCTGAGCGACCCCGCTTCGTAGCGTTTGTCCCCGCCGTCGAAATCGTACGCGCTACCGCCGTCGAATTCGAGTTTTCCGGCTATCGCCATTTCGTACTCTATCCCCAAGAGCGGGAAGTACCGCAACCGTCCCGCGCCCAGAGGATATTTCCCCAAGAGGCCGATATTTATGTATGTGCGCGACATATACGGCAGGTCGTTTTCGCTCGGCGCGGCTGCGCATATCCATTTCCCGCCGCCCATAGAGTAGCCGATAAAGGCTTCGGCGTAGACCGCGTCGAGGGACAGGTATCCGCCCGCTCCCGCCGTATACGGCATAGCCACCGCCGACCCGTCCGCCCATTTGATCCCGCCGCCGAACCCGCCCGTAAAGAACCCGCCGCCGCCCACGCTCACGTCGCTCACCCTCTTCGCGCCGCCGCTAGCGTCGTCGGGCACGTTTTGAGAGACAAGCCACGCCTTGTACATCTTCGCGCAAGCCTCCGCCGCCTTCTCCACAAGTTCCCCGATACCCTCGGCGCGGACGGGGTCGCATGACGCTACTAGGTTTCCGTTCTCGGTTTCGTACATCTCCACTTGCAGAGTGAATTTAGATTCCAACTTGCTCACCGTCCCGCGCACTATGTAATCTGCGCCAATCTTGCTGCCCAATGTGATAACGCAGTTCTCATCGGCGCACTCTTCAAGCACCGCGCCGCCCTGCGCCATGACGGTTTCGGCGGTCATTATGACGTACCTCTTGGGCGGCAGGTTCTTGACCGCCTCCCTGCGCAATTCCGCCGTAACGAGCCTCACGTCCGCCCTGCTTATCTGTTCGGACGCGCCCGACGACTCGTCGATGTCGCTCTCCACGACCGCCACGTACTTGATACCCGCCACCGAGACACCGGCAAGGAACGCCATCCACGCCGCCGTTTTTACCAACGTAGTTAAATTCATTCTCCCGCCCCTATTCTGTCTAAAAAAATCCCACGATTAATATAGACATTTTTACACCGAATCTTTTAAAGTCAAAATCTTTTAAATCTTTTTTAGACGAAGCCTTAAAACATATAAATCTTTTTAAGACGAAGCCTTCGGCTTCATAGATAAA
>Ga0182488_11575_pt1 | contig 11272 bp, 7 predicted proteins | sample TergutNc150P3_FD_120830 | JGI IMG/M metagenome (GOLD analysis project Ga0182488, IMG submission 120830) | reverse complement strand
CCGCCCCCCCGCCGCCGCTTGCGCACCTCTATGGAGTCGCGGGCCACGGCCAGACGCGGGGCGGCGTTCTCCTTGCAATAGGCCGATTCCGGATACTTGGCGCACAACTCCTCGTACAGCGTCATAGAGGCCCTGTTTTTATTCAGTGTGTTGTTCGTGTACCACGCGGCGGCGTAGAGGCTCTTGGGGGCTATATCCAAGTCGGGATACTGCTGATACACCCCGTAGAACGCCTTGACGGCCTCCACCGCGTCGCTCTCAAGCAACGTCTCGGCCATCCTGAAATCGCGCTCGGCCATCTCCGACCGGGTTATAACCGTGACCTCCGCGCCGAGCTCTATCTGCGCCCGCCTCGCGTACTCCGTAGAACCGTACTCGGCCGCGACGACCCGCAGCAGGCTGTCCCCGCGCGCCGCGTTCTTGAGCCCGTCCCTCGCCGTAAAAGCCGCCGCCAGCAGGGAGGCGGGACGGTAGGACGAATCGATCGAGGCGTCCGCCGAAAGCTCCAAATAATATATGTACGCCGAATCCGGCGAATCAAGGTCGAAGAGGAATATCTCAGCCGCCGAGTAGCGGGCGGCGGGCGGGATCTTGCCCGTGGAATCCGGCTTGCGCAACTCCCGCAACCTCTTGAGCGCGGCGAACCGCGCCGACGCCCGGCTCCCCACGGAGGTGGAACTGAACTTAGAGGCCTCCCCGAACTCCGCCTCGGCCAAATCAAGGTCGCCCAAACCCTGATATATGAGCGCCAGATCGTAAGAGGCCCGCCCGCAGAGGCTCATAGTGTCGGCCTTGTCGGCGGACTTCTCCAAAACGCCGGCGCACATCTCATTGATCTCCTCCAACAGCGCTATAGCCTCGTCAAGACGCCCCATCCGACGCAAGGTGCCGGCCATGTAATACATGATCTCGTACCTCTGCTTGGCGTACATACGGCTCTTCCGCATAACGGCAAGGTGGCCGAAGGCGGCGTCAAACGACTCCTTGGCGCTTAGGCAAAAGTAGATCGAGCGGTCAATCCTAAACATCAAATAGGGATGCCTCCTGGTACGCGGCGCGGCGCGCAACAAACCGAGCGCCTTATCGTACTGCTTAAGCTCGTAGTTCAAATCGGCCATCTTCAGTATTATGTCGAGCCGCTTCTCCATGGGAAGCGACGACAGCCTGTGCATACCCTCAAGCAACCCAAGCGCCTGCGAATGGCTGCCGCGCCTAAGCGCGATCTCCACAAGAAGCAGCGTAATCTCCTGATTCCTGTCCAATTCCGGATGCTCCTTCAACAGACTCAGCAGTATATCCTCGGCAAGCGTAAGGTTGTCCATCATTATATGCGCCTTAGCCACGTAAATCCGCGACTCCGGCACAAGACGGCTCTCCGGATAGAACACAAACAAATCTTGCATGCGCCCGAGGGTCACCGGGAAATCCTTCTTGTAAAACGCCGCCTTGCCCATCAGAAAGTGCGCCCTGTCCTGGTGCTTCTTGTCCCTGGGATAAACCTCCATCATCTTGAGCGACTTCTCCACCGCCCTATCGTACTTTGCCGCGATCTTCTCGGTAGGCGTCACCACCAAACTGTCCGGAAAGACCCGCATCAGCTTCCTATGGTCGCGCCAAGCGACCGTGTAGGCCTCCTCGGCGTTGTAAAACGTGTTGTAGTACGGGTGACAGCCGACCGCGCCCGCCGCTATCAAAGCCGCCAACATCAGCAACAATATCAATACCGGGAGAGACGCCCGATATTTCAGCCCGCTTTTTATTGATTTCACGCCGAATCCTCACACCCTTTTTCCGCGACCATCAAACACCCCTCCGAATCAGCCGCCTTTTGCGTATACTCCGGGCGCTTGTCCACTATTCTACCGTCCGGGAGCTGAAATACGATTGTTCCGTTAATAGAAAACGGCACGGCAAGCCCCGCCGCGTGCGCCTGTTTAATGGCCTTGTGTACACCGCGATTGGCGAGACGCGTGATTCTGTCCGATAATTCGTAATATTTTTTTTTCATTGCTTCAACCCTCCTTTAAATTGTTTATAACGGTCTTCATTATAAATAACATTTTCGCCGTTTCCTTTGGCAATTCGTTCGCAAACGGTACCGCTATTATAATATAACTCCCAAAAATCCACAATATTCATAATATCCCAGAAATTTTTTATACTTTTATTAAAACGCCTGATAACATCTTCGTCCGGCACGTTATGCCCTCCGAGCGACACGCGGTTCTTTATCCTCTCAAGGTTCAAATCCGGGGAGTCCAAAAACACATAGAACAGAGCCGTCTCATAACCCATGTCCTTAGCCTTTTCCAAAACCCGCCGGTGATAGTTGCCGGATATGGTAGACTCCAGCGCAAACGACTTTCCGGAATCCAGCATCTTATCAATTTCTTTCAAAATAATCCTTCCGGCCGCCAGCCCCACGCTGTCGCCGATTTTGGCGGCGGTTTCATCGGCGTTAAGAAAGGCCAAACCCTTTTCATCACGCAACAACTCATGCGCCAAAGTGGTCTTGCCGCTGCCGTTCGGGCCGGCGATAAGGTAGAGCCTCTTTTTCATGGTATTTATGAATATAATATATCGGCGGCCAAATATTTTAAAATCTTTAAAATCTTTAATGACCTTGATTTCAACACCGCCTTAATATATATTTGATTTATCGAACCGTACCTCCCTTAATCGGACGCAAAATCAAAAAATAAGGATATTTTATGCGTAAAGACAGAACCACCCTATATTTCATCGCCCTATCCGCCCTGACCGCCTTGACCGCCGTTTTGGGCTGCGGGGGGCCGCAGGGGAAGTTGGACGCGGCCAAAGGCGCGGAGAACGGCGGGAAGTACGGCGAAGCCGCCGCGCTCTACGCCGCGCTCGCCATCGAATCCGCGCCGGCGCACAGGCTCGCCGACGCCCAAAAGGGCAAAATCATGCAACCAGCCCTGTGGCAAGCCGAGATCGAAAAGTACATGGCGTGGCTCACCGACCCCGCCCCGCTCGGCGGAACCCTCAAAACCGCCCTGGACGGCTTAGACCGCTGCACGCCGCGCTTCGAGGCCGACAACACCGCGCACACCGCCCAACCCAAGCCGCTCGACTCCCTGAACGCCTTCGCCGCGCGCTGGAACACCGCCTTCAACCCGCCGCCCCCGAACACCATAGACTGGGACGCCATAGTCAAAAATGCCTTCAACAAAAATTTCTCAATGCTCCAACTGTCGGCGCCCATCAACTACACTTACGACGTAAACATAATAAGCCGCAAAACCTCCCGCCGAATAAACTTCACACTGTACCCAGCCACACTAGACACAAAAAGCCAAATCATCGCCCCGCTGCCGGAAGGCGAATACACGTTAATCGTAAAAAGCTCGGTCGAATTCCAAAAGGGACAGCATTGGGAGTCGGATTACACAGGATTTCCGGTCATTACGGTAAATGATACGCCGATGGTTATAGCGATTGATTTGAGAACGCGGGTGGCTGGGAAAAAATAAGTCAAAGTCTTTAAAGTCTTTAAAGTCTTTAAAATCTTTAAAACATTTAAAATATTTAAATCTTTTTAAGACGGAAGGCTTCGCCTTCCATAGATAAATCGGGGGGCTAAACCCCCCGATTTTCAGTCAACGGCAACGTCAAAGTCAACGTCAAAAGATTTTGACTTTGCCTTTGACTGAATATGCGGGGCATAGCCCCGCATATATCTATGAAGCCGAAGGCTTCGTCTTAAAATGATTTTAAAAGGATTTTAAAAGAAAGGAAAAATATCCACGTTTACAGGCATTGTAGTAGAAGAGCAAAAGAATTACTACATCGTTTCCGTTCCGCAACTTGGGCAGTTGCGATGTACCGTTAAGGGGACGTTGCTCAATAAGAAAAGATTTCGCATATCCGCCGGGGACTCGGTTAGCGTTCAAGCGATAAATCGGGACAGCGCGGAGGGCGTGATCCGCGAGGTGGCGCGACGCGACAGCTTCCTCCCGCGGCCGCCGCTCGCCAACTTGTCGCAGGTCGTGTTCGTCAACTGCTTCAAACAACCCAACCTCGACACCGAAGCCATAGACCGATTCCTCTTCTCAAGCTCCGTCTACGGGATAGACGCGGTCATCGTCTTCAACAAAATGGATCTGATGAGCGACGCCGAAACTGCGGAGCTTGAAACAATCGAACGCTACTACAAGAACGTGGGCTACAAAATCCTGCGCGCGTCCGTTACAAACAGACAGGGCATCTCGGAACTCATAGACATCTGCCGAAACAAAACAAGCGCGTTCACAGGGCTCTCCGGCGTCGGGAAGTCGAGCCTGCTCTCGCTCATATTCCCGAACACCGAGTTCCGAACAAACAACGTATCCGGCGCGCGCGGACGCGGAACCCACACCACCACGCACATCAAATTACTGACGCTAGACGAAAACTCATTTATAGCCGACACCCCCGGATTCGCCTTCGTCGACGTGCCCGCCGTAGACGAGGACGCCGCGGCCGAATACTTCCCGGAGATAAAAGAAGCCATAGGCCAATGCCGATTCAACAACTGCGTACACGACGCCGAACCGGGGTGCAAGGTGGCGGAATTAGTTGACAAAGGAGAAATAGCTGGCTGGCGGCGGGAACATTATTTGAAAATTTATCGTGAGATGATCAAACGTAGAAAGATGTATTAATTCTGCGGCAGACTGCTCTTCTTCACCACAAGTGCGGTGCCGCCCTCAAAATACGGGCCTATGAAATCCACATGTTCCTTGCGCTCGTCCGTGATCGTCAGGCTTCCGCCCACCATGTCCAAACGGCCGGACAACAGAGCCGGCAGCAACTCGCGAAACGGCATCGCCGTCACCTCCACCCTCATGTTCAGCTCGTAGGCTATCCTATATATGATATCTATATCAAAACCCAAGGGATTGCCCTCCGACGACGCGTAGCTCATGGGGAAGAGCGTGTTCTCGCAACCGAACCTTATCGTGCCCGCCGACCCGTCAAACTCGGGGCGGTGGTCGAGCCGCGGCATCTCCCTCTCCTTGCCGTCGTCGGCGGCGAACCAATACATCTCCGCGTCGTCAATCACCCCGGTCTCCCTGAACTTTTGCAGAACCTCGTTGGCGTCAACGCAAAGCTGCGATCCCTTGGGGACGGCGAACCCGTAACTGTCCACCGAGACCACATACGGAAAAACCGCGAACTCCTTGTTGTGCGCGGCCAAAAAGAGCGCCACCGGCACGTCAAGAGCCACCGCGTCAACCGCGTCGGCGCGCAGAGCGTCCACTATGCCGTCAAATGTGAGATAGTACCTATGCTCCACATTCGGAATCACGCGATCCACGAATTGAGTGAACACGGAACCGGACTCGCTACCGATCTTCCCGCCGCTGAAATCAGCCAAAGAGGTGAACACGCGAGTATTGGTAGAGTCGTTGCCTTTACGGGAACAAGAGACGGATAGAGCAGTGAGAGCGGCAAGCGTTATGGCGGTTGTGATAGTTGTTAGTGATCTTGATTTTGACATTGTTGGAAGTCCTTTAAAGTCAAATTCTTTAAAGTCAAATTCATATTTAGACGGAAGGCTTCGCCTTCCATAGATAGTTCGGGGGCTAAACCCCCGAACTTCAGTCAACTGCAAAATCAACGTCAACGTCAAAGTCAACGTCAAAAGATAAATCGGGGGATAAACCCCCGATTTTCAGTCAAAGTCAACGTCAAAAGACTTTGACTTTGCCTTTGACTGAAAATGCGGGGCATAGCCCCGCATTTATCTATGAAAGGCGCGTAGCGCCTTTCGTCTTAAAAAGAATTAGATTTTGAATTTGACTTTGATTTTTATTTTTATTTATTGCCTACCCGCACTTTCTTTACACTGATTAATCAACCCACCGGCCAATATCATACTCTTTTCCCTCTCTGTCAACTCTACTTTTAGATTAATCGACAAACCGTCGCTCTTTCTAACGGCTATTAAAGGTGTGCCATTATTTATACGGTTACGGACGTCGGATATTGTCAGCTCGTCGCCACTATTAAGTTTGGCGTAGTCGGCGGGGTCAACAAATGTCGCGGGGATTATTCCGAAGTTTACTAAGTTCGCTCTGTGGATGCGCTCCATCGATATGGTTATCACCATTTTTACGCCAAGGTACATGGGGCATATCGCGGCGTGCTCTCTGGACGAACCCTGACCGTAGGACTCTCCGCCGACTATGATGTTATGAATACCCTTCTCCTTGTTGTCAAGGGCGCGTTTGGAGAACGCGGGGTCTTCGCGCTCGAAGACGAACTCGGCGTATTTCTGTATGTTTGATCTGTATTTCAAGCGGCTGCCGGCGGGCATTACGTGGTCGGTTGTGATCTTGTCGCCTACTTTTATCGTCACGCAACCGCTTATCGTATCGGGGCAGGCCTCGTTCGACGGCGGGGCTCCGATGTTCGGGCCGCGGGAAATTACCACTTTGGAGGGGTCGGCGGCGGGGTTCAATATCATACTGTCGTCGATAATAAAATTGTCGGGAACGGTTATTTGCGGGTACTTTATATCCTTAAAGAACTCCTCCGGGTCGCGGATTTCGCCCGAGAGGGCGGCGGCTACGGCGGCTTCGGGGGAGGTTAGGTAGACTTGGGCCGACGGCGTGCCGCTGCGGCCGAAGAAGTTGCGGTTCGAGGTGCGCACCGACACGGCGTCCGTGCGCGGGGCGGCCGAGTTGCCTATGCAAAAACCGCACGCGCTCTCCAATATCCTCGCCCCGGCGGAGACTATGTCGGCGAGGGCGCCATTTCTGCTTACCATCTCCAGCACTTGACGCGAACCGACCGCCACGCCCAGAGATACGGCGGACGACACCTTGCGCCCCTTTAGCATTGCGGCGGCGAGCATTATGTCCCTATAGGAGGCGTTCGTACACGACCCCACGAGCACCTGATCCACCTTCAACCCGCTAAGCTCCGAGAGCTTTTTGACGTTGCCGGGCGAGTGCGGACAGGCGGCGCGGGCGCTCAGCGTCGACAAATCCATCTCTATCACCCTGTCGTATCGCGCGTCGGCGTCCGCCGACACCTCCGCGAAATCGCCCTCGCGGCCTTGCGCTTTGAGAAATGACCGCGTCTTATCGTCGGACGGGAAAACTGATGTGATAACCCCAAGCTCCGCCCCCATGTTGGTCATTGTGGCGCGCTCCGGAACGCTGAGCGCCGACACCGCACGACCACCGTACTCCACTATCGAATCGGCGTTGCCCTTGGTGCCGAGAATTTCGAGAAGCGCCAATATTATATCCTTAGCCGACACCCACGGACGCAGAGCGCCCGTCAACTCAACCTTCACCACCTTAGGATATGAGAGATTGAACGCCCCGCCGCCCATTGCCACCGCCACGTCGAGACCGCCGGCGCCAATGGCAATCATGGCGATGCCGCCGCCGGTGGGCGTGTGCGAATCGCTGCCCAAAAGCGTCTTGCCGGGTTTCCCGAAGCGCTCCAAATGAACCTGATGACAGATACCGTTGCCGGGCTTGGAAAAGAGTATGCCGTACTTGGCCGCGACGCCCTCCAAATACTTGTGGTCGTCCGCGTTCTCGAAACCGTCCTGAACCGTGTTGTGGTCAACGTAAGAAACGGAAAGCTCGGTCTTGACGCGGTCAAACCCCAACGCCTCGAACTGCAAATAGGCCATCGTGCCGGTAGCGTCCTGCGTGAGCGTCTGATCGATCTTAATCCCCACAACGCTCCCCGCCTCAGGGGAACCGCTTACGATGTGGCCGTCCAAAATCTTCTGCACAATGTTTTTTCCCATACGCCGCCGGTTCTTCTCCTTTAAATTTCTTGTTATGATAAATGGCTTCGACTTCGCTCAGCCAACTAAGGTCGCTGAGCGAAGCCGAAGCGACCTGACACCCCAACGACCGCCGACACCCTCTCGCGCTTCCCGTCCGCACCTACCAGCACGCCACGAATCAAATAGGTGCCCTCCGGAACATTTCTCCCTTTCGCGTCCGTCAAATCCCACTCCCCCACCTTGCGCTTATACGGCCCGCCGTCGCTGTCAGCCACACGCGCCGTTCCCACCGCGTTTCCCGCCGCGTCGTATATCAACAATTCGCACGCGTAAACTTTGCCGCCTTTTCGGAAAAAACTTACAACCGACGGTCGGCCGCCGTTGCGGACGACCGGATTGGGGCCGGCGGAGAACTCGGCCGTTAGGACGGCGGGCACGGACACCGACGCCGACACTTCGCCGACCGACGGCTTCGGAATCGCCCCGCCGCCCGACAATACGGATATGGACGCGCCGGGGCGGTTGTCGATCAAATACGGGTAGGCTCTTTTATCGTCTATGCCCCAAACGGCGTCGAAATCCCAGCCTATGTAGTTGGCGGCCGTTTTCATGTCGGCGTCCACCCTCGGAGCGCCGTAATCATTTCCCACTTTGACGGCGTTGGCGGATTTGTAGTAGCAGGAGTCTATTCTGCCGGTGCCCAATTTCAAACCCGCCAGACCGCCCACGGAGTTTCTCCCGCTGACGGCCGCCACCGTGTAGCACCTTGTTACCACGGCGTCCACGTTCGTGCCCACAAGGCCGCCCACCCCGCCGCCGCCTATATCCGAAGCCGTCGCCCTGCCTCCGGAGACCTCCGCGTAGTCCGCGTAGCAATCGCTTATCGAGCCTCGGTCGTTCCTTCCCACCAAGCCGCCCACGTCGTCGCCGACCACGGAGATGTTCCTGCCTTTGGCGTAACTGCCGTTTATCTTGCCGTTGGCGGAGTTCCATCCCACCAAGCCGCCCACCATATTAACGGAACCGGAAATCTCCACAACGGCGCGGCAGTTCGTTATGGTTCCAGCCGAGTCCGAACCCACCAAGCCGCCCACGCCGCCGGTGCCGATATTGCCGCCGGCCGCGCTTATTTTCCCGGTGTCCACGCAGCACTTCGTTATAGTCCCGCTGCTCTTACCCGCCAAACCGCCCACATAGCAATAACCGGTAATATCCGGCCTTGACACCCTAAGATTCCTTATGGAACCCTCGCGGGCCACCCGGCCGAACAACCCGACGTACCTTCCGGCGTCAGTGGGATTGTTTATGTACACGCCGTCCACAAAGAATCCGCCTCCCATAAACGCGCCTTTAAATTGCGCGCCGTGCTGGCCTATGGGCACCCACTCGTTGCCCGCGCCGCCTCTGAGGGAAACGTTGCCCTCGAGCTTTAAATACTTTCCGCGAAAGTCCATGCCGCAATTTACCAAAATGGAGAGGTTGGCGAGGTGCTGCGCCGTTTTTATCATATACGGGGTGCTCTCAGAGCTACCGTCGCCGCTTGAAAAACAGGTTGACAAATGGGACGCCGGCACGTTGCCGCCGCCGAACGTGGGATAGACGTTCGACGAAACCGCGAAATTCCACCTGCCGGCCGACAGCGCGTACGCGCCGGTGTTAAGGGCGTCCATAAACGCGTCGCTCTTCATATACGCCGCCGTTTTTGGTATTCCCACTCCTCCGGCGCCGGAGGTTATATTGTAATACCCGAAGGTGATCACGTCGCGGTCGGGCGACACGCGGTCCTGATACCCTACCAGACCGCCCGTGTAATTGCCGCTTTCACCCGAAACAGCGCCGGCGGCGTAACAGTTCGTTACGGCGGCCACGTACTTCCTGCCCACCAAGCCGCCAATGTAATCGCCCCTTCCGGTAACATTTCCTATAGCGTAACTGTTCGTTACGGCGGCATAGCTTCCTCCCGCCAAACCGCCCGCGCAGCTGTCGCCGGAAACATTTCCCGTAGCGTAACTGTTAATTATCATATAGCCGGAATCCAGCCCGACCAAACCGCCCGTAAATTTGTATAACCCGACCACGCTCCCGGTCGCGTAGCAACCCTTTATCGTATCCCCCGCGCCCATGCCCACCAAGCCGCCCACGTAACCCAACCCTGAAACGTCCCCCGTGGAAAAGCTGTTTGTTATACTCCCCCTGTGCAATCCCACCAGACCGCCCACATACGTGCCGGTTCCGGAGATTTTTCCCGTGGCGTAACAATCCGTGATCGTGCCGCTCACGCCCCCCGCCAAACCGCCCACAAACATGCCGCCGCCTTTGATATACGATTCGGCGACGCGGAGTCTCTTTATGGACCCGCCGTTGCTCACAAACCCGAAAAACCCCTGATACGCGGCGGCCGTGTCTATGTATACCCCCCTCACGACAAACCCGCCGCCGTCAAAGACGCCCTGAAATGGGTGGGTGCTGTCCCCTATCGCCTTCCACTTGTTGGCCGGCGGCGTCTCGCCCCACCTCTGCCACTCCGTAGGGTCGCTGAGGGCGTTCAGCGCTATATCGCGCCCGAGCGCGATAACCTTACCGCTCATCGAATACCCCTTGGCGCCGCCGCCCGCCGTGACAAGATACGACAACCCCGCCAGCTGCTCCGCCGTGGTTATGGTATACTTGTCCTGCGACTTGTCGCCGGTATACCAAGCGGTATCCGCGAACGACCCGTTCCAAACCGTCTGCCCGACGGCAAAAACGGAAAACGCCAACACCATGGACAATACCTTGCCGCAATCAGCAATCTTCATCTCACTACCCCCACAATAACCGCCACCCTCTCGCGTTTCCCGTCCGTCACGACCGTGCCCCTCACCAAGTACGCGCCGCCTGAGACCTCGCGGCCTTTCGCGTCCGTCAAGTCCCACGAACCCACCTTGCGCGTTGATTTGCCGCCCTCCGCGTCGGACACGCGTATCTTCTTTATCGCGTCGCCGGAGGCGTCGTAGACCCACAGCTCGCCGCTTGAAATCCGTTTGCCCGCGCGGAAGAAACTCACCGCGCCCGCGGATTTGGACGCCGGGTTGGGGCCGGCGGTAAACTCGGCGGTTATGACGGCTACCGGCGATACTGACGCCGTAGTTTTGTTCGAGTCCCTCTTCGGAATCTCGCGGTCAAACGACAGCACCGCGTCCGCGTAGTTTCCGACAACCACTTTGGCTACTTCGCTCGCCACGCTTGTGGTTCTCGAGCCTATCAAGCTGTCCTCTATCTTGGCGGTTTTGGCGTCTTCCGTGTTCGTAACCACCACGTAGTAGTACAGCAGCGTATCTTTATCCGTTTTTGATTCCGGCACGGTGTAGAAGGTGTTTATCGCGCCGGGGACTATCGCGCCGTAGGTGTTCAGGGGGTGCGGCGGCGGCGTGCCGTCGGTTTTCGAGGCGCCGTTCAGGTACCACTGATAGGACATATAGTTGCCGGCCGGCATGGGGCTTACCTCCACCGCGGAGATGCGGAACGTCAACT
>Ga0182488_12696_pt1 | contig 11345 bp, 2 predicted proteins | sample TergutNc150P3_FD_120830 | JGI IMG/M metagenome (GOLD analysis project Ga0182488, IMG submission 120830) | reverse complement strand
TTCCCGGCAACGGGGAAACTGCGCCCTCGATGGCCGCGACGGGCGCTTTCGGGTCGGACTCCACCACTCCGGGGTCCGGCCTTTTTTTGTTTTGCGTAAATAATAAAACTAATATATATAAGCTTACTTATTTAGAGACTCTTGCTGGGGGGGAAGGTCGAAAATCAGTTGATGTTGACGTTGACGTTGACTTTGGAGAATTAGCATTAAAACGATAGACGCTTGACCGTACACAGAAATTCGCAAAAAATGCTACGCTCGTAGCCTAGGGCATTCTTTGCGCCAAAAACGACAATTAAACGGTTGGAAACCTTTTAACAAAAGGAGGGAGTGGATGATGAAGATGAGTTTAGTGGGCTCATTGAGAAAGGCGGTGAGGGCGGTTGTTATAACCGCCGGGACTTGTCGGGGCGTTGAGGGGGGCGCGCGGACAGGGTAAAGAGGGGAGATGTGTCGCTGGGAAAGGGAAAATTTACTTTATATCACTTAATCTTTAACAGAAGGAGTAACTATGACTTTGGTAAAGTCAAGATGGAAATCGGTTTCCGCCGTGATTTTGGCGGCGGCCGGTGTGTTGATGTTTGCGGGGGGGGCGCTGGGCGCCGAGGTCACCGCGCCTGCGAATATCGTTTACACCGCGGGGACGAATGGTGTTGCTAGCGGCGGCGACTACGATGTCGCGGCGCCTTTTGAAGGTAAATCGTTGGCGGAATTGTTTCCTGCGTCGGGTATTGTCGCTAAATTAAACGGGACGACGACGCATTCTGTCGTGGATAAGGCTGTAACGCCCGTCCCTGTGGTCGGGACTTGGGGATGGGAAGACGGATCGATTGTGCCGTATGTGGTACCTACAACCGGGTTGGAAGTTAAACTGAAGTACACGATAACTCCGGTAGCCGGAGGTTATACGGGTTCTGCGGGTGCCTCTGGGGGGGATTACGGAATAATCGGGTCTTCAGATTTCATGCTGCTTCCGGTTAAAATAAAATTAACGGCTGCGGCTGGGGATCTCGAAGGAACCGTGACTATCACGGGAACGCCGACTGTTGGGCAGGTGTTGACTGCCGATATTTCGGGACTGACAAGTCCGGGTGCTGCGAGAGGGTTGCAGTACCAATGGAAAGCTGACGGAGTAAATATCGGAAGCGCGGTCAGCAATACTTTCACGCTGACGAACGCGCAGTTCGGGAAAAGGATCACTGTGATGGTCACGACTCCTAACTATTCCGGTAACGCGACAAAGACGTCGGTGGCTACGAGTGCCGTGGCTACGGACGCGTCGGACGCGACCGCTTCTCCGGCAGGGAAGACTTTGGTGGTAGAAGCGGATTATAAAGGTGGTCCGTTTTCGACGGCTGATTTGACTGTGCATACCGGTGACGGAACTGACTGGGATTTAACTCCGACCACGGGAAACGCTGCTAGTTGCCAAGTTATCGGTGTTGTAACGGCGAACGCATGGCACGGCGGAGATAATCAGACCGTTAAGTTCTTGGTTTCAGGATGCGAGAACGCGACTTATAACGGCTTACAAGACGGCGTGTTGAACGTCGCGAAAGCCACGATCACAACCGCAAGCGTTACGTTTATGTACAAGAAAATGTATGACGGAACGACCGCGTTGAGTTTATCCGACTTCGGCCCGGCGCAAGAGAGTGACCGCTTGGTGTTGACATTTCCCGATGCTGACTGGTTTGAACTAGACGTGGACGGAGTGTCGAAACGGCCGGTGGTGTACGGAACAACCACCTCGGCGGACTTCAATATAACGCTGGCTACCACGGCCCCGGTGTTTTCGGACGCGGGTGTGGGTACTCGGACTGTTACATGGGGAAGCGGAGGTACCGGTTCGAAAATAACCTTAATCGGGCAAACTGCGGACGATTACGAATTTACAGGCGGGGCTAATTTTCTGCTTATATCTGACATCATAACAGCTCAGATTGCTGCAGACGCGAATAACGCAGCACTAATCGGTATCACCGAAAGAGTGGTCACTGTCCCAAGCAGCAATTTCTCCGCGACGGTGGTCTATTCCGGCACGAAAACCGTACCGTTCGCCATGGGTCTTGTTTTTGCGTCTGACAAAACGATAAACGTCACCGAAACCAGCGAATCGATCGTTATTCCGCAAGGCACGATCGACCACGTGTTCCGGGCGGTGCCTAGCGGGTCCAATGCCCAATTCGTAGTCGGAAACGCAACTTCGGGATACATTTACGACGAAAAGATTGTGACAAGCGGTTTTTCCGCGAAGAAAACGACCGACAACACGCCAGCGACAGCGTCGAACTATAAGTTGAAATTCCTGGCGGGTACGGGGTCGGTGACAAAGGCAAACATAGTTCCCACCGGAACAACGGCGCCGGTCGCGGCAAGCGCGATTGCCGCTTTGGGTTCGGCGAACAGTGATGGTACCGCGTTTACGATGACTTCCGGGCTTACCGGGTTGGGCACGATTACGTGGTGGTACCTGCCTGAAGGGTCAAGCACCAAGACGACGACCCGTCCGATCGAAGGCGCGTATGATTTCGGTATCACGTCTATCACAAGCGGCGTGAACTATAACGCGCTGTCCCTGCAAACCGAACGACTGGGAAGCGTACCCTCGGACGCGAACCAGCTGAAGGATTTCAGCAGCATCAATTTGACCGAGGAACCCGCGATGGTTCTCTGCAGCTTGCAGGTGTACAAGGTTCTTTACACACGCGAAAACACCGGTTTCAAGATCACGAGCGGGAACGACCCCCGGATTTACATTCTCGATTCTTTGAAGGCGGGGCGTTTCGGCGAGTGGAAGCCTTGGCGCATCACTTACAAGGCGCCGACGGGGTCCAAGACGGTCAAGTACGAGCCGAAAGGCGGTTCTTGGAGCACGGACAAGGGCGTTCAGGTCGGCATGCTGACAGCTGAAATCCAGGCGGGTAAAACGCCGACGCAGATTGCGAATATATCGAAATCAGACGCCGCGAACATAATCGACTGGGTAGATATTTGCGGAAACTGGGAAGTCACAGTGGAGATGGTGAACGTGAACACGTTGGCGACACCGGAGGGCCAGGCGCGCCGCGGGGTCCGCGTGACGAGCAAGGCGACTATGCAGGTTGTCCCGCGCACTCTGTCTGACAGGGAGATCACCGTTACGGCTACGCTGTCGGACAAGGTGTTCGACGGCAAAGAGAAGCAGGACTTGGTGTTGGTCGAGGTGTTCGACGGCACGGCGCGCCTCACCGACGGGATCCACTTCTCGGTGCTCGACAGGCCTACGGCGGTCGATTCCGGGAAGTACACGATCACTGTCGAGGGCAAGAACTGCTATATGAATACGAAGAACGCGGAGTTCGTTATCGTCCAGCAGGTTATCCGTATGGATATGTCCAACCCGGGCAAGGACTACGGGTTTACCAAGGTCTACGACGGGACGAAGGCTGTCGATACGTCTACCTACGATTTCGCGATCAAGTTCGTGGAGGACGAGACGGGCAAGGTTATAGGGGAGGATTTGAAGCGGGGCGACGACTTCAGGGTATCGGGTCTTGCGTACACGGACGCGAACGCCGGGTCGGACAAGACCGTCACGGCCACTATCACGCTCGTGTCAAACAGCCCGGTCGCCAAGAACTATAAGCTTAAATCGGGGAATTTCTCGGTCGGCAAGCAGGTGATCGAGAAGGCCGTGCCTACGGACAGCATGGTGACGGTCAAGCTCGGGAGCCGCTCGTTCATACTTCCCGCCAGCGTGCCGGAGGACGCCAAGACGGGCAGGACGCTCGAACTTTCTTGGACCGACCCTATCAAGAGCACGGGCGCGAAGTTCACGGTCATTTATCCTGAGAACTGGCCCAAGGGGACGAAAGACACGCTGCCTCAGGGCACTTACCAGATCAGCGCGAATATAACCGAGGGCGCGAACACCGCCGCCATCGAAGGGTTGGAACTCGGGGTTCTTACGATCAGAGACCCGAACCTGCCGGATATCGTGCGTTACTCGCCTGTCGGCAAGGATACGTCTTACTACTCCACCAAGGGCATCAAGATCGCCGTGGTGGGCGCGAACCCCGAAGGCGGGAAGGGCACGCTCTCGTACCAGTGGTACATCGTCCGCGAAGGCGAAAGCGGCGACTCGCTCCTGCGCGGCAAGACGAGTTCGGAGCTCTCCCTTAACGACGTGGTGCTCGCGGCTACGCAGATCACCTACTACTCGGTCGTGACGTACACCGCCCCTAACGAGCAGAAGTCCGCGAGTCTGAAGAGCGACAACATTACGGTGACGGTGTACCCGAAGCCGGTTTCGCTGGCTAGCGCGCTCATCGTTCCCAACCAGTCCTATATCTATACGGGGACCGACCAGATCGTGACGTCCAGCGACTTCACGGTCACGCTCGGCGACAATACCCTGACCGAAGGGGTGCACTTCACTTATAAGGGAGCGCGCAACAACAGGCTGGCGGGCGAGGGGATTATCGTGATCAAGGGCATAAACGCCTACGAGGATTCCGCGGTCGGCACGTTCGAGATCGCCAAGAAGCAGGTGGTTGTGGGCACCGACCTGAACGTGAAGTACAGCGTGCCCTTCACCGGCGCGCCGCAGACTCTCGCGGTTTCGGCGATCAGCCCGCTCACGGGGCTCGGCGCGGTCAGCGTGATCATCGGCGACACGGGGTGGAGCACACGCACCGACGCCGGTTCGTGGCCGGTCAGAATCGCCATCGCCGAGGGCATGAACTTCGAGGCGCTGGATACTACCGACAACCTTCCGCAGAACTTCAGGATCACCAAGGCGATCCCGGACACGTCCATGTTCACGTTCAGCGTGACGAACCAGCCGTTCACCGGCTCGCCGGTCGTGGTTGCGGCGCCCGTGGCGAAGGGCCTGGGGCTGCTCTACTCCAATTCGGCGACCAACGAAGTCCTCTACAACGGCAGCGCGACAGCGCCGACGGCGATGGGGAACTACACTGTGGAACTCTCCATTAAGGGCGACAACAACTTCTCGTCGTACGTGCTCCGCCTCGGAACGATGGCGATCTACGATCCGACGATCAGCGTCGCCGAGGGCAGCAGGGAGATCCCGAACGGCTCGGCTGTGACGGAAGCGGCTGTCGCGCCTGTGAAAGTTACGGCGGCGGGCGTGACGTTCGGCCCGAACCCGGTGAACGCCGGGTCGGCGGTGTCCGTCTTCTGGAACGGCAGCAAGCCCGTAGCGGGCAAGCTGGCGGTCTTCACGGAGATGGGCAGGAAGGTCGAGACATTAAAGGTGAGCGGCACGAAGAAGATCGGCACTTGGAACACCGCGAAAGCGCCTGCGGGGACGTACCTGGTCAAGGGCGTTCTGAAGGACAGGGACGGGAACAAGGTGACGGTTAATTCTGTCGTGAGCGTCGGGAAATAATTTGAACTGTTCGGGGCGGGCGGATTTGAAATCCGCCCCGATTTTGAAATACACGGTAGGGGCGTTGCGTGCAACGCCCGGCTTTTGAATCGCGTTAAACAAGGTTGGTTTGTTGAAGTAGGAATAATCGTTCGCCGGAGAACTGGAAAGCGGGGAACCGGCGGCAAAACCTTATAAAATACTTAACAAAAGGAGTAGTTTAATGACTTACAAATTTCTAAACGGCGCCCGCAGAGCGGGTGTTATGCTGGCCTTGCTGGTGTTGGGGGTCGGCAGCGCTTTGGCTGTAAATGTGGAGGTTAGGCTGGATGAAATGAAAGCGCCGGCGCCTTGGTCCACCGGAAAGAATGTCGCAGGGCAGGTTGAAGACGGGACTACGACTTGGTATACGCTTCCGCAGGCGACGACAAGCGCGATTACTTCCGCGCAGGCGCTTTTGGGCAAGTGGGGTGCTGCGGGCGCGGCGGCGACAGATCAGGTCAAAGCGGAGATGACTTACTCTAGGGCTGCGTTGGCTTCAGGCGCCACGGCGGCGTCTGTGGTTCCCGCTAACTACAATAACGTGTTATTGGTTACCGGAGGCTCCAACGTAGACACCATTTACGTGAAAAAAGGGACGGGAACCGGTCTTACGACTGTCGCGAATACGTCGCTCGGCGGGATCGACCAGATCAATTTCGTCGGCGCGCACGCTACGGCGATAGTCGTGAAATGGGACGGAGCCGAGATTGTCGGCGCGGGAGCTTCTACTAAAGACAGAAGCAGCGCGGTGACAACGTTTTTGACGGTTACCGGTTCGCCTTCCGTCAAGAGCATCCGCCTTATCAGCGGGTCGATCACGTCGTATGCGGAGAGCATCATTAAGAACTTGGGCGACGGGACTGTCAGCTTGGCGGCAGGCGCTGCCGGGCCGAGCTATAACATTCTCGGAGTGAGTTCCGGTTCCGGGTCGCTGACTTTGACGTCGAACGGCAGCAACGTGAATAAGGGCGCCGTGGAAGCGACGAATCCGTCAACCGGGGATTACATCGAGTATAAACAATTGTCGGGCGCGGGGGGCACTTACACGATCCAGAGCGCGAACAGCCCGGCTATTGTGGCGGCGAACTTGGTGTTAGGGACGAGAAGCCCGCGTGAAACGGGCGCCGGCGCGTGGAAGATCAAAGGTTTCACCTCGGATCCGACGACCGCGGATAAGTCGGGGGCGGCGATAGTCGCTACGACCGGAAGCATCCTTATTTTCGGGCGCGAGAGCAAACCGAACTTGACGGAAATAGAGTCGAAGGGTATGTACGCGCTTAAAGCCGGAAGCCATATCGTGGTGAAGGACGCGAACATTATTTATTCGACAAAGACCGCTCTGGACGGCGGCGCGGTGTTCGAAAATTCCAACGTGACCGCGGCGGGGAACGATACGCTGTGGGACGTGAACGTGACGGGTCAGTCGGCTTCGGCGCTGAACGGCAGCCTCGTCCGGTCGAGGGGCGACGTTGAAATCACGCGCGGCACGTATCAGGCCGCCACCGGCGGCGTCGGCGGACGGGCGATATGGACTGACGGAGGAAACCTGAGCACGGCCAAAAACAGCAACGTGAAATTGACAGAGGTGGTTATTTCGTCGAACGGCAAATTGAAGGACAGCAAGGCGGACTACGTGGTGTCGGCCAACGGCAAGGTCGCGCTTATCTCCGGGAAAAAGGCCAACACTTCCGTTATTTTGACAACGCTGACCAACGACTCGGTCGGCGGCATCTCGGCGCAAAACGGCGTATACCTCGCCATGGAGGGAAGTTATATTTCGAGCATAACGATCGTCGGTTCGGGCAGGGGCATAAATGTCGAAAGGCTGGCCACGACCACGGCGTACACGGCGCCCTCAGCCGGAGTGCTGACTGATTATACTGGGGAAACCTACTTGGCGGCGACCACGCCCGTGGTTGACCTTCGCGGTTCCGCCGGCTACTCGGCTTTGGTGTCGGTCGGGTCGGGCCAGGCGATTTTCGTGGATTTGAAAACCGCGGGGAATAACTCTAACAAAGACGAGGCGGGTTTGATTTATCTGTACAACGCCGAAGTTAAGAGAACCGCCGCCTCCACCACGGCGAAGAGGAACCTCATCAACGCCAGCGGGGCGGACGTTTACGTGACCGGAAACAAGGCGGAGCTGACGAAGGTGAAAACCGACAGCACGAGCACCGCCGCCACGCCTTTGGCGACCGCGATTTTCGCGACCGAAATCTCCCCGAGGTCGACCACGGCTCCCACCAACGCCGGAGGGTTGGTCACGGTGGTGACGGGCCATATCCTCGGCCGCACGTGCGCCATTGACGCGGAGAACGTGGTCATCGCCACGAGCAAGAGCGCGAAGGGTTCGCTGGAGACGATAATCGATTCTAGGGCTCAGGGCCAGACGATTAAGTCGGTCGGCGAGGTTATAATCAACAACCAGCTGGCCGTGCTCAAGAACTCGAACGTGGGCGAGGGGCCTACCGCCCAGGATCCGGGCGCGGTGGTCTACGTCTACGGCGGGACCGCCTCGTCTCCTGAGGGCATAACTGTTTACAATGTGAAGTCGATAACTTCCGCGAGCACCGGCTGGGCGCTTAAAACGGGCGGCGGCAATGTAACGGTGTACGCCGGCTCTATCCGTTCGCAGGGCACGGCGATCGGGGCGGCGGGCGACGTTTACGCCGACGGCGACCCGGAAGATCTTGACGCCTCCAACAAGCAGTTCACCACCGGGACGGTGAGCGTGGACGTTCCTTTGGTTACCTTGGCGGTCGCGACTGCCGGAAGCGGCGCGAAGTACAGCGCGATAACGGCTAAGAGTTCCGATCCGGCCGGCAACACGCCGGCGAGGGTTATCGTCGGCAAGGCGACCGTGCAGGCCGAGAATACCAGCGGCAACGCGGCGGCTATCCGGGACACTACCGGGTGGGTGCTTATCGACCACGAGAAAGCGGTCGTCTCGTCGGCCCGCGGCACGGCGATTTTCGTCAACGGGGGTAAAACCGCCGACGGCACCGATCCTGCCGGGACTGTGGCCGGCGTGACGGTTTTGCGCGGTTTGGTGAGTTCGACGGCTACTTCCAACGCCTACGCCGCGGTTTGGGTTGACGGCGGCAGCGTGAGCGTCGGGAATGTGAACGGCATCGGGCGCCACGGGGTCGCTTTGGTCAGAACCGGTTTGCTTGATCAGAATTTGGCCGGTGACGACTGGACAGGCGTGAACGGAGCCGACGTATACAGCAAAATAAACTCCAACGACTGCTACGGCATTTACGCCACCAGCAACAGGTCCGACGAGGTGAACTTGTACGAAAGGGCTAAACTGGAAGTTACGGGCAAGAACGCCACTTCCGGCGCGGTCAAGGTCATGAAAAACGTCAAGATCAATTATTTCGGCGGCGATTTGGCGGTTACCACCGTCTCGGCCGACTCTAAGGCCTTCAGCTTGGTCTCCGAGTTCGGCGTCATCACCGTGGCGGGCGGCAAAATCGCGTCGCAGCTCGGCGAGGCGATCAAGTCCTACGGCGGCGAGATCAAAATCGGCCACAAAGTCGAACCGGCGGATCAATATGAAATTTATCCGATAACGATCACCGGCGATAACGGCGTCTTGGTTCGCTCCAAGGATACGACCGTTACCAACGTCAGCTACACGGCGGGTACGGTGTACGTAGGCGGCAGGGAGTACGTCGGAGACGCCGCGGGCCAGCAGTTCTTCTCGACGTTCCTGAGGAACAAGTTCGGCCGCGCGATCGTCGCAGACGACACGGTGGCGGTGTACGGCCAGTTTGCCAAGGTCGAGACCTTCACCGACACGGCGATCATAGTGGGGACCGCCGCCCGCGCCGGCAAGGTTCACGTCAGCGAGAGGGCGTGGGTTCAGGCGTCGGGCGCCAACGAGGTCGGCAAGAAGTCCCCGGTGGCGGTTTTCGGCAAGAAGGTGACGATCAACGGCGGCGCGCGGATTTTCGCGAACACCGACAACAGGGCCACCGACGACAAGGAGCGCTATGCCGACTCCAAGGCGACGGGCGTCGTGATTCCCTACAGGAAGGGCCAGGAGGGGTACCTCAAGGTCAGGGGCCTAGACGCCGCCGATCCCAGAAGCCAAGGCGGCACGTACATCCGCGCCTTCGGCTCCGGCACGGGCATCGACAACTTAGACTCGAACACGGTCGTCGATATTTACTCGGACGCTTCGAGAGGGCCTACGACGGAAGCGAGCAAGATCGACGAGTATGACGTGCGCGACGGCGTTCTGGTGTACGCCGGAAGCCGCGGCACCGCGATCAGGTCTGTGGGCGACGTTAAGATCCAGGGCAAGAAAGAGACCCAGTCGATGGAGGCCGACACTCGCGACGGCGGTTACGACGTTCACGTCAAGACCGGCAACGGCACGGGTTCCCGCGCTATCTCCATGCCTGTCGAGAAGAGCGTGAAGGTGAAAGTTCTCTACCTGAAACAGGCTATAGTCGAGGCCGGTTCCGACTCCGCTATCGCCATTCAGAGCGCCACGAACGCGGTCGACTCCCTCTTCCACTCCGTGGTTCTGGTCCGCCACGCCAGCACCGCTGTTGAAGCCATCGGCGGTATCTACATCGACGGCAGCTACATCGAAGTGCTCGCTACGGAGAACAACCACACCGGTACCGCTATCCGCGGCGGCAGCGGCGAGGCCGGCATCAACATCAGCGGCGGCGGCGACCGCGAGTTCAAGAGCGAAATCCACTCTAAGGGCATCGCGGTGCAGGACCTCCGCAAGAAGCCGGTGCAGGTTACCGGCGTGATACACATGACCGGCACGCTCGCCTCCGACCTGCTCGTGGGTTCCAGCGTCATGGGCGACAGCGCGACGCTCTCCATGGGTTCCGAGAAGTCCCTGAACCTGTGGAAGCTCAGCACCTCTTCCAACCTGACCGTCTCTTCGGAGAAGGGCAAGACCTTGGTTGTCCCCGCGGGCGTCACTGTTACCGTGTCGGACAACAAGAGCAAGCTCGAGACCGAACGCCGCGATACTTTGAAGGTGGCGGGCGTCGTCACCACGCAGGGCACGCAGGCGGGCGCGCAGTTCGAGAACAGGGGCAAGGTCATTATCGACAGCACCGGCGGCAACATCATATTCAATAAGAGCGCCGTCGCGTCGTTCAGGAACAACGGCGGCACCGTCGTGCTCCAGAACGGTTCGAAGCTTGACAACATCGCGCTCATCCACGACACGGGCAGCACCGCCATCACCGGCGTGAGCTACACGTTCCTCAAGTGGGCGAAGGTGTTCAGCGGCGACAGCACCGTTCTCATCAACGGTTCCGAAGCCAGCCGCGGCGTGGGCAAAGTGGTCATACCGCCCGTCTACGCTACGCTCTACGGGAACCAGAACACGTTCGTGGACGATATAGACAAGGACGACAAGGGCAACGACTTCTGGAGCAGCACCTCCGCGCGCACCGACAGCGTTTACACGGCGCAGCGCGTGAAGTACCCGCTCGACAGGCGCTACAAGCCCTACCTCGACTTGGACGGCAGCGGTACCGGCGACACGCTTCTCAACGGGCAGGGCACCGTCCGCGTCGAGACGGACGGCACCGTGCTTCTGACGGACGCCGGCACGTTCTCCCGGACCGCGGTCTTCACGAACGAGGCGGGCGCGGGACGCAAGACGTTCACGCACAACGTGTCGAAGGTCGACTACAACCGTATAAGGGTCGCGCAGACCGAGACGCCGATCTTCTTCGACGGCTACGTGGTGAACACGAGCCGCCGCGTTGACGAAGACGCGGACACCGTTTCTGTTTACGAAGGCGGCGTCACCGTCCCGTACAACGGCGGCACTGCAAGGCTGCTCGACGGCGTGAAGGGCGCGAAAGTTCCCAAGTACACGAACCTTGAGACCGACAAGCCCATCTACTACGACGGGCTGGGCGTCCACACGTTCTGGTACAAAGGC
>Ga0182488_11574_pt1 | contig 11398 bp, 11 predicted proteins | sample TergutNc150P3_FD_120830 | JGI IMG/M metagenome (GOLD analysis project Ga0182488, IMG submission 120830) | reverse complement strand
CGGCAGATCATCCACAGCTCCCGCGACGTGGGCAGGCCCAAGGTCGCCTCGGCTAAGGATCGCATAAAGGGGATCAACCCGCTGATAGAGGTCGTGACGCATAACACCGCCCTCACAAGCCAAAACGCCCTAGAAATCATAGGCGAATACGATATCGTGACCGACGGCACGGACAATTTTCAAACGCGCTATCTCGTAAACGACGCCTGCGTGTTCCTCGGCAAGCCCAACGTCTACGGCTCCATATTCCAGTTTGAGGGTCAGTCGAGCGTCTTCGGGGCGAAGGACGGCCCGTGTTACCGATGCCTGTACCCCTCGCCGCCGCCGCCGGGGCTTGTGCCCTCCTGCGCCGAGGGCGGGGTGATGGGCGTGCTGCCCGGCATAATCGGAACCATACAGGCGGCGGAGGCCATCAAGCTGATTGTGGGCGGGGCGAAGCCGCTCGTGGGGCGCCTGCTGCACTTCGACGCTTGGCGCATGACGTTCCGCGAGCTAAAGTTGGACAAAGACCCCAACTGCCCGGTATGCGGAAAGAATCCCACCATACGCGAGCTGATAGACTACGAGCAGTTTTGCGGGCTGAAGAAGAAAGATGAGAGCGAGCCTATAGAGACCATCACCGCCGTTGATTTGAAACAACGTTTGGATAACGGCGACAAGATCCAATTTATAGATATCCGCGAGCCGCACGAGCGCGCCATAGTGAAGTTCCCCGACGCGATAATAATGCCGCTCGGCCAGTTGGTGCGGCGTATGGAAGAGCTCGACCCGAATATAGACTCCGTATTCCTCTGCAAGATAGGCCAGCGCAGCATCTTGGGGATAAGGGCGTTGCAGGAGGCGGGGTACAAGGGCAGATTGCTGAACCTGCAGGACGGTTTGAACGCTTGGGCGCGGGATGTCGATAACTCTATGCCGGTGTATTGACGCCTTTAATCGTTATACCCGTATATAACCCTCAAAAATTAAGAGATTAAAAAATTCCCGGCGGCAACGGCGAAAAAGATGTAACATTTCATGCTGCCGGAGTGTATATTCTATAATATGCCATTTTGGGCTTATAGCCCTGAAACATTAGTATCTTGCCCTTGTAAAGACATTCATTAAACTTTCACTATAAGGAGATGGTATGAATTTTTGGGCCATTCGTAGGTTGGCGCTGTTGTTAACGGCGGGTGCGGCGTTTTTCATGTACGGTTGCGGCGACGGCGGCCGCAGCGGCGGAGGCGGCGGAGGCGGCGGCGACGGCCCTGTGAATCCGCCGAACACGGCGAAATATTCGGTGGAAGTTGAAAGCGACGGCTATAGCCCGACCGGGGGCGGCAGTTACGCGGCGGGCGCGACCGTCAGCATATCGGCCGGGACGGTGTCGGAGGATAAAAAGTTCTTAAAATGGAGTTCTTCAAGCGAGGATGTGGTGTTTGCCGGCGAGTCCAACCCCGTGACGACATTCAAGATGCCCGCGCACGATGTGAAAGTGACGGCGGAGTTTGGGGTGAGGGAGGGATATTACAAGGTGGAAGTCGTAAGCGCGGGCAAGGGCGCGACTGGCGCCGGTAACTACAAAAAGGGCGATACGGTTAAAATCTATGCCGGGACGGCGCCGAAAGAAGGGTCGCAATTCAAAGAATGGAATGTGGAGAGAGGCGGCGTTAAAATCAACGCGGTTAAGGACGGGAACGCGTGGTTTGAAATGCCGGACTCCGCCGTAAAGGTAAAGGCGGAGTTTGAAGCTATGCCGGGTTACAACGCGGTGGAAGTCGAAAGCCCCGCCATAGACGCGGAGGGCGGCGGCTATTACAAAGCCGGCAATACGGTTACCATATCGGCGGGAACGGCGCCGGAGGGTTGGCGGTTCAAGATTTGGACATCTGCACCTGGCAGCAACGTGGCATTTGATAACCCTGGAAGCGTGAAAACGACGTTTACCATGCCCATGGCCGCGCCCGGGAGCGTCATAACGGTAACCGCGGTATTTGAAAAGGTGCCGATGGCGGCGACCGTTATTTCGAGCGACGACGCCATAATGGTTTCCGGCGGCGGCAATTACGGGGCGGGCGATACGGTCTACATATCGACCGCGGAGATACCGCTCAATTCCGACAAACAATTCGGAAAATGGTCGTCCGACAGCAAGAACGTGGTCTTTGCCGATTCGCAAAACGCGACGACGACGTTTATCATGCCGGGAAACGCCGTGACGGTAACGGCGAACTTTGCGCCCGCGATGGAAATCAAAATGGTTTACGTTAAAGGCGGTAAATTTACGATGGGTTGTACGCCGCGCAACGGCGACAAATGCGCGAACGATGAGAGGCCGCCGCATGACGTGACGGTCGGCGATTTTTACATAGGCAAGTACGAGGTGACGCTGGGGTTGTGGAAGAGCGTTATGAATAGCCCCCCTCAATCGGCGACAGGAAACCCTCCAATGCAAGTGCCGGGGGATGATTATCCGGTTTACGGCTTCGATTGGCATCAAGCTTGGACCTTTGTTGAGAGGTTAAACCAAAAGACCAAAAAAAATTATCGATTGCCTACGGAGGCGGAGTGGGAGTACGCGGCGCGCGGCGGGAGTAACGGCGGCCCCGAATACCTTTACTCCGGTAGCGATATAATCGATAAGGTCGCTTGGTATCAAGGCAACAATAACACGAACTCCGGAGTAAAGAGGGTAGGCACTAAATCGCCGAACGCGCTGAATATCTATGACATGAGCGGCAACGTGTACGAATACGTAATGGACGGATATGACGCCGGGTATTACAGCGTATCGCCGTCGGACAATCCTTCGGCGCCGGCGGACAATGGCCAAAATAACGTGTATAGGGGCGGCAGTTATGAAGATCTGGCCGATAATTGCCGAGTCTCTTTCCGCGGGGTTGTTAATTCCCATGTGGCCAAACGCGGCGTGGGTTTCCGCCTTGTCCTTGACGCCGCCCAATAAAACCATGTCGGGATAGGGTTGCGCGGCGGCGCGGGGAAAGTCGTAAAATTATGCAATCAAGCGGCGGCGAGCGATCGTCGCCGCTGTGTTTGCGGCGGCCGCTGATTTTTTTATTGTAATTATTGACAGATGCGGTTCCCATATCATATATTTAACGTGGTGATTCTTATTAACTGTAAGAAAGAGGGGGTTTGCAGGTGAAAAGGCTGAAAATTCTTCTGATAACGCTTCTTTTATGCTCCGCGGTTTCCGCCCAGCAGAAGCTGAAGGTCGTGGTCGCCGCCGCCGGGGCGGAGCCGGCCTCTAAACCGAACACCCTCAAAGTCCTTGAGACCAAAGTCCAAGAGGCTTTTGTGAACGACGGGCGCTTCACGGCCGTAACCCGCGATCAAGCCGTGCTGAACCAAATCGACAAGGAGCACATCTATCAGCGCGGCGGCGCGGTGGACGACAAGCAGATAATAGCGCTCGGAAAACAGTACGGCGCGGCGTACCTGTGCGCGGTAAAGAGCTCCCAGGTCATGGAAACGTTTATGCTGGAGGCTTCATTGGTAGATATAGAGAGCGCCAGGATAATCAGCGTCGGCAACACGCAGTGCGACCTCGTGAACATAGGCGACCTTGTGGCCGCCAGCGGTGAGATTGTGAGACAGCTGCTCGGTTCTGCCGCCGGCAAATCCGGTGGCTACGGCAGCGGCTTGTACTGGGACAGGGAGTCGGTCAGAAACGCCAACCCCATGGCCGCGGAACTGACAAAAATCCTGAATCAAAAGGTGAGCGTATCGGAAGGCACCTGCGTAAGCGGTACGAAGATCGCGCTTGAAAGCGACGGCGAACCCACCTGCACGGAGGGCATGGTCGGCATAACATGCAAGCTAAACACCGCGCTGACCATCACGCAGTGCCAAGGCGGCCAAAAGACGGTTCTGAGAGGATCCTTGACCGGGGCGGATAAATCATCCAAAGACGTGGCGGTCAAACAAGCCATGCGCAAAGCCGAAAAGGCCGATTTTTGGAACGCGTGGGTTAAAGAATTGGAAACAAGGGGCAAAAAATGAGACCGGCGCGTATCGCTCTATGCTTTTTAACGCTAACGATGTTGTCTACAGCCGCGCGAAGCGAGCTTTCCGCCCGCCTGCCTCTGCCCAAACAACTTGCCGTAGAAACCCTTCCGCCCTTTACCGCCAAAGGCCAAGACGCGGAACAGATGTTCCAGAAACGCCACTTAGAGAGGATGATCGCCCAAGACCCCAAGATCACGCGCGTGGCCTTGGTCTACTTCGCCACGTGGTGCGCCCCGTGCGCCTTAGGCGCGGTGAAAATCAAAGCCGCGCGAGAGACGCTTAAAAAGAACAACGTCTTAACGGTCTTTGTAAACGTGGGCGAAACCGACATCGCCGCCGTCCGCAAGTGGCTTAAAGACTACGGCGACCCCGGAGTCCCGCTCATCATGGACACAAAGTCGCAAATGGTGGGCCCCTACGGGCTCACGGATCCGAGCGGCAAGGTGCTTATGCCCAGAACCATAGTCTTGAACAGAAATCTAAAACCGCTGTTCTTGTTGGGAACGGAGGGGGACGACTTCCCGGAAATCATTTGGAAACTTAACGCGGAATAACCGGAAACCGGAGCCGAAATGAGAGCTAAGATTGTAGCGATGATCGCGTTTGTCGTAGCGGCGCTTGCCGCCCCAGCCTACGCGCAGGTGAAATATGTGGCGGTCGTGGAAACGGAGTTGGATGCTCAATCCGGCGCCGCCGCCGAAATGAACCAGGCGGAGGTCAGGCAAATCACCGCCGAACTCCGCAGAGAGGCCGTTGAAATCCTGCCCGCCGGCAAATACAACATCATGACCTCCGAAACCGTCCAAGCGCAGGGCGGCGCGGTACTTGAGGCATGCGCCGACGAAAATTGCGTAATCACCTTAGGCAGCAAAATAGGCGCCGACTTCATAGTGCGCGGCATCATAAGCAAGTTCCGTGCAAAGTTCACCCTCACCGTGGAAATGTACGAAACCGAAAACGGGAATTTAGTGGCCACATCAGACCCAGTTCGCTCCGAAGACGTAGGCGACCTGCTGGAACAAAGCGGCGCGGCGGTCAGCAATATGTACAAAAAATTCGCGGAAAAACAAAGTCAAATAGCCCAGCGTAAGCCCGTAACGGAAATCGACGATATGGATGAAAAACCCGCCGCGTCAGTCCCAGCCCCCGAAACGCCCAAAGCCGCATCCCAAAAAACATCGTCCAAATGGTTCGGCATAGGCGGCGGCTTACTCTACGCCGGAGACTTCGGCGGCGGAGTATCATGGGGCGACGACAATAACGGATACCAAATATTCAAAATGCCCTACAACACTGGCGGCGCGTATATCTTCTTAGATGTCCCGTTCGTCACAGTGTCCATAGCCTACACTCTCGGCGGGGGAAAATGGGAAACGCCCAACGACGGCATAAACCCGAACGACTTGCCCTATATGTCCCGTTCCGCGCTGAGCTTCGGCGCGGCGGTGAAATATACGAACTTAATAACGCTAAGCAACACTAAAAACAAAATTAACATCTACCCGATTTTGGGAATAGACTACGAAATATCCATGTCGGGAGAATTGAAATTTGACGGACGCGCGTTTGTGTTCGGAGTCGACGCCTTCAAGATCAAAAATGCCGGCGGCGAAGAAATGGTAACAGGAGTGTCGTGGGACGCGCTGAGCGCTATGTGGGTGAAAGCGGGCGGCGGAATCGATTTCTATTTAGCGGAAAACACGTTCCTGCGCCTCGAAATGCTCTACGGTTTTAGGACGGCTAACGGATTCGAAGAAGACACGCCGAACCCAATTGGAGAGCATCTCACGCGGTTGGGGCACGGGCTTACTGTTAGGGCGGGGGCGGGGTTTAAACTGTAACATTGATTATTTATTAACGATCATAACGGAGGAAGTATGAAAAAGACAATTATACACGCTGTCGCTGTCGCGTTCGCCGCGGCTGTCGTTGTTGCTGTTACGATGATCGGCGTTGCTGGGTGCGACGGGCATATCAGCGATGAACATGAACATTTGCAACAGTTCATTGATGGGTTTGTGGGCGGCGGGGGTGGTGATGAGTGGAATGATAATAAGTCGAGCGGTGACAGCACAGGTAATAATAACAACAATAACGGTGGTGGTGGAGTTGTTAATAACTGTGGTAAAGACGGGACTGCCAATTCATGCAAGACCGCAGAGATAGATGGTCAGACGTGGATGGCGGAGAATTTGAATATGGAGAAGTCAAGCGGTTCTTGGTGTTATATAAACAACAATGATAGTTGTGTGAAGTACGGGAGATTGTACGATTGGAATACGGCGACTACAGTGTGTCCTACAGGTTGGCGTCTGCCTGATACGTCGGACTGGAATAGGTTGGTGACGAAGACAGGCGGTTATTCTAATGCGGGTAGTAAGTTGAAATCGGCAAGCGGTTGGAATAGTTATAATGGCGTTAGTAGTACTAATGAGTCTGGTTTTTCGGCTCTACCCGGTGGCTACCGGTACAGCGAAACCTATTTCGATGGGGTTGGCAGTAATGGTAATTGGTGGGCGGCAGATACGGCCTCTTTAGATCCGAATTGCTCCGACTGCGCCTATGGCCGGGGCTTGGCCTACAACCATAGTGTCGTGATCAAGGTCACTAGTAGCAAGAGCGTTGGGTACTCTGTTCGTTGCGTTAAGACTGAATAAAAACGTCCGAATTAAGATTTTAGGATGTTTTATGAACCAAAATAATGGCGGAATCGTCGCCCAAATGTTATATTATAAATAAAAAAGGCGACGGCAGCGCCAAAACCCATAAAATTACATGAAAGGTGATATTATGGAGGCAAAAACGAGTGTTTTGGAGTCTATTGATGGCGTTGAGGAGATGTATCAGGCTGATCTCAAAGCATTTGAGGAGATCAATAATAGCGAAACGGTGAGCGCGTCGCTTGAGTTTTGTCTGTCGAATACCGGCGATCCGACGGATTACGAGGCATGGTCTCGGGGGTCGGAGAGGTTCGCGAAAGACAATTATGACGTCCTAAAGAAATGGATGGGGTAAGAGATGATCACTCCAGATGTTGGCAGCGTTCTGGCAACAACCAAGCACCTTTTAGGCGAGTATGCCCGTTTTATACGCGACTTTAGGGCGGATGTGCATAAATACCAAATAGACCACTATGCGATAAAGGACGTCGCTACGCACTATTGGCGGGACGTTGAGCGCCTTCACAGTTTTCACAATATGCCGCTTATCGACAGCCGCAAAATAGCCGGTTACCTTGCGTATTGGATTTGTAAGTTGCACCCTATAGGCGTAACCGGTTACCGAGTTTATTTTGACAACCCGCAGAAGCCAAAATTCGTCAACGAGTCTTTCGCGCTATATGTCGTTTTTGGACGGATCAACGCCGCGCTTGAGGCGAATGGATACAAGCAAAGGATTGCCTTAGACAACAAAATACTCGAATCTTTGCTATATACACTGAAATACCGCGCCACATCAGGAGATACGCTTTCGTTATTGTTTGAAATGGCGGAGAAGTTAACCCTTGCAAAAAACGCTGACTAACCGCCCGCCTTGTCGCTCCATCAAAACAGCGATATGCTGACAATCTCGCAATTAGTCCCGATCCTCATAGGCGGCCCCCATGTTCCCGCGCCAGATGTTACTATTAGGTTCGGCGCGCCGTGTTCCTTTTGGTAGTGTCCGTAGTCCGCCGTGTAGATAGCTTTTGTTATAAAGTTGGCGGGGAACAGCTGTCCTTTATGGGTGTGCCCGGATAGCACCAGGTCTACCTCGTTTCCGTATTCGTGGATTGATTTTGGATTGTGGTCAATCACGATTATGGGCATATTCCCGTTGACCGTAAATAGTTTTGTTTGCCCGGGCGCGCTCTTGTTATTGATTAGCGTGATGTTTTTCTCGTTGCTCATTTTCAGTATCAATTCGGAGACGGCGGCTCTGCGCAATCCCTTGAAGCCGCCTATGGGCCTTGGGTCTAAGCGGCCGAGTACGACGATTTGTCCGTTCAATACGTCGAACTCGTCGCTCAGCAATTTTATGTTGCTGCGTTCCAGGAATTCTACCATATCGTCCGCGCTCTTTCCGGCGTCGTGGTTGCCGGGGCAGGCGTACACGCCGTGGGTGGCGCGCAGGCTTCGGAATAGTTCGCTTGCTTTTTCAGGGTTGGAGATTGCGTTGTAGCTGTCGTTGAATATATCGCCGGCGAGGCATACAAGGTCGGGTTTTTGGTTGTTTATGGCGTCTATGATTTTGGGCAGCCGTTTTTCGGAGCCTGCCGCCCCCAGGTGCAGGTCGGCGGCCATCACGATTTTCATTCCGCTGTGGAGCGTTTTGCCGTTGTTTAGTTTTATGGTGTAGGGCGTCACCCTGATTCTGCTCGTGTGGATTATGCCGTAGGCCATTAGCGCGGCGGTCAGCGTCATTACCGCGAGGCACGCGTATACGCGGAGGTTTTGCGGGGCGGGGGAGGGGATTAATCTGAACAGGCGTCCGATGGTTATAACCGCGTCGGCGGCTAAGAACAGCATAAGCGCGTATAGGAAGAATCCCATCCAGCATCCTCCCAAGTAGCGCATGGCGTCTTTGACGATTGCCGGGAAATGCGCGACCGTCGCGAAGTTCATGAAAATCATCAGTACCGCTATGGCCGCGTATATTGCGGCGAAGAGGGCGGTGCTTGTTTTGGGGTAGAGTACGTGTATGCACTGGAGTATCCTCTTGCCGATGTACAGGTTGGCTCCGGCGTAGGCGGCCATCACTATCAGGAAGAACGCTAACATGTTTGCCGGCCTCATTTGAACCACCGTTTGGCGCGAAGCGATTTCTCTCCGATTTTGCAGCCCATTTTGACCACGGTCTCCCTGTTTTTGCGGGTGTTTTCGTATATGGCGTCGTCTATGGTTACGGCGTCTTTTTGGAAGAGCATTACTATGGTGGAGCCGCCGAACTCGAACATCCCCTTTTCTTCGCCGCGTTTGAAGGAGTCGCTTAGCGGGCGGTTGGAGATGCGCCCCACGAAGAGCGCGCCGACCTCCATTTGCACCGCTTTGCCGAAGCGTTTGGTGTTCATCACCACGTATTCGCGGGTATTTTGGGCGTACACGTTGCAGTACCGGCAGGCTATGGGGCGTACGGTGTGCAGTATGCCTTTGATCCTTTTGCGCGATACCACCTCGCCGTCGTCTATGAAGGCGTATCTGTGGTAGTCGTCCGGGGTCAGCCTGAAGATGAGGCAGACGCCGTCGGCGAACTCGTCGGCGAGGGCCTTGTCTTTAAGCAGGCTGTTCAGCGTGTAGACGGAGCCTTTTATTTGGAAGGCGCTGTTGGCGGCTATGTTGTAGGCGGTCAGTTTGCCGTCGCAGGGGGCTGGCAGGTCGCTCAGCACCTTTGAGAAGGTTCGGCGTCCCTCTTTGGTCTTTCTTGTGAAGAAGTCGTTGAAGGAGGAGTATTTTTTGCTCACGTACTCGCTCATGTCTATGCGGTTGCTCCGGATGAACCAGCGTATCATAAGTCTTGACGCCCGGCTGTCCATAAAGACGCCGACCGCTTTGGAGACCGCCCTTGCCGTGAACAGCCGCAGGGCGATCCTCCCCGGCGCCGTGTTGTAGAGGAACCGGATGAAGAGGTTGTCCCGGCGGGATATCTCAACCGTTTTTAGGTCGCGGGCGTTCATTTGCTGAAGCATAGGTAGAGGATGTATATAATGATGGGCAGTCCAAGCGCTACCAGCACGATCTGCGTGCGGGCGTGCGGTTTGGGCACCCTGATTTTAAGCACGAACGCCGCGGATAGGAAGAGGAGCAGTATGTTGTAGATGCCGAATATCGACTTGTCGAATAGGTGGCATATCGCGTAGGCGAACGGGATTATGAAGGCCACGCTTGTTACGGGCAGCCCCTCGTAGTGGGTGCGCTTCTTGTTTTGGCCGTGGAGCTCCGTTTCTATGACGTTGTAGTAGGCGAGGCGTATGAGCGCGGCCATTAGGTATATGGGGAATATCGCCGTGTCGAACCAGCCTAAGGAGATGAAGTTGCCGGAGGGGTCGTAGCGCAGGTACCCGATGGCCGCCGGGAGCACGCCGAAGCTGATTATGTCGGCTAAGGAGTCTATCTGTATGCCGTAGTGCTTCTCCCGCGTGTTGCGCTTCTTGAACAGGGAGGCCACGCGCCCGTCGAACATGTCGCAGAGGCCGGAGATCATGAGGCAGACGAGGGCGTAGCGAACATTGTCCATGAGCGCGAAGTGGATACCGAGGATAGCCACTATGACGCTCAGGTAGGTCAGCGCGACCCAAAGTCCGTAATATCCTACGACAGGTTTTGATTCCACTTTTTCGTCCCTAAAAACACTTAAAAAAGAACCAATCCGTTAATATAACAAAATATATTCCGCGCCGAAAAATATCAAATTCTACAGTTTTTCACGTTTACGGAAAAATTTCACTATCGGCGCCACGTAGCCGCTCTCGGTGGATACCCTGATTTCGTCTACGCCCGTGGAGCGGAACAGGTCGTCGAGTTGCGCCCTGCGCCGCTCGCGCTCTTTCCTATATATATCCATCGCTTTCCGGTTCCGCGTGTCCAAGAGCGCCGTTTCGCCCGTCTCCGCGTCCTCGAGTTCCACGAGCCCTATCTGCGGGATGGCCGCCTCCCGCGGGTCGCTCACGGATATGGTCACCAGGTCGTGCCGCTTGGCCGCGACCCTGAGCGGCGCCTCGAAGCCCGAGGAGATGAAGTCGGAGACTAAGAAGACGACGCTCGTCCTGGTCTGCACCTTGTTCAGGAACTTCAGCGCGTTGCCGATGTTCGTGCCCCTGTTTTTGGGGCGGAAGTAGAGCAGTTCGCGGATGACCCGCAGAACGTGGTTGCGCCCCTTGCGCGGGGGGATGTACGACTCGACGTCGGAGGTGAAGACGACGAGGCCCACGCGGTCGTTGTTGCGTATGGCCGAGAAGGCGAGGAGCGAGCAGAGTTCCACGGCCATCTCGCCCTTGAACTTGTCTATGGAGCCGAAGTCGCCGGAGGCGGAGGCGTCTACGACGAGCATGACCGTGAGCTCGCGCTCCTCTATGTACTTCTTTATATAGGGCGCCCCCATGCGCGCCGTGACGTTCCAGTCGATGGTTCGCACGTCGTCGCCGTCTATGTAGGGACGCACCTCGGAGAACTCCATCCCCTTGCCCTTGAAAGCGCTGTGGTAGGAGCCGGATATCATGGAGTCTACGATGCGGCGGGTGCGGATCTCTATTTGGCGGACTTTTTGCAGCACCTCTTTGGGTATCATATTTCTTTACCTTATTTTAGTTGTTTTCTTTACCGATTATTACACAATCGCCCACCGATTATATTATATTACATAAAATAATAATTGGCTCCCCATCAAGGAGAAGATTTTGTGATACGGAACA
>Ga0182488_12688_pt1 | contig 11690 bp, 10 predicted proteins | sample TergutNc150P3_FD_120830 | JGI IMG/M metagenome (GOLD analysis project Ga0182488, IMG submission 120830) | reverse complement strand
AGTCGAGGTCGGCCCTTCGCATGGTACGAAGAAGATCGGTACGTGGAAAGTCGGCGACATCGCCGAGGGCACGTATCTGATTAGGGGCGTGCTGACGGGCAAGGACGGCGTCAAGGTCAGGGTATCGGCATTGGTCGCGGTCGTGAGGTAATTTCGGTTGATGGGTTGCAGGTGTTATTGTAAGGGCGGCCCGATGCGGCCGCCCTTATTAAAATCCGCTTAATTAACGTTAACCTCTCCGCCTCGGCATTACTTATATTTACCGGTATCATGAAAACCATAAAAAAACCGTCAGCGCCCTCATTTATACTGCGTGCGATATTTCAAGGCATTGTCGGCGCAGTCTGCGTCTCCGGCATAATAAACGTCGCCGGTGCTCAAGCGCCCGCGACGGCGTCTGCGCTTGGCCGCGAGCTGATCATCCTAAGGCCGGGCGCGGGGTCGCCCGATAGCGGCGCGCCGCCCTCGTTATCGGCGCAGGATGCGCAGCGGCAGTCCGCGCGTGTCAAGGCGGTCACCGCCGACAGCGCCGCGGTCGTGTCTCCGGCGTTGCGATCCGTTATAACCGATTGCCCCGCCGCCTACGAGATAGAGCCTATGCTGACGGTAGATTCGGCGTTGCTCTTCGTCCGCCATTCGCGGGGGCAAATAGACACCCTCGCCGTCGTTTCAACCCCGCCGTATAGGGCGATGTGGAATTGCGTCGGCGTCCCGGATCAGGATCAGACCCATCTGCAATTCGGCTACGTTCTCTACCGCGGCGACTCCCTGACCGTAACCTCCCCGCCGATGCCGCATAGGTGGGCGCTGTTACGCGGCAAGCAGACGGCGCAGCTGCGTCCATACCGCATAAAACAGCTGACCGCGGTCGACGGTTTCGAGGTTGACTGCGATACGCTTAAGTGGCGCGGCGTCGACGGCGCCGCTATCGTGGGCGGCAATACGGAGGCGGTCTTCAAACTGCTATGGACGGGCGTTAAACTCTATTTTATCGCTCAGGTGCGGGATAATTCCGTAAACACCGGCGACTTCGTGGAGCTGCACTTAGACATGCACCGCGACCGCGCCGTCTTCCCGGGTATCAATCACCGGAGCCTGCGCTTCAGCCCGCGCGGCAGGAACATCTTCTTCGTCGGCGAGTTCTCAAACGGCAAGTACACGCAGTCCGACAGCATAACGCGGCTGCTCAAGGACGAGACGGAGTGGAAGGCGACGGTCAATTCCGACGGGTATATAGTGGAGGCGGCGATTCCGTTCTCCGTTCTATCGGATTTCGATTTCCCGCCCTCCAAGATAGGGTTTGACGTTTCGGTGATGGACGCTAACGGGCAAGATGAGACATTCTACTCGTGGGCCGGGGCGGAGCGCTTCACGCGTTACAGCCCGAGCCGCTGGGGAACGGCGCGGATAAACGACGCGGCGCCTGCGCTTAAATATGTGCTGATCTTCGCGCTATTCATTTCCAGTTTCGCCCTCATGGGGTTTGTGGTTTACCTCTTCTTCTCCCACCGTCAGGAGGCCAAAGAGATGAAGACGGAGACCGCCGGCGCCTCGCCGCTTACGGAGGCGGTCGTCGAACAGATTGAGAAACAGTTGTCAAACGCGAAATTGGGAATAAGCGACATCTCAAAATCGCTGAATATGCCGGAGGAGAAAATCACGGCGTCTCTTAAGAACGATTTGGGATGTACTTTTGAACAGCAGTTAACATACAAACGCATAAAATATTCGCAAAAATTGATGCGCGAACCGGAGATAACCATAGAAGAGATAGCGGCGCGCTGCGGATTCGCGGACGCGGACGCGTATAGGAAGTCCTACACCGCCCAAATGAGGGTTGCCCCGGAGGTCAGCAGAAAGGCGATGCTCGAGAGGATCCGGGAGGATTTGGAGGCGGAGAAAGAGGACGACGACGATGACGACGGGGGGTTGTGATAGACGGGCGCCGTTAGAGCGTTGCGTCGGACGACTGTCGCGTTTTCTTAATAGTCTCGGCAATGTAATCCCGGCACTCTCCGTCGCCGAGCGCCGTCCAATCCCCGCCTTCCGGCGCGGACATGATGGCTTCTTGCAGCCGCATGCGTTTGACCAGTTCCGTCTCATCCATATCCGGTCTCTTTGCTATGAGCCGCGCTAAACGCGTTTCGAATGGGGCGTCGACCCAGATACATAGGTCGAACCAGGACTCGATTCCCAAAAGCGGGATGAGGGCGGCGTCGAGGATGCAGAGCGATTTTTGACACTGTGAGATAGTTGGGTTCAGGTATTCGACGAGCGGCTTGTGGGTTATGCCGTTTAGCGTCAGGAGCGCGTCGACCGACTTGAAGGCCGCCCGTCCGAGCGCGTCGGAGTGTATGCGGCCGTCGGTGCCTACGGCCGCCTCCCCGAAGGCCGCCCGCAGCGTCTCTTGGATATGGTGGCTGCCCGCCATGATCCGCTTGGCCTCGGCGTCGGCGTCTATTATCAGGGCGTCATCGGAGGCGAAGGAGCGGGCGCAGGTGCTCTTACCCGCGCCCATGTAGCCGGCAATGCCTATACGGATGACTTTTTTCATTTGGCGAATATGGCCTTTATCCTGCCGAACACATCGTCGATAGACCCGATTCCGTCCACGTCGCGCACGATGTTTTTCGGGCGGTAGTAGGTGAGGCAGGGTTCGCTCTGCTGTTTGTAGGTGTTCAGCCTATTCTCAATGACCTTGGGGTCGGCGTCGTCGGCGCGGCCCTCTATGGAGGCGCGCTTGGCCAGCCTGTCTTTGACCTCCTGGTCGGCGACCGCTATATTCACCACGTGGTCGAGCTTTATGCCGAGTTCGCCCAGTATCTTGTCTAGCGCCTCGGCCTGCGGGACGCTGCGGGGGAAGCCGTCGAGCAGGAAGCCGCCCTTCACGTCGTCGCGGCTCAGCCTGTCCTTGACCATAGCGATCGTCACCGAGTCGGGGACGAGGGCGCCTTTGTTCGAGTACTCCTTGGCGGTGCGCCCGAGTTCGGTGTTGTTCTTGATGTTCTCGCGGAACATGTCGCCGGTGGAGATGTGCGGGACGGCCAAAAGGTCACGGAGTTTAGCCGCCTGAGTGCCCTTGCCCGCGCCCGGCGGGCCGAAAAGAACCACGTTTTTGCCTGACATAAATGCCTCCTATTGGGTGAAATCGGTGAAAATGGACTTTTTTATAATACAATAATATAATAAATGCCAAATGAAAAGTCTATAGTGAAAAATAATTGTTATTCATCGGGGCCGAATGTATATTCATTGATATACTTCCCACGTCATTCAGGATAAACGATGCCCGGTCTATTCGGATATATTGATCAAAATGATTCGTCCCGCGACGGCCGTATACTGGAAAAGATGCGGGATTTGTTGATCTGCAGGAGAGAGTATAGGTCGGAAAATTTTTTTCACAAAGAGAGCGTTCACGCCGGATATTGCGCGCCTTGTTTTGAGCGCGTGGACGAACACGCCGCTGAAGAATCCGGCATAGTATGCTGGTTCGATGGCGAAATATACAATACTCGCGAACTAAGCGGCGGGAAATCATCCGCCAAGGGCGGTCAATCAGTTAAGGAATTGATAATTGACGCGTATAAGAAAGATACATTAAAAGATTTTCTGCGGAGAACGGACGGCTACTTTTCCGCGGTAATTTACGACTCGGGGAAACGCCGTCTAAAGCTATTTATTGACAGATTCGGGTTCAGGCACCTTTTTTACACAAGATACGATAAAAAATTCCTTTGGGCGTCGGAGTGTAAGGCGTTTCTCGCCGCGCCGGATTTTAAGATTGATGTGAATAGGCGGTCAGTCGACGAGTTTATGAAATTCGGCATTTTGTGCGAAGACAGGACTTGGTTAAACGGTGTGTGCCTGCTCAATCCGGCCACTGTTTTGACCTATGATATGGAAATGGGTTCCGTTCAAACGGAGCGATATCGGTCGCCGGAGGAGATTCATCCTATTACCGCTAAAATTGACATAAAGGAATATTATGAGGAGTGGGGCAGGCTTTTTAAGTTATCGGTCGCCGAGAGAACGGACGAAGAGGAGCGTACCGGGCTTACACTGAGCGGCGGTTTGGACTCCAGAGCGATAATTGCGGCTATGCCGCTTTCAGGAAGCAAGATAAACGCCGTAACCTTGGGCGACGGCAGATGCGACGATGTAAGATTTGCCGCCGCAGCCGCAAAACTAAAAGGCGCCAGCCATCATTTTTTCCCGCTGAAGGCCGACGGATGGTTTGAAAGAGCCTGTCTGGGGATTTGGGCGACCGACGGCGCGTTAAACCTTTCCTCGCAATTGGGCATTGAACACCTGCACGCTATTTCAAATCTTCTTGGCGTCAGCCTGAACGGCATAGGCGGCGGCAGAATGCAGGGCGGAAGGGTTGTGGGGACATCGGCGCACTATGAGTTCGACGGCATAGAAAACGGAGTCCCCGGATTGCAAATGATACGCAGAAGGATGCTTCGCCCCGGGTTTAGGCTGGACGAGTCGTTCTTTAAGGTCAGGATGCCATTTTTCGGCAACGATCTTTACAATTTTGTTATGGCGCTTCCGCCTGATGTGAAAAACAACGGTTTTTTCTACAACAACGCGTTGTTGCATAATTTTGCCGAGTATTACAAAAAAATCCCGTGGCAGCAAGCCGGGGTTCCTATAAGTTTGCCGCCGTTTCTGTTTAAGGTCGGGAGCTTGTATAAGCGGGGTATAAGCCGATTAAAAAGAAAACTGTGGAAAATGGGATTGCCTGTATATGATCGCAAACTCTATTTCAAGCTCTCCGAAGTTTTTCGCAACGATACAAATTACGGTTTGATGGAAAAGATTCTATCGGACAAAGAGGCGTTCTATACGCAATATATACCAGAAGGCAGGGTTGCCGCGAATCCTACGCTTGGGGGCGCGGATATTGAGAGGATATGCAGGATATTGACGTTTGAAATTTGGATGCGTCAGATTAACAATCCGGAATTTCGGCCCGGTCGACTCTAGTTTGCCATTTTACAAACATTTTACAATTCCTTCACAAATACAAAACCTGATTAACGTATCTTTTTAACTAACGGGAGCGGATATTCGATTTCGCTTGCCCTCACTATAATGCATTAACACTATTATCAAAAAGGGGTTTTGCATGAACATGAAAGTCAGAGTCGGTCTTGCGGTTGTTGCGGCTTGCGCGCTTGCTTTTACCGGGTTGCAGTGCGGTAAGTCGGGGGAGAAGTCTGAGGGTAAGGCGGAGAAGAGGCGTGAGATTACGGTGATTTCCCGCGAGGAGAGTTCCGGGACGCGCGGGGCGTTTGACGAGCTGATGAAGATCACGGACGGGAAGACGAATATGCTCTTCGCCGAGGCTGTGATCGTGAGTTCCACCGACGAGGTCGCCTCGAAGGTCGAGGTGGACAAGGAGGCTATCGGCTACACGTCCATCGGCGCGATTACCAGCAGGGTGAAGGCGCTTACCGTTGACGGCGTCGCCGCGGAGGAGGCCAATGTTAAGAACGGCACCTACAAGATCTCCCGCCCGTTCGTGGTTGCGTCGCGCAACGGCGAGAAGCTCCCGATTGCCGCCGACTTCATAACGTTCATTGCCTCTAAGGAGGGGCAGGCTATAGTCACTAAGTCCGGTTATATAGAGATAGACAATCCCCCCGACTACAAGCCCGCGAAGCTGAAAGGCAAACTTACGCTTTCCGGCTCGACCTCGGTGGAGAAGGTCATGGAAAAGCTGAAGGAGAAGTATGTGGAGCTTAATCCCGATGTTAAGGTGGAGATCAACTACAACGGTTCCTCCGCCGGTATTAAGGATTGCATAAGCAAGAAGAGCGATATTGCCATGAGTTCTCGCGAACTGAAGACGGAGGAGAAGGAGCAGCTCACCGGCACGACGTTCGCGCTTGACGGCATTGCGGTGATTGTCAACGTGAGCAACGAGCTGAGCGCCATCACGTCGGAGAGTATCACCAAGATATTCAAGGGTGAGGTTAGGTTCTGGAATGATCTGGCGGCGCAGTGATCGGTGGGGGCGCGGGCGGGTCTTAGGCTCGCCCGCGTTTTAATAATAGGAACGAGGCCGTGGCGGGTCTTTGTCATTTTACCGATAATTTACATTCTCATCATCTCGGCAAAACTTATGCGGCGTATTCTTTAGGACAAGTGTCGGATCGGACAAATTACGATCGGCTAACGTAAACCTATTTACCGTAGAAAGATTAAAATACGGAATTAATGAGGGTTAGGAATGAGTGACGCAAAAGAAGAAAAAAGCGTGAAAGATATAAGAAACGCGGCTATAAAGGAGAAGGGCGCGGAGTATTTTTTCCTGCTGTGCTCCCTGATGTCGATCGGCGCGGTTCTTTTGATATGTTTCTTTATCTTTAGGGGTGCTTGGCCTACCATTAAGTCCGTCGGGTTGTGGCATTTTTTGACGTTTGACAAGTGGAAGCCGACCGACGTTCCGCCGCTCTTCGGGATATTCAACATGATTGCGGGCAGCGTCTACGTTACGCTGGGCGCCTGCGTTATCGGCGTGCCCATCGGGGTTTTCTCGGCGGTGTACATGGCCAAATACTGTCCGCGTAAGATATACGCCGTGATGACGCAATTTGTGTCGCTTTTGGCGGGGATCCCTTCCATAATATACGGGTTCTTCGGGATGATGCTCATCGTGCCGTTTATTGCGGAACACATGAGCGGCAACGGCAACAGCGTTTTGGCGGCGAGCATTGTCTTGGGGATAATGATTCTGCCGACGGTGATAAAGGTCTCGGAGGTATCTATACGCGCCGTGCCGAAGTCATATTTTGAGGGTGCGTTGGCGCTTGGGGCCACAAAGGAGCAGGCGATATTTTTTGTGGGTATACCGGCGGCGAAGAGCGGCATACTGGCGGGGATAATACTGGGCGTAGGCCGCGCCATAGGCGAGACGATGGCTGTAGTGATGGTAGCCGGCAATTCGAACATCCTGCCCCATAGCATATTCAAATCGGTGAGAACGCTCACCGCAAATATCGTCTTAGAGATGGGCTACGCGTCGAATTCTCACTACGACGCGATAGTGGCTACGGGCGCGGTTCTGTTCTTATTCATACTATTGCTTAATATAGTGTTGAACGTTATAAATAAAAATGCCAACGCGTCGGGGGGGTTGTCTTGAAAACATTGTCTGAATTAGGATTAGTAGGATTATAAGGATTATAGGATTAAAAACATTATAAAAAGAATTCGACTCTGATTCTTGGAGGTATAGGTGCTTTCTAGAAAAAATATCGTGTCATTGACACTTAAATACTTTGTCTACGTTGCCATGGGCGTCACTATATTGTCGCTCATCGGCATACTCGGCTATATTCTCATCAACGGCTTTATGGCGTTTAAATGGTCGCTCATCTTCGGGGAGTACTCGTCTAGCAATCCGGCTATCGGGTTTTCTGTGTTTACCACTTGCGTAATGATACTTTTGACGCTTCTGATCGCCGCGCCGCTTTCGATTTTTTGCGCGGTTTATCTAACGGAGTACGCGAAGCGGAAAAATAAGCTCGTCACGTGGATTCGGCTTGCCACGGAGACGCTTGCCGGGATTCCCTCCATAGTTTTCGGTCTCTTCGGCGCGATATTTTTCGGGACGGTGATGCGTTTGGGGTATTCTATACTGACCGGTTGCTTGACGGTTGCGATAATGCTTTTGCCTGTTATCATCCGTCAGACGGAGGAGGCTATAAAGTCTGTGCCGGATATGTATAGGGAGGGGAGTTACGGTCTTGGGGCGTCTAAGCTGCGGACGGTGTTTCGGATTGTTTTGCCGTCGGCTATGCCGGGGATTCTCTCGGCGGTGATCTTGAGCATGGGCAGGATTATCGGTGAGACGGCGGCGCTGATATTCACGCTCGGTTCCGTGGCGCAGTTTCCAAGCAGTCTTCTTGACAGCAGCCGCTCTCTTGCGGTGCACATGTACATATCGACGCGGGACGGCGGGGCGGCGGGGCGCGAGGTGGCGTTTTTTACCGGCGCGGTGCTGATTGCGGTCATATTATTAATGAATATAGGGGCGTCCTACTTGGGAGGAAAGGTGGGTAAAGATTTTGAAAATTAAAGTTGAGGATATGAATCTCTACTACGACACGTTTCAGGCGCTCATCAACGTCAACCTTGACGTGGTGGCGAATGAGATCACCGCGTTTATCGGGCCGTCGGGGTGCGGGAAGTCTACCCTGCTGAAGTCGCTCAACCGGATGAACGATCTCGTTGAGAGTTGCCGCATTACCGGCAAGATACTCTTTGACGGGGAGGACATCTATGGCAAGAAGATGAGCGTGAATGTTTTGCGGAAGCGTATGGGCATGGTGTTCCAGAAGCCCAACCCGTTCCCCATGAGCGTGTACGACAATATAGCCTACGGCCCGCGGACGCACGGCATAAAGAAGAAGCGCGAGTTGGATCAGATAGTTGAGGAGAGTTTGAAGAACGCGGCTATCTGGGAGGAGTTGAAGGATAGGCTTAAGAAGTCGGCGCTTGCCATATCGGGCGGGCAGCAGCAGCGTTTGTGCATAGCGCGCGCCCTTGCCGTTAAGCCGGAGGTCATCTTGCTCGACGAGCCGACCTCGGCGCTTGACCCTATATCCACCACGAAAATTGAGGATTTGCTCACGGAGCTTAAGGATAAGTACACTATAGTCATTGTTACCCACAACATGGGGCAGGCCGCCCGTATATCCGACAAGACGGCTTTTTTCCTGCACGGTGAGATTGTGGAGTTCGGCAAGACCATAGAGCTTTTCTCGCGGCCCAAGGACAAAAAAACAGAGGACTATATAACGGGGAGGTTTGGTTGAAATGCGCAATAGGTTCGATCAGGAGTTAAAGAAGCTGCACGACGACTTGGTGCAGATGGGTACTTTCATAGAGAAGACGATGGCCAAGACCATGTCGGCTTTTCGGACGAACGACTACGCGCTGGCGCGCGAGGTCTACGACAACGACGACATCGCCGACGAGTTGGAGATAAAGGTGGAGCGGCGCAGCCTGCGCATCCTCCTCTCGCAGCAGCCGGTGGCGAGGGATCTGCGGACGATCTCCACCGCCCTGAAGATGATCACCGACATGGAGCGCATCTGCGACCAGGCGAAGAGCATCTCGGAGATAGTGCTGCGGTTTGAGGGCAAGGAATTCAAAAAAACCGACGATATCTTGAAAATGAGCGAAAAATGTGTTATAATGGTAAATAAGAGCGTCGACGCTTTCATAAACGACAGTTTGGAGGCGGCGACCGAGATCGAGAATCTGGACGACGAAATCGACGCGCTCTTCAAGCGCATCCACGACAACATGGCCACGATGGTCACGCAAGACCCGAACAGCGTGGAGCAGGCGATAGACGTCGTGATGATAGCGAAGTATCTTGAGCGGATAGGCGACCACGCCGTCAACATATCCGAGTGGGTGGTGTTCAACATTACGGGGGAGCATAAGCATAGGCAGTTGATTTAAAAGCGTTGTCTGGAGCCTTAAAAAGCCAATTCTTTTAAATCTTTTTTAGACGAAGCCTTCGGCTTCATAGATAAATGCGGGGCTAAACCCCGCATTTTGGCTTCGCCGAGATAAACAAGTTCAATCAAAGTCAAAAGACTTTCTGGATTGCCTTACGGCGAGATAAACAAGTTGCTTCGTCGCTTCGCTCCTCGCAATGACGGTCATTGCGAGCGAAGCGAAGCAATCTAGGGTGTTGACGTTGCAGTTGACTGAAGTTCGGGGGTTCAGCCCCCGAACTATCTATGGAAGGCGAAGCCTTCCGTCTAAAAAAGAATTGGATTTTTATTATTTAATTTTGACTTTATTAACACGGAAAGGTCCAAGAAACGGTGATCTACATTGTTGAGGACGACGGCTCAATACGGGAGTTGGTCGCGGCTACGCTGGAGGCGGCGGGGCATGATGTTAGGGCGTTTGACTGCGGCGGCGCTATGTTCGCGCACCCGGACTTCGCTAAGGCCGACTTGTATCTTCTGGATATTATGCTGCCCGACATGAACGGACACATGATATTGGAGAAGCTCAAGAAGTCGACGGACGCGCCGGTGATCTTCCTCACCGCCAAAGGCGAGGAGATCGACAAGGCGACCGGCCTGCAGCTCGGCGCCGACGATTACGTGACTAAGCCCTTCGGCGTGCTTGAGCTTCTGGCGCGTGTCAAGGCGGTCATGCGCCGCTACCAGAAGACCCACCCGCAGACGGTCATGTCTTTCGAGAACCTGACGATAGACACCGAGAGCAAGACTGCGTCGGTCTCCGGCAAACCCGTCAAGTTGACGTACAAGGAATTCGAACTGCTCCTCTACTTGGCGCAGAACAGGAACAAAGTATTGTCGAGAGATCAGATCCTCTCCTCGGTATGGGGATTCGATTTCGACGGGATCACGACGAGGACGGTGGACATCCACATAAAGACGCTGCGCCAAAAATTGGGCGACAACGCCGACAAACCGCTGTTCATAGAGACGGTGCGGGGGTACGGGTACAAGTTTGTCTGCGAGTTGGTGGACACTGAGGAGGAATAATTGTCTGAGTTAGGATTAAATTCAAATTCTTTAAAGACTTTAACTTCACAGGCCCACAATGTCAAAAACAGACTTCGGATTCCTGAAAAAGTACGCGCTGATTGTCGCCGGGGTTGTCTTTGCGCTCGTTAGCCTATCTTTTATTTGGTTTTCCCACAACAAGCAGAGGCTGATATACAATTCGCTCTACACGGTGGCCAAGGCGCTGCGGGAGAGCGACAATATCAACGATTATAGGAAATTCGCTGAGGATTTCAGAGATGTGCGGGTTACGGTGCTCGACGGTCATGGCAATGTGCTGGCCGACAATCAGGCGCGGAGCGTGTCTATGGACAATCACGCCAACCGCCCGGAGTTCGTGAAAGCGCAGTCCGAAAACTACGGCGGCGACACTAGGAAGTCGGAGACAACCGGCAAACAGACCGTCTACGTTATGGTAAAGCTGAAGAACGGCACTTACATCCGCTTGGCCCAGTCCGCAGGGCTTTCGTATGAGTTCATATTGTGGCTCTTCGCTCCCATAGCTTTCCTCTGCTTCTGCATAGCGGTGCTGATATTCGTACTCATCAAGAATAAACAGGTGGAGAGGATGCGCCAGGAGTTTGTGGCCAACGTCTCCCACGAACTTAAGACCCCGCTGACTTCAATAAAAGGCTTCGCGGAGCTGACGGCTACCGGCCTCGTGACCAACGTGGAGTCGGTGAGGGGCTACCAGGAGAAGATAGTGTTCCAGAGCGACCGGCTCTTGGCCACGATCAACGACATCCTCCTGCTCTCGAAGCTGGAGAGCACGAAACCCAAAGCGCTTAAGGAGGTGGACACGCGTTCCGTCGCCGACCAGGTGAAGGAGGCGCTGAAGCTCTTGGCCGACGAGAAGGACATCATCATACAAATATCCGGCGAGGGGACGGTCATGGCGGAGCCGGAGCCGATATACCATCTGATCTACAACCTGACCGACAACGGCATAAAATACGGCCACGGCGGCGGATTCGTGAAGGTCACCTTAAACGGGCAGAAGATAACGGTGGCGGACGACGGGATGGGCATACCGGAGAAGGACGTAGAGAGGGTCTTCGAGCGCTTTTACAGGGTGGACAAATCGAGATCGGCGGAGAGGGGCGGGACGGGGTTGGG
>Ga0182488_12686_pt1 | contig 11880 bp, 10 predicted proteins | sample TergutNc150P3_FD_120830 | JGI IMG/M metagenome (GOLD analysis project Ga0182488, IMG submission 120830) | reverse complement strand
ACGCCGATGGACGCGGCGAACCGGGTATGCCTGAAATCTATCGGCAGTATAGTCTACATCAAGTGCGGGATAGACGCTGTTATGTCCAGAATGAAGACAAAGGGAGCCCCGCGCACTATGGGAAGCAAACCGGAAGAGATCAAGGCGGAATTAGAGAAGCGCGATCCCGTATATACGGCTTTGGCTGATATAGTGATAGACAATGAATCGTTGACGCCGGAAGAGGTCGCGGCTGAAATATTGAGACGCTTGTCTCCGTAATGTTGAGGGTTTAAATACTGTCCGCTATTTGAAAGGAAAAAACCATGTCCAGCGCAATCGGAACATATCTGCGCGTAACGACCTTCGGCGAGTCTCACGGCGACTCTGTGGGCGCGGTGGTCGACGGCCTTCCGGCCGGCATCCCCGTTACCGAGGACGGCATACAGACGCAGCTCAACCGCCGCCGTCCGGGTCAGAGCGCGATTACCACGCAGCGCGGCGAGTCGGACGCGGTGCGGATACTCTCCGGCGTTGAGGGCGGGCGAACGCTCGGAACGCCCTTAACGCTCGTCGTCGCCAACGGGGACAAGCGTCCGAGCGACTACGATTCTATAAAGGGCATTCCGCGCCCGTCGCACGCCGACTATACCTACAAGATGAAGTACGGCGTGTGCGCGTCGAGCGGCGGCGGCCGGGCGAGCGCCAGAGAGACGGTCGGGCGCGTCGCGGCGGGGGCGGCGGCGGAGATATTTCTGCGCGAACGGTTCGGCGTGGAGATAGTGGCGTTCGTCTCGTCGGTGGGCGGCATAAGCGTCTCCACCCCCGTTCTCGACGGCGCCCACAGCGCGGCCAGCAACGCCATCAGCCAGAACAGCATAGAGTGCATAGACTTTAATACCATCACGCGCGGCATGGTAGACGCCAACCCCGTGCGCTGCCCCGTCGCCGAGAGCGCAAAGGCCATGGAGGCGGCGATACTCGACGTGATGGAGAACGGCGACTCTATAGGCGGCACGATAACCTGCGTATGCCGCAACGTGCCGGCGGGCTGGGGCGAACCGGTCTTCCAAAAGCTGGAGGCTGTGCTAGCGATGGCGATGCTGTCCATCCCCGCCGCTAAAGGCTTCGAGATAGGCTCAGGCTTCGCCGGAGCCGCTATGCGCGGTTCGGAGCACAACGACCTGTTCGTCAAAAAGCAGAACGGTTTGGGCACGGCTACAAACAGAAGCGGCGGAGTGCTCGGCGGCATATCGAACGGCGAACCCATTTATTTCAAAACGGCGTTCAAACCAACCGCGACGATAGGCAGCCACCAAACCACGGCGGACTACGATGGAAACGACGCGGTGCTGAAACCGGCAGGGCGGCATGATCCGTGCGTCGTCCCCAGAGCCGTTCCCATAGTGGAATCAATGGCGGCCATAGTCCTAGCCGATATGGCGTTGGCGCAAAATGCGCGGAGGAAAGGCTAATGTCAAAGCGGCATCATAAGTGCAATCTTATATATGTGTTGATTTTGATAATGATAATCTTCGCCGCCCGCTGCGGGAAGCCCGTCGCCGCCGAACGGCTGTCCGTCTCCGGCATCATGGACGAGGGCGAGTGGTACCCGGTCAAAGCCAAGCCGGGCGCGACAGGCAGCCACTACGTAGATTGGTCGCGCCTGCTCGACGCTCCCGCCGGCAAGCACGGATTTCTCAAATCCAAAGACGGCAATCTCTACTTTGAGGACGGCGCGGCCGCCCGCTTCTGGGGGACGAATCTCGTCGCCAAAGACGTATTCGCCTCCGACGCCCAACTGGACTCCGCCGTATCGCGGCTCGCCAAGATGGGGTGCAATATGCTGCGCCTGCACCACATAGACGCCCCGTGGACGTCGCCGAATATCTTCGGCAACGCGGAGGGGACGCGCGCCCTATCCGCAGAATCAATGCGGCAGCTCGATTACCTCATATCGCGTTGCAAGGAACGCGGTATTTATATATTCCTTGACTTCCTTGTCCACCGCGACTTCACAACCGCCGACGGCGTTTTCGATCCACCGCCGGATCTCGGCGGAAAGCAAGTCGGATTTTTCTCCAGAAAACTCATCGACCTGCAAAAGGAGTACATCTCGAATCTGCTTAATCACGTCAACCAATTCACGGGTGTCGCGTACAAGAACGAACCGGCCATAGCGGCGTCGGAGTTCATAAACGAGTCAACCGTCTTTACAACGTTCTCCGGCGACATACTGACGCCGGCCTACCGCAGGGAGCTTGAGAATTTGTGGGAGGAGCGGCTGCTAAAAGCGGAGGCGGCGGATTCCGTGTCGGCTAAACGCAATTCTGCGAAACCGTCGCCGGTAAAATCCAAAAAACCGGCCGCGAAACCGTCATCGTCCAAAACGGCTACGGCGAAGGCCGAATTCGCGAAATTTCAATCGACCTACAGCAAGTCGGCGGTGTCGGCAGAACCTGAGACCGCCGAACCGGACGTGGGGCCTTCGGGATTCGCGAAGATAGAGCAGCCGGAATTCGTCAGCCTCGCCTCCGCCTACAAGAGCCTCGCCGTGTTCGGTTTAGATTGGAAGGGCGACCGGGCGTGGCTTAAACGTACATCCGATTCCGGCGATGTCAAGGAGAGCATAGAGTTCCTCTCGGAGGTTGAGAGAGGGTACTTCGCTGAAATGCGCGGCCACTTCCGCAAACTCGGCGGGCGTTACGTGCTTGCGGGCAGCAATATGCCGCTGCCGCTGCTGGCGATGATCAGGGATAACACGGAACTCGACCTGATCTGCTCGAACGACTATTGGGACCACCCGCAAGTCTGGAAGATAGGCGACGACTGGGACCGCATACTTGAGGCGCCCTTTCACAACCGCTCGCAATTGAAGAGCCTGAGGGCGAGTTCCGTCATAAACAAGGCCTACTACCGCGTCGCCGACAAACCGTTTATATTGACGGAGTGGAATCACTGCTACCCGAACGAGTATGTGCTGGAGGGCGTGCCGCTGATGGCCGCCTACGGGGCGTTGCAGGGGTGGCACGGCATATTGCAGTTTGATTTCAACCTGCAAAGCCTGGGCGTTGACCGCATCCAAAACTATAAGCTCTCGGTACAGCCGGAGGCCGTCGCGCAGTGGGTGATGGCCGCGCCGCTCTTCCTGCGCGGCGACGTGAAGACCGCGCCGAACGCCGTGATCGAAGGGGTCATGGAGGATCGCTACGGCGATCTGCCCAACTACTCAGATACACTGGAGAATAATTACCACCTGCCGTTCGTCACAAGGGTGGCCAAGAGTTTTGACCGAGGTTCAAGCGCGAACCGCGGCCATTTCGACAAGTACTACGACAAGGCGGGCGGCGTCATCACATCGGAGACCGGCGAGCTTGCCGTAAACGAGAAGCTCGGCTATATGCGGATAGACGCTCCGCGCGTTCAGGGGGTAAGCGGCTTCATAGGCGGGCGGGGGGAGCAATACGATTTCCCGTCCTTCAAATGCGAACTCTCGAACAAACACGCGTCGATCTTCGCTGTGTCGGCGGACGGCGCGAATCTGGTATCGTCCAAACGCTTCTACATAGTGGCGGTAGGCCCTGCTAAGATGAGCGGTCAGCGGTACGACGCGGCGAGAAGCAAATTGGAAAACGCCGGAGAGGGCGAAGTGCTGACGCAGGTGCTGAACGGCAAGATCACCTTCAAGAAAGCCGGCGGCAATAAACTGCAAGTCTTCCCGCTGGACGTTGACGGGGCGAGAGGGAAAGCTATGGAGCTGACGGTTGCGAAAGGCGCGCTCGGAGAATTGGATTTGAGCAAAGGGCGGACGCTGGTCTACGAGGTGGAGGCGGTGAAAGAGGCGTGGTATGCGCCGATTTTGAAATTATTAAAAATAAAATGACACTTACCAGCCCCCTATATGCCTTTCAATCGCCAGTCACCGATCGATCTTCCTAATCTCGTACTTCATAACCCCCCTAGGCGCTTTGACCTCGATCTGGTCGCCTACGGCGTGGCCGAGCAACGCGGTGGCTACCGGGGAGTTGATGGATATCTTTCCAGCCGCCGGGTCGGCCTCGTCAGTTCCGGTGATCAGGTACTCTATCTCTTCCTCGTAGGAGAAATCCCACAGCGTTACCTTGGTTCCGATTACCACCTTGTCGGTGGAGATATTGTCGGTGCTGAATATCTCCGCCGAGGCTATCTTCTCGTGCATCTCGTTTATGCGGATGTCGAGCATCTGAAGGGCGTGTTTCGCCGCTTCGTACTCGGCGTTTTCGCGCAGGTCGCCGTGTGCGCGGGCCATCTCCAATTGCTCCAATATTTCGCGCCGTTTCACAGTTTGCATCAGTTTGAGGTCGGCGGCCATCTTTTCGTATCCCTCGCGGGTGAGGTATGTCTTTTCCACGTCAGCTCCTCCCTCTAAACGCGTTGGCCCTTTCGAGCAGCGGTTCGTATTTAACGCGGTTCTCCGGGTCTTCGGCTATCGAGCGCTCGATAGCGGCGGCGGCCTCGTCGTACATGCCGTGATCAATCAGGAACTCGTGGTGGATGCCGCGGGCGCGCCAGTCCCAGGGCATCATCTCTACGCACTTGTCTAAGAAGGCGACGACGGAGGCGCGCTTCTCCTTGTAGTTTTTCTCAGCCTTGGCGGCCTTTTCGTTCGTTTCTGCTTCCGGCGCGGTCGCGGCTTCCGCCTTTAGCGTCTCGGCTTCTTGTTTCAATTTATCCATAGGGGCGCGGAGGTCGAAGGCTATCTGCAGGTAGTTCGTCAGCAGACGGCGCGATGTGTCGTTCGTCTTGGCCTTGCCTATCCCGCGCAGCGAGTAAGCGGTATCTATAGTGGCAATGGTGCGGTCTAAATCGTAGCGGTTGTCCATGGTTACGCGCTCCTTCATTAGCTTGAATACCAGACCTTGCGCTTGCAGGTACGGGTCAAGCCCCATCAGGTTGTCGTCGGAGACGGTCATGGCGAAGTAGACGGGCTTGGTCCACTTCGTGGCGTCTACGATGTTCAGCACCATCATGTCCTGTACGCGCAGGGCGTACTGTGTGTTTCTGCCCGGCAGCGTTAAGGATAATCCGGCGTTTTTGAGCGTGTGCGGGGTCGGTTTCTCGAACGGATTGACCCGCGGCTGAAGATTCTCTATCTCGGCGTTTGTGTAACTGATGGGCACGATCGGTTCGAGTTTTTTCAACTGCTTGATGTACCAATCGGTATTGACGAGGCTGAGGTTCACGACGCGCACGTCTTTGCGTATCCCGTAGGCCTCTTGCAGAGCCCAGAGGGGGAATGTGTCGTTGTCGCCGTTGGTGAAGATGATGCCGTTAGGCTCGCAGCTGTTCAGCAGGTTGTAGGCGTAATCGTACGGCACCCAGTCGCCGGCGCGCGTGCTCAGGTTGTAGTTGGCCGCGGCAGGGATGGCGGGGGAGAGCGTGACAACGGCGGCGCATATCGGGGCGACGGTCTTCTTCATAAAATCGTCTTTGGAGGTGAAGAGGGCGTGCAACAGGCACGTACCCGTGAGGCCTATCCACATACCGAAGTACATGAATCCGGCGGTGAAGAAGTAGTCGCGCACCCTGACCTCGCGGTGGACGGTGGGCATGGGGCCTTGCTGACCGGCGCGCACCCACTGCTCGTAGTCGTAGCGTTCGGGGCGCAGACCGTCGGCGAAGTTCATATAGAATACCATCCCGATGGTGGTGAGCAGCGTGAGCGAGATCAAGAATACGGCGGCGTGGCGGTTCTTCTTATATAGGTATGACCACCCGTAGAGCATGAACGCCGTCGGGATGAGGTATATAATAAGTTTGCTCATGCCTTGTACGAAACCGGCCGAGAAATAAGATTGCGCCGTATCGTTAGGGCCCAAGCGGAAGAATTGCGTCAGGTGGAAGCCGCCGAAGCCCATGTGCTCCTCTATGCCGAACTGGTTCGACCACAGCCCGCGCCGCCAGAACATACGCGAGATCATGCTCTCCGAGCCGTACTGACGCCTTTCGAGGAAGCCTATCAAGGCGTCCAGCGTCGACGGGTGGTTTTCGTTTATCATGGGGTCGAGACCCGCGCGTATGGGAATCGAAATGTGCACCGAGTAGCCGATGATGGCGAAGAAGGCGAGGAAGAAGCAGAAGCGCCACTCGTACTTGTGCTCGTGCGAGGTGAGCGACATTATAAGGGTGACGACCAGCGTGATCGCCCCCAGCACCACGAACGTCGACAGGCTGTAGATTACCACGGACATCAGGACGCCGGTGATCCACAGCCGCCAATCGTAGCGTTTCTTCTCGTCCCAGAGTATCATAAAGAGGAACGCCGGCGGGAAGATGATCATGGAGAACATGTGCAGCCCGATGCCGAGGAATCCCAAGAACGCCACGAGGATGAGGAGTTTGTCGCGGTCGGCGTTTTTGCTGCGTGCCCAGACGAGCATCAGCAGCGTGCATGTGGCTATGAACAGCATGGATATGTTGTAGACGGAAGTTTCCACGGCGCTGAACCAGAAAGTGTACCCGAAAGCGGCGAAAAGCCCGCCCGCGATACCGCCGGAGCAGAGGCAGATCCGCTTCCACATGGTATCCGGCTCGCCGACGAAGAGTTTGCCGGCCTCAACCACTACGAGGAAGAGCACCGTGGCGGTGAGCGCGCTGGAGATGGCCACCGCGAAGTTCATCCGGAAGCCGACGTCGCTGAAAAAGGACAAGAATATGCTCGATACGCGCATCATGAGGACGAAGAGCGGGTTTCCGGGCGGATGCGGCACGCCGAGCGTCTGCCCGGCGGCGGTGTACTCCCCGCAGTCCCAGAAGGCGACGGTGGGGGCGACGGTGACGGCGTAGACGACGAGCGAGACGAGGAACACGGCCGCGGCGCAGAGCCAAGTGTAGAGCGCGTTTTCGCGATTCTGTACCAAAGCAAAGTCCTTTCACACGCCGTGCGGGCGGGTTTCAGGCCCCTCCGGCGCGATTTATGGTTGTTATTACTGCGGATACCGGTGTTTGACGGTAAGAAGCATAAAATACATTATGGGCGCGCTTCGGGTCAAGATTATTTGTTTTTTGACTTTCGCCCGTCCCATAGATTATATTATAGGCGTAGCGACGTTGCATAATACCGCATAATTCTATAAATTAAGCGCCCAAACACAAGAAATCGGAGAATCAACAAGTGTCATACCGTGTGATGTTTGTCGACGACGAGGATTATATCCGTTCCATGCTGTCGGCCTATTTCGGCGATAAATTCGATACGGTCACGGCCGGCGGCGCGGGGGAGGCGCTCGACCTCCTCGAACGCGAGGCGTTCGACCTTGTGGTCTCCGACATCAATATGCCGGAGATGAACGGCCCCAGCTTTCTGAGGGAGGTTCACAGGAACCACCCGAAGGTCAGGACGGCTCTGCTCACCTCGTCCAATATCGACGAGTATGTCGATTTCGTGCGCGGGAGCGCGGTTTGCAGCGTTATCCCCAAGGCGATACCGTTCAACTTCGCCGAGGTGGAGAGGATAATAACGGGGCTTCTGACCGGCGAGATCTTCGGGCTTGCCCGCTACCTGCGCCCCGAAGACGGCGTTACGGCGGGCGCGTACTGCATCAAGTCGTCGGCGGAGTCGCATACGGTTCGGGACAAGATCGTGGAGGAGGTTGAGGGCAAGTTTTCCAATGTCGGGGATATCAGGCTCGTTTTGGACGAGATTTTGACGAACGCCATATACCACGCGCCGACCCGCGAGGACGGTTCCGAGAAGTACGCGCTGTTTTCGGAAGTGACGCTTGAGCCGTCGGAGTACGTTTATGTGGAATTCGGGTACGATTCGGATAAGTACGGCGTCGCGGTCTTGGACAAGTGCGGCGGGCTTACCCGCGAGACCGTCCTCAGCAAGATGGAGCGCCAGATAAAGGGCGAGGGCGATATGGACGACTCGGGGCGCGGCCTGCACATGTGCCGCCTCTTCGCCGACCGCCTCATAGTGAATATCGAGCGCGGGAAGCGCACGGAAGTCATCGTTTTCAACTATCTTAACGGCAAGTACAGCGGGTACAAGCCGTTGTATATCAACGAAATATAGATTTTCAGGGGGTAAGGTGCTGAATCATTGCCGCGGACGAAAACTAAAACTGTACGGCTTCAACAACCTGACGAAGTCGCTCAGCTTCAATATTTACGATATTTGCTACGCCCCGTCCCAGTCGTCGCAGATGGAATATCTGGAGTACGTGGACGAGATGTACAACTCGGAGAAGCTGCGCGGCATCCTCGAAGAGGTGACGAGCATCATAGAGGCGCGTATCGTGAACATCTCCACGCAGGACTACGACCCGCGCGGGGCGAGCGTCACCATACTGATAAACGAGGGGAACACCCTGCCCGCGTCGGAGGGCGTGGTCGCGCACCTGGACAAGAGCCACATCACCGCGCACACCTATCCCGAGAACAACACCGCCAACGGTATAGCCACCTTCCGGGTGGACATCGACGTATCGACCTGCGGGACGATCTCGCCGCTCAAGGCGCTCGATTTTCTTATCGACAGTTTCGACTCCGATATAGTGCTGCTGGACTACAGAGTCCGCGGCTTCACCCGCGACGTCAAGGGGAGGAAGGTCTACATCGACCACGATATCACCTCGATACAAGACTACATCTCCGACGATACTTTGGATAAGTACAACGCCTACGACATAAACATCGTGTCGGACAACATATTCCACTCCAAAATGCAGATCAAGACTATGAAACTCGAGAGTTACCTTTTCGGCTCGGACACCGAGAATATGTCCAAGACGGAGAGAACGAAAGTGCGCACGCTACTCAGGAATGAGATGCAGGAGATATTCGAGTGCAGAAACATCTACGACAGGGAAGCGTGATATGGCGGCGAGGATCATGAAGAGACGGCGGTTGTATCACGAGGCGCTGAACCCGGCGTTCGGCTTCTACTATACCATAAAGAAGACGCTGCGCCGGGCGAAGACCAAGTACCAGCGTATAGAGCTTGTGGACACCGACGAGTTCGGCAGGGTGCTGCTGCTGGACGACATCACCCAGGTGGCCGAGAGGAACGAGTTCATGTACCACGAGCCGATGGTGCATCCCGCGCTCGCCTGCCATCCGAATCCGCGGAGCGTGCTGGTCGTGGGCGGCGGCGACGGCGGGATACTCCGCGAGGTGCTCAAATACCCCGGCGTGGAGCGCGTGGAATTGGCCGAACTCGACGGCGGGGTGATCAACTTTTCGAAAAAGTATTTGATCGACGTCCACGGCGGCTGTTTCGACGACAGCCGGGTGAAGGTCAACATAACCGACGGCCGCAAGTTCACGGAGGATCACCCCGGTCAGTTCGACGTGATAATAATGGACATGACCGACCCGTTCGGCCCGTCTACCATGCTGTACACGAAGGAGTTCTACCGCATAGCCAAGAGGGCGATGCGCGACAGCGCCGGAGTCTACATAATGCATTCGGAGTCCCCGGTGGCGCGTCCGGCGGCGTTCGCCTGCATACAGAAGACGCTGTCGTCGGTCTTCAAGAACGTAAACCCGTTATATATGTATATACAGATGTACGCCGTGCTGTGGTCGATAACTATGGCCTCGGACAAAGTAAATCCGGCGGCTATAAAACCGGCGGTCATAGATAAAAAGTTGGCGAAACTCGGCATCAGGGGCTTGAAGATGTACAACGGAGTGACGCAAGCGGCGATGCTTACGCCGTATCCGTACATACAGGAGATCTTAGAGCGTCCGACAAGGATAATTACGGATGAGAATCCGGAGTTCCCGGACGATTTTTTGTGACGCGGCCTGAATATCGGGCAAAAACGCCGGGATGCGTCAGCACTCGCACCGCCCAACGACCGACCGCCGACCCCACACAGACGGACGCGGCGGGGGACGCGGGGGAGCGGGATTACCGCTTGCGCAGTGCGGTCATCACGCGCCCACCATTTCGACGCGACGCTTGGCGGACTGCGCCTCTTCCATACGCTTAATCTTTTCGTCTAACTCTTCCGGCGTCAGACCCCTCTCCGGATGCTCGGCTTGCCGGCGCATAATATCCGCGTCAATTTCCGCGCCGGTAAGGTTTTTTAACACCTCATGCCGTTCTTCCGTCCAATTACCACGCTTTACCGTCGCCATAAATAACCGCCTTTCAAAAGTCTAAAGGGTCTATAACCTTCACCGCCGTTATGTTTCTATTTTGACACTTCCGTATAAACTTCTCGTCTGTAGTCAACAAAAACGTTGCGCCTGCGGCTTCAGCCGCCGCAAGGTGGGCGGCGTCCATTGCTTTCAGCCCCATCAATTCCAACTTATCCGCCCGTGCGCGGATATTCGCGGAAAGCGCAACCGTCTCGTCAATAGATTCTTGTTACTGATAATATACATCACGGACGGCGGGATTGCAAAAAAATGTCGGGCGGGATGACTACACGACCCGCCGACGCGGGGACACTGGGGAGAGCGTACCCACCGACTGGATGGGTACGCGGAAAACGGGGAGGGGAAAGGTCAGTCGTTCTTGATACAGCGTACCGACCACCCGTAATCCTTGCTGTTGCCATTCAGAACCACATTGTTATTGTATGAACCCATCTGTTGTCCGAAAGCGTTATGACCATTAAATAAGTCATCAATCTCCGTATCCGTCCACCAATGACCGTACTGACCAGCACCACCGAAACTTGTACCGGTGAAGAAACGGAAGCCACCTGGAAGTGCCGAAAATACGAAATCATCAGTTCCATTGTAACTACTGCTACTGCCCCAACCACTTCTTGCTTTCAATTTTTTACCCGCAACCTCCGTTCCACCTACCATTGTCACCAATCTATTCCAATCAGCCGTATCCGGCAACTTCCACCCAATCGATTGACAAGCCATCTTCGCCGCATTCCAATCATACAATCTACCGTATTTGCTGCAATAGGAGTTACTGTCTTTATAGCACCAAGAATAATCTGTCTGATAATTCAAATTCTCCGCCAACCATGTCTTACCGCCTATTACCACCGTCTTGCAAGAACCATCTGTTCCGTCTTTTCCGCAGGTATTATTCCAACTGACACCGCTACCACCGCCGTTATTATTCCCACCGCCGGAATTTGTCCCGTTGTCATCCACGCAACCAAACAACCCCACCGCCAACAACACAAGCACCCGCCCCAACTTCTTAAACGTAAAGCGATTCATACCGCGCTCTCCTCTTAAAAAAGTGAAAAAGTAAATGGATAGTTTATTAACCGTTGTCTGAACTAGGATTTTTAGGATTAGAAAACAGATTATAGGATTAAACGTCAACGTCAAAATCTTTTTAATCCTTTAATCCTTAAAATCCTGCTAATCCTAGTTCGGACGTTTTTTATTCTTCCCCGTCCCCGCCTTTCCCCCCTTTCTTATGGTGGTGGTGCGCCGCGAGCGTGTTGAACCTCTTGGTTATGACGTTGAGTTGCGCGACAAACGCGTCGAGCGCGGCTAGCCGCGCCGCGTGCTTTGGAATCAGGTCGTCGGCGTGTAGCGTTCCGGCGGACGCGCGGCGCGTTAAATTCGACGCGGTAACAGGTTTCGCCGTGCGGCGAAGGGTCAAAACGGACTCCGAACAAGGTTTCGCCGTGCGGCGAAAGGTCAAAACGGACTCCGAACGGGGTTTCGCCGTGCGGCGAAGGGTCAAAACGGACTCCGAACAGGGTTTCGCCGTTCGGCGGAGGGTCAAAACTGTCTCCAAACATGGTTTCACCGTACGGTGATGTGGTTAAAACCGCTGTAAACATAGGATTCCCCGTGCAAATTGTACAAAAAAAACCTACCTTTAATGTGTACAACTTTTACACGGGGAAAACGCGGAAATCAGGGTAATAGAGAGGGTTTGAAGGGTAATAAAAGTGGATAATTTAAAGGTACGTTTAATTTATA